>Ga0065711_1002802_pt1 | contig 48469 bp, 28 predicted proteins | sample Hoacrofraction12_FD_59098 | JGI IMG/M metagenome (GOLD analysis project Ga0065711, IMG submission 59098) | Hoatzin crop microbial communities from Cojedes, Venezuela - Epithelial fraction 12 v2 (version 2) | ecosystem: Host-associated > Birds > Digestive system > Esophagus > Crop | place... | reverse complement strand
GGGGGGGGGGGGGGGACAGGAGTGAGGATGTGTTATAGACACAGCAAACATCAATATCTAAATTAAGATTGCCAAAGTCAAAGGAAACACTGAAAGACTCAGTCTGCAGATATTTATAACTTTGCTAAACTAATTGTTTGGATTGTTGTTTTCCATGCTTGTCCTTTGCTTCTGATTTAGGATTTATGTTTTTATTTTGTTTCTTTGTAATTCTTAAAGGGTATGGTTAAAAATGGCTCAGTTGTTTCCAAAAATGAAGTTAAGGAACAAATTTCTGCCAATATTGCAAACATTTTCCAACTATTTCATTGAAGCACTTGGTGAAAACTATGATGTTTGGGAGAATATAATTCTAGGATCAGAGGTGTGTGTGTTCTGGTTTACATCCCAGTCTCAGTTTGCTCCTCCTTCCCCCAAGTGACATGTAGAAGGGTAGAACAATACATTGGCTAATATGACTCCCAGTAAGAAAATGTTGTGAACTAAGTTCCCAGTGGTGCCCCCACATCCTGTAATGATTCCAGATTCCAACCTGGGGAACACGAACCTAAAATTAAGTTGCCACATGTACAGATGTTCAATATCTTTCAGAATAGGCTGGGCGTCTTCACTGTGCCCAAATAAACCTCAAGTTAAATTCAATAATGATTTGATCTTCTTACAAAGTATGAAAAACTTTGAAAATGCTGAACTAGATCATAAGGAAAGGGAAAAAAACAACAACCCCCCCCACACACAAAAATGGTCCACAAGACTCTTTCTAACCTTACTTTCTTCAGTCTTTACATTTTTAAGATTTAGGGTTTCCTGTCTCCCCAGTCAGTCAAATTACACTTTTGCTGGGATTCCTGATGATATATTTCTAACGTAGATCTTCAATTTGATATCTTAGCAATAATATTCTTTTAAATGGGGCCAGTAATTACTGAATGTAGCCTTGCATTCTCACCAATTGAATCTGAAAGAACACTCAGTAAAAGAAATATTGCTGACCAGGGTCTTAATACAGGCCATTTGTATTTTCATGTGAGGTCTTAGTGTCTTTGGGACTTGAATGTAATTGACCAGTTTACCAACACTGAGGTGATACTAGACACAGGCAGCCAGAGGTTGAAATGACATGACGTTGCTCTCAAAGTGTTGTCTCACTTGGATGCTTAAAACATGCATTTGTTTATATTGTATAGCTTCCTGAGCATTTGTCACCTTAGCAGTCCAGCCCTGCTGTCAGCAGTTTTGAAGTATTTGTTGTTTTATACACTGTGGACTCCTCTCTACTCGTCCTCCATTTATTTTCAGTTGAAAGAATTCTTGGAGCTTTCATTTAAACTTGTTTTGATTTCTCCTACTGTATCTGTTGAAACTGGCGTCACATTTGGTAGCCAGTGTTTTTATTTACTGCTATAAAAATGTCCCTGATACGTCAACAAGATTGATGTGGTTTTTTTACAAAATTTTTTTCTGCTTTCTGAACATAAGAAACATTTTTAACAATGAGTATAGCCGTTGGTATGCTTTCCTCTGCTATGAACAAGAATGGATTGTGTAAAAACATATTAGGATTTAAAATGCTGCCACAAAGTAAGATAAATAGAACATGTGTTGTTTAGCCACAGCAAGAAAGAGGGGTCCTTTCTTCAGTTGTTTGGGCTTTTGTCTTCAGTCTGGTTCTGGGAAAAATCTTCAGGTTATTGTCTTTGGATAAAACATTCATGTTACTGAGTCGTAACTTTAAGTAGGTGTCTGGGCGACCATTGTCAAAGAAGGTACCCACACGCTCAAGTGCTTTGCTGGGTTGGGGCCTTAAGTATTTTTCAAGCCATCTGCCAGGACTGTGTTCAGCACACTGCGATGCGATAGCCTTCTTAGCCTGAGCTATCCTTTCCTGACTTGGAAAAAATCCCTCCCTTTCCAGCTTTTCTTGGCAGAGAGTCAAACTGTTTTGTTGTTAGCTCAGTGAGTGTCTCACAGGAAAACTAATGCACTCCCCAGAACTTTTTTGTTTGGTTTGTGTCAGGTTTTGTTATCATTTTAGCAGTCAATGAGTCCAATAGTTTTAACAAGCCTGCAGTACTTCTTTAAGCTTTGTTTCCTATCAGTCTAAAGTAAAAAGCAGATTTGGTAAAGGAAATCAGACATTTTTTATTTAAAAGAGAAAAAACATCTAAAGTAAACCCAGGCAAAATCAGAGGCAGCTTAATTATTGATGAACTGATACAGCATTGCCTATAAAGGCAAACTTTCTCAAAACTGCAAACTAGGTCTATTGAAGGATTTAGCACATAGTCCTGACTCATATTTTACATTACTTCAGGGCTAGGTTGCAGCTGGGAGGACGAAAAATTTGATACCAAAGTCTGTATCTGATTTATATTTGAGAAACTCGTTGTCCCTTGATGACTGAAATTCAGTCCAGAGAAAACTCCACATAAGCAATGCTGTGCAGTTACAGTCTATCTCAATCATAGTCCCAAATTAAAGCCCAATGTGCTTGCTCTGAGGACAAATACTCATTGATGTCCACACAAAGTTCAAGAAAAAGAGAGAGATGGATAAACACAGTATTCTTGCATCTGACTTCTCTGTTCTCCCTCTCCTTCTTCTACTCCCCAACCAAAACTTCCTTAATTAATACTTTCACAGAGGGACTTCTCTGTCTCACAAATACAAGTCTTGGTTCTGTTGCCTTCTCTTCCAAAAAAGGATTAAAACTGAATTTTACAGAAGTTCTCTAATTCAGGTCTTCTAGGGAAAGGTGACTTTCTGTGTCCCTCTTACAGCTACTCTTCTTCAAATTAAGGAAATCAGATATTTATGATATCACAGAGCAGATCCAAGTGCTGTATCCTGTAACCTGCACCACTCTCCATTTTCAACTGGATTTTGCCCCTGATGTCCTATGGTGAAGTTGTTTCAACGTCTCAGTACTCTGGTGGTTAGATGGCTACTAACATCTGTCCTAATATATGTTCTTCATCAGTTTATACATCATATTCTCTTTGCAAGTTTATCCTTTACAAAATTCATTTTACGTATTATTAAAAAATGCAGATTTGTTCATCTCTGAATCATTCCTCTGAAACATTTTAGGCTTTGAAAGGGCCAATTAGACTTGATTTTTCACAATTTTCTTTCTTTGAACTTTTATTTCGCTAAAAAGAAGCTTTCTTTCCTCAGGAGTTTGCTTTTATTTGCTCCAGTTTAATGGGATCCTCTCTTATTCCTAAATTCTTTCCTCCATTAGCTTTTAAGCTGTCAAGAGGCTTACCCTACCAAAGTTTTCCTGTGATTTAAATACAATTTCGAATAGAACAATTTGTTGGTTTTTTTTTTTTGAGTCACTGGGACACATGCTGTGACTTATCCCATGCAGCTCCCTGATTTTTATGTTCTAGTTATTTCCATTGACTGGTTCTCACAGTTTACCAAGGCTTAATTTTTTTAAAAACGTTGAATGTTAAATTATTCATACTAAATTGTTTTAAGTATTTAATGTTAAATACTTAAATATTGACTATAGAATCATAGCTACTTTTGTATTTCAGGGGAATTGAGTTGTTTTGTTTAATTAGTTGTGGCTTTTCTTTCTGTTTAAACTCAATTGGCTTTCTAGGGCCACATCCAAAATTACATGGCACATACAGTATCTACACACTGTCTTCACCGCTTTCCAACAAATCTTAAATAGCTTAATTTCTTCCCAGCTGTATAACTGATGAAAATATTTATTATTTCCTTCACAAACATCCTACCATTGTGAGTAACATTAGCTTCTGAGAAATTAGTGTTTTCCATAATTGCAGAATTCTCAATAGCACTTCTCTAATAATAGCTGACAATCACATTGACTTCCAGCCCAGAGGAGGTAAAGCAAATTCCCACATCAAGCTTTGTTTTTACACAGCTTGAGCCAATTAGTTCAGTTTTCCATGTTATCTCTTAATATCTACATTTGAGACTGTCATGACATAAATGTAATTTTTTAAGTTTTTTATCTTTTTTGAGATGTTCTTGTGACTTGTGTTCAATAATAACTGAACCTACACTTACTGTTAATTTTGGTTTAGTTTTATATCCTGAAGTATCTAAGACAGTATCTACTCTTTGATTCTTCGGTAAGTATCTCTTCATCAAAAACCCTGACAATTTTTCGTTAAAAGGAGGTATCTCCCGTAACAGGGTTAATCTTTTCCTGGTTTTGGCATAAATTTCACATCCTTTCTCTCTTCCACTTCTTCCTTCTAGATGTAGATTATGCTTTCTCTTGTTCTTGCTCAAGATACCCTAAATATCAGCCTCTCTCCAACTGGGGTCCAGTCTCCAGTATCTTCATGCCACAGCTCTTCCTGATATTTTATGGCAGTAGATGCCGTCTTTCTACTGCTTTACCTCTGCATCTTCCATTTATTATCTCTGTCCTCCAGTGTATCAGATCTTTTCTGCCACTCAGTTCCCCACCACGAGTTCCTGTACCTTGATGGTCCCATGCTTACATGGATCAGTGTGCTTGTTCAGGTAACATAACCTCCTACTCATGTCATTCATGAGATGTCTGCAAATACTTCTGGCCCCCTCGTTCATCAGACTGCTTTCAATTCTATCTCATTTTTCAGATACCTTTATTCTATATGCCCTGTCAATGAGGCAAAAACATGCAAATGCTTCTTGCAAGGTTTTCACCTGTGCTTGGCTGTCACCTTTGAAAGAATGGGAAAAGGACATAGAAGACTATGTTTCTTCCTCTCAGGATGCTGGAAATTTGGTTATTTGAGCCTTTGCCTTTGCATAATCCTACAGTCTGAATAGCTTTGGAATTAATTACAAAGCAGCAGTGAAATCAGAGGGCTTCACTCACGTGCTGAGCTGCAGGATCTCTGTCCCCTAGGTAATACACATCCCCCAAGCAGACAGCAAACTAATACACTGCTTGCAAACCACATGCCTTGCAAACCTTACGATACAAAACATCTTTAGATGGACAATTAATTTACAATCAAAATAACAACAAACACTGCAATCTTCCCCCTTCAAAAGCAGGTATTACATAACTTCTACTATTTTCTCTTTTGTGTGTGCAGGAAAGAATACCTATGAATATTGCTTACTCTGGTATTTTACAGATTGACACTTAAACTGGACAACAGCATTTTCATCTTGCCTTGCCTTCCTTATCCGCTGAAGTAAGCGTCCTAAATTCTATGTTAACATCATGGTAGGGATGTCTAGGAGGTTTGGATTTGTTCAGGCTGACTTTGCTCTCAGAGGTTTTAAGCTGTATCAGGGACCATCTGGTCGTGCACACCCAGAGCCAAGCTGGGACAAAAGCAGACAGCCAGCCTGAGCTTCGCATCGTGGACCCTAGCTCATTTGACGGGACAGAAATGCTGGCATGTGCTTACAGCATGATCCGGATCCTGTTTGTACCCCTGGGTGATGCCGGGAGGCACAGACTGGGAAGCCCAAGCCTGTTCATGCAAGGAGGAACAGTTTCAGTGGGAGGGAAGGGAAATATTCTTGCTACCCCTCAAACATATTGGCTCGATTCAACAGTCTTCCCAGAGTGGCTTGGCACATCAAATTTTTCTCTCTTAGTACTTCTGGGAACCAGAAGATGCTGTCTGCCAAGAAGCAAGACAGCAGCAGTCAGCAGCTGGAAACAGCAAGCACTTACAACCTCTCAGTGATCTACCAGCTGCTGGCTCTGCTGATGTCATTCGAAAGCTGTTCTGTCTTCGGCCTCGGTGCCTTCGTTGTTGACCCTGCGCTATTTCAGACTTAGTGTGCTTTCTCAGAACAAGGTATAAATGTGTAGACATGCAAGGAGCGAGAACTGGACCAAATATTTCACACCTTCTCTATGTGTTTTGTAGGGAAGCACAGCAGGTTATACCTCTCCAGTGCTTAAGAGTCTAACCACAAATGATGGGTCAAGATGAATCCCAGGGAGAGGCAAAATAAAGGGAAACAACCAAGTTTCATATTTAGAGTAAGACTCGGAAAGCCCAGCTGTCTTCATCAACATCTGTTGCTTACTTTAGGAAAATTATCTTACTGTCTTTGGCAGTTCTTTAAATTTCTGTATTATACAGAGTTCTAGTCACCTCATATGGGGTTTTAATGCTGCTGTTCAGGTTAAGTCCATTTGTGCCTTATCTGCACCTGTTCATGCATCTCAAAAGTATCTGACTTGCCTGACTGCTCAGCAATCATCAGAAATCATTGATGGATTATGATAAAATAAAACACTATTCCCTCAGCATTGCTTTGCATATTTTCCTATCATAGAAGCTTTGTTTTGCTTTGGGACAAAGAAAAATGAATGTCTCTCTTTTTTTTATAATTTAAGCCTTTCATATAACATGTTTTACAGATCTCAGTTTCCAGCATATATTGCACCAATTTCTTACTGCATGTGTATATTTTCTACTAGGTGTATGTAATTGATACCTCACATATTTGAGTTTGATATGTTACCTTAAAAATCATACAGTGATTACACAATTCCATTTGACATGAGTAACAGATTTGGTATGTACAGCAAAGCAGGCAATTCCCTGCTTCCCTCAGAAGAATTAATGAAGTCACCCCATATTCTGGCCTTCACCAATGGACTAGCTGTCATATAACAAGCCAGCCTGCTTGCCACCTTTTTTATAGGGCCATTGATTAGTGGATTTCACCTAGGGCTAGGTGAGCCACCCACAGCAGAAGAAGATTTTACCCAAATATGAAATAGGCCTCTTCCCTCTTGCCCCACCCCAGCCAAGAGTGGTAGAAAAACACTTCATCATTCTGGGGTTATGCAAAACACGGAGAGCAGGAGAGAGAGACAGAAAGGCTTCTCAGAGGCAATCCCACAAAAATTCAGATATACACCTCATGGGGCTTGAAGAGTTTCATTTCTTGTCTTTCATGTGGAGGCACATTTTCATTTAATATCTGTACAAATTTTCATCAACTTTATTCATTCCTTTCTCTGAAGCCAATATACATTCATACTTGATTATTTCCTTTGTTTGCATCCATGATCTGCTAAAGATTTGAAAAGCTTTATACAGTGTGAGTCAATTTCTGGTCTCAGCCGTGCACATGCAATCCTGATACTCAGAAATACTACTTCATTTTCTTTCAGTAAGTCAGATACTAACTTTCTGCAACCTATTGACTAATTCTGAAAACTGGATGGAAAAAAGCAATTAAGTAACACGTCTCTGAAATACAGCAGAGACTTTTTTGTTTGGGTTTTTGTTTTATATCGGAATGAACAGTTAATTGAACTGACATGGTGCAAAGCTTGAGCGTGTGGCATGCCAATCAAGTTAGCTCAACTGACCTTGCCCTTTTGTGTGCTACAGTGAATTACAAAATGAAGCTATGGTCTGCGGCAGTAGATCAAAAACCCTTATCCAGGCTCCCCGTGGAATTAAGTTGGATCTGACCCAAGATAAGGCTCCAGCTGTGCCTCCCTGCTCCCATCAGACCGGAAACTCAGAAATCTCAGTTAATCTACCCTAACCACAAAACTTCCATAGCTATATATTAAAAGCTTTCTCTTTGCAAAAAAATCTACTTTATTAATCAAATGAGATTGGGTAATCTCATTTGGTTGTCTATCAACAGCAGAGCTATATAGTAAACATAGGAACACAGGCTCTCCTTGAAGCTGTTCTGTGTAAAGGAACACTTTTTTGTAATATGTTTAAGATAAATTACCTGTTAATCTTTTCTTTGGCTTGCCACAGCTTTTTGTATAAGCAGAAAAGGGAGCTTTTGTAATTCTGTGCCTAATGGTTAAGAAAATCTCTCTCTCATTCCAAAACTAGCTAGGGCAATACCCAAGTATTGCCATCTGCAGGAGACAACATCAACCATAGCAGTGCCAACCAGAGCTAATACAACAATGTCTAAGGCAGGGTGTTTTTTGACAGATGGACCAAAGCATGAAAAAGCGAGGCAGCAAATTAAATATCATAGAATAGGCTCTTCTAGTGGTAATCAGGTCTGGCACGAAGCACAGATGTCTTTTAAAGAAACTTTACTGGTGGCAAGATTCAGCAGGAAAAAAAGACATCTGGATACCACAGATAAACATCCAAAGCAAACTTTACAATCCCTGGAAGTTTCCTTGTCACAAGACTCCAAGGACACAGTCCTATTCCTATTTCTAAATGAACAACAGCCCTTCCACCTTAGGCAAGCTGTAGAGTATGCATCCCACCACCTACAGCAGCTACCTGCTGAACATTTGCCAAAGAGCGATTATTTCTTTATATGTGTAGCAGTGAAACACTGTATGGTTCCCAGTGGTTTTTACTTACGTACAGTATATTCTGTTGATTCTATTCCTCCACTATTAAAGCTATGATCCCTCTGTTTTCAGCTGTTCTACATTTCCACCACTGTTTTCACGGCTTAATAATTCTGTCTCAAAAAAAGCCACCACAGGCTCAGCAAATAAAGACTCAACAAAAGTAAACACTGCAACATGAACTTTAAATTATCATCATGTTTATCTTCCATTATTTGCATGAAGTATTTCTTGCTTCTACTTTCCTAAAGAAGCAATTTACACAGTAAGTCAGAATTTTAAAATGTGAATATTACTTTTGCAGAATGCCTAGTGGGAAAGATGCAAAAAACAATGTGAAGAGACTAGAATGAGCTCTGATTTTCTAATGTTGCAACTTCCTTCTATCTACCATGGGACTTATTGTGTACCTCACTATCTGAACAGAGAGTTTTCTCCTATTCAGAAGTTCAATTCTGGTAGAGTCAGTCACTTGCAACAGCAGTGATATGACACCAAAACACATATTAATACATGTAGATTTGGGTTTATACACACATTTCACCCTCATTTCTAAAATACCTTCTGTTGCCCTAATTATCGTCAAATTGTCTATATTACAGTGTTACTGTGGATATCACGGCCATGTCTCCATTTCCCCTTACACCTTGAATTGCTATCTGGCAAAAAAAAAGCAATGTATTTCATAAGTAAGACTAGTAAATGTTTCATAAAACTCAGGTTTTAGACATCATAGCTATTCTTTTTTGACTCATCTCTGACACATATCTTCAAATGCAGATCTTATCTTCCCATATAACCCAGAAAGATATCTGTGTACTGTTCCAAAAAATCTTGCCAAAAGAAGAAATAAATTTCAGGGAAATATTTCTGACATCTCATAATTTATAGAGAATGAAAGCTTCACGCAAAAATTGAACACATAGTCTTAGTTGGTGTTATTAGGCTGCCTAGTAGGTTTATGTCTCTTGACAGTTACCATGTGTCTGGTCTTCTCTCCGATTTTACTGCAACTGCCCCTTATTTTAGAGTAGTTCAAGAACCATATCACTGACCACTTAAAATGCAAGATGGTCTTAAATAACACGTCCAGAAGGGAATTTCCCCCTCTTCCTGGAAACATATGTTTTGCTCTTTTATTGGGCCTTGTCCAGGAAGTTGACTTCTATGAAAAGAAGCACTGATGTCCAGAAATGCCAGCAGCAAACAAATACTTTTTTTTTCAGTTTTTCAGACATTTCTATAGTGGATATCAATGGTATTGCAGATTACACAAGATTTAAATTCAAATTATTTCTCTAAAAAGATAGATTTTTCAGACATTTAAGGAACATTGTCAAGCACACTGAGACACAGAATAGAGGTAGACCTATTTTCCTGGCCAGACTAGTTGAATTCTAGGCTTCACTGAGTTTTCCAGCAGGAGAAAAAAAAGTCTGTTTTCTCAGGAATGGAGGGAGTCACAAATCTGGACATCAAAAGCAACAGAAAAAGAACAAACATTGGAACAGAAAACATTTCAAAAGGGGGAATGAGCAGGAAATCCTCCTCCCTGTGCCAGCTGAATCATTTTAATTGAGTAACACTGGTTTTAATACAACGTTTACAAAACAGAGATCCTCAATTGAAGTTCCTCAGACAATCGCAGTTTTGGCCCAGAATCCCAATCTATAGGGACCAGCACTGTGACAGGCTTTTCATCCCCCATTGATTCTGCTGTATACTGTAAGAGAATTTCACTCTTAAGGGTGAAGGAGAGATTGAAAATCCTTGTTCATTAAATTACCTGCAAACTGAAGTGCCAGATGTAGTGGATTTCTTTTTCTTCGCCCTTTTTTTTTTTTTGTCATGTTCTTTGTTTGATTTTAATATGAATGTTATCTTCCTAACATTGTGTTAGTTCTCCCAAATGATATTTCCATTTTAAGGACCCTGTTTGATAGTCATGAGTTTTCAGGGCTAGAAGAGGCACTGAATGATCAGCATTATAGGTCCTATAATCAAATACTTAAATTTAGATTTAACTCTATAAAATTTAGATAGTTTTATTCATTTATGCCTGCATACATACATTGGCATTGTTTTTCATTTCTGATCTGTTTAAATAACAAATTTGTTTATATTTTCTAGTTTTTGCTAACTGTATGATGATTATGTCCTCAAAAGCCTCTAAAGGGAACTAGAATAGATATGTTTCTAAGTGCAGGCATATGGATTTTAATATGGAGGACAGTCAGTCTAGTCAATGATTGCATTATGCTTTTGGCAGAGTTGAACTGACTCAGCATTAAGAAAAAAGAAAAATAACAATGTTGTCTGCATTTAACATTAATTTATTAACAACCAGAAATTATTATTACAAACAAGTTAGGTAATCAAAATTAATGAGTAATTGTTGTCTTTGCTGGTCTGTTTGAGCTTTCGACTGTGTTATTTACACATAGACATCCTTTGAGTAAGGCCCTTGATATTTACTCTCCAAGTACCATGCCACAGGATTTTGGTTGTTGTCCCTGACTGGAAGAGCCAAGGTCTACAGCTGCTCCACCCACAGTGAATTTTGGTTCCCTGTTTATTGTAACACATTTTGAGACAAAATCATGACTTAGAAATCTGGAATCTACTGTCTGAAAACATTCATAGGAACAAAAGTTTACTCAGATTATTCACAAATGTTACTGAACAATAAAAATTTCTGCACAGGCTGAAGCCACACCCAGCATCTAATTAGTTTGAAATTATTTTCAACATTTTTTTACACTGTTTCACCACTTCTAAACCCAACATATTGTGCTTTTTCTCTTTCTGATGTGCTTCCTTAATCCATGTGTTCTACTAAAATGGTTCGTCTAATAGTTTCTCCCTTTGAGCCATTTTGGGGTTTATTTCTGCCAAGTTTAAGTACAAAAATAAATCACTGAGGTTGGCTAAAACAAATATAAGGAGGAGAAGAGGTGTGGTTCTTAGATTGATAGGTTCATATGATAATTCAGGTTGGAAGGGAATCAAATGTATCTTTCCTGGACAGTGTCCTGGCTATATCGATTATTTCATATTCCATTAGCTAGCTTACATTTTGGAAGTCACATAGCAGAAGATGCAAACATTTCCTGTGCTTCATACAGGTATTACCCCACTACTGCTTTTCACAGATTATTCCTCCAATATCACTGAGGATCATTTAAATTAAAATAAATTTAAATAAAATTAAAGTAATTGCAAGATTTAAGAGCTTATTTAATCAACATCTGTGTGGCATCAAAATGAGAGGAATTTTTTTCCTTTTAAAAATATTTTTAATATCATCAGTAAACAGAAAAAATTATCTGAAGATTTCTTGAATTGTCATTCAGAATATAGACTTTAAAGTTCTCTGTAAAATACATGCTGTATTTCGTATTTCAGTATATTTTTCAATGTTCCATCTCCTTGATAAGGAATATATAATGTATTTAAGGTAAAAAATTCTCAAATCTTTAAAGAGTAATGCAAATATGTATAACTGAAATACTCTTTGTCTCATCAAGATGTCTTTCAACTCATTAATTTTCTGAGTGTCCATTTTATTTCAGGAATACCTATTAAGACATGCTCAGAGCCGAGTGCACCCTGAATTTTCTCATTGGCATAAACTATAACTCACAGTTATAGCACAGATGCTTGTTATTTTTAAGAGATTGAGAACTGTGTTTGAAAAACATCTTCTATTTTTTTTTAAATTTCAGTCCCTCAAGAGAAGTTATAGCTTTTTTTTTCCCTGTGCTTAACAGCATACTTCAATTAATTCATTTTACAGTCCATTTCTCGTGTATCTTTGCTCAATGAATAACCATATATCCAAATTCCAACACTCCAGAGAAGGCTAGTAATAATGAGATTAATTTGGTATTTGGTTCTGGTTGGCTGAGCATCTAAGGGTGGATAAGGGCCAGATACTAAACAGAAGATCCTTAGGGGCATATTCAAAGTATAATCATATATTGTATACAGCATCTCCCATAACACAGTCCTAGTCCTTGCCTGGATGGTTTTTATGTGCCGCAAAAATAAAACTATTCAACAAGAGTCACTTCCGTGCCATCACAGAGCTGCGTGGCAGCTCAGATGTGATGTCCAGGGTATTGGACATGACGGTGTTCATTCACAGATGATAATCTGAGGTTACTGCCAGCTTCTCTGTTAAGGGAATAGGTGTGTTAGAAAGTTTTATTTCAAACCAGATGTCATGGCTACTCATCTCAAGAACTTGTATTACTCTGCCAAAAAGGAAGAAATGGAAACATATTAATCAGCCATCACATGGTTATTAGGCTTCCAAGTGATAGCCTCCAAGACCTGGAATTTACTTGTGAAACTTGCCTGCACTGTAATTTGCCTCTACTGAAATGGAAAGTGAGGGAACCACAGAATGGCTATGTCTGAGATGACAGACTGTGCAGCAAGGGAACCCATATTTGAAGGATGCTTATATTTTATGAGTGCATACCTGCTAATGCATTAAAGCCAAATTAAGTGTGACCAGGACTAAAAAGAGATAGGAGATATGGAAAAAATGTTCATGTAAGATATCTAAAACATTCTTGAGATGTTTTTAACTGGTTAAAGCACATTTCTCCACATCCTCAATGTCATTATAGATCATTTGACAGATTTTTTAAATAATTTTCAACAATAATAGACCAGTATCTGCTTAGGGGGAAGGGAAAGACTTTCAGTCTGAATAAAGCACCGTTCTACAAAATCAAAATGTTGACTCTGAATAAACGTGGACACATCCTTATTTACTTTATCCAAGTATTTGTGTCTGCAAAACTAACCTGAACATTCCACAGCCAATGGGCTTGAGGAGGGTCATGTCTGGGCATTTCTTGCTCCAGCTGGTCTGGAAGTACTGCAAGAAATATCATGGCTGTCCTGTGTTTCTGTTTCTGTATTAAAATTGATCCAGGAATTGCAGCAGAAGAAAGAAAAAGGAAGACAGGTCAGCGTGGAGAGGAAGCATGTGACATGCAAATGAAGACTTGTTCATTTTATTTAACATTCATGTAAATGTTATCTTTGGAGGGAAGCATAAATTATTACTAACCATTTGTTCCTTCTTTTGCTCTAAACCACATCTTCAGGATTTATTTGTTATCTTATAGTGAAAGGTCAACAGGAAAGTTAGTGTCTCATGTAAGCAATGTTAGAGATCAGATATGAAAAAGAAATGAGTATAGAAGAGTCCCAGAAGTGTAAACTATGCTCTTTGAAATTAGTAGAAATCCTGTAAGTGATACCAGTACTAATAATACAAAATTTTTAAAGCAACTGTTTATTTCTAAGTAGTTTATGTGACTTGAGCCAAATTTATTCCTCATGTATGCGTAGTCACATGGATTTGTTCCAAAGACTAATGAAGCCAATGGTAGGAAAATTCCCACAGCAAACTCCTGACCAGGACCATTAGTCAGTATAGTTTCGACCCCATATGCAAACTGGTAGACTAGAGGCACGAATATTACTTTTTTTTCACGAAAAAGTCTTCAAAGCAAATGTTCTGTGCTATCAATTCACAAATGCTAACCAGATTACTCTAAAAAAATGACAAAGTAGTTTTTTTTTAATGTAGTGATGAATTTCGTATGTCATTGTGTGGTAATATTTCACATGGCAGGCCAGAAACTTTAATCACTTTTCGGATTAATTTAAAAAGAAATAACATGTATGTATTCCAAGAGGGAGGTGTTAATCACAGTATACAAAAACCACACATAAAGTAAAAATATGCATATGGATCCTATTCACATGCTTATTTAACTGCATTCTTTTAAAGAGATGGGGTTATGGTTATAGTTTCTTCATAAATTTCCTCATCTGTGCTAACATCAGTGGTCTACTGACCCCTTAATGGCCCTGTTCTAATTGTGCACAAGGTGAGGACAATGGCAGTTAGCCTAATCACGACATTAGGCAAATGGATCATTGAGCAGATGTGTCAAATTCACTGTATACAAAAAATAAAGCGAAGTGAATCTGGATCTTCAGCTATGGAGGGTGAATTCATCCCCCTGAAGATAGTTTACAAAACTTTTCTTTTAACGCTAAGCCAAAGAAAGGCTGTAATTACAAGAAGAGAATGAGAAAACACTGAAAATGTAACCAAGTTGCTGCTGTAGTGAAAGCAGAAGTAGAATTCCTTTAAAGCAATCTGTACAACTATACATGTCAATCATTATTGCCTATGCCTAAAATAATGGGTGACAGATGCGAAATATCTGAAGTTACAGCTGTAACTAACATCCTTATTGTACCAGAATAAGGAACTCTCATGTAAAAGAAAGGACAGCAGGGAAGTGATCCACCATTAGATGGGAAAAAGAACTGTTTTGCTACTAATAGCATCACTAACAGAGCTACCCTTATACATAACAGAAGAACTCTCCTTGATATGAGCAACGTTTGGTCTCAAGTGAAAAAATGAAGTTAAGAATTATTCATTGTTTGGGAGTTAAATCATCTGATTTACTCAGATGGAGCGCTTTTAAAATAGGCTAGCAAAAATAAGTGGTACCACAGCAACAAAAATGTTTGCATAGTATGATTTTGGAGGCACATACATAGGGTCAGGACTGCAAGGGAAACTGGGGGAAAAAAAGCAGTCCAGTCACCACCTTGGGTATCCTGTTGAAAATGCAGGTACTTACAAGTCCCTTGCAATGATTGCCTGGCCAAGGAGATGATTAAGGCCTGCAGGCTACCATGTTGTCATTTGTTCTTTTGGATAGTTGAGTATCTGATGCTGGGCATGTGCATAAATGCTCAGTAAATAGACTTAAGCTCTACCAGGATTCACAGATCATGCATTTCTCCATGTTCCTTAACTGGGAGACCAAATTCAATAAGCGTGATTAGACAGAGTGTGGAGAAAGAAAATTTGCCTGAGTTAGTAGTGGCTCTGTTCAGGGAAGAAGCGATGGAAATGTTGCTCTGTGCTTGTTGGGTGACAGCCCTGATAACAGGATGATCCATTCGCTCCTTCTCTTCTTCTGAGCCCAGTGAACATCTATGTAACTCATGCTAAAAATAAGAGATTCAGGAGGAAACGGGGAGAGTAATCATTTTTACTCATACATTACTTTTTGGTGCCAGGATGCCTCCAGTCAGAGAAAGAGGTACACATCTGCATCTCCCACATTCTCACCTGCAAGGCATGAAATAAAAAAGCAGTGCCGTGGTCACCACTTGCATTCTTGTGAGTCTGTGAGAAAGGACTGGGCAGATACATAGACACCTAGACAAAATCCGGAGATGTGAATCCCAGCTAGAAGATGATATATTTTACAACCCAAAGTATCTTCTTCTGTGCTCTGCAGCACTGGATATTGACAAACAGCCCCAGAATCAGAGCTCTGGCTTTCTTTAGTGCCACCACTACCTTAGCACAGCAATGCTGTCCACAGACCCTATGGTCCACCCACTTCTTGAAATACTTTAAGGTCCAAGGTGCCTCTAAGAACCTGATCCTTGGCATCTACCCTAGAGCCATGAACTGCACAGAACAAAACAGTCTCTAAAGCAGAAAGACTTAAGCTGCCCAAGTTCTTCCTCAGTCTCTTGCTCTTTAAGGCAGCTACATATAGCCTAAAAGTAGCATGGGGTGCATTTTTAGTGACATCAAACTGCTGCCTTGCTAGAGTTCATGGAGCTGGTCAAGTAAGTAGAATATACACCGATAAAGTAGCCGGTTTTTTCATCTTCATATTATTTCTTAATGTAAGCCAGTCCTCTCTGGTTGTGAAATTATGAAAGATCCAGACCTGAACGGCCTGAATGTCTTCAGGTTGAAAGTCTACACTATTGTAAAGTATTGCACCTTGCTTTTAGCTTCAGATAGTTTTTAACCAAAAGTACCACATTTAGTCCCTATCTATCAGCAACAAAATACTTTTACAAACTAAAATGTCTCAGGGAATGATAGGCATCCTTAACCTACATAAGGAGCCCACAAAGCTATGCAGACATTCTCATCATCTCATGACAGTGCAGATGCTTTAATAGACAGGGATAGAGTAATGGACTCCTTTGCTGCCCCATTAAATCCACTTCTTCAATAACAGCATCAGAAATAGAGCTAAAATAACTACAGTTTATATCTTACATGCATAAAATTAATTAATTAAATTTTCTAATTAGGTCATTGGACAAAACTACATTTAAGTTGAATTTCCTGATTAACAGTGTTTGAATTTAGTCGAGGAAGACCCAAACCCATTGTAGAAATATTATATCCAGAACTCTAGTACATGTGAAGAAAGGAATGTGGGTAAAAGCAGGGAGATATTGAAAAATGCACTCTAACCTTTCCCTTATCTCTCACCCTTTAAAACCTTGTTCTGTAATGTTTTCTACACAGAGCAATCTAAGAGCCTTCCTACAAGGTCTTTAGAAGTGCATAAAGAGACTTAGCAGGTAATACGGGCAGTAGCACAGTGGAATGTCAATGAGGGTTTAGGTTAATGCTCAGCATTATGCTTCTCCACTCTACACACAGCTCCCAGACTAAGCCTATTACTGTGGGGTATCTGGCTTCAAAAAAATAGGGACACATAACATTCCATCAGCTTTTTTCATTATGGAAAACAGCTGAAAGATTATATGTACATATAGGAAAGGAGAAATGTCCAAATTTTGATGAAATTTTTGAAAGGTGAAGTTTAAATCTCCTTTTCACAACTTAATTTTTGTGGAAAGAAAAAGAACTTTTTCTCTCTCAGTCTCTCTGCTAGGCATTTTAATCCACTGGAAATCAGTTATGAGGGAAAAATTTTAAAATTTTTGTTCTAGTACTGAATTGAATCCTTATAAGTATTTTCAAACTTTTATCAATAAACAATTTTTTAACTTAATTCTTTCATGTGTTTTTTAAAGATGTTATAGATTGTTTGACTTTTGGTTTTAATTCACTCTTCTCTGCCCTGCAAGAACGGAAGAACTGATGGATTTCCTTTCAGGATTCAGGAGGCCAGACTTTTCTCCTTTAAAATAAAAGCCCAAAATCCTAGCCACTCTCATTCTTCCTCAGGTATGCCTTTGCATTCGTAAATAGTGACCAGTGCAAATGCTCATGTGTAAAACTCCACATGCTCTTATCTTCTGTGCTCTACATAAGCACAGCTCTCTTGAGTTACTAATTTACAGCCATAGCGAGAATAGAAAGGAGAGCTGAAAGGTACTGTTAGCAACCCTTTGCTTTCCAAACTTTCCTGAAAAGGGTTATGTGACCAGATTAACTTCAACCAACTAGACCCCAAAGCACCACTCTTCCTTTTCAATCAGTACAGGAGTTTCCTCCCACCAGATCTTGACTTGGCCAAGTTACCCTCACTCATTCTCTCCTTGGGAGGGAGACAGCAAAGGTCGATTCAGTTCTTAGCATCTGTGGTTCAGTTAGATACCTATATATGGATGAGATGAACCCAGACATCAGCAAGTAACATGCTGGATGCACACTACTCTAGCACAAGTCTGTAGTCATTAGATACTTAAAAACAAAACAGCTAGAATTAACTTTAAGTTGTGTACTAACTCATTTTAATCATCAGCTTTTTTAAGACCCTAGTTTAGCTTTTTCTTGCTCTCTCTTTTTTTTTTTAAATCATTCTTCAGCAGAACAAACTCAATATTTGTGTATTTGGCTTAGTTGTTAATGTCACTGTGTAAAGAGTCTTGTCAGGATTTGAAGGGTTTTGCTTAGGTGCTTTTTCTTTTGATGGGAGGATGAGGAAGACAAAAGGAGGAGGGGAGACCTAGTAGAATATACAGCAGATCTGAAGGCTTTAAAATTGTAAGCAATGGACAAAGAAAAGAGACTAAATTCTGAACATGTGTTGGACATAGGACAACACCTTCCCATCTGCTCTTCCCTGTCCCTAACAAAGTAGAGATGTGTAATAAAGGAAACATCTGGGTTAGAAAATAAAATTCCTAAATTAGATCACCAGAAATCAGTAGTTAATGAAACACTAGGCTCTCTTCAGTGTTGGAATGAACTATTCATTTCCAGCTAAAATTGTGGGGCAATCTTTTCTCATCTGACTGGAATGTTTTGCAATAACTATTCATTTTATTTGCATTTATTCCCCTTTTCTATCTAAACTTTTAGTCCAGATTGAATTAAATAGTAAATACTAGTAAATGAAATTCACAATGTGCTTCACTGAAGTTCACTTGAACAATTATAGATAATAAGATTTGATTTAAAAAAAATGTATGTGGGACTCAAATGTTAATGTTTATGCAACCATACATACCTCATAAATTCTATATTATGGCGCTGAGAGTGTACATACTAGTCCCTTACCTGTCTGCCTGTTTAGGAGAGCTGTATTTGCCATGAAAATTCCTGCTGCTGTCTACTCTTTGCTACTTGGAAACTTTAAGAACCACAGTGCACTGTCTTACATGAACAAGAATATTTCCAGTTCAGAAACAATGTGCCATACCAACTTAATTGCCCCATTTGGGTCAAATGAGCACAGTATTCCAAACAACCTGCTTAAACACAGATTACTCAAGCTTATCAGTGAGATAGAGAAAACAAATGAGTAACTGGCATGAGTGGCATAAATGGTGTAAAAAAGCCACCAATACATATAAACAAAAAAACCCAGCAGCAGTTGTTCTTAGATACTTGTCCCAGATTCTTCATATGAGATGCATATTTTGTTTGCTGATAAGTGCTGAGCTTTGAATTATGCTTGACTAGAATTATCAGTGCATTCAAAAACTAGCACAATAGTAAACTTACCGTTCGCAGTGGATGCTTCTTTTCTAGGCATTTTCATAGAATAGACAATTTCTTTACCATAGAAACGTTGCCACAAAAGTTTTAATCTAATTTGTACCTCACTGCACACTAAGGACGTATATTTGCATGACTTCAGTGAGTTGCAGAGGCTGCACAAAAACTATTCCATCACTCATACCATCTAAAACATCACACAAATCTCAGAAGAGTATTAGATCTCCCTTCATTTGTCTCTAAGGTGGGTGATCAGTGTTGATCTGGGACCAAGGTATTCATTTTCTGCCCCTCTGGACTAGACAGTCAGTGAGTAACCAGATGAGACATTGAATGTCCAATGTTGTTCCTGACCAAGATCTCTGTTTACAAGAACAGTACTGAAAGGAAAATGGTGAGGGCGGTAATCATAACAGCTATCCTGAGAGCGCATACCTGCTGGAAAGTTTGCTCAATTAGGGAACTGGTCTATCTTCCCTATAATTAAAAAGCAGTTTCTTTAAAGACAGTGACATGAGATCTCTTTTTCTGCCCAAAATCATTTAACCCCAGATACCACTGGGATGAAAGAGATGGTGTTGGCATCTGGAGAATTCCATACGTGAATTAATTAGTGGAAGAGTGAGTGCTCTTTTTTTACTTTAAGATTTGGGGAAGTACTTCTGTATGTTGCAGCTGCAACGTGAGGAGGCCTTGTAAAAGGGAAGAGATCTGTTAATGAGCAAGTTAATCAAGGAAAGTACAAAAGAAGGGTGCAAGCTACTTTTAAAAAATCATGAAGAATTACAAGTATATCCCACACAAATTGCTAATCTTAAAACTTTCTGGATATAATAATCCATTTTCTATAAATAATATAAGAATTTACCATGTGTCTAGGCTTTCAAGGTTTCCTATCTTGAAACCAAGTACCCCACAACTAGGCAAATACTCTGCCTCTGCGCCTGACTTGTATATAACAATTTAGTTAAGCAGATACAAAAACATCAACATGTACACATAGGTTCACATGCCTTTCCTCCTTTTGTGGGTCTTCTAGAAATTTTGACTGAGTAAAATCAAGCTTATATTAGGCTTTTTGGAATAAATTAGAGCTGAAACTGACTGTGATCTGTGGAATGAATTAGCTAACTTAATAGATATGTCATTATTTTTTCATCATAGAGTCACAATATTCATGCTTAATTACATATTCATATTGTGTTTTTGTAATAGAGGGAATGACATGATGAGAATTACTATTCATTCCATTAATTAATTTTTCTTAACTCATTTGTTTCTCCTTTCTCCTGCTTCATAAGATCAGATATCTTGTCAAGAGATTTCTATTAGAGAAAAGTTCTTTCTTGAAAGAAATTCAGAGGCAGGAGACATTTGGTGGAGAAAGTGGCTGAAGGATGGTTCTGAGGTTTTTTGCTCTACAAACCATGTTTGCATATTCTCATGCTGCTGCACTTAGTGTTTCCAATCAAGATCAGGGAGCACTTCCTACTGTTTCGGGCTTGTATTAATTATTCTGCACATCTGTTCCTCCCTAACAGAGAGCACAGATGTGAATGCTTGTACAAAAGGCAAAAGTGGGGTGGTCTACAAGTATTTTAGATATGTACTTGCCCTGCTCTCTGTAGGTAGGCTACTTCAGGCTTCTCCATAACTCTTCCACAGCTAAAGGCAACACGCATCAGGCTGAGACTGATTTTCTTCCACCCTCCTGGAACCGTGACCTCTGAACTTTGCATTTTTCTTAAAATGACAGCATTCTCTAGTGAGCAATAACAGAGATTATTTTCACTTAACTGTTGTAAGACCACTTTCTAATCTCAACCCTACAGTGAGTTGTTCTGTAGATGATAAAAGTCTTCTCATAATATTACAATCAAGGCAAACTGACTTGGTACACAAAGAAAATCAACAGAAACATATGCCTTATGTAATGGTTTCACACGTAAATAGTTTTCGATAGATTTGATTTCAGCCACAATTCCATTTTCTCCATTTTGTTGAATCCCTGATGACATCTCAATAACTTTCTTCCATCACAAACACTTTACTCTGGCTGGCTGATGTAGTCGTATTAATAGTTTTCACGGGAGCTGCTGGACAGAAAGACATATGTACAGTTGACCACAAAAATAAATAAAAGGAATTTTTCTTCAAAATCAGAGGTGTGTCAGAATCAATTTGTATAAGCCATATATGAAATTGTTGTGGGTTTGAATGGCAAGGTTTTGGTAGCAGCGGGGACTACAGGGGTGGCTCTTGTGGGAAGCTGCCAGAAGCTTCCCCTATGTCTGAAAAAGCCAATGCCAGCCATCTCCAAGATGGACTGACTGCTGGCCAATGCTGAGCCCATCAGAGATGGTGGTAACACCTCGGTGATAACGCATTTAAGAAGAAAATAAAACCTGTGTAGGGTCATTTTTGCTGCTGGAGAGAGGAGTGAGAACTTTGCAGACACCAAGGTCAGTGAAGAACGAGGGGAAGGAGGTGCTCCAGGCATTGGAGCAGAGATTCCCCTGCAGCTTGTGGTGAAGACCATGGTTAGGCAGCCTGTCACCCTGAAGACCACGGAGGTCCACGGTGGAGCAGATATCCACCTGTACCCCATGGAAGGGACCACACGGTGGAGCAGGTAGATGCCTGAAGGAGGCTGTGACCCCATGGGGAGCCCACGCCGGAGCAGGGTCCTGCCAGGACCTGTGGACCCGTGGACCCATGGAGAGAGAGGAGCCCATGCCAGAGCAGGTTTGCTGGCAGGCCTTGTGACCCCATGGGGTACTCATGCTGGAGCAGCCTGTTCCTGAAGGACTGCACCCTGTGGGAAGGACTCACGCTGTATAAGTTTGTGGAGAACTGTCTCCTGTGAGAGGGACCCCACACTGGAGCATGGGAAGAGTGTGAGGAGTCCTCCCTCTGAGGAGGAAGGAGCAGCAGAGACAACGTGTGATGAACTGACCGTAACTCCCATTCTCCGTCCCCCTGTGCTTCTCGAGAGGAGGAGGGAGAGAAACGGGAGTGAAGTTGAGCCTCAGAAGAAGGGAGGAGTGGGGGGAAGGTGTTTTAAAATTTGGTTTTAATTTCACATTATCCTGCTCTGGTTTGGTTGGTGATGAATTAATCTAATTTCCCCAAGTCGAGTCTGTTTTGCCCATGACAGTAACTGGTGAGTGATCTCTCCCTGTCCTTGTCTCGACACATGAGCCTTTTGTCAATTATTTTCTCCCCTGTCCCGTTGAGGGGGGGCAGTGATCGAGCGGCTTCTGTAGGCACCTGTCATCCAGCCAGGCTAAACCATGACAGAAATAAAATGCTATAAGCATTAGAAACAGACCACCTACCAAAAGGGTGAATATTTGCACATCATCCAGAGACTGCAATCTGACTGTGCTACAGTTACTGGGAGGAGCTACTCCTGTCATCTCTAAATTAGCGCAATATTTCAACAAGCTTTCAGTACTTAAATAAGTTCAGTGTGCAAAATGAGTTTAAGAGTGGTTCATGACTTCACACCAGCTCATTCTCAGAAATCTATTTTATTTGGCGGTATTCTTGCTTTTTGAAAGCATTGGACAATATCAGTTTGGCACAATGAAAAGGATATTATTTTTGGTACAGCTCCTGTTACCAACAACAGGATGAGATGCAGCAATGCAGCCAACGGATTAAGAAAATCAATTCTGCCTAAAACTGAATACCAGAGGGTTTTTTCAGGATTTTTCCTATTTTCAGTTGCAAAAGAAGCCATGACATTCTTATTCAGACAAACACTTAGCAAATTATAGATTATAACCTCAAACCTGCAGTAAGAATGCTGTCTCCCATAGAATGAAGGACATCTAGGGCCTCCATGTCATGCAAGATCTGAGTAGCAAGAAAAAATCCAGTAAAAGTCCTGGATTTTAACCTGCTGGAGAGTGAACTGGGTATATGCCACGGTCAGAGTGAGCAGTCAGGCTGCTGTTACAACTACCATGCTCATTCCCTTTCATGTCAGTTTTGCCAGAGTCTACTTTGGAAACAGCACAAAATGTTTTTTTTTTCTTTTCAGATGATCTCTGCCACTGGATTCAGTCAGAAAAAAGCCACTTTAATTCACAAAAGAAACAGCAGCTCTGGGGACAACCTTTTTCCTGACAAGGACCTTCCCTGTACATGCAGAGCTCACTTTCTACATGTGCTCCAAAAGTGAAAAAGTGATCAAGCAAGTAAATAGTCTAATAGCGTCTGAATAATGAGACCTGACCAGCCAATACTGCTCTGCTGACATTCTCACTTCTAAAAATGAAGTGCTCTGCTGTGCTTTTGCTATGCAAACATCAGAACAGAGACCATATATTTGTTTTTTTCTTAGATGACTCAATTCTATTTTATCTGTTGGTAAAATATAAAGAGCATCACTGTAGCTGGAGAAATATTTTACTTTTTGCTTCAGAGTAGGTGCTGGTTTCCTTTCAGTTACAGGTACAAATTTAAAACACATTTTGCAAAAGTCAGAGTAGTTAACTGGGAGATCATTTAATACTTACCAGTTGTTCGTTTAACGTACTACTTGAACTGATATTATTAATTAATTTGTAATCAATAAAACCATCACAGTATTCCCCTGAATATGAAAAGTACAGAAGAATAATTTCTTCTTTTTTTTCCCATTGATAATATCTGAGATGACCCAAAGCAGCAAATTAATAAGCATGAAGTCCTATCACTAAGAAACTTACTCAGATAAAGGAGAAAGGCACAACTGATGTAGGGTATTTAACTCTTACTATGCCAGCAATTAACATGTTTTATTTCTGTCCCCTTCCCTGTCTTCTACCCAGATATTTTTGCTCTGTTCAAATATTTTCTACTTTTCTGAAACTTGTCCCAATCTTCCTAAGTATAATTTAGGGCATTTGCTATCTGAATATAAACAAGAGGGGCATCTAAGGTTCTTCCCCAGTCTCTGAGAATAGTTTTTTAAGATGACACAAGTACCAAATGGAGAGCTTAAGCTAACAAGCATGTTTGAAAATTAAGACTATAAATACTTAGGATCACAGAATCATAGAAGCATAGAATAACAGAATGGTTTGGGTTGGAAGATTCATTAAAGATATTTAAAGATCATCTAGCCCAACATCTATGCCATGGATGGGGACACCTTCCACTCAACCAGGTTGCTCAAAGCCCCATTCAACCTCACCTTGAACAGTTCCAGGAATGGGGCATCCTCAACTTCTCAGGGCAAAGTGTTGCAGTGCCTCACCACCCTCATCATAAAAAATCTCTTCTTTATGTTCAATCTAAATTTACCCTCTTTCAGTTTAAAACCTTTTCCCCTCTTCTTGTCACTATGGGCCTTGGTAAAAATATTTCTCTCTGTCTTTCTTATAAGCCCCCTTCAGGTACTGAAAGGCTGCTATAAGGTCTCCCCGCAGCCTTCTCTTCTGGAGGCTGAACAACTCCAACTCTCTCAGCCTTTCCTCAGAGGAGAGGTGTTCCAGCCCTTGGATCACTTTTGTGGCCCTCCTCTGGACCCACTCCAACAGGTCCATGTCTTTCCTGTGCTGAGGGCTCCAGAACTGGACACAGGACTCCAGGTGGGCAGAGTGGCAGAATCCCCTCCCTCGATCTGCTGGCCACACTTCTTGTGCTGCAGCCCAGGATACGGTTGGCCTTCTGGGCTTTAAGTGCACATTGCCAGCTTATGTCCAATTTTTCATCCACCTACATGCCCAAGTCCATCTTGGCAGGAATTCTCTCAATCCCTTCATCCCCCAGCCTGTATTGGTACTGGGGGTTACTCCAACCCAGGTGCAGAACCTTGTACTTGGCCTTGTGGAACCTTGTGATATTTGCACAGGCTCACTCCTCGAGCTTGTCCCGGTCCCTCTGGATGGCATCCCATCCCTCTAGCAAATCAGCTGCACCATTCAGCTTGGTATCATCTGCAAACTTGCTGAGGGTGCACTCTATCCCACTCCCTACGTAATTGATGAAGAAATTAAATAATATTAGTCCCAGTACAGATGCTTGAAGGACAACACTCATTATTGGTTCCACTTGGACAATAAGCCATTGAATATAAGCCTTTGAACATGGCAATCCAGTCAGTTCCTTATCCATCTAGCAGTCAGTCCATCAGACCCATATCTCTCCAGTTTAGTGGCCAGAATGTTGTGGGGAACAGTATAAAAGACCTTATAGAAGTCTAGGTAGCTGATTTCTGTAGCTCTTCTTTGCCCGCTGATGCAGTCACTCAATTGGAGAAGGCCACTAGATCAGTCAGGCACATGCCTGTCATGAAGGCATGTACTTCTAGTGTTTATTAACAGTACTAGTGAATACTCTTGTAAGAAGATGGAAATAAACATTACTGATGCAGCTATGTACTAAGAATGACTAGAAACAACCACTCTTGCTGGTTTTAATTTTGTATTTATTTAAAGAATTCATGTAAATCTTTTAACAATTTAGAGAATTAAATGCCATACAAGTATTATTTGTCAGATATGAAGACAGGACAAACCATGTAGAAATATTGCATGTCTTTTGGAACTTACTAGTCCAAGACAGGGTACTTTAAATAAACAGAATGCTCCTTCATGGCAAAATGTTATGGATAAGTACCATTAATTATATTTTATAGCTGTTTCCTTTATACCATCTTTTTAAATAAATGTCTGCATTCTAAAATTATTCGAAATAATTCCAAATAATTCCAAACTGAAAGATGTTGCAGATTTGGAAGGTGATACCTCAAAAGCAGCAAGAACTGTTTAAACTTAGGGAAGAGGTCAAGAAATCAAGGGTAAAACTAGTGTCTTGTTAGGCTGTCTAAGAAATGCACATCCTGCAGTTATCATCTTGTGAATTTTACATATATGAGTTGTCCTACTAAATAAGATGGCAATAAATGCTATAAACAAACAATGTAGGATCAGAATTTGTATGTGTAATGCTCATCTTGTCAGATTGTCAAATATATTCACTTTTGACCAGACAGATGTACATTTTACATCCTTATAGTAACTGTTTCTTCCAGATAGCTGTTTTGCGTCATCCTGAGCCAAACCTTAATGCTGTGTACAGAGATTTATGTCAGAAACCCTGCACAGATTTCATCTGTGTTTGCAGAGTGTGAATTACTATTTTCCTAAAAGGCCATATTTTTTCTCTGGAGTCTCTCCTGTAAGAACAATTGTCCTGTCTACCCCTATAAATACTGTAACTGGGAAATTTGAAAATGTCACAGAATATGTCTAAAATTTATTTCGAACTTTGGACGTCTCGCATGTCATTTCATTTCTCTGTGGTACATAAAAAGTTTAATAAGTGTCTTATGTTACAAACAAATGTATCAACATAAACTTCCAGTAGCTTTTTAATACCTGATTTTGATAAGGTCTTAGTTGCTTCTTATGAGTTAAAGTAGCAGGAGGTAAATACGATCTTTTTTTAATATGAAATTTTATCTTAGATTTCCCAAACCAGAAAAAGTCATAGACAGAGTAGAAATAATTGTTGCAGAATGTTTCTGGCCTTTAAGTATATCAAATGCAAACTTCAGTCTGAAATTTTGACAGTATTTAATTTACTTCAACAAGTATAATTTTAAGGGACTGCATTAAATGTATACATCTTCCATGGAAAACAGTTTTCCAAGTCTTAAAAAAGATCAAGTGCTTTTTTTCAAAATAAATATTGAGAAGCAAGAATTAGGAATGAAATATTTGGTTTCTCATTTAGATTTCTCCTGTCTGTCTAAATGTACATACTTAAGTAAAGATACCTATAGACTAGCAAGTACAAATAATCCTTTCTATATAGGAAATTGCTAGAAACACATTTACTACATTTCCAGTATGACTCAGTCCTGATGGGTGCTTTAGTTGTTTGCTTTTAAAACAGATATTCTGTAAATCATTACATTTACCTCTTTGGACTGTTGATCTTTTTTACAGAGTAGGTAAATACAACAGCTTCACTCATAACAGTTTGGAGTCTCCAGAGAATTTAAAACACATCACACATTCTAGCTGAAGTGAAAAAAAAATGTGGCCCACAGTGAAATATTTTTTTGTTGTGTTCAGCTGAAACATCACGTGTTTCTGTTTGTGCACATTGCCTCTTGTCCTGTCTCCTGTCACTGGGCATCACTGAGAGCAGCCTGGCTCTGACGACCCTGCTTTTCCTAGTAAAAACAAATATTTCTGATACTGAATATTTTTTGCTTCATAAATAGTTCCTAAGAATAAGACTTCTTGGTACCAGTTAAGAATATTTATTCTCATCTGATTTAGGACACCTGAGATGATTAACTCAGACTTGGAAGCTTACCTTCTGTAGAAAATGGTGGAAAACTGGGAGCCTTTGGAAGGAGATTTGTAACACTAGAGCATGGCAGGCAAGCCTGTGCATACCTTTTTTTTTCCACTGACTACATGGGAGGTCCTGTGTGGGACCTGGCTGACATCTGTCCTCTGAATGGACTGATTTGCAGAAAATAGATTCAGAAATTAATGCGTATTTTAAACAAACATTCAAATGTATTGGTCTTAGAGGTAAGTAGACACTAACAATATATTTTGAAATATGATTTTCTCTAACTCCATTGATCTCCTTTGCTCTAAAGCGTATACATTAAAGAGAAGGTAAATTACAAGTGCTATTGCTGTGAAGGTAAAAGTGATTTGCACACCATGTAATTCAATTGCATAATATGGTTTTAAAGCTTAGAGGAGGCATGCTACTGTCAGAACTAAACAGTGTTTTATTATTCAACTTGCAACAGGTTAGTTACACCTGTCACATTTAGTTTTTCCACAAAAGTTAAACAGTAAGCGTGACCTGATGTGACAGTAACCCTCTAATTCCCTTGACCTATTTTCTATAGATTAAAATAATCTGAAGAAATGTCTTATTTATTCATTCACATTGCTACATTTAAAAGGCTAGATTGAGAAATTATTTTGAGAGAGGAAAAATATTACCTTGATAGCTTTCCTTCCTTCAGGGTAGTCTTTATTCGATTAAAGAGGACATATTTAGAGAGAAGAAATAAGGCAGAAATTAACAGGCTAGTCTACGGTTTCTGTCAGATATAAAATGGTGTGGGTTGTGTAGTAACATTTAAAAATCTTTACCATTCAAAAATCTTTAGGGACAGATGTGGCTATACTCTGTAATTTATGTTCAGATCATGTTTTGGTGAGTAGGACATTTCCTGTACAGCTTATATATAAATAATCAAGGAAAAAATAGAGGAAATAAGGGTCATTGTCTTTCTTTCCTGTGTGTTTTCTAGCAGGCCTTACAATTCATCACAAGATAAGGAAAAGACAGATGGCAGGGAAAACTTGCAGATTACAAGAAAATCCTGGGAGAGCCATAGCTTAGATTGACTTTTCACTCAGCCTACCAAAGTCTTTCAAAAATTTAAGGACTCGGAGAACTAACGACCCAGGTCAGACAAAAAGACTCTCTTTCCAAAAGGAAGGCTCTCAGACTGGTATACAATGATCCACGCTGGAGCAGTCTGAAGAATTTGGGCGTACCTTCTTTTCCAACACTATGTGGGCAGACAGGAATGTGAAATGCATATATATATATGGACTTTTTGAAAAGCTCTGTATTTTACTGTGCTTTGTTCTTGTAGCTAAGATGAAAAGAACAAAGACACACAGGAAATAGGAATAGAAGTAAATTAGAAATGTCATTTATTCCGACACCTGTAGATAATGTCATTCTCATCAGAAATATGTTTAACATGTTTGTTTATACATACTTTTATTGGGGGAGACTTTACACATTTACTGGGTAAATTATTCCACAGACTTATGACTGTTGGCAAAGAGAATGTTTTTGCTCTTGTCTCAGTTCATCTCACTTTCTGCAATACAGACATGTTATTCCTTACAGATAGAAAAAAAAAAGATTGTTTTTCTTTTTATTCCCTTTTATATATGACTGATATGCTGAAAACTGTTGCCATGTTCTCCTTAATTTTCTTGCTTTCTAGGGTAAGCCATCCCTGTTCAGTTACCTTCCTGAAGCCCTTTTTTTCCAAGACCTGATTGTTCTCAATGTTCTTCTTTAGTCTCTATTCAACTAGTTCACATCCTTTTTTAATTACAGTACCCCAAATAATACTTAGTGCTCCAGCTGAGGCTTCAAGAGCTTCAAGAAGACTTGAAGGACCACTTAATGTGTAGTGCAGACAATATGCCTCCTAGAATGCCTTTTTCACAACACTGTTGGCTCGCATTCAGCTTGTGCTTCACAATAAGAGCAGATCCTTATTGTTTGGTTGTTAGAAAGCTGCTTCTCAGCCAGCTCTTCCCCAGTGTTTGTGCAGATGGTGGTTCCTAATAAATACCTTGCCAAAAGAAAGCTCCCACCAGCTCCCAAGAGAAATGCAGGAACTGCTGTGAAGACCCAGAAAACCAAGACTGACTCAAATACTGAGAGAATCAGGCTTTTCTACACTGGGAGAGGTAAAGGCTTGAAACCCAGTGTCTCAAAGGATGCCATTCCTGCAGACCAGACAGGGGACAAAGTGCAGGCTCCCTAGAACCGTGGTAGGGTTGGAAAGAACTGCAGAATTCACAAGAGTGAAAAAGAGCATGGAATTGACCCCTGTATTGGGAAACTTTATATAATACTGTAGCATGTCAGGATAAAAAGGGGGTGAGGGTCTTTGGGAAGAGAGAGGTAACTCTCCTTTCTCTGGAGCTGCCCTTTCACCATAAGTTCACTTTCAATTCACTTGATAACAGATTGACTAGAAGAGGATAAAGGAGCTGCATCCCTCATTTTCAGCCCCTCTTACACATACACACAGACACAGACACATGTATGTTGGCACAGGACACACTCGTAGTCATGGAAGACAAACTCTCCCCCATTTACAGTTGCTTCCTAATCATCCTGTGGCCCTGTCATCAGCCCTCTCACTTCCTTTAGCTCCTGTGACTGAAGTTATTGTTTGCTGAATGTGATTCTGACAACCTGTCCTTCAGAATAGTAAAGCATATAATTTAAGCAATAATCCTTCTTGCACCGTGTCAGCTTTTGTAATGATGAGCATGGCCAAAGGAGTATCCAAACAGATGCAATTCTGTTGCCAACATTTTAATTTCCTTTCCCTTTACCACTTTTTTTCCTCCCTTCATCTAGATGTAATAGCTTCATGCTGAAACTTGGTTTTCTGTGGAGAAAATAGGCAGAGGTGAACTTACAAGCCACTGAAGAACATATTCAATGTGTAATGTATGTGTAATGGTATTTTTAAAATACAAATTAAAGTGGGGAGGAGGAACAGATTGCTGCCAAATGGTGAATGCTGCAACTGGTAATGGAAGAAGTATTTTCATGCATTTAAGGGAAAGTGCTGAAGTGCTGAAGAGTTTTATAATCTGTTTTATAAAATAGTTGACAATGTCCTTCTAGCACAAACCTGGCCAGAATAATTGCTGGATTCCTTGGTTATTCTCAGCAAGTTAAAATAAAAGCTCCTCCTTTCCCTGTATGAAGAGTTCTGATTTCTGCCCCTTCAGAGGGCAGAATGTATAAGCTGTCCTTCTGATGCGATATTTCTGCAGCCATCAAGTATTTCACAGACAGTGCTACACGCCATGCATTGGCTGCCAGAATCCTCTGAAATATTTGCAGGGGCAAGGGCTCCTTTCTGAAAGAACAGCCCCAAACATCTGATGTATAAGTTTGTTCATGCATTTGGTAGTCAGTGTTTTTCTACAATGTCTTGAAGGCTATTCATTAAAACACAACTGTTTTTATTGTTTCTCATTCTCCTGCTCATTCCATCATACAGCCTCCTCCAAGCAGCTGAGAGCCAAATAAAATGCAAGTGTTTTCTACTTGCGGTTCTTTTTCCCAGAGCTTGAAATGGCTGCTGGGCCCTTTCTGTCCTGCTTAAAATTTGTAATGATCCTCTGCCAAAGCACAGGTCCGCCATCTGCTGAAGTTCTTTTCTTTGACTTAATCCTCCTGACAGGCACAAGTCCAGTGCCTCATGAAGATCCTCATTAAGTGCATCTGCCCCATTTCAGTCAGGTGAACATTATCACGTTGATAAAATAGCCCAGAGGAACTGCTCAGGCATGACTTTATTACTTACACTGAAATACCGCATCTACTCATCTTGGCAGTGAATGGCAGTGTTTTTCTGAAACTCCCCACTCACCAGATGGACTGCAGCAGCTCCAGCAGCATTTCAACTGACTTCTTTTGGAAAACAGCACTGACAATTGGGTCAATAAATACCTATGAGGCCATTGAGCACATATTCCACTTTTATTACTCCATTAATGCTGTTTCTGTAAAACATAGTTGTGTTTTAATGAATAGCCTTCAAGACATTGTAGAAAAACACTGACTACCAAATGCATGAACAAACTTATACATCAGATGTTTGGGGCTGTTCTTTCAGAAAGGAGCCCTTGCCCCTGCAAATACTTCAGAGAATTCTGGCAGCCAATGCATGGCATGTAGCACTGTCTGTGAAATCCTTGATGGCTGCAGAAATATCGCATCAGAAAGACAGCTTATAAAACACCAAGGGGTGTAATGCTCTTGCATCTTTTTCCTTGAGCTAGTTTCTCACGTGAGTGTGACAGAGGGAAGGAAGTCTGGTAGTTTTGTCTGCTGCACCACTTTGGGGGGTGGTCAAAGGTAATGGCCAAGGCCAGGTTTTTATTTTTCCAGAGCATGATTATAGTGCTTTCTGCAAAGCAATGACCGTGTTTCAAAGCCTCCTTTTTAAGTACTGTGTTAGAAGCTTAGAGGTATACAGCAGCTACAGAATCTCAAAGGGACTATTACAGTTATTTTAGTTGTGAAGGTGATAGAAACTCCATTTTGTAATCTTCCAGCATTTTCTGCAAATTTATTGTGGATAGGCGACAGTGTATCTACCTGAGACTAAAGTACAAATCTTCCGTACCTGGGAATGGGGAAAAGCATTTAATAGTGGTCGTAGATGTAGAGCCAAAAAGGTGTCTTCGATGTCAAGCTGGTTAAATACCTGTAACTTACCTATTTCTTCAGGAAACAAAATTTTCTCCAGAATACTTAAATGTGTAATCCTACAGGAGTAAACAGGATTTGCCCAAATAGTTGATCCCTTTGAACACCTCTCTTCAGCTCTCCCATCTTCCACCACCAGGATAACACTACTTGAAATCTGCCTTAATTTTCAAAAGTCCATAATTACAACCTGGTATGTTATTTATTTCTTAATATGCCTTGACAAAGTTATACTTGGTCAAGAGCAAGACTTTCCTAAGCATGCAAAAAGTAATTTCCTTTCAAACACCCATGGAACAAAATCCCCTAGAAATAACTAAGGTCCCGGATACAGCAAAAAAAGCCAGGCAAGAGCAGGTCCTTCTTTCTCATGGCTAGAGGTCCCTTCACCTTGACTGAATGCTAGAGCACATGGTTTATTTCTTTTTCTAGATTTCCTGCCTATTAAGACTCCCTCATTAGTGAGAGAAACCTACTGAGTGATGAAACCACTCCAAAAATGAGTGTTTACCAAAAAAAATGGCCAAGAAATTGTGGGCAGAAACTGCAGGGTGGCCTTCTGCGCTAGCTCTGCCCTTCCCAGCAGGGAAGCTGGATAAGCTACCTTTTCATTCTGCTAATGAAACCCAGGTGAAATGTATCTCTTTACAAATCTATCTGACACAGTTCACCTAAGCAAAAATGCCCTGGGCATCCAAGCTTTTATTCTATTTACTACAGAGAACGACAGAAGTGTGGTCAGAATGGAGCATCCTTTGACTCACAGCTCTATGCCATACTGAGCTTTTTCCAGCAAAGTAATGAACAGCAGTTTTAAAAGGGTGTGTCTGCCTCTCCTGCAACAACTGCTACCATCTAACCTCAAGATACCTTCCAAGAAAGAACTGTACTTTTATATTTAAAAATTAAACAGGCCTGACTAACTATCCAGTAAACTGAAGATGGGTCATCTTGTTCAAGGAAACACTGGATCCTGGAAATCCCAAGTTCTGTATGTCTGTTTCTGCTACAGATTTCTGCTGCAACTATTGCTATACTCCAGTGAGACCCCCCCAGGCAGGAGTTAAAACTCCATTACTTTAGGTACAGCACGTTCAACAGAAAGATGACTCATGCACTAAGTTCATCACGACAACAGTGTTCTTGTGGGTAATCATGAATATTTCACTCTAACTTCCATGAAAAATAGAGACAATAACACTTCCTCCTAGTATGTATTTTGAGGCTAGGGAGTGTGGTTCATAAATGATTGGCAAGAGCTTGATTTTTAAGGTGCAGGGTACTAGTGAATTATAACATAATACATAGACTTTACCTCTAGAGCAAAATAAGCATTGTGAAGAAATTATGTAGCACATGTAGCTGTTGAAAAATAAGCAATTGTAATACTTTGGAATTTTTTCCACACGAATATTGAATAATACTGTGTTCTTTAAATGACCCCAGGGTGTTATGGTAACTGAGACCACATTCCTTCACAAGTCATCACGGTGCTTTGTTTTATTAATAATTATACTGCAATGTTTGGTAAGTTACAGTAATGCTGGAAATCTCTGTCTCTCGTACATCCTCATTGTTAGATCATCAGTTTGACTGTGAAACACCCTAAATCCCAAACCAGCTCAGAAATATATGTCTTTCAGCAGACATTAAAATTACTTGGTCCTTTACCAGGTCTCTCTGGCTTATCAACAGCCAAAATTTCATGGCAGATGTGTCTGCTATTTAAGAGTCCTGTTTGCCAAAGTGTTCTTCTGGCTGGGATCAATCCCTTGGGTTCTGTGTTGGAAAACTTGCCAAAAGCAGGGGAGCTTGTACTACAGTTGGATCTTTCTGTCTTGTCCGTAGTTTTCTTTTTTAGCTTGATCTTCTCTCCTGAAAAAGGTCAAGGAAATTACAATGGACTTAAACAATTATAACACACAACGTTTATGTGACATGTTTGCATAAAAAACACATCTTCTCACAATTTCAAAATTTCCCATTCTCTAGATATAATTATGTAGGAGAAGAAATTTCGAAGCAAAATCATTCTCCTTTCTGTTAAGCTATTACACATCCAGTCACTAAATGTAACAATATAGAAAGCAGCTGCTATAATAACCTGTTCAGTACCTTCTTCTTACTTTTTTTTTAAAGGGATACTCCTACAAGACCTTCTACACTCTCTGCTACTTCTTTGCAAAATATTTCCACATTGATATTGTTCAAATGGTAGCAAAGCAGTTGCAGGCCTGTACAAAAAGAAAGAAGTTTTTGACAGTGTATTGTATGGCTAATCCAGAATTTACTGAGGTCAATGCAATTCTTTACTTTGGCTTCTGTTGGTGTCAGGATCAGTCTCCACAGCAGTGCTTGAGAAATCTTAAAAGTTTGTTTCAAATAGGAAAGGATGAACTGCAAGCCAAAAAATGTATTCAAAAGAGAGAGCAAGAGAAGAGCAAGGCAAAGATTATACTCGTCTCCATGCTGCCGACTGTGGGGGAACAGTTCCGCTCGTAGTGTTGATTTATAAAGAACTTCACTGCCAATCTGAAAAATAAAAAAAAAACAAACCAAACATTCACAAGAAGCAATACTAAAAACATGAAGAAATTTCATACCTTCCGAGGCAATACATACTGTGAAGTCTTAAACACATGATGCTGTGATTTTTCAATTTAGAATTTCTCTCTTGTAATTCCCATGAAATTAGCAGTTTTGGACAGCTGAAAGCACTTTAGATCTCACATGTATTTTGAGATCTGAATTTCCATTGTGTACTTAATTTATCCCAACATTCCTTATTGAAAGCAACAAGATAATTGGATCCTACTATCTGTTCCGCTCATCTCGGTGATTCTGCTCTTCCTTTGCTTTAGCTGGCCATATTTTCTGACACCTGTTTCACATTAAGTGGAGAACTCCTGCCTTTGGAACAGCTACTGGAGGTCTTAAAAGTTCATTCTGGCAACAAGTGTTTCAAAAGCAGATTCCTATGTGTTAATGGACAATTTCTTCCTCTTAAGAAAACAGTGGAGCATAGATTTTCTCATCCCATATCAGACCAGTGATACTGCATCTTGTCTTTAAGAGAGGCCAGCTACGGGTGCATCTGACAAAAACACAACAGGCAATCAGAGACGCATGAACCCATTGAGAACTTTGCCCTGGCTCTGGTCACCAAGGAATTGACTTACATTTTAAAGCCTGATGGTTTTATGCTCTTAACGTTCTGGCCCACAGTTCTGTGGGTTGATTATGTATTTTTAAATTACTTTCAAACCATTTGTTCTCAGATTCATTGGAAGCCCATTACTGCTGTAATGCAAGAGGGAATAAATATATTTGTTACCTCTTCCAGAAGGTTTCATGTGTTTTTCTTCAGTCTCACCTGATGTACCTATGCTAACAGGAAACAGGTCCAATCTCTTGAATATCTCCTTCACCTAAAAAAGTCTAAGAAACCACTTTAGACTTTCACTGCAGTGTCACATGCCTTAGTATCTCTGCCAGTATTACACAAGATGTCGTGGCTAGCACTGAGAATAATATTCCATCTAGGAAAATCTTATTTATTTACCCAGTGGAACTGTAATCTCCTCCCTTTCACAAACTCATTTTATTTCTTACCAGGTTTGTCTGGCATTACATGAATGTTATTGTGAGTCAGTTCATTTCCCAGTCTGAACTTTCACACTACTTCGAGAGGGTTTTCAGCCATCCCGAGTTTTGATTGATATTGAATGAACTGTGTCACCATTTCTTTATTCTGTGAGCTTTGCCAGCTTTGAAAAGCAAACAAACAAAATGCAAAATCAATTGTAGGATTCTCAAGGCAGTCTGCTGCTAATTATCTTGTAGCACTTTTTCCCTCAGGAAAATCATGTTTAAATGATATTAAATTTCTTCAAATTTTGTATTTTTTTCCAAAGACATAGTCTTTGGCAAAATGAAGACTATAACTCCTGCATATGATTTAAAGGATAGATAAAGAAAAAGGGGGAAAAATCTGCTAGTTCAATAAAACAGCTCTGCCAGAGGAAAACCATAGCTAATATCAGATTAGTGTCAAAGCCTCCCTGTGCTACTTGTGCCTTGCCTTTCCTTGAGGCTACCTTTCACACAGGGATGGTGGGCTCTCACCAGCAGACTGCCTCTCACTTTAACTCCTCCTTTTTGAACAATGCTTCCTCTCCCTGTCTGTAGTAACTCCGTGACAGACACAGCAATGCGTAACTCATGTGGAGTAGGAATAGTTAATTTGCTGAGCAACTGCATTGAGAAGCTAAAGCGTAAACTGAGTGCTGGACTTCTCTCATGGCACTCTCTGCCAGCAGCTCCTCTCCGTGCAGCATGGAAACTACCCAGGTATCTCCATTTCCAAAGACAGTAACAACCTTTTATTTTACAGTCTGTAATATATACCCTAATAAATGCAACAATATCATCACTGTCAACAAATCCATGCAAAAATTATTTACTGAAGATTATTTATACATCAAAAGTTGTTGCAGGAAAGTTCACCTCCTTAGATTCACCAAGATGAAAGGCAAACCAGCATTAAGGGCATAAGGTGTAAAAATACCAACCACGGTTACCGAGTGACGCCACCATATGACTAGCTGAAACATTTTCTAGTCCTAACCCGGGCTTGGAAGAAAACACTGGTCTCTCAAGAGGACAATTCAGACTGTGATGCTTAACAGCTATGCAATTAGACATTTATCACATATCATAACTCCCAGCTTCCCACTGATAACGTATATATTTCACTTTATTTATTACTCTTGAGCATATGTTTTTAAGCATGTGTATGTATGTGCCCAGAAAAAATAAACACATCTTACCTGAATCCAAAATTTAAGGTAGAGTTCCTGGGAAATTAGAGTTATTATTATCGAGTGTTCATACTTGAAATCTGGAAAAGAGTATTCAACCACTATTAAAACTACATCCAATGTTCAGTAGTGGATTCAGAGACCTAATTTTCTTCACTCTCATTCAGAGGAAAATTTGTCTTGATGTCTTATAAGCTTTTATTTTAGTATAATCTATATTTAAAAGCTGGATGGAAAACCAAATTTTTGGTGAGCTCTAAATTGTAACATACTTTTTAATTTTTTTGAAATTAAATTTTATTATGAAATCATGATGGAACTATTATTTTTGTAGCTATATTCCTTGTTTTGTTGTAAAATAGAAGCTGACTACATTTTCCATGCTTTAACTGTGAATATGGCCACATTGGAGACTGGAGTCAAACTGCACATCAACCTAAATCTTAAACAAGCATTCAATTATGCACTGGCCAACTTGATTTCACCACAAATTGCATTGCTTTCTGACAAACACTGCCAGAGTAAAATTAAAATAACAGAAATGGGGATTATTTTAGCAGTACTGCCTTTACAATCAAAATTTTTACAATCTCAGTAGTAGATATTAATGTAGTATAAAATAATGTGTTTGGCTTTATAGTAGAAGGGTCATATCTTGGATCATAGTTTTTCTTTTGAAGAAAATCCTGCCTTTCAGAAACCAAGTATGTAATAACTGTAAGTTTCTATCCGACTTTTTTCACCTAGTCATGGTTCCCATCATCCCAGAGCTGATATAATGTCTGCTCTGTCTTTTCTAAGAAATATCTAAATGTTTCAAATTTTGTGGTTCTTCTGAGCCAAAGTGAAATGAAAGGAATTACATTTTATCTCAAAAGTTTTCATGCTGACACATAGCAAAAAATACAGTGAACTTACTGTTACCCACGATTTTTAACAAAGATTAGTTAGCTAGATGAAAAGAAAACACTATCTCAGAAACAGGTTTCATGCAGAGTTCATGGGTAATGTAGTAAAGTTCTTTTTTATGACTTACATCTTCTTTTATGCAGCAGATTGTACTATAGCATAGATTTTGTCCAGCTTTAACATTCGCTGTTATTTTTGTCTTCCAAAACTGAATTCCGCACCTGTCAAGAAAATACTGTGTATTCAGCAAAGGTCTGGCTTTTAGGGGTAATGGATCCAGTGAAACACGAAATCCAGGTCCACACGGCACCGCTCAGTGCTAGTTACGCATTTTAGCAGAGCTCATTCCAAGTCACATTCATCAGAAGTCATTGTATTGGGAGCATGCCTGGATAAACACAGATTTTTCGCTTGAGACTACCTAGTCCCACATGCTGAATGTGAGAACCAGTGTATCATCTCCCATCTCAAATTCTTGCCCCGGTGCCTGCATCTCCCTGTTTGTGGTGTGGTCTCTCCACCTCTCTTCTCTTCCTCATGACCTCCCCATCTGCCTGCCAAAACCCACTGCAGCCATGGCCACAGCAGCCGGTGCGCTCGAGGGTTCTGTCCCTGTGTGTTTGGCACAGTCCCCAAAACATTTGTCTCATGGGCTAGCATTTAAATGGCTTAATATGTCCGCAGTTTTTCAGTGTATGTGCAAAACTGAATGTCTTCAGTATTTAAACTGAGATTAGGTCTGCATTTATAATGTATGCACTGCTTTTTTTAGCAAAATTGGAATAAATGCTACTCAGCTTAATAATAAACATTAGTACTTGTTAAAGGGAATAGAAACATTGAAATTCTGCTGTATTTTTAACTAATTTTTTGGCTGGCTTTCTGCAATATAGCTGGTGATGGAAAATCATGGCATACTAATGGCACAGTAACAATTTCCTTTAAAGTAGTGGCCTTCTACATGATATCCTGATGTGGAAGCAATGATATTTTGCAACTAAAATATTATCTGAAAAGCAAAAACTGCTGTGCAGATCTAACTTAGAATTTAGGATACTTACTGTTTCCCTAACTTTGTTTCTAGTCTTACGAAATATTCTTTGAAAAAAAGATATAGATGGCAAGACAGAAATGATGTGCAACATTCTGTAAAATACTTTGATGTTAACATGATATCAATATCTGAACAGAGGAGGACCACAACTGAAAGTGTGAATCCTTTCTAATGAAAATACGGACCCAGTTCAAAATCTGTATCTTTAAGCATATCCATAGTGACACTGAAAAAATACAAACACTTAAAATTCTCCTTACACATTTTAATTTTTATTTCTGTTGTTTTGATTTAAATAATAGGCTAAAATTTTCACTGCTTTTACAGAGAAATTGCCGTGTTCAGAAAAAAAACAACAACAAAATAAAACATGATTATGGAGACGGAAAAGTATCAGACATGCAGCAAGTTAAAAGAAGCAATTGGAACTTACAGGAGGAAAATAAGGGCAGGAAATACCCCTATAAATTTAATGCTCGTCAAATAATGTTAAGAAATCAGAGGGGGTTGAATGGCCATAATACAAAAAAGTAATGCAACTGTGAGGGCTAGAGAAATGAACTAAGAGAAGCCAACAACAACCTGTGTGCAAAGAGTACAGTAGAATGGCTACTGAAATCTGCAGACCAAGAAAACAATTATCTACTTGTACTATACATTGCTCAATTTAATAAATGAGAAAAAATGTGAGCTATTGAAAATATCAGTAAAAAGGGACATGTAACAAACTGCATAGAAAATGTAAAAATTTGTAGAGGAAAATATTCAGTCTAGATGTTACTCTCAATCTAACTAATAAATAAATAAATAACCATGAGCAGCATACATTCATAAAAAAATATTTGAAGATAAATCATGTAGGCACAATGGCACACAGAGGGAAATCTGCGCAAGTTATACGAGCAAGGTAGGTCTGGGAACACAAAAAGGCATGCTGCCGAATAATTCCCCAATGTTGAAGCAAAATTAAAAAAACAAAATAAGAAAAATAAAATTGAGAAATCTGCAGCCTGGATGAGCAATTGAGTGTGATTTTTTAGAAGCGTAATATTGGGCCTATATATCTGAAATCTGTATAAGGGCAGCATCCAATATTTGAGTGTTTCATTGGATCAGGCTGTTTCACTCAACTCTCAACAGCTGCCAGAAAGCTTTGTATATGATACGTTTTGCCTTGGTTTTTTGTTTTGCTTTGTTTTACAGATTTGTAGGTGTTTATTATCATTTATTCCTGTGACTCCAGTCTGCTGCACTGATATGCCAGTGACAAGTGAACACAAAACAGTAGGATGTTTTAGTGAATTTCATAAATCAAATATTTTGCACATAATGAGCTTTTTATAACACAAGCTGTTGCACCTCCTGTGTGTATGCTCCTATTTCTAAATCAATCAACAGCACGTATAGCACACTGTAGAGTCTGAGAGCTTTGCAGTTTGAGGCATCCAGAAACTCAGAGCTGGCTCAATGAAGGATCCAGGCTGTGAAATCCACTGGAAAGTGCCAAAATGAAGCATGCGCTGCCTGACCTACCTCAAAGGGACAGGGGATATCAAGAACATGTCCGCATCATACGGTGGGTATCCCAGGGGCTTCTTGACGGATGAGCTACGAGCAGGTGTGGTGAGGACCCTCCAGTAGCCCCTTACATGAGTCCCAGCTCCCTTGCAGAAGTGGTTTTCCCCACCCATGGCTGGGAGCCATAGCTGAGGTAATGCACAAAGAACTCTAGTCTCTCTTCCTTTCTGGATGCTTGCTAATGACTTCATCTAACTGAATGATTCATAATTACTTTCTTAAGAACTTGGTGGAACAAGAAGTTAGGTCAGATTTAGAAGTGTATGGAAATACACATATTGAACAGACTGCTAAATGGACCATGCTAGCGGCTCTCCTGTTCCCTCCCCTGAGTAGTCCGACCATCGCCTGATCCGTTATTAAGGTACTGGTGCTCCCTGCACCTCCTGGGCAATGAGTGAGAGGTTTAGGTCAAACCCCATCAGCTACAAGGGCTGTCATGTAAAGAATCATAGAATTATAGAATCATGGAATCATTTAGGTTGGAAAAGACCTTTGAGTCCAACCATTAACCTAACACCACTAAGTCTGCTACTAAACCATGTACTTAAGTGCCACATCTCTATGTCTTTTAAATACCTCCAGTGATGGTGACTCAACCACTTCCCTGTGAAGTCTGTTCCAGTGTTTGATAACCATTTTGATGAAGAAATTTTTCCTAATATCCAATTGAAATGTCCCCTGGCACAACTTGAGCACATTTCCTCCTGTCGTGTTTCTTGTTACTTGGGAAAAGAGACCAACAGCCACCTCACTACAACCTTTCAGGTAGTTGTAGAGAGCAATAAGCCTCATCTTCTCCAAACTAAACAACCGCAATTCCCTCAGCCACTCCTCATAGGACTTGTTCTCTCAACCCTTCACCAACCTCGTTGCCCTGCTCTGGACATGCTCCAGCACCTCAGTATCTGTCTTGTAGTGAGGGGCCCAAAACTGATCACAGTACTTGAGGTGCAGCCTCCCCAGTGCTGAGTAGGGGAGCACGATCACTTCTCTACTCCTGCTGGCCACACCTTTTCTGATACAAGCCAGGATGCCGTTGGGTTTCTTGGCCACCTGGGCACACTGCTGGCTCACTTTTAACCACCTGTTGACTAACACCACCAGGTCCTTTTCTCCTGGGCGGCTTTCCAGCCACTCTTCCCCAAGCCTGTAGCATTACATGGGGTTGTCGTGACCCAAGTGCAGGACCCAGCACTTGGCTTTGCTGAACCTCATACAATTGACCTTGACCCATTGATCCAGCCTGTCCAGATCCCTCTGCAGAGCCTTCCTATGCTCAACCAGATCAACACTCCCACAGAATTTGGTGTCATCTTCAAACTTACTGAGGGTGCACTCGATCCCCTTGTCCAGATTATTGATAAAGATATTACACAGAACTGGCCCCAGTACCGAGCCCTGGGGAACACCATTTGTAATTGGCTATCAACTGGATTTAACCCTGTTCACCGCCGCTCTTTGGGCCTGGTCATCCTGCCAGTTTTTTACCCAGTGAAGAGTACACCCATCCAAGCCATGAGCAGCAGATTTGTGCACAACAATGCAGTGGAAAACAGACAGTATGTTAGCTAACTGCCTGGTGAAGAAAATCCGTCCATTTTTCAGACGTGTTTGCTAAACATATGCAGACAAACTGTATTACACAGCAGATCTGGCAAGACTGGCCTATGCAAATCAAACTGCAAGTGTGCAGTCAGTTCAGCATAGTTGGACATGACAAGAATTACAGGAAATGTACAGATAACCTGCAATGTGTGAAGCGGCATATCCAAAGTGTCCTTCACCTGACTTGCTTCACACAAGTAGTTAAATATACAGATGCTCAGGGGACTGAGGCTGTGTCTGAGTACCACCACCCTGGCTGCTCAACAGGGGTTTTTTGCCAACAGTCCATACTCTTAGCCGGAGGAGTATGGGCCCAAGCTAAATGGATAGAAGAAATTGTTAGGAAAATTGGGTGGTCCTTTTGGTTTGCTAAATCTTACAAGGGCGGTAAAGATTAACTCCCTTATCAGATTTTGCTTAGCTCCTCATTTTACTTCTATGTGTTTCTATGCTTGCACTCGTACCAATGCATATAAAGCCCACCTCCACTCCCACACAACATTCTTTGTGTCACCTCAGCACTTGTGTCCTCCCCACCTCTCTATTACTCAGAGTAAATGTTTTGTAGATGTTTAATATGCTTTGTGTATCTGCTCTTTACAGAGCAGAGACTTCAGGCAGAGGCAGTGCTGCAGAAGAAATGCAGGCTTAGCTGCAGCTAAACAAACAGGACTGACTGAACAGAGCTCTGAAAAGCACACAAGCTGCAGACTGAAATGGGAGCAGTTATTGTAAGGCAAGGATTATAGCTTGGGGGAAGGGCTTGTCAAGAATTTACGTGTGAGTAGTTGGAATCAAAATAGATTTGTAATCTACGGGAGGAGGGGGACTTCTGAACCTTGCAAGTGGCTAGAAAGAAGAAAGTGTTGAATAGGGAAAGTAGGTGTACTGTCAGTGAAGAAAGTGATGACAAGTCGAAGGACAGATTTTCTTATTAAAGATCTGCAGTCTGTGAGACCGAAGTACTTGACATGAGAAAATGGTAAGGAACGGGGCAGAAAATGTCTGAATTCAAGATTGGAAAGATGTGTTGGGGTGGAACAAGAAAGGGGCACAGTGGAATTTGCAAAGGAACAGAGTCAGAAGGTGAATGAGATCATAAAAAAGAGAAATTCAGTTTCCCTTCTTGCTAAAGTTTGTTGCCTTTATTGAAAACTCAAATTATTTGAAAATCAACAGATTTCCTGCTTTTAGACCAAGAACCAAAAAATCCCCAGAGCATCTTTTTTTAGCAATGCTGTATCTGTGTCTTGGCTGTTTCATTAGCTTCTGTGATCCAGCTTGACTGTATCATCCCATGTGCAACAGTGGCTGATCAACAAGGGAAAGTGGAGTTCTTGAGTATCTTTCCATTCGGAGAACTGAAGGCAAGCACTCTAGTGAGTTTTCAGAGGCGCTTGATACCTTTGTCTTTCTGAACATGAGCTTCCAGCATTTTCATTGCAATAGACTCAGTACCACAAGAACATTGAGATGCTGGAGTGTGTCCAGAGAAGAGCAACGAGGCTGGTGAAGGGTCGAGAGAACAATTCCTATGAGGAGCAGCTGAGGGAACTGGATTGTTTAGTCTGGAGAAGACAAGGCTGAGGAGAGATCTTATTGCTCTCTACAACTACCTGAAAAGAGGTTTTAGTGAGGCAGGTGCAGGTCTCCTCTCCCAAGCAACCAGTGATAGGACGAAAGGAAATGGCCTCAAATTGCACCAGGGGAGGTTTAGATCGGATATTAGGAAAAATTTCTTAATGGAAAGAGTGGTCAGGCATTGGAACAGGCTTCCCAGGGAAGTGGTGAACTCACCATCCCTGGAAGTATTCAAAAAAAGTGTAGATATGGCACTTCCGGATGTGGTTTAGCAGACGTGGTGGTGTTGGGTTGACGATTGGACTTGATGATCTTAGGGGTCTTTTCCAACCTTAGTGATTCTATAATTCTGTGACTCAGTGAGTGTTTTCCTGGACTCAGTAAGTACTTTCAGACTCAGATGCTAATGAACTGTGAGAGCACTGTGCATCAAGCTGAAATGCCATCAGGCATGCAGAAGGACCACAAGCAATGAGAAATTAGAAATACAAATTAGCTGTCATAACAGGTTATTTCTAACAGAAAAAAAAGCTTTACTCTTTAGAAACATTTTGAGTCTTGCACTTTTTGTAGGAAATTAATGAGATGTTCAGGAAAAATGGATATTTCAACATGTGATTACATTGCCTCCCGAGTCAGAAAACACAAAAAAAGGAGAGAATTGTCCCACCTCATCTAGTACTCCTCATTTCTGGATGAGTGTTATTTTTCATTTCAGGAAAAGGAAGTGAGAAGAAGGGTGTTACACTGAGCACAGCAGATACCAGAGAAATGTAAACATTCTGAAATCTGCCAACAGCGACATGCTTCACTAATTGACTGACTGGTGTGTAGCTGAGCTTTGTAAAGACTCTTTTACAGATGTGATTTTGTGTTGACATCACTGAAACGAATCAAATTCAAAGGCAAGGATGTGAAGGCCAGCACAAAAATCTAAATCAACCGTATCTTAGACAGAAAAGCATCACTGATATAGATTGCTTAAGATGTTGAAGTTTAGCATCAGCTAAATCACCCCAATACACTTTTGCAAGAAAGGCAGCCTAGAGTATCTTGCAAGGTACAATGAGGTGCAAAATTACATCTACTCTGGAAATGAAGAAAATTTCCTTGGAAAAGGCAACCTTTCTGGACAAGTGGTGTTGGTTAAGCACAATGTCCTGAAGAATGATGAAGTGTATGTTCAAAATTTGCAACAGTAATACATTCTTAATGACAATTTACAGCTTTTAAACATTTTCTAGGCTTTGTATTTGAAATGCAGGTGATTTTCTTAGTTGTTAGTTGTAGCAAACAGATGGAAGTTAGATTTTAGTTGCTTCCTTAATCTATGAGTATTTCTCTACAAGTGTACAACACTTGCAAGAATGCATTACTGGTAGTGTCTGTTGATTTTGACTGGGATAGAGCTAATTTTCTTCATTGTAGATAGTATGGCTATGTTTTGGATTTGTGCTGAAAACAGTGTTGATAACACAGGGATGTTTTAGTTATTGCTGAGCAGTGCTTGCACAGGGTCCAGGCCTTGTCTGCTTCTTACACCACCCCACCAGCGAGGAGGCTGGGGGTGTGCCAGGACAGCTGACCCCAGCTGACCAAAGGGGTACTCCATACCATATGACGTCATGCTCTGCATATAAAGCTGTTGGGAAGAATAAGGAAGGGGGGAATATCTGGGATGGTGCCGTTTGTCTTCCCAAGTAATCATTACATGTGATGGAGCCCTGCTTTCCTGGAGGTGACTGAATACCTGCCTGCCAACAGGAAGTAGTGAATTAATTCTTTGTTTTGCTTTGCTTTTGTGCGGAGCTTTTGCTTTACCTATTAAACTGTTTTTATCTCAACCCATGAGTTTTCTCACTTTTACCCTTCTGATTATCTCCCCCATCCCACCAGGGGGGAGTGAGCAAACAGTCGGGTGGTGCTTACTTGTGGCTGGGGTTAAACCACTACATAGTGATAGGTTCAAATCTCAAGTGCAGGTTTTGCTAACAGGACTGTCTCTATAGAGACCTTTTGCACCGAAAAAAGGTCCTGCAGAAACACCTCAGATCTGACTCGGCAAAAGATGGGCACATTTCTGTTACTCAGCTATGGTCCAGCCAAAAGCACTATCACAAACCTTAAATCCTTCCAGTTCTCCTAAGTGACTTTTTTCCCAGCATGTATCCAGAGGGATTTTTTTTAAACATCTGTGTCTTAGCATACACAAGTGACAACGTACAGTTAAGGTCATGTTGCTCAGTTTGCCAAATCGCTTACCGTATGATACAAAATGCCAAATAGAGATCTGAAGGGATTCATTGTTTCAAAACTCTTACCAAACAAAATAGGAAAATATTAGTCTTACAGGTAAGGAGGAACTTCAGTATGAATTGTGAGTGATGACATCTAGATACTGGCATTGTGTTGTGTTAGTACAGCCAAATAAGAGAACATAAGAATTTAAAAAGTAATTTGAATAGTCTTTTCCAATATTTCCCTCCTTTTGCGGCATAGTTTTTTTAAATTTATATTAGCTCATCCTTTAAAAACCATTCCTAATCACTACATAGGTATTTCTCTCTCCAGATAAATTTATTCTTTCGCAGTAGCATTTCAACAGCCCTTGAGCAGATGTTTTAAGTTTTAAATGGAGCCTGCAAACTCAAAACTGATTCGCTGAATGTTTTTTTCACCACAGAAGGGAAGTTAATGAATGTCTACTTCAGCACTCCATTCACCTTCTGCCAATTTACTGTTTTACAGTGTTTGTAGACCCCATGTGTCATGGTTTAGCCCTGGCCGGCAACAAAGGACTATGAGGCAGCTCTATCACTCCTCTCCCCCTCTGGGGTGAAGAATTGAAAGGAAAAGGCAAAACCTGTGGTTTGGGATAAGGACAGTTTAACAGAACAGCAAAGGAAGTGAACTGTAACAACAACAATACTGATAAGAAGAATATGCAAAAACAAGGAAATACACAGAGCAACTTTCTTTCACCACCTGATGCCCAGTGTGCTCCCCAGCCATGATTAAACTCCCTCTGGCCAGCTCCCACACTCAGCACAGTGCATGACATCGTATGGTATCTAATACCCCGTTTGTTTGGCCAATTTGTGTCAGCCGTCCCAGCTATGTCCCCTCCTGGCTTCTTGTCAAAATTGACCTTATCCCAGCCGAACACAGGACATTATCCATGGCTTATTCTATACCGTCTACATCATGCCCAGGTCCCCAGTTTTCCAATTAATCACCACCATTTTTCATGTTTTTAATATATACACACAGATATCATTCCCTTTGTCTATGGATCATCCCTCTAAAATGTCCATTGAGTTCATTTAATCCATGATGTTGGGCTCCATCTATCTTAACAGTCTTTCAGGGCAGGAGAGATGATGTATGGTGTTCGACGGTCGCACGCTGCATCCGGAGCTCACGGCAGGTGTATCTGGCACAGCTGATGCCCACAGTCTGCAGGTTGAAGATGTTGATCTTGATGCAGTTGCTGAGTGCCAGTTGCTGAAACCAGATCCAGTCCCGTCACCACTGCACTTTGCTCCATTTCGTCAAAGTCCATCATCCTTCATCAATTTGGGTGATTCTTACTGAAATACCATTGATATAGCACATAACAACTACAGTAGTGATGACGTACAGCTACAGGGTTATTTAGCAATTAACATCTTAAAATTTATTTTATTAGCTAGTCTCACCCAAAATCAAATCCCCATGAGGTACACATCGGGCTTACCAATCCTTCCGCATCACCCATCAGGTGCACCTAGGTCCTTGAGCAAAAGCAGCCCCCCAGAGAAGTTTACCTTTTCCTGAGGCAGGACTAACCTAGACTGTCTTCCCTAGCATATTCCTCATGTGCACTACAGGGACTTTATCCCCTTCTACAGGGCGTGGAAGTTTTGATCGGACAGGGTCAGCCCAGTTGGTGGATCCTCTGGTGTTAACTAAGCAGGTGGCTTTTGCTAAATGAGTATCCCAGTTTTTCAAAGTCCCACCCCCCATTTCTCTCAGAATAGTTTTTAGAAGTCCATTGTGCTGTTTGATTTTCCTGGATGCTGATGCATGATAGGGGATGTGATACACCAACTCAATACCATGTTCTTCAGCCCAGGTGTCTATGAGGTTGTTTTGGAAATGAGTCTTGTTGTCTGACTCAATTCTTTCTGGGATGCCATGTCACCACAGGACTTGATTTCAAGGCCTAGGATGGTATTCTGGGCCGTGGCATGGGGCACAGGGTAGGTTTCCAGTCATCTGGTGGTGGCCTCCACCACTGTGAGCACATAGCTCTTGCCTTGGCGGGTTTGTGGCAGTGTGATGTAGTCAATCTGCCAAGCCTCCCCATATTTATATTTTAGCCATCGTCCTCCATACCACTGAGGCTTTACTCGCTTGGCTTGCTTGATTGCAGCGCATGTCTCACATTCATGGATAACCTGTGCGATGGTGTCCATGGTCAAGTCCACCCCTAGGTCACGAGCCCATTGGTATGTCGCGTCTCTTCCTTGGTGGCCCGAGGTGTCATAGGCCCACCGAGCTATAAAGAGTTCACCCTTATCTTGCCAGTCCAGATCCACCTGAGCCACTTCAATCTTAGCAGCCTTATCTACCTGGTGGTTGTTTTGATGTTATTCAGTGGCCTGACTCCTAGGGATGTGGGCATCCACGTGACGGACTTTTACAGCCAACTGCTCTAGCCGGGCAGCAATATCTTGCCACAATGGGGCAGCCCAGATAGGTTTGCCTCTGCTCTGCCAGTTGTTCTTCTTCCATTGCTGCAGCCACCCCCACAAGGC
>Ga0065711_1001937_pt1 | contig 48481 bp, 29 predicted proteins | sample Hoacrofraction12_FD_59098 | JGI IMG/M metagenome (GOLD analysis project Ga0065711, IMG submission 59098) | Hoatzin crop microbial communities from Cojedes, Venezuela - Epithelial fraction 12 v2 (version 2) | ecosystem: Host-associated > Birds > Digestive system > Esophagus > Crop | place... | reverse complement strand
CCCTCAGAGGGAAGAAGTTCTTCCTCATGTTCAGACGGAACTTCCTGTGCCTCAGTTTGTGCCCATTGCCCCTTGTCCTGTCACTGGGCATCACTGAAAAGAGCTTGGCCCGATCCTCCTGACACCCACCCTTCAGATATTTATAAGCATTTATAAGGTCCCCTCACAGCCTTCTCTTCTTCAGGCTGAACAAGCCCAGCTCCTTCAGCCTCTCCTCATAGGAGAGTTGCTCCAGTCCCCTCATCATCCTTGTAGCCCTCCGCTGGACTCTCTCCAGTAGCTCCTCAACAATATACCTATCAAGCCCTGTTGAAGCATTTTTTGCATAAAATGGTTATAATTTGTTGGGAAAAGGAACACTTCCACAGAAATATTTAATTGCTTATTAGCTCAGCATCAAATTGTAGTTCTTGTGTTGGGCTGAGCCTGAGCAGACCTATTTTGCAACGGAACAGATTGTCTTGCAACACGGTGTGCTACAGGAAATTTTCTTTTTCTTGAGAATGAGCCTGTGGCATTTTCTCAACTCAGGAGGCTGTTTCCTGTGCTAATCAAGGCAGCTGACAAACTCTTCAGCATGCTTGAATCGGCGTGGATTTGCCCATGTTCTTTTTCTGCCCGGTATATCCTTAGGAACAGGAACAGATTGACAGATGTTTCTTTTTACCAGCTGCTGAGATCATCAGCAACAGACATGTAACCAGGTGAAAGGCATGTTAGTCTGAGCGTAAAATGCAGGCAAACTGAGCAATTTCGTTTAACATTTTCATCATGAATTGCATTTTTCTCTGTTTATTAAATATTTCATGATGTGTAAGCTGCAGCAGCGTAGCTGTTTCATCTGGGCCTGGTTAATTAGGACATTTCTGGTGAAACAGGACAGTTCTCAAATCTGGGCAGCCTTAGGGAGCTCACTGTTGTTTCACCGGTGTGCTGGGAAAAAAAAGACCTCAGCAGAAGGACTGCCTGTTAATCAACAATAACAGTGAGGTAATTCACAAAGGTGATACATAAAGTGGAAGCGACAGGAAAGAAGAAAAGCTGTTACCAGATATACAGAAGTATAATGAGTGTTTTCGTTAGCTTGACAATTCTAAGGATGGCAATTGTTCTTTTTCACTCTTAGAGTCAAATGCTTACCTGCCAGCTACCTTTACTGGAGGAAAGAATTTATTGTAAAGAAAAGCAGGGAATATGCCAGATTTGTATGTCTAGCTTCTGGAGATCAAAATAAATCAGCATGCGAATTGGTGAAAAAAACAAGCTGAAAGGTACTTCTGCTTTTTAGATTAAATTTAGTGTCTCTACCTAATTTCTTAAATCCTATTGTAGTTCTTTATCCTGTTCTACGCAAGTATTCATATTGGGTTCATAGTGCCCTACCTGGCTGCTTTACATTATACACTAAACAGTTTAACTATAGACATGCTAGAAAGGAGAAGGGTAATGACGGGCCTGCATAGTGGCAGCCTATGGGCTCCTACATCATTTTATTACATTCCCTCCTATTCATGTAACCTGTGCTTTGCATTTTTCAGGTATTTAGTGTTCTCAAGACCTAGGGAAAACCAAGTGTACTGAAATCTCTGTTTTGGGAATTTTAAGGAAAAATTTCCAAGGAAATACAGTTAGTTTGTACAATTGAGTGGTAGATTTGTCTGCCAGGCTCTTTTTCCCAAATAATTTTTGACCTGGTTGGCTAATTCCAGCCATGTTTGGTATAAGGATAAAAATCCATACACGTGAAGTTCCTACATGTTAATAGGGAAGATGGGTCATTGTGTCTAGAGGAGATATTTCAAATAGCAGCCATGTTGAGGTAAAACATGATAGCTCAGCCCCACATCCATTCTGAAAGGTAGAAACCAGATGCTTAACTAAGCTCTGAGTCAGCCAAAGTATCTGCTGCCTCCTTGTCCACCTAAGCAGATGAGAGAGCTGGGAGGAAGGTGAGATGAAAAAGACACACGGAACAAATAAGGATATCGTGTGCAAGGATAGGTGATGAAAGATATTGTCCACAAATCTGGAGGAAACCAAAACTCATTAGTTACTTATTACTGTATATTTGTGGTAGTGACAATAAGGTAAAAGCAATGCATGAGGTCAGATATTTGGAAAAGAGTCGTAACAGACCTTAGTCTTCTGGAAAGACTGGCTTCTGGAAAAACTGTTACCTCCCATAGAGCAGAACCCAATCTTTTCTACACTGATGATATACTGAGTTGCACTGTGCTTCGAGAGTGAAGTAACTTCTCATAGGGACTGGCATGGACTTTTAGGCTGGCTTTTGTATGCCCTGGGCCACAGGCTAGGAAGTGCCTTGAAAATGGGTGCCATTGCGTTGAACTTGACTTGAAATGATGAAAAGCTGTGCTTGGGAGCTGAGAATATATTTGGGCTTATGATAAGTTTCTGTTAGAGCTGCAGCATTTTGAAGTGGAGATGAGAACAAGAAATGCATCTTTTTGACAGGGTGAAAAAGTGATACCTGGCCATTTTATGCCAGCGTGGGGTCTTCCAGCCAGCTGGAGTTAGGATTATAATGCCTAGGTATCATTTATGGATATCCACTTGTTTAAAGCCTCAGTGAGGATTCAAACTTACTCCTAGGCTGTAACAAATTAAGCAGCTGTGTAGATTCATCACAAGCAGGTTCATTGCTGTTGGGAGCTTCTGAGGTTGCTTGCCAAGTTTCCTGCCTGTCAGCACTCCTGCTTACTCTGGATTCAGTTTCATCTGACTGGTCTTTGTTAGTGAGCTTGTCTGTGATACGTGTGTTCTTGGCATGTGAATCAGTACTGTCTAGTTAGTACAACTGCTGACATGGATCTTAATTCTCAAAGGTTTTGTTGATGGTGTTTTTTTGTTGTTGTTGCATAAGAAGCAAAGGATCTAATGGGGGAAAAAAAGGATTGATTTTTTTGGATATATGCCAGGAGCATACATGATACTCACATTATTTGAAAACATTATCCTGGGCCCCGTTCTTCCCCTTTACAAGATAATAGGCTTTTTGTTTAGCAGTGATGAAGTGGGTTGCAGACAGGTTCAAACAGGTCTTCTTCACCTATTAAAATTAATTCCTAGAAACGTAGTTGGAGGAATTGAAGGATATTTGCAGGAAATGAAACAAGTCTCCTTGACATGTGTACATGTAATTTATTGCTGTGACTCCTACAATGAAAACAAGTACTCTTAAGGCAAGGTGACAAGCCTATGGAAAACATGCATCTGGTTTGTTGCAATATGAGGCTGTAATACCACTCAAGGATGATTTTTAATTCCCTGTGTCAAATAACCTGGTGTCATGAAATCAGATTACCTGGTGCTAACATGTTTTCTTCCCTGTGAATACAAGTTCTCTTGCTTGAAATTTTCTTTTCTGAAGTTGCCATAGAGAATTCTATTTCCAGACAGGACTCGGCTTTTCTGCTTTTTGTTGAATAGTTTGTAGATACTTGGTTTATTTTCAGTCACAAGAATGGCCCCAATCTTACCTCAGTTGCCAAGTGCACTTTCCTATGTAGATCAATGGTAGCCAAGAATGCTCAGGGTCACTTAACTGAAACTAATATGTAGTTACTAAAGCTATCTGTTACAACTAACACTTGTTCCTACTTCTGGGGTGCTTACTGGGCTGGTTTCTGTATCTTCATGCTATGGCTGTTTCATTAGACTGGAGTGATACACTGGCCCAAGCATTGGCACCTTGTTAACATGTTCGCTGTCATGTCTGCAGATCACTGTTTTAGCAGTTAATACTTAAACATGGCTTGAAGACTGGTATGGGCAAGGAAGACGAGTATGGCATGAGCATGAGTGTATTCTGTCAAATTAATTCAAAATTCTTCAGAACAATCCACAGGAGACTTCATACAGTAAAATCTCTACAGATTATTAAAGTGTCTTAAATTTTACTCATTTTTACCACTTCAGCTTCGTCAGTTTTCGCTGCATATTTGTAAGTGTGTGAATTTATGTTGCTGCATGAAGTATATTTTTTTAGGTTTTGCTGACAATTTCTCCTGAAGAGGCAGTACAGGAAGGCAGATCATCTTGCAGTGTACATTACTGATCCTCTGGAACAAGGATCTATTTGTACAGACTTCAAAGTGGAGGCTCAGAGCAAAGATATGCTCTCTGGTGGATTTGTCAGTGAAGGCTGACGTACCTTTTTGCTGTTAGATATCCTGATACAATTTTTTTTCTCTGTTTTGAAATCTCAGACCGGTCATTTGGAGAGTTCTCGTAAGTCGTAGGAGACGTCCTACACAGAGCGCTGTGTACCAGGCTACTCATGCAAAATACGTTCGATATTTTGGTACGTTGGTACAGGCACAGGTTAAGCTTTGTACTTTTGCAATAACGTACTTTTGGTATTGGTATGCTTAGGTAACCCGCTGAAGTTGTACTTTTGGCAATACGGCTTTGTTGGTACTGAACTCAGATGTGGGATATCTCGGACATTTTCTTGTTAACGTCCCTATCAGGCATCGCAAAACCGACAATTGAGTGTGAATGACCTGAGTTAACTGATGAATGAAGGAGTAACTGAAAGGCGGTACGGTTGTAAAGTGGGGGTGGAAAACTTGAAAAACTGCGCATTGCACCCTGAAAATGTGTGTGAACCTCCCTTTCTTGTAAATTGTTTTATCTGTGGTGAGAATATTAATTGTGACATTTGTGGAATGTGGTCAGAGTGGGATGAAAGGGGACGACAGGTTAAAGTTATTAAAAAAATCTGTGGAAGGATAAAAGAAGTATAGAGTCAGTGAAGTAAAATGGGGGAACAGCAAAGCGGTGGTATTTTAAAGGAATGCCCCTTATGATGTTTCCTAGCACACTGGAAAGATTGTATGACTGTGTGTGAGGCCTCTGTGTGAATGAGACGTACAAACAAATACGAAGCGAGTGTGGAGTTCTGATCCGTGGTTGTGCTCTCCCGCTAGAGAAGCAGCCGGAGACGAAGGAAGTGTAAAAAAAAAAAAAGAGAGAGAGAGAGAAAGAGTGAATGTTGATTTTTATGTAATTATCACATTGTTGTTAAGCTGTATTTGTCAGAAATATTGTAAAAATGTTATAATTGTGTATTGTTATTGTTAACAGTGATAATTATTGTAAGTTCCTATCTGTTTGTAAGTCTCTGCCTGTTTGAAATATTTGGATTTATGTTGAAAACTTGGTGTGCCTGCGTGTGTACTGTCATGACTGTGTGTTTTGTGTGTTTGTTGTCATAGTGTTTGTTATTGTGTGATCTGGTTTCTGTGATCTGATGGATTTGTCTGTTTAAGTGACTGCTTCTGCACTTTTCGGTTTGGTATGTTCTGCAGGTATTGATTATTTCCGGTTTTTGACTTGGGACTGTTGTATTTGGACTCAGATTTATCAGGGCTGTGGTTTATAATTTCTTAAGTATCGGGTCAGGATCTTGTTATGAGAATGTATCTCCTAGGATGTATATTGAAACATTGGGAAAAGTAAGGGGAGACCCTCCCTTCACTCGAAAACAGCTTAATAATGTATGGGGTTTGGTTTGTTTAAAGAGAAATTGACATGATTTAGGAATTGGGAATTTGGGAATTGTTTTAAAATACTTAAACGTTGGTATATATTGTGGAGTTACAAGTTCTCTAGTTATTTGGTATTGATTAATCATTTCGGGACTCTGGTTTTGGGGTATCTATTAAATATACTGTATGTATTGTTTTATATGAGCTCTGTGTATGCATACATATATATACATATTAGCTGAAATAGTTTGCCTGTATATATTGTTGTACTTAAGTGATATACAGTTTGTAAACAGAAGGATTTTGAAAAGATCCCCTCTAGGATATATGTGTGTTGTGGTAACCGATCGGTGGAGAAGTTGAGAAGTTACTTTATTGTAGCGTGAGCTTTGGAGGGAGGTGACCCCCTCACAAGGAAGCAATTAATTGAATTATGATACGCTGTTACAATTGATGCAGTTTTGTAGACAGTTAGAAAAGTGTAGGAGAAGAAACGTGGTATTGAAAAAAAAAAAAAAAAACCCAAAGGAAAATCCCTTTGGATTTTATGAACGGATGTGTAAAGTGATTAGGACAGAAAGGTATCAAGTTACAAGCTTCTTTGCTAGCTGCTGCTCTAAATGGAAAAAAGCAGAGGAATACTTAGAAGTCAAGAGACAGAAAGCCGGAATGAAAAATGGGGACACACACACACACACACACACAGGATAGTCTTCCCCAGCAAAGAAGGGGTAAAACCAATATGACAAAAGCAATAGCCTTTGAAATTAGAGGATTGAAAAGGTATAGAAGGACCAATTAGTAACTTCTTACAGTATGGACTACTAGTGGAATGTGCGTCGGAATACAATACTCCTATATTACTGGTGAAAAAGAGATGGAAATTATCGAGTAGCACAGGATTTAAGAGAAGTGAATAAGAGTGTTAAGGACATACACCCTGTGGTAGCTAATCCCTATACTTACTAAATTACAAGACAATCAAGTATGGTTTACGGTATTGGATTTAAAAGATACATTCTTCTGTCTGCCTTTAGACAAAGAGAGTCAGAATTTATTTGCATTTGAATGGGAAAACCTAATCACAGGTAGAAAAACCCAGCTTACTTGGACAGTGTTACTCCAAGGTTTTAAGAGTAGGCCAACGATCTTTGGAAATCAATTAACACGAGAACTTGAAGCATGGAACCCTCCCTCCAGAGATGGAACCCTTTTACAGTATGTAGATGATTTATTAATAGCAACTGAAACAAAACCTGGCTGTATACAGTGGACTATCAGTTTATTAAACTTTTTGGAACTAAATGGGTATAGAGTCTCTCAACAGAAAGCTCAGATGATGCATCAATGGTAACTTAACTTGGATACAAGCTGTCTGGAGGACAGAGAGAACTAGGAACAGAATGGAAAGAGGCCATCTGCAGGACTCCTCTCCCTCAGACGGTAAAAGAGCTCAGGACCTTTCTGGGAACCACAGATTGGTGCCAGTTATAGATTTATAATTATGGAAGAATAGTGAGACCCTTGTATGAACTTTTGGAAAATAACCCCACCCGACTGATGCGGTCCAAAGAAGCTCAAAATGCATTTAAGACACTTAAGAAAGAACTAATGAAGGCCCTGGCTCTGAGCCTGCCTGATGTTACTAAACCCTTCTGGCTGTTTTCTTATGAAAGACAAGGCATAGCTCTGGGGGTCCTAGCTCAGCGCCTGCGACTCTACAAAAGAGCTGTGGCCTATTCTTCTAAACAGCTGGATGAAGTAAACAAAGGATGGCCAGGATGTCTGCAAGCTGTGGAGGCCGTCGTCTTGAATATTCAGGAAGCCCGAAACTTTACATTGGGCCAAAAAATCACAGTCCTGGTCTCACACACAGTATCAGCTGTATTGGAACAAAAAGGAAACCACTGGCTTTCCTCATCCCGATTTCTACAATACCAGGCCATTCTGATTGAGTCAGATGATATTAATATTGAAGTAACTAATGTTATGAACCCAGCTTCTTTTCTCAGTGGGTCAATCTCTGAACCACTGGCACGTGATTGCTTAGAAACCATAGAGACTGTGTACTCCAGCAGAGCAGATTTGAAAGAGGAACCCCTGGAACATGCACAGGACTCCTCGTTCATGGATGGAAGCAGCTTTGTCCGACAAGGTATTCGAAAGGCTGGGTACGTGGTGACAACAACAAATGAAGTAGTTGAGTTTCAATCACTACCTGCTGGAACATCAGCTCTAAAGGCTGAAATTATTGCCCTAACTAGGGCTCTGGAGTTAGCAAAAGGAAAAAGGATAAATATATGAACAGATTCCAGATATGCTTGTGGAGTTGTCCACGCACATGGGGCAATTTGGAAGGAGCGAGGACTACTAACTGCACGAGGGAAGCAGGATAAATACACTGAGGAAATCCTTTGCCTATTAGAAGCCGTCCAGCTACCAACAAAAGTTGCCATCATGCACTGCCGAGGACACCTGAAGAGTAACACTGACCAGGAAAGAGGTAACAGGTTGGCTGACTATGAAGCTAAACAGGCAGCGGAGAGAATGCAGAAGATTTTGACCTTAATTCTAGATAGTAGAAGTAGAAACCTATATGAGCAAGATAATATTGAGTATTCTAAAGCTGATAAAGAATTAATAGAGGGATTAGGAGGATGGGTTCCATACCAAAGATAGAACCTACTCAAGGGATGGCAGAATTATAATCCCTGCTAAACAGATATGGGAGTGGTTAAAGAAGAACACAATAGGACACATTGAGGAGCGGACTCCCTGTATAAATTTTTAAATCAGAAATTAATAGGGAAAAATTTGTATACTACAGTCTGACAAGTAACCCAACAGTGTGAAACATGTTTAGAAAATAACCCCAATATAGGTAACCGGGTACAATTAAGAAGTATTTGGAAGGGGAGTGTACTGGGAGATGGTTGGCAAATTGATTTCTCTGAACTTCCAAGAAAAGGAGGGTACAGGTACTTATTAGTACTTATGGATACCTTTTCAGGTTTGCCAGAAGCATTCCCTTGTAGAACAAACAAAGCAAGGGAAGTACCTAAGGTATTATTATTATTATTAATACCTCAATTTGGGGTGCTGACAATTATCTCCTCAAATAGTGGGACACATTTCTGTGCAGAGGTAGTGCAACAGGTCAGCAGACTATTAGGAATCGATTGGCAGTTACATACGCCCTACAGTCCACAAGCCAGTGAGCAAGTAGAAAAGATGAATCACATGATGAAACAACAGATAGCAAAAAAAATGCCAAGAAGCGAATCTGTATTGGTACCAAGCATTGCCTATTGCACTACTTTGGATACGTGTAAAATCTAGGACCAAAGAACATTTGAGCCTTTTTGAGATACTATGTGGGAGACCATATCAGGCTAAATATCAAGGGGAATATTTAAACCAGTTTGGAAATGAGTGTCTACAGAGTTATGTTGTATCCTTAGGAAAACAATTAGAAAAAATTAGTAAAAATGTTTTGTGTACAAGGGCTAAAGGGTTAGATCACTCAATCCATCCATTTAACCCTGCAGATAGATTGGGTTTATGTTAAGAATTTTTCAGGTGATCCACTGAGAGAGAAGTGGAATGGACCTTACCAGGTATTGCTGACCACTTTCACTGCAATCAGAATTCGAGAACAACCGGCCTGGATCCATTATTCTCCAGCGAAGAAGGCTCCTAAACCAGAATGTATCATTGAAAAGGCTGGCAGTTTGAAACTACAGTTACAGCGGTAACTTTGTTGAACCTAGGCTTATTAGTGAACACTTGGAGTGAGAACTTATATTACAATGCAATTCAGATGATAGTGAACGCCACAGGAGCTAAGGGTTGCTGGATTTGTACTGCCTTACCAAAAGGCAACATGAGACTCCTTTTATATGGGGTAGGATCCACTCATTGGAATTGTGACGACAATACTTGGCCCGAATTTTGGAAAAGACACAATGGAGGATACTGTGATTATGTCAGCTCAGGCTACGTGACTGGGCCAAAATTTGACCTACAGATATTACATAGTAAAAGCCAGATATCGGTTAGCAATAATACTTGCCTATGGAAAGCAAGATCCAACACTTGTTCGTGCTGACCCCTCTTCTATACATACAAAAATTGTATTTGCAAGGATGGGTAGAATGATTATTGGATCAATAAAACTACAATAGAAGTAACAACTTGGCATTTGAAAAGGACAAGTGTAGTATATATTGATTTGTGTAATAGAACCCAACTAGAAACCTGTAGCCCCTCGAACTGGAATTATTTTAAGAATATATCAATTGGCTAGGTAAACCACAGAACATTTTACGTAACTAGTCTTGCAGCCACTGACGGGCCCTGTAAATTACCCGATGGGTATTGGTGGCTATGCGGCGATGGTATTAGCAGAAAGCAACTCCCTGCGGCTTCGAAAGGAACGTGTGCCATAGGTCACCTAGTCAGCCAGGACCGAATATATAACCAGTCCCAAATACCTCAAGGTATGTTAAGAACATCATGGAGATGAGCCAGATGGGAAGACAACCCACTTGTAAGTAGGGGAACAGAATTTCATAGCTTTGTCAGATGGTTCTTACCGTGGCTAGGAGTAAGTGAACTAGAGAAAGACGTAATAAACATTTCCACGGTTTTAGAGAAGATGGAAAATCTAACAATAAATATTATGGAAAATTTACAGACGGAAGTATCATCACTTAGTAAAGATGTGCTGCAGAACCGAATGTCATTAGATTTATGGACTGCCAAAGAAGGGGGAGTATGTGTGATCGTTAATACCAGATGCTGTGCATATATCAGTAGAGACAGACAGATTTGAATACGCTCTGGGAGAAAACAGGAGTATTCCATGAAGTATCTTTGGATGATACTTCCTTGGGGTTTTGAGATTTATGGGATAAAGTGACCTCTTGGCTCCCTAATTTAGAATGGTTAAAACAATTTTTCATAGGATTAATTACTCTGATGGTTTTAGGAATACTTGTTTGCGTGTCTCTCAAATGTTTCCTTCGGTGTTATGAGGATTCAAGTGAGACACACAGTGACTGGAAAAGTATTAATGTTAGACACCAAATAGAAACCGGAAAATACTTTTCCCAGACCCTTGGAATGAAAGACTGAAGAAATATGAAAATAATACCTACAAAATACAGTAGTGAGGATTCATAGCTTTCTAGCTACAAATCCTCAAAAGAAAAGGAGGGATTTGATACCCGTAAATGTGAAATTTCCAGTTACTAGAGTGATTGTAGTTAAACTACAATAGATCCTAGCTGTTTTGAGAAGACAGGAAAGCTCTAAGATAAAGAGGCTCATAAATAATGCTACTTAGACAAGCTTGACTTGGTGTTTTGAGAAGACAGGAAAACTCTGAGAGACTCCTACATAACACTTAGACAGCTTGGCCTTGGGAGGGCAGATGCACCAAGCTACAGAGACACAGGCACCAAGAGGGCGACAAGATGAGAGCAAAACAACCTGGAAGGATGCGGTATAGCTGATCTTAGAAGTGAGTCTGTGCAGAAACAAAGGTCAGCCAGCGGGCACTGTGATGAGGAGTACAAGCCTTCATCTGAAGACCCGTGATGACCATTTGGGGACACTAACAGACATGTGTGAAAGACATTAACATATGCTAATTAGTTCTTGGAAAAGTCATGAATATGCTAAGCATTTCTCGGAAATATAATGAATATGTATATTGTGATTAACCTGAAATGACAAGGTGTTTGGCGCGCACGTTTGGAGGAGAGATCCCCTGTGTGCCCAGCGCTGTAATAAAGAATACCTGGTTAATAGTCTGCCAACTATTGAGTCTTCAACTCCAGCTTTTCAGGGCGTCAATCACTAGTTTAGTTCTTCAGTTGAAATACTGATTTATCCAGAAGGTACTATTTGTAATTGTTGCTCTCAGTCTGAAATAAATTAAAATGTACCACAACGGAAGCAGATCAGTAATCTTCCATAGTGACAGGAAACAGTGTGATCTTTTGGATGAATTATGAAATTTTGGTAATGTTTAGTGAATCTCTGAACATCATTATAATTGACATTTGCCAGAAACAAACTTAATGTGTATGTTTGCTATAATAGTATTAATGAACAGTGGGTAGCAACTTTTCTGTAAACAAATTATTTTGTAATGAAGCAATGAATGGTTAAGAGATAATGTCGTTGTAGAGGGGTAAATATGGTATATATAATAATATATATCAGCACTGAATCTTTGGTTTCCTTCTTTAATACATTTTTACTAGTTATGAGTAAAAGGTATATTTATATATAACTAATCAGTTTGTATATGAGTATGTGTACACACATAGAGTATTTTCCTGTTGTATAGTAGTCAGAGCCAATTTTTTCTGTTTGCTGACAGAAGCACATTAGGAAGCAAAGTTTGTATTCTGAGACACTAAAATCTCTTCCACCTCTCAGCAACTCCTCGCATTGACTTGGAGTTTCATCATCCTTTCCCGGTGAACTTCAATTTTCCTGTTACTCTCTCAGATGCAGTTGACTTTCTGAGCCAAGGATCACATCCTAAATACAAACCTTTGAAACAGTAGTTTCTAGACTCCTTTCAGATACTTTGATAACTGTGTGAGCAGAGGCTATTACCTCATTAGTGGCACTGCGAGCTTGAAAACCAAGAGAGGTCAGAGAGAAGCCTGAACTCCAAGCAAAATTTTATACCGGTTCTTAACATCAGCAAGTGGCATCTTTTCATAATTTTCAAACTGTGTACTTCCAGATGTCAGTCTTACTCTGTAGTGGTTCTACCTCACAGTACAGAAAAGCCCTAAAAAGGCTAAGTAAGACCAGGAAAAAAAAAAAAGTGCCTGCTGTTCATCTGTCTCTTGCTCTGAGAATAGAATAGCAGACATTTCTATTAACATTTTTGTCACTAATAAGTTCTAGGACTGAAGAGAGAAAAAGAAAGTATTTCCTCCATTCCAGAAACTGTGAAGAGACAGAAAAGCATCCTTTTTGCTACTTGCTCCAACTAGGCAGAGCCACCCTCTCAAGAATACCATCAGCTTTCAGATGGTCAGGGACAGGTAGTGAATATCTCACTGGGGGACGTGCTGGTGACTTCATTGATGGATTTCATCTTTCACTCCTACTTATGTGTCCCGCACCATACAATGTGTAATAAAGCATTGATGTTTTCTCTTTGGATTAATCCAGGAGAGCACTTCAGCATGTCTTAAAGTGCCTTGTTGAATGGACTTTAACCCAGTAGAAGCTACAAAAATCTTTGTTGACAAAGAACTGCATTCTTTTTCTTACACATCATAGCAACACAGTTTTCTAGAATGTTAAATTCAAGGACACCCAGAGATATGTTCAGAAATAAATACACTCGATATTTTCCATGGGTTTTGCTTTCTTTTTGTTCTGATCTGAGTAAATCTTCATGGTCTCTACTTCCTCTTTTTATGAGTAGTCTCATTCTCAGATGAAAGAAAACTAGAATTAAATAAAAAAAACATCGGCAACTTTCAAGTTTGCTTTTCATCTAACTGGTGGTATATTCATAATACTATCTAAGCTGCTCTGAAGATAAGAGGTAAGAAGGGAGAATGGTACCAAGTTCAGCGACTTAGTGAACAGCACACTGTATTTCTAGCAATACAACAGCTGCCAACACCAAACTTTCATCGCAGCCTATGCAGGCTAACTCCCCAAAGGACTGTATGCTGGACTTCTAAGACACTTTTGAAAGAACCTTAGTCTTTAAAATATTACCCGGTGGCTTGCTTTCTTTTTAATAATTTGATAAAGAAATATATTTAATCAATGTTGCAATTGCTAAGTCCATTTAATAACAATGTTCTCCCAAAAGCAGTAAAAAAATCTGTCTCTTAGCTAGCATTGCTGTGACACTTTGATTTTATCAACAACTGTATTTAGTAGGCCATTGCACTCAAAATGCTTCCCAGGTCTTGTCTTTATACTGCACATGCTGATGCTGACTCTGAATGATTGCTGTTTGTTATTTTTACTGAGGTGAGAAAGACTCCACCAATTTACTACAGTAAATTTCATCATAAATACTATTTTTTTCATGATTACAGTTGGTATATCTAGAATTACATGGAGTAGTGTGTCGAGGAATTAATGGCAATCAAACTAGAATTACATGGAATAGTGTATTGAGGAACTGCTTGGCAATCAGGCTTTAAATTCTCTCTAGAAAGCTGTGTTTCTGAGCAGATGTTATTCATAAATTTAGCAAGAACTGGTATTTCTACTTGAGAACTTCTCTAGTTATTTAACACTATTAATATTCTCTTTATAGCTTTTTTATTCTATACTGATATAGCCATAGGTAATTGTATATCTACTCGTGCTACAGTTTGGAGAGGAAACAACCCCTTTGGCAGATCTCTGCAAATTGCTGAGAACTCTATGGGTAGAGTCAAAATAGTAACCGGGCGGTAAAAATGAGCTTCCTATAGGAAATCTAATTTCAGTTTTACTCAGTCTTTGCTCACTTTCATTTTCTCCTTTGTTTTCTTGTTGATCCTCTTTGGTTTTTAGTCAATTAGAAATGTGAAGGTCTTTAGATCTTTGATTTCTTTTCTACCTATGTTATTACATTTTTTAACAAAATTTCCTGAGGATACAGGATTTATGCGGTCATGCTGTTTGTCCTATGTCCTTTTCTAACTTTGTTTGCAGTAACACTGAAGTCTTTTGGGTAAGTTCGAGCAAATTTGACAGACAAGTATAGGTCTGAAAGGTATTGCACTTACAGGATTGTAGGATAGTTCAGGTGTGAAGGGACCTCAAGACGTCTCCAGTCCAACCTCCTGCTCAAAGCGGGACCAGCTATGGGGTCAGACTGGGTCATTCAGGGATTTATCCAAGTGAGTCTTGAAAGCCTGCACAGGAAGAGATGTCACAATGTCTCTGGGCAGCCTGCAGCACTGCCGGGCTGTCGTCATGGTGAGAAAGTTTTTCCTTATACCCAGTCCAAACCTTTCTTGTTTCAGCTTTTCCCTGTGGTGTCTCACCCCAGTCACACATCACTATGAAGAGCCAGACTCTGTCTTCCTGTAGGCACTGGGGAGCTGCTGTTCAGTCCCCCAAAGCTGTCTGTTATACACAATAAACAGGTCCAGTGCCCTCAGCCTCTACTCACGGGCATGTGTTCCAGCCCCAACCATCTTGGGTGGCCTCTGCTGAGCTCACTCCACTTTGTCAATGTCTTTCTTGTTCTGTGGAGAAGGGGGGCAAACCTGGACCCAGCATTCTCAATACAGTCTAATGAGTACTGACTAAAGGGCATGGTCCCTCCCCTATGTTTCCTCTATGTTTTGTGGAATAGGCAACTTGATAAGCGGTAGTGGTTATAAGGACCAACAGTAAAAAAAGCCTGCAGTATGAATGAAATTTTTAGTGGACCCAGCGTTTTTAGATACGCCCAACTTGAAAAGACCTTCAGTAGGACATCTTGCCTTGTGGAACATCGTGCAATCTAATCATAAGAGAAAAAAATCTATAAAAGACTTGATTTTATCAATACAGATGCTTTCAGTAGTTCCACAATGTAATTGCACCTTGTATATTATGTTACGGGTTTGCATGGCAAGGTTGTGGTAGCGGGGGAGCTAAAAGGGTGGCTTCTGTGAGAAGCTGCAAGAAGCTTCCCGCAGATCTAATAAAGCCAGTGCCAGCCAGCTCTAAGACAGACCTGCCGCTGGCCAAGGCCAAGCCAATCAGCGATGGTGGTAGCGCCTCTGGGATAGCAGATTTAAGAAAGGGAAGAAAAAACTCTGGTGTGAAAGGCAGTGAAGAGAGAGGAGTGAGAGAAACTACTCTGCAGACACCAAGGTCAGTGAAGTAGGAGGGGGAGGAGGTGCTTGAAATGTCGGAGCAGAGAGCCTTCCCTTGTAACTCGTGATGAAGACCATGGTAGCAGGCTCCTGCCAGGACCTGTGGACCTGTGGAGAGAGGAGCCTGCGCCGGAGCATGTTTGCTGGCAGGACTTGTGACCCTGTGGGGGACCCACGCTGGAGCAGCCTGTTCCTGAAGGGCTGTACCCTATGAGAAGGACCCACACTGGGGCAGTTCATGAAGGGCTGCAGCCGGTGGGAAGGACTCACATTGGAGAAGTTTGTAGAGAACTGTCTCCTGTTGGAGGGACCTCACGCTGGAGCAGGGGCAGTGTGTTGAGGAGTCCTCCCCCTGAGGAAGAAGGAGCGGCAGAGACAACGTGTGATGAACGGACCATAACCCCTATTCCCCACCCCCCTGCACTGCTCAGGGGCAGGAGGTAGAGAACCGGGACTGAAGTTGAGCCCAGGAAGAAGGGAGGGGTGGGGGGAAGGTGTTTTGTGATCTGGTTTTATTTCTCACTATCCTACTCTGATTTGATTGGTGATGAATTAAGCTCCCTTTTCTCCCCAAGTTCAGTCTGTTTTGTCTGTGGCGTTAATTGGTGAGTGGTCTCTCCCTGTCCTTATCTCAACCCTTGAAGCCTTTCATCATATTTCCTCTCCGCTGTCCGTCTGAGGAAGGGGAGTGATAGTGTGGTTTTGGTGGGCAGCTGGCATTTATCCAGGCCAAGCCAAAACAATGTAAAAGTAATTTTTTTCTTTGTTTTCAATCTGTAACATGACAAATTTATGCTTTCCCCTCCTGAGAAACAGTGAATACCTATTTTCTGTTCCTTCTTATACCACTCCTGATTTTACAGATCTTTGTCATTCCTTTTTGACTTGTCTTTTAGAATCTTTTGCTAACATTATTTTGATAGCCACTTCTACCTGAGAGCCAAGGTAGTTGATCTTGAGTTACAAAGCTTCTGATGATTTTGAGTGTAGGCAATACCTCTGCCAGTGATTGAATTTGTCTTAGTTGTATCTGTTGTAATAGGATTTACTCCTTTATCCTCCCTGAATCATCACAATAAGCTGTGTGAGTTAATGAGTATGTGTATATATAGTGGAGGAATGTTGTTAACAGATACATGTGTTTCTGGGTGAATGCAGTGAGCCAATGGCTAATTTTTCAGAGCTTGTTGCTGATTGTGCTGTCCTGATAACCCCTCCCAACTCCTGTTAGACACTGAGTGTTTTTACTTTTAAATTACCTATCCTGAGGGGTTTGGATATCCTTTTCATGACCGGAAACCTCTTACCATGTTCCCTTTCATGGAGTAAATTCACTTTAATTTGTCCAGCTGCTTTTATTGAGCTATCTACTTCTTTTTTTTTTTTTCTCTCAAAATCCAGCAGCCCTGCTTTCAATTAAGACTGAATCACCTTAGAAAGAAAATGAGAGTTCATGTATATTTTTAGTATTTGCTGTTTTAAAAATACACTGGGATTTTGTGTGATTTTAGCATCATTGTAGGCATTCAGGGTTCTAACTGTGTAATATTGTAATGATCTTCAATTTAAAAAGCTCTTTAGAGGTGTCAGTTATTTAGCAATTGTTATTTTTTTCACTGGCATTGCCTCATTCTTTCTCTTTCAGTTCCCTGCAGAAATACTGTAGTTCTCAGAATAATAGATAACGTTGCTATGCATAATACTGCATACAGGTGAGAGGTTGGAGATACTCTTATTCTGGAAATCACTCCCATTAATGGAAACATGTAATTCTTTAAAAGGACCCGACCTTGTACAGCAGTTCATGTTTCTTTAATGAAGTAATGCAAACACAAGAATGAGAAAAGCCAGATAGGTAAGGTACAAGGTAGGCTTACAGAATTCCTTGAAGTGGGAGACAAATGTTGAGAGCAGAAAAGGATGTGTAGATTTCAGTTTTTGGTACGTTGGACAGGCTGACAAGAACAACATTATTTTTTTGATGAGTTTTGACATGACTCTAAGTGTAGCAAAAGGATGTTTTTACTGTGGGATGCCTAATTTTAATGGAAAAACTACAGTCATGACAGAAGTTTTGTAATAGGTGTCAAGTACTTTGAAGTGAACTATAATTAAAATCATTTTATTGGCATTGTAAGAGTAAAGCAGATAGTTTTGAAAAAGTAAGAGCTACTCAGCTATTCCATTTTATGTGAAATCAGAGAAGAGGAGGAAAAAGAAGCTATTTCCCTCAAAAAAATAGTAAATGGGCTGACAGTATCTCCAGAATTTTTCAAATCACAGTCTGGAGAGAGCTGAAGATTAGTTTTCATAGGTAAGAATATTTCTAAAAAGTGTAAGAAAGAGACTGAAGTGCCTTTAGTGTCTGACACTTCTCTAGTGGTGACCTCTTGCGTGACTGTGATATGCATGTACTTTTCCAATTAAGAGGGACGAGATACATGTGTATTATACAGAAGCAAGTGCGGGAGTACTGTGTTACTGATGAAGGGCCAGAATGAAGCGTGCTTGGGGAATGACAGGTACTGTAGGAGGTAATTGAATAGTTCTCCATCTCCCTGCTTTAATTCAGTTAGCTCAGAGCAAAAGTGGGTGGAAAATGTGTGAAGCTTCTTCTCAAGGAATGCTTTCTTTTCTCTTTTTCACCAACATCAGTGTTGTTGAAAATGTACCTCCGAGTTCCTTGTGTTTGTCCTCGCTGGAAGAACGCTGCTGATTATGGACCTTGTTTTTCCATTGTTCCCAAAACCCTATGCTAGCTCTGTCTTTCAGTAAGGACAAAATCTGTAATGGGTGCATTCATGAAAATAAACGTGTAGATTTAATAGCTGAAGGTGTGGGTTCTGTTTGCATAGTGTGCATTACATGTGACCACAGGTTTCCCAGTCGGTCGGCAGGTCACAAGTTATGACTAATGCAACTTGCTGTGCATCAGTGCCGCGAGCCAGCAAGTCGTCAGCTGGATCCCAATCTGAATTCCTTCACGGCAGTGTGTTACTCCTGCTCTGTAGTGGTCCTGGTGATGAAGTGACACAAGGAGCGTAGAGAGTAGAGGGTGAGTGCAGTTAACTATAAAAATGTAATACAGTTTGTGTTTGTTCAGTAATTAATTTGTTGTATTGCCTCTGTCTTTTGAGAAAGCTTCTCTTCCCACCAGGCTTACTTGAAGGCAATGATGTTCCCAGTATGCCATTGCTTTTCATGGACTTTGGTAGTCTGTGGATGTGGTGTGGAGAGTCTGTAGCCTGTATTCCTGCTGAGGGCTTTAAAGGTGAGGCTCTGTACAGAGCATACCACGGGGGCAAATTTCTGTAGCAAGGCTTTGGGGGTTCCTTTCAAAAGTGTGTGAGGAGGAAGGAGAAGAAAATCAGCTTTACAAAGGCTTGCTATCAGCCATTAAATTTGGACCAGTATTATAGGCTGTCCCTTTGTGATAGAGCAGATTAATGGTAAATCGCCTTCACTTCTCACTGCCACCTTGCGAGCAGAGTGATAAGTAACAGGAAGAGTTATTCTGGGGGATATTTGAGGAAAACTGTGAGAAAAAAGGTGACGTGGAAGGACAAGAGGTTTCCCAAAGAGCCCTTGGTGTCGTTGGCAGCAGGGCAGAAAGGAGAAAAAGTGGTAAATTCCTCAGTGGATCATACCGTGCAAATGCAGTAGAAGGCAAAAAGACACAGCCATACAAAATGTTGAGTACAACATTTTATAGAGAAGTCTAACATAGAACAGCACAAGAAAACCAGCATGCAAGTTTCTATTGTGTTATCACCATAACCCTGAAAGGCCTTGCAAGAGTCGCTTCAGATTTTGGGATGTGTTTGGTACTGGAGAACAGCTCCTCAGCCCCAAGCCTTGAGGCTGGAATTGGCGTTATTTTTGCCATGGCTAGCAGGAACAGTTTGGGTGTAAAGCAGTGTCATGTGTGACACTAGCAGCAGGGCAGACAGCAGTAACCTTGTTGGCCAGGTGCGCTACCAGGCCCTGCGCCCAGCAGGGCTGCGGGACCTGCGCAGGGATCGGCTCCTCATGGGCCGCCGTTCTGGCTGGCAGTTTCTTCCTCCCCTGGTATAAGCTGGGACATCCCATTCGGGGGTCCGAGCTCGCCCGCCACTGCGATCCCTCCTGCTTTGCCGCACCTGCCGTGTCGGGCACTGAGTGCTGTGGGGCCTGCTGCGGGAGCGGCTCCTTGCCGGCCGCCGTTCCCAGAAGGAAGCCCGGCTGGACGGCTGACGGTGCTCGGTCCTTCCCGAGGAGGTTGGGACATGGCGCTGAGGCCTTGGAGCCCGTCCCTTGTCCCGAGCAGCATCCTGAGCCCTGCTGCGCTGCCGTGTGCTGCTGCTCGCGGGGTCGTAGCCACGGTGGTGCCACCTCGGGGACCTGCTTCGGGCCCAGTTTGGGGCCCTGGGGTGGCCACCACCGTGGTCTATGCTGGCCAAGCTGCGTTGCTGGCAGCACCATCTGCGTTCCACAATGTGGGGCCAAGGAATCCCTCCTGGAGCATGGCTGGCGGAGCTGTCGTATGGCACGGTGTCGTACACCTGACAGGTGGTGGCTGTCACGTGGCAGTAGGTGTGGTGTGTGTGCCACCACTGGTGGATGGGGCACACAGCTCCGAAGCGGGACCACCGCAGGATGTACAAAAAACAGAAGATGTGCCTGTACCAACTGACAGAGGCTTGGTTGGTAATGGTGTTGTAGCAGATGGGGCAGATTTGATCCTCAGTCGGGTCCTGGTAAGCGTCCAGTGGTGTGGGCTGGGGCCCCTGGCTGCTGCTGGTGGTGGCAGCAGGGGAGGAGGTGGTGTCTTGTGCCGAGTGCTCCTCCAACGCCATGTTGCCCTGCAAAGAGAAGAGAGAGAAAGCTCGTGACCTGCCCTGGAGATGCAACCTGCGGGATGCAGCAAAGCCGTGGGAGCTGGGCGCTGAAGAGTTGCCCGCTGTGCCTCAGGGCTGTGCATGGGCTGCCGCCAATGGCAGGGACCATCCCGGGCAGAGAGGTGACACCGGGGCCGTCTTTGGGTGCTGCTGCTCTGAGGACAGGGTGATGGCTGACCTCCAGTGGTGTGCTCATGAAGACTGAGGTTTGCCTCATGGGCGTCTGTCATCCACAAGGCCACCATCTCTTGTTTTTTCTCCTTCAGGGGATTCATAAGCGACTGCATAGAAAACTTGACAAGCAAATCAAAAGCGTGAGGGCTGAAATGAATGAAACGCTGGAGTGAAACCAGTTAATGTCCCACAAGTAGTCTGGCTCTTGGTGATCTTGCAAACTCTTGTTCACGTACTAGTGATGTCTGAGAAGCCCAGCTGAAGTAGTCTTTCGTGAACTTGAGCAAAGACACTACTTTTATTCCAAAACTTCCGTGTACTCTCAGTCAGAAAGAAAGCACAAGGCTGGGAAGGGGGAATAAGGAGTCACAGGGGCTGGTGGAAGTTTGGAAGGGGAGCATTTTGTCCCGAGCTTTAGTTCCCCCTGCATCTTGCCTACTGACCACGCAGACTTACAAGTGTCTTCAGCACCCCCTCAGGAGAAGCGGTTTAGTAGCGTTGAAGGCCAATAGCATCCTGGCTCGTATCAGGAATAGCATGGCTGGCAGGAGTAGGGAAGTGATCGTGCCCTTGTACTCGGCAATGGTGAGGCTGCACCTGGAGTACTGTGTTCAGTTTTGGGCCCCTCACTACAAGAAGGACACAGAGGTGCTGGAGCGCATCCAGAGAAGGGCAACGAGGCTGGTGAAGGGTCTAGAGAAGAAGGCTTATGAGAAGCGGCTGAGGGAACTGGGGTTGTTTAGTCTGGAGAAGAGGAGGCTGAGGGGAGACCTTATGGCTGTCTACAGCTGCCTGAGAGGAGGTTGTAGTGAGGCAGGTGTTAGGTGGTTCTCCCAAGTAAGCAGTGATAGGACAAGTGGCAATGGCCTCAAGTTGTGTCAGAGGAGGTTCAGATTGGGTATTAGGGAAAACTTCTTCATTGCAAGGGTTATCAAGCACTGGAGTAGGCTGCCCAGGGAAGTGGTGGTGCCGAGTTTCAGCATCCGTGAAAGGACAGGAATGACTCTCACACGCATGGATACGATGCACAGTCTAATTCTTTATTCTCCCGCTTGTGCGGTTATATACATTTACCATATCTGTACACACGATCATGCTTATATCGGATAGGCTACAGACATAAATCACGCGCTGTTCACACGCCCCACATTCCCTTATAATTGGTAACTATGCACTAATGCCAACAGCAACAGGCCGCCTCCACGTCCTTGAACACATCTTGTTTGTGCTAACCCACACCATGTGCACTATCAGAACTTTCTCAATGGCTATTCTTAGCTGTCTTTACCAGCAGCCTGTTCAATTATGCTGTTTTGCTTAAGCGGCCTAGTCGTGCTAATTCTCAAGCTACATCGACCCCAACAGGGTGGAATCACCCTCCCTGGATGTATTTAAAAGATGTGTAGACGCAGTGCTTAGGGACATGGTTTAGTGGTGGACTTGGCAGTGGTAGGTCTGTGGTGGACTCGATGATCTTAAGGGTCTTTTCCAACCTAGATGATTCTATGATTCAAGTTTAATGTATGTGTAGAAGTAGATAACGCTTTCCTGACTTGCCTTTGAGAATGGCCTCGCTTACTGGTGTTCACCTGAGAAGTTCATTCATTCATTTTATTCCAATACTTACTGCACTTGCAACACTTTTCCTTCTTTTGTTCATCTTTGTCTCTCCTCACTGCACCCCCTAGCACAAACATTTATGTCATTGCATCGGAGCTATCTTAAAAGATCTTCCTATCTACTAAACCTGCCTGAAGGATGTATTTGGCTGCAGAATGTTGCTTTATAAGCTCGTGCTGGATTGATGCTTGCTCCCACTGAATGCGATGTACCACATTTTTTTCCAGAGATATAAAAGTATTTAATGAAAATGAAATTTGTCCTCCTGATGCTTTTAGTGATTATTGAAATATTTTTTTAATCCTAATTTCGGGATGGTGTGTCCCATCTGAGTTCTTTTAGGTATGTTCTGTGAGAGGTTTTGAAAGAACTTAAGACAGTGGCATTCGAGATCTGTCTGCTGGTGTAGGCTTTGATTAAATGTTTTGATATGAAATAGGCTGCATAAACATTTATTAACAAATGGTGGTGTGTGCTGTAGTCTTACATACATTTTCCCTTACGCTTGCTGTAAGTCAAAGAAGATTGCACAGGTGTTACGGGTTGCTGTCACTGTGCTTCTCTTCTCCATGCTTGCTTTCTGGGCCTTGAAAGTGCATATTTCTCAGACCCACAGCTGTCCCTTTTCAGCTATTATTCAGTTACCATTAACTCATTGGAACTATGGCCATTTTCTGTGCTGTCAGTAATGACTCTGCTGCAAATGCAGCTGTTTCAGTAGTACCTGTACTTTCAGGAAGCTCTCAGGCACTGTATTAGATGTTCTTTGCAGGGTGGTAAATTCACTTGTTTGTTGTTACCTGTTGGTTCTAGAGGTTTAGGGCATAAAGAACTCGGGAATCTTCAGCTTGACTGTATTTCTGTAATGAAGAATGTTAACTTTATTTCTTCTCTTATTTTGTACAACCTTTAAGTAATTCAGAAGCATTTGAATATTGACAAGGTGCAACTGGCACGAACTGAAGCGTAGGAAGTTCCGTCTGAACATGAGGAAGAACTTCTTCCCTCTGAGGGTGACGGAGCCCTGGAACAGGCTGCCCAGGGAGGTTGTGGAGTCTCCTTCTCTGGAGATACTCAAAACCTGCCTGGACAAGGTCCTGTGCAGCCTGCTGTAGGTGACCCTGCTTCGGCAGGGGTGTTGGACTGGATGACCCACAGAGGTCCCTTCCAACCCCTACCATTCTGTGAGTGGAAACTCAGTAACAACAAGAATTTTCTTCAGCTTTTTAGTCCTCTTACTGAAAGTTAGATGTTGTGATTGCAATCTGACTTAATTCTGGCAGGTCACATTTACCAAACAGTAGCATCAAGCTGTGATGGTGTTGATCTTCTTTGAAAGACTGATAGGCTGAATGGTAAGTCTCGTCTGTTCCCGTTCACACTGAGATCATTTGGCTTCAGTTTCAGCTGGGGAAGAATTAGTGGTGGAGTCTGACCTGTAGTCCGTCACCTCTGCCTCTCAGCGCTGGTGACAGTCAAGGTTTTTTTCAAAGACAACACTACACGTCGCATAAGTGCAAGCAGCACAGGTGTTCAGTGCACAGGCTGTATAATAGTGTGTAAGTTTAACCTTTCTGAGGGTGACAGAAGTCATGTCACTGATTTCTTCTTTTTTACTATTTTTCAGAAATTGAAAAATTTCAGGGTTCTGAAGGCAAGAAGGACGATGAAGACAAGAAATATCTCGATGTTATCAGCAACAAAAACATAAAGCTATCAGAAAGAGTTCTGATCCCTGTCAAACAATATCCAAAGGTACTGTAAATATAGTCTAACACTTGTTTAATCTTTCTTAACAGAATGATGAAAAAGTCATACACTTAACCATTTTTTATTGACTCTTGGTATGCAGGCTTCATGATATTAAAAAAATCAGCTAAGAATGAAACTTCTGTTTGAATTTGCTGCTTATTGGCTATTATACGTTCTAAGTTCTGTCTTGGGGCCTTTCAGAAAAGCTATTGATGTGAGTGAGAGCTTCTTTTTTACTTGAAGTATGTTTTGTAGCTGGTCCTTAGGCAAACTCTTGAGGTGTTTTCTTACAGTTTTGCTTTTCACATGTACCATCTTTTTAGAAAGTAAAAGATGAATTAACAAAATATTGTAGCAGAATAAAGAAATAATGTTTAAATAACTCTGAAAGGACAACTTAAGTGTGCTGTAGCTTCTTCATGTTGGAGTTGCAGGATTTTCTCTGGCGTAGTAAGTTTTAAAGGATAAAGTAGCAGGATTACTGCAGTCTGTGACTTTGAGAATGTGTGTCCCTGTTTGTAAAATTCATGTGTTTTTTTTGCCACATACTTTCTTCATAGTATGTTTTGTTATCCTCAGTGCTATATACTATGATTAAAAAAAGCACTTTCTTCTTGCAAAAGAGCCCCAAATTCAGCTACTTGTGTGAAGTTTCAGGTTTTATTTTGCATGAGAGAAGAAAATGGTGATTTCTTTTGTGTATGTCTGTACAGTGTTGTGTTTTACATAAACAGTTGTTCTAATAGCATTCACACTGAAATGGTAAACATCTCCATTTATCTCTAGAGTATTTTTTCTTGCTGATTTATTATCACATGGTATTTGGTTCACCGTTAGCCTTGATTACACTCTCAGCTTTTGCTTTATACTTTCATCAGTAAGAGCAATAAATTACAATGGGTAAAAAGCCTATCAAACAAAATGAAAGGTGTAAAAAATTGCAATTCAATGATTCCAGCTGACATTTACCTCCTGACTGGTGAATATAAAACTGAGGTAATGTAATCATCCAAATAGTAAAGACCTTAGAAATGCACACAGTGCTATAGGGAATTATTTTCTTGCGGCATAGCCTGAGGTGCTTTAGCTAAATTAGTGCTATTTTGTGTAAATGCTGTAGGTCACCTGAAGTTCTTAATAATAATGTAATAGTGCTGCAACTTTATCACGCAATGTGATAATTATTCAGCATACTATTTGATGAAGATAGTAGAATGAAAGGCAAACTGTTTGAAAGACAAATGCAATAGTCTAACCAGTATAGTGTCTGAATATGATTAAATTAACCTTCATTTACTTTAATGAGCTTGTTATATTAATGAGTAGTAAAAGATATAAAGCATTTCTGCAGGTTTTGAGCAGTGAAACAAAAAAAAAAAAATCAGTGCAGTGGAAATGAAATACTTATTCAGTAATGCAAAATAAGCTTTTGGAAAATTTCTTTAGTTGATTTGCTAGCAATAATCCATGCTCGACGTGGAATAATTTCCAGAACTGCAGGTTTCCTGCTACCATCTAGTAATCATCCTTCAAGGATTGCATTTGCCATTTGTATTAAACTGCTGATTGCTGTGGTTTAGTGTCTTATCTTTTCTTGATGAATTGTATACATTAGGATAGACAAAATCAGTACACAGTGGTTGCTTTAGATTGCTTTATAAATAACAAAAAAGGTAGAAATTGGGTTAAAAAAAAGTTGTGAGTTTATATATTTAACAGAATACGGTAATAAGAGCAGTTGACCACACCTGCACTTATTAACAGTTGAGAGAATCGCTGTGTGATTTCACCTGAGAGGCGTTATATTTGAAAGATCAGTGTTTTAAATTACTCATTTGTTCTTTGCTGCTAAGTTTTTTTTGGTTTTTTTTTTTTTGAGCAGTGCTGGGTGAGCAGGGTTCTGTAAATCTGAAGAAAGTGTCCAAGAGTATAAAATTTTTGAAAAAAATTCTGACCAGTTAAAAAAAAAATGAAAAATTCATGTGGTTTACAGACTCTCTATTTAGGAATGAGATCAGTCCCTTGAAGACATTTGCTCGTATTTTAACTGCATGTAAAAATATAAATCTCTCCAAGGGAACCCTTGGCCTAAAGGTTTATTATGGTCTGTAGGTTAAGCTGCAGCGAGGGTAGATCCCTCCAGTGACAGCTGTAGAGTCAGAAGAAGCATTTTAAGGCCTGAGCAAATGTTAACATGAAAGGCTTCTAGTGGCTAAACAGCTCTTGAAGTTGCAGAAAAAGTATTATACAATTGTCTGTACTCAAGTGTCTACTGTCTGATTTCTGCAATTGCTGGTGCAGACAATAGGAAAATAAAGGCTGTGGTTAGCAACAGGGGTCTTATGTTACCAGCTCTGTTAAAAATAGGGGCCTATCTCTTCTGTAAAATAGGGATTTAAAAAAGAGATAAGGAGTTACTTGATAGTTCAGCAATGCTCTTTACTGAGATTAATTATTTTAAATCTCAGCAGCCCAAGTAAAATCAGCATCTCGTTTACACATACTTCTCTATGCAGCAGATATTTTTAATGTCTTCAAAATTTCTTCTGAAACGGTGATGCAGTGTCTTGTGTTCATCGATGCTTTTTCCTGTCCTGTAGTGCCATTTTTTTTACTTTTCATGATATGTGAATTCCAGCTAAGGCAGACTAATAAAAGTAGTCAGAAAACTATTTGTTACTGACTTTTCCATTTTTCAGCTTTAAAACTTGCATGAAAATACCTAGGGTTTGTTCATAAAGATTTCACCATTTATTAGTTGGATGTTGTATTTCAAATACATCAAGTAAGGGAAAAGAGTGGATTATTTAAATAAAAAAAAGAAAAGAAGGAAAAAAAGAAGGAAACAGAAGTCTGAAATGATCTTGTTCCTAGAAAACAAAAACTATGATTTAGAGGCTTGACGGGCAACTTTGTCATTCGCATGGCAATACATAGCGCTCTGAATCTGAGTTAGTGTATGGGCTTCGCATCAAAATACCCAAACAAGTGTGACTTATGCCTTTACTGTCATGAAATTTTTTCTAGAAAACCTTTGATTTTCAGTAAGCATTTTCTCTTCATATGAATTATCAGAAGGAGTTACTTTGATATGAGTTACTACTTCATCAACTCCCAAAACCACTACTATATGGGCAAGGTGAAGGAACCCAAGTCAGTTCAAGTATATAGATTTAATGATTTTTCTTTTTCCTAGTTGTTCTTTTTGGAAATGAAGTTCTTATTTGATTATATCTGGCTTTGGGTATTTCTTTTCCTTCTGATCTATCAACAGGTAAATTGGTCTCAGTTTAATGGAATTGAAATAACATGGACAAATTTAGAGCAAAAATGGCAAGTTTTTTCACTGTATGACGGTTCACATTCAAGATTAAGAGTTTCCAGTTTTATGAAAATGTCAGTTACATTGAAATTGCACATTCTGGGAAAAAAACAAACAACAGTTAAGGAAGGAAGAAATTTTCCAAGTTACTTAGTTACTGCAGATTGGGATGTGCAGTGAAGTTGGAGGTGATGACACCTGGAAATAATGAACTCTCCTTTTTTCAGGGAGGGACAGAAATCAGTACAGTGTCTTCTGAACAAAAGACTGTGTTTAATAATTTTCTAATGATATGATGATTGAATAAAGAAAGATTTTCATATAAACCAGAAAGGACAGGATATTTATTATATAAATATAATTATGTAAGTGTAATTAAATTACATTAATTACAATTTGCTCTGATGCTAGAGTGAATCATAAAGTTGGAAAGTTTTAAAACAAAATCTCAGTTTAATTACAGAATTATATTTTGATTTTTCTCTCTACTGGTTTGTTAGATAATGAAAACTCTCAAAATATATGTCCTGCTAACTACCAGGATCTGGTAGGAATGACAAAAGATGACAAGCAGGTTGATTCTTCTGAATGACTTCCATGATGTAGAGCTGTAAACTGCTAGGCACTGTCTTCAGAGGGTGCAGTGTTATAAAGCCTCTTCCCTGCACAATGATTCAGCTGATGGACAATAATGGTCTCGTTGAGAAGCGTGGTCTGGCTTCAGCTGAGCTTCCTAACTCCTGCTGACTACCTCCTGGAGGTTTTACTACCATTTTTTTGGGAAAAAATACCACAATATAATCCAACCCTCTCCCTTTGAAAGGCTGGCAGCCTGCTTTAGAGTCTGTGTTTCTGGGGAGGAGACTTCAGCTAATGCTGACGAATACTGTAAAGTAAGTTAAATTCCAGATTTGTGGTACTTTTTGTTTTGCCTGTCTGATGACGGTTGCTTGAATGCCGAATGACTCAGCTGAATTCACCTGTCTGAGTCATTTTTTTTAAACTGGTTATGTTGTATGTAACATGTCAGGTTGGAGATGCTGCTCTTGAAATACATTTGTTCAACTAAAATCTTATAAGGCATTTTAATCTCTGTGATGTATTAAAACAGAATTCACAGTCACAGAACAACAAAGCATTATATTTCTTTTGTATATGCTATACCTTAGAGTGAATCTCTCCACTAAAAATCTTAAAAGGCATTTGAAACAATTTTTGGGTGAAATAACAATTTGCAGGAGAACTGTTTTTGTACTTTTCGTCTTTCTAATAAATTTAACAGTAGTCAATGGGCTTATTTCATTTGTTTTAAATAGGCCCCTATGGAATTACAAGTAATTCCAATGAGCTTGAACGCACAGGATTGTATTAATGAAAGTCCTGTCCAGGTCCCAGCAGTAAGGCAGATGCCGGCACTTGATCAGTCATTTCTCAGTTCTATCAAGTACGTGATTCATTAAATAGATAAAGTTCATTGGTGCTCAGTAACTTGAAACACTCCTTTTTCACACGTATATAAAATGTATCATTCCCTTATATACGTTGCTATGTAGATCAGATTAGAAGTAAGTGAGAGGCTGTCTATATTAGTATAGCAGAAATTTCTCAGGACAAGAAGATATATATCAACTGATCTGAGATTTGTTTCTGAAATTTCCCCCATTAACTATTATTCTAGTTAATTACAGTAATTTTTAATGTGTCAATTCTACAGTAAAAATATAGAAACAAAAAAAAAACCTCTGAAGTAATTCAGAAGACTCTTAGGTGTGGCAAATCTATGAATATTATTCTCCTCGAAATTGAAAAGAATAACGTACTTTCTTGGTATACTGTATTCAATAGTATTTTATACAGAGAAACAAAATCTCTGATGTGTCTGTTCAGTGTATTTGGAAGTTTCATTAGAGACATGAACATAAAAGAAAAAATACAATTGAGAGTAAGGGGAAGGTATCGCATACTGGTGAAGATATGGTAAGAGAACTGAAAGAAAACAGGGTAAAGATCTTGTTGGGTAGAAATGAGTAAAGAGAAACTTCAGTCATAGTATCAGTAGAAAAAGACCCTCATTAATGAGGAGAGTGGAAAAGGATAGTCATACCTGAGTTGGAGGGAAGAACAAATAGGCTCGAGGATGGTACAGAAGATTCGATGCACAAAAAGGAAATACTGTATGGGCAGTGATGTTTCATTACATGGGGAGGTAATTAGGCAGAGGGACATAAAAGATGTAAGAGACAAGAAGAGTAAGAGAAATGATTGAACTCAAAGACAAGGCAAAAAGGTCAATTCATTATTACATTAAAAGAACAATCAGGAGTGGGTGTGGGGGCCAGTCTGAACTGGTCAATAGGCTGATTCTCTGGCAAGCAGTTATCTATTGATTGACATCTGCTGCCAAACAAAGTGCTGTTTTCCAACAAATTGGACCTCTTTATTTTTTTCTTTTTTGGTTCCTTCTACAAAGACTTGTGAGAAATCAGGGTGGATTACTTTTCTCATGGCAAGGATTTGTGAATTATTTTTTAAGTATGAAAACAATTTTTATTATAGACACCATTCCTGATACAAGTGTATGAGCAAAGAAAAAAAAAGATCTAAAAAGGAGGCAGTTCCATTGCCTGTTAGCATTTTCAAGTGTGTATGTTTCTCTGTGTATATTAAGAATCTATTTGGCCTGATCGTTTACTAGTCTCATGTGAGATATATTTATTCAAATGTACTGTTCTTAAAAATACTATAAGACTTAAGCAGCTTTATACATTAAAGCCTCTGTGAGCAATTTCTGCAGTTCCTTGAACAGATTTTTGCTGTTTACTAACCAATAGTTTGGGTTTCATTGTTTTGTAGTGTCATCTTGTTTTGTGATAACATGCTTGCGGAGCTTGTAAACCTGGCTTTACAAATTTGTTCCTTGGATTGTTTAAGAATTAGAGACCTTTGTGTAAAACCTTAACTTCATGTAGTACATAATATAGATTTTGGTTGGTTGTTTGTTTGCAAGCTTGTCTAGTGCACAGTGTAAGTTGAAATTACGCTGAGTTTCTTGAAATTCTGCCCCCTTTGTCATTGGCTTCAGCTTAGCTAGATTTCAGCCTTTAAGGCATGGCTTATGTTGTTCATTACTTTTGCTTCCTGTAATTGTAGACACAGAAAGTGTCTGACAAGTCAGAAACATAACCAGTAAGCGTATAAAAACATCTTTAAATTGCAGTGCATTTTTTACTATTTTAAAGATTCAAATAAAGCCTAAAAAAAATAATTGTCACAGCACTGAATAATGTTTGTTTATATCGTTTTATACTTCATAAAACTATGACTTCAAGCAAATAACTCATACAAACTCACTGGTGCTAAAGAATTCATTGTGAAGGGTGAGCTTCTCTGTTCTTGTTGTCTTTAACGTAGAGCTCAGACAATGAATATGGCAGTTTTTATTTTTATTTAGCATTCTTTCATGTTTTGTTTCTCTCAAACCTGACAGTTACTATTCTGCTTTGAAAGCAATTGTCATATTAATCATCTCCCGATGATCTGTGTGTTTAGTTCCCTTTGAAGTGAGACAGGAGGAAAAGTACAGTGATACGTCCATTAGATGGATGGACAAGAAAGTACAAAATTTCTAGGGAAAATGGGACTTGGTCTGTCAGTTCAGTGAGCAGACAGGAGTTCAAACTGTGATTTATATTGCTGTAATGAAATAAGGACCTTGTTGATGTATAAGGCAAATGGAAAATTTGATGTCACTTAGTCCTGGAGATGTGTCAGATTGGAAAAAAAACTCCAATATTTGTAATAAAAAGAAACAGAGCTAAGTTTCTAAGTACAGAACAGGGATTTTTACTTGCCCTACCAGCATTTTTTTTCTCCCACAGAAGGCTAGAAGGAAACCTTTATACTTTGATGGATGCAAGAATTTAGACTGATGCCAAACTAAATCTAAAGATTATGCTTCTGTTTTTCGACTGAATTCTTTAAAGAGAAGCCTGAACAATGGAAGGCAGAAAATTATTAATTTAGATAGTGTACTGCGTTGAAACTGGTGCTGTGAATAATAGTTTAAATAAAGAATGCTTTCTCCTATATCTTGAAAGAGTTCTGTACCTACCAAGTCTTGAAGAAGTAACTAAATGTGCATCTTTGTAACAAAATATCACTTTTTATTTTATAAATGTATTGGGGGGCGTCAAACATTATTTTTAATTAAAACCATTTTAATTTTTATATTCAAGGGTAGTTGTTGCCCATAATCTTTGATCCACACAACACCAAGAATGATAGGGGAAAAGAGTTGTTTGTTCTGTGTTTCATCTGGAATTTAATATTATTTGATACTTTGATTAAATCTCTGGCTTCTAAAGTCATTGAAATACAGAAAATTATTACAGAAAATTTACATTTTATAATCCAATAAAGTGTTTAGTACTTAAGGTTCAGAAAAATCTCTTGAAAATGTACCTGCATAAAAATGATTCCGTGATGAAAGACCAGGCCCTAGTTAATATTAGAAAATATTAACTGCTCATATATTAGAAAAAGCATCTTTGAGTTGTATGCTGTTTGATTTCTGCTTCATACCAAACTTCCTATTAATCTATATTTTGTATCCTGAACATCAAATTTATTTCAAATACACTAGCAGAAATATTTCAAAATTCAAATTATAGTTTTCAATATAGTTGACTTGTTCGCTACAAATAAATAGCTGTTTTTAACCGAGGTATTTGCTTTAAATCACTTCTGTATGAACTTTCAAATTAATTCTTAAAAGAGAAAGCAAGTGTGTGAATGCTTGAATAGAAAAAAAGTGTAAAAAGCAATATCTTCATTTTTCCTCTATTCCAGCTGAAAAGGCAAAACCTCTCAAACCTCAAAACTTCATTCCACCTCTCCAAAACTTTCTGGCAAGTGATGTAATTCTGCTACTCAGTACAGTTTTTCAGTATTTCCAACTGCACTCAAACCCTAGAATAGTCATGAATCTTCTGTCCTGAATTTAATGATAACAGGTATTTGGACAAATCAGACAAATACTTCAGGTGTATTGTCAGTGAAATACATGAATAAAACATTACACATGCATTTTTCTTTGCTGACTTTAGGACCTGACCTTTCATCCATCTCTTTGTACTTTTCTTTTCCACCAAGAGATGAACCCTGACTCCAGTGTTTCCAGGGCCTATGCCAATCTTGCCGAACTCCTGAGTGGATACAGAAAGTAGCTTGATTTTAATAGTTCCTCATTTTTGTTAAAGATTAATTTGTTTTCATAACACTGCTGTTGAAATTGACTCCCACAACATTAGCTAACCTCTTTGTCATGCTGAGAAACTTTGCTGTGTACAGACCTTTCTAGAGATTGCTTCATAAAATTGTTCCTGACTGCAGAGAATAACATGTATTCTGGAGAACAGTGTAGAGATTTGCCTCGCTGTGTCATTTAACCATCCATGGCTGTATAAGACTTTAGTAATGTAGTTAATACAGCAGCAACATAATTAAAAACAAGTGGCACAAAAAAATATTCACAACATTAAAGGACTTTTTTTGCCCCTTTGAATATATGATAGTTGAAAGATTTTTCGCAGGGTATTTGTCTTTTATTTATACATGCAGATATATAGTTCAGCCTCCAGCTTTTACTGTGTTCTTCCTTGAACTCATCCATAAAATTACAAACAGGGGAACTAAATTGCAACTTTGTGATTTACAAGGACTTAACTCTGTGCTATTATGGTGGAATGCACTATTGCCTTCCATATTTCAAGGCAGGTTTTTAGAGTAATTATTATTTAATATTTCATATTGCAGAGCACTCAAATGCCAAAATTAAATGGGAGTCACCCATTGTACTCAGCACGCTCAATAAGTAAAATCGTCTTCCTCCAAGGAGTTGGCAAGTTGGAAAACACAACATAACTAGGAAATGAGACAAAAAAAGGTCAGCGAGAGAGAGACGGTAGCTGGTAGCAGCAGGGTGGAATACAGATGAGTCCTAGCCACTCACCAGTGGGAACATTGGTTGTGTCTCTTGTTTTCTAAGCCACCAAAAGTTTTGCATTCCTCTCTGTTCTTCTTTTGTTATTCCTATTTGGGGGGGTGAAGGGAGAAGGAAAAAAATATGATTCATAATGTCTCTTCCAGAGATTAAGTTTGAGAGCAGGCAGGAATTGAGCAGGTGCATTAACAGACAGTTCTAACCAGGAACACAATTTCATGTTAATGGTACACAGATTGTGTGTGATTGATTGTGGAGATGTGCTCCACTTACACCAGAAGATATTTGGGGGGTTGTTTGCAATTACAGCAGCATTGTTTCTTCCTCTTCTATTTGTATTAATTGGGCTAAGAACTGCCTTCAGTATCATAGAATAGAATCATAGAACAGTTTGGGTTGGAAGGGATGTTTAAACATCACCTAGTCAAACCCCCCTGCAGTGAGCAGGGACATCTTCAGCTAGATCAGGTTGCTCAGAGCCCCATCCAACCTGACCTTGAATGTTTCTGGGGAGGGGGCATCTGGTCCAGTGCCTCACCACCCTCATTGTAAACAATTTTGTCCTTCTATCCAGCCTAAATCTACCCTCTTTTAGTTTAAAATTATTAGCCCTTGTCCTGTCACAACAGGCCCTGCGAAAAAATTTGTCCCCATCTTTCTTATAAGGCCCCCTTCCGGTGCTGGAAGGCTGCAATAGGGTCTTCCTCAGAGCCTGCCCTTCTCCACTCTGAACAGCCCCAACTCTCTCAGCCTTTCCTCACAGGAGAGGTGCTCCAGCCCTCTGATCATTTTTGTGGCCCTTCTCTGGACCTGCTCCAACAGTTCCATGTCTTTCCTGTGCTGAGGGCTTCAGAGCTGGACACAGGACTCCAGGTGGGGTCTCACCAGAGCAGAGTAGAGGGGCAGAATCCCTTCCCTTGATCTGCTGGCCACCTTTCTTTTGATGCAGCCCAGGATACAATTGGTATTCTAGGCTGCGAGTGCACATTGCCAGCTAATGTCCAGCTTTTCATCCACCAGTACCCCCAAGTTCTTCTCCGCAGGGATGCTCTCAATCTCTGCATCCCTCAGCCTGTGCTGGTACCAAGGGTTGTCTGGACCCACATGCAGGACCCAGCACTTGGCCTCGTTGAACCTTATAATGTTCACATGGGCCCACTTCTCGAGCTAGTCCAGGTCCCTCTGGATGGCATCCTGTCCCTCAGATGTGTCAACTGCACCACTCAGCTTGGTGTCACCTGCAAACTTGCTGAGGGTGCATTCAATCCCACTGTCTATGTCACTGATAAAGATATTAAATAAACTGTATTGGTCTCAGTATGGACCTGAGGGACACCACTTGTCACCGATCTCCATCTGGACATTGAGCCATTGACCACCACCCTCTGGATGTGACCATCCAACCAATTCCTCATCCACCAAACAGTCCACAAATCAAATCCGTCTCTCTCCGATATAGAGAGAAAGATGTTGTGGGAGACTGTGTCCAAGGCCTTGCAGAAGTCCAGATAGATGACATCTGTAGTCCTTTCCTTGTGTACTGATGCAGTCACTCCATCATAGAAGGCCACTAGGTTGGTCAGGCAGGACTTGCCCTTGGTGAAGCCATGCTGGCTGTTTCGAATCACCTCCCCATCCTCCATGTGCCTTAGCATAGCTTCTAGAAGAATCTGTTCCATGATCTTCCCAGGCAAAGAGGTGAGGCTCACAATTAATAGTGCAAGTTCAACATTTTCAGAAGACACAGCTTTTGGAAAATGAGAGGAGTTCAATAGGCAAGTCTGTTGGTGGTTTATGAAAAGCAATAAAATCTGCCTCACTTCCACTTACCCTTTGCTGCTGAAGGACTAAAAAGAGTAGTGAACAGCAAAAAATAAGTTTTGTCTCTAAATAAACAGTGAATCAGATCTAGTGAAACTTTCAAAGTGGACCTATGCTTCGTGAGAAAAATAAAGCAAACCTTTAGTTAGGGTGAGTTTTGTGAAAGTGCTGTTTACCTCAGTGGGAGCAGAACTAAGCCAGTATGTGTACTGATCAAAAAGCTCACCTACTCTCTGATCCATTTTTAATGAGTGGTTATTTCCTTTTCTCCTTCTAACTTTTAAGAGGATAAGTTACCAGTTGTGTTCGCATTTGTAATATTGATATTGTAAAATTACAGGGTAATGGAAGAAAATACTTTATGATATACTTGTTCATTTACTTGATTTTTTAAATATCCTTAAAAATAGTAAGTTTAAAAACTGTGCAAAAGTCTGTTGTCTTTTCGTAGGCAATGAGAAAGAAATGTATCTTGTGGAAGATATTTTGTATAATATGGTAACTTAGGTAAGAGCCGAATGTGTAAGATGCATTATGCTACATCTGTTGCGAAAGAGAAAGACGCTTTTCCTGTAAGTGTAAAACAAAATACTTGTAGCAAGAAGTTTAGAAAGCTGGAAAGGCTTTTCTGGTGGGTTAACCCTCATAGGCAGCTAAGCTGCTTGCTCACTCCCCTGCAATGGGAATGGGGGAGAGAACTGGAAGGGTATAAGAGCGAAAACTCATGGTTGAGTAAAAGACTGTTTAATAGGTAAAGCAAAAGCTGCATGTGCAAGCAAATATGAAATTCATTTGCACAAAGCAAAACAAGGAGTTAATTTGCTGCTTCCTATCAGTAGGGAGGTGTTAAGCCATCTCCAGGAAAGCAGGGCTTCATCAAGCAGAACTGTTACTTGGGAAGAAAAACACCATAACTCCAAAAATTCCTCCTCTCTTCCCCCAGCTTTTATTGCTGAGCACGATGCTGTATGGTATGGGATATCCCTTTGGTCAGTTGGGGTCAGCTGTCCCACCTATGTCCCCTCCCAACTTCTTGCCCGCCCCCAGCCTACTCACTAGCGGGACGGAGTGAGAAACAGAGATGACCTTGAAGCTGTGCAAGCAATAGCTAGAACATCGATGTGTTATCAGCACTGTTTTGGTCACAAATCAAAAACATAGCACCATACTGTCTGCCATGAAGAAAACTAATTCCAGCTAGCCACATCCAATACAGCTTTGCAGTTTGAAATGCTGCTACCGTATAGGATATGAGATTTACTTTATTTTAGTTGTGGTACTATTTCATATAAATATAGTTAATAATAATAGTAATATTTTTAATAAGAAAATTAGTGCAGTATGAATATCATATGCTAATTTTTTTTTCTCTTCTAGACAATCAGTGTACTTGAGTGTTAGCAGACAATTAAAGAACATTAAACTAATAATTTTACATGAAGTAGCAGGGTTTAAAGAATGTCTTAGCAACTTGCTAAAGCTATCAAAATAAATATTTGCTTCCTTACAAACACCAAAAAAAGATTTAATGTTTAAAGGAAAAAAAACACAATGGGCACTTTAGAATTACTGCACCAGGTAGTTGCTGGACATTTTTTATGTACCTGTTCTGTCCCAGTCTAAACTGATCAAATGTGCTGTAGGTGCAGAATCTGCATGAAGTAATCAGTTCTTGAAATCAAATGTACCATTTGTCTTACACAAACACTCCTGAAGAATGTTTCTGCCTCTTGAACCTGAAGATGAAATCTGTCTCCTCAGGCTTTTTTCCTCTGTTCAAGCGGGTTCTGAGGTCACTTCAAAGTAGTTATTAACGTAATTTGTAATAACTCTCAGCTAGTTAGGTAAAAATCTTGAAAATTGCTTATAAAATAAAATGTTAACACAAAAGCTAGTGCTCCTCATTGATCGCTTTGCAATAGACCTAATCATGAGTCAGAAGGTAACAGCTCATCATGGAACAGTTCGGGTTTCAGCAGTACCTAAATACACAAGCAGTTCCTTGAACATCAGAGCTAAGGAACCCATTTCTACACATCTGTGTCTTATGGTTAGCAGTGAGCTCTGATTTGACCTTTTTCCCATGGCTATATGGTGACAAAAGCTTTCTTTGCTTTTGAATGTCAGATCTTTTATGACATGAGCTTATGGCACAGGCTTCCCCTTAGTTTAGATGTGTCCCCCTATCCAGCTCCGTGCTCTCCCCAGACTTCAGAGATCTTAGTCTTCGAAATAGCCTCCTCTCTCAAGCTGAGCTGAAGTCAACCTATGAGATCAATAGTTGCTAGCGAAAAAGACTACACAAGACGCATGATCACCTTGCCTTTGTTCCCTGTTGTTGTGGGTTTGCGTGGCAACCTTTTGGTAGTGAGGGGGCTATAGGGGTGTCTTCTGTGAGAAGCTGCAAGAAGCTTCCCCTAGATCTGATAAAGCCAGTGCTAGCTGGCTCTAAGACAGACCCGCCTCTGGCCAAGGCCAAGCCAATCAGCAACGGTGGTAGCGCCTGTGGGATAACATAGTTAAGAAGGGAAAAACCTGTGGTGGAGCGGCAGTCGAGGGAGAGGAGTGAGACGATGTGAGGGAAACAACTCTGCAGACACCAAGGTCAGTGAAGAAGGAGGGGGAGGAGGTGCTTCAGGCACTGGAGTGGAGATTTTTTTCCCTGAAGCTCATCATGAAGACCATGGTGAGGCAGGCTGTTCCCTTGCAGCCCATGGAGGTCCACAGTGGAGCAGATCTCCACCTGCAGCTCATGGAAGACCCCACGCCAGAGCAGATGTATGCCTGAAAGAGGCTGTGACCCCACGGGGAGCCCATGCTGGAGCAGGCTCCTGCCAGGACCTGTGGACCCATGGAGAGAGAAGCCCATGCTGGAGCAGGTTTGCTTGCAGGACTGGTGACCCCGTGGGAAGGACCCACATTGGAGCACTTTGTGAAGAGCTGCAGCCCGTGGGAAGGACTTGCACTGGGGAAGTATGTGCAGAACTGTCTCCTGTGAGAGGGACCTCACGCTGGAGCAGGGGCAGAGTGTGAGGAGTCCTCCCCCTGAGGAGGAAGGAGTAGCAGAGACAACATGTGATGAACTGACCATAACCCCCATTACTCACACNGTTGCCCTGCCCCGCTCGGGGGAAGGAGGGAGAGGAATGGGAGTGAAGTTAAGCCTGGGAAGAAGGATGAGGTGTTTAAGGTTTTAAGATGTAGTTTCATTTCTCATCATCCTACTCTGATTTGATTGGTGATGAATTCAACTCCCTTTTCTCCCCAAGTTCAGTCTGTTTTGTCCGTGGTGTTAATTGGTGAGTGATCTCTCCCTGTCCTTGTCTCGACCCTCGAGCCTTTCATCATACTTCCTCTCCTCTGCCCAGCTGGGGAGGGGGAGTGATAGTGTGGTTTTGGTGGGCACCTGGCATTTATCCAGGCTAAGCCAAAACACCTATGAAGACATGGTCTTAAAACCCGCAGGTCATTTGTCCCCTTACACTGGGCACAGAGAAAGCCTGAGCCAAATATGGTAACAGAGGCATATAAGCAGCCTTCTCTAGAGCTGGTGAGCCCCAAGCAGTGGGAATGTGAGTCTGTCTGGACCAGTTCTTCCTCTTCGAGATTGTCTTTTGAATAGTTTTGTAATTCTGTTGCAACTTGCCATGGATTTTGGTGGCTTCTTCCCTGTCTCTCAAGCTTCCCACATATCATGAGAGATCTGTTAAACATAATTATGCGTTTCTATATAGGGGGCTATGGTGATGAAAGGATTTTAGGTTCAAAATGCTCTCATACTTGCTGGGTTGCAGCTACGTAGCCTAGAGTCTCTTCGACCTCCACCTACTTCTTTCCTGTTTTGTTTTTACTCACACGGAGGAAACACGATAAACAGGTAATGCTTTCATATGATGAGCATGCAAAGGATATGTGCTAATTTTAAAGAAAGCTGTTTCATAAATACATCCTTCAGGGTGGTATATTAGAATATACATTTTGTTGTGTTTTATTTAAACTTCTTAAAAATATGTCTTCCATTTTCATTCTTTATAGCCCAGTAGTAGCATAGGTATATAAAAACTCTCAGGAACTCAAAGAGTTGGTTGCAAGCCTGTTCAGCTGGTACATTTGTATTTTTAGTTAGTTTTAGAACCACAGGTTTATTCAGAAATGTTTGTGTTTCCATGGTTTGGGATTGGAACTCAGAAGGAAAATATTACAAACTGTGAGGAAACCATGCCCTCCCTCTTTTATTTCAAGAAATGTAGCAATGTACCGTGCTTTCACTCATACATTCTTAAAAAAAGGTGAGGAGGATGCAGTTCTTCCATCACTTTTCCTAGATGTGAAATGATAGTTTTGTTCCAACAGAATAGATTTAGAATGGGTGACTCATATAGCAATGATATGTGTCCGAGATGATAATCCTGTTATCTAGGTAAGAAGTAGCACTAATAAGTACTATCACATAGGAATTATTTTACCGCAAGAAATGCGCACTGTGGCATACATAGCATCATTGCACACCATTTGCTCACTAATCACTGGTTTCCAAGCTGATAGACCATCTACTGTCAGATGAGAGAAACTGTTTATTGTTTATGTCAAATCAGCAAGAGAGAATTGAATCTTCTTTAGTTGGTTATTTTTAACTGAGAAAAATTCAATGGAGCAATGCTTAATGAAATATTAAAAATTATACAAGGTGTAGAGAGTTGTTCAGTATGGTAATAATAATGAATCTGTTCCTTAGAAATTGAAGAAGTTTATTTTTAGTTTTGAATGAGCTATTTCTCCATCATTTATTGACAAACAAACTTGCAGGTAGCAGAGAGCGAGAAAAAAACTGCTGTCTAAAAGAGAACAATTTGTTACTGCTTTTACCAGCAAGGAATTCTTTCTGTCTTTTTGTCTTTTTCTGATATACTGGCAATATTGTTTTAGACTGGGTAGGAGAGAACCCTGTTTTAGGCTACTCCTTATCACCTTGCTTTAAATACTGATTTTTCTGATTGAGTAAAAGTGGCCTTTGGAAGAAACAGAATTTTTGTGTAAGCTGTAAAAAATTAGCTTAATTATTCACATAGGTACTGGATACTGTAAATGCATAGCCTTATATATCAATAAAAAAGTGGTATAATGTAAGACCACATTCTTTGTCAAGTCCCAGCATGATGCATGACAGTGCTTCTTTTGTTTTAGTAGTTTTCAGACCTGAGAGTCTGTATTCTCAAGCGTTTCCACTGAATTTGTCATGTTGCCTAAATTATTCCACACAGTCAAATGGATAGGTTATCTGCAGATTTCCAGGGTATGTAAGTACTTCTACAGATACCAGAAAGCACACCAGATTTTTTGCTAGATAAGTTTGTTCACATACAAAACTTGTAACACTGATGTATGATGACTATATTGCCAAAACTTCATTTGACATCTAGTGTTTATAAAACTCTCTTCTTACTCGTGATAGTGTTCAGGGGTTTTTTTGATGGGAACCTCATTTCTTTTCCAGAACGCCTTAATATCATGTCTCGGTGTGAAGATATATACAGCAACTCTTGTCTCCATACTTTATAAAATACATGTTTTAGAATTAAAGCATGTAAATCACATTTTGGGTGGATTTTGTCTTACTGCATTGTTGTAATGCATTCTCTTAGTTTAGTTACAAATTGCTCGTGATTTACACCATGTAACAGTCAAGGGAGTTACAAAATTTCAAACTGAAATTTAAGCCATTTTTAGGAAAATGTCACTAATGAAGCCATTAACTACCATGTTGTGCACTCCCATAAGAGTAGCTAACTCACGCAGAACAGAGTTATAAACCTCTGGAATGAGGGGTTCATAATGTAAGCGCTGACACTAACAGAATTCTAGAGGCATGAGTGGTGTCAGTGTAATTAGCTTAGCGCTAGTACAGATCATGTTTTAGTATTCTTTCAGCCTCTGCAAGGAGAGGTGGTTTACTTCTTTCGCGCATAATTACATTTTTCACATTTTTTTGAGATTGCAAAAATCATACTAGCGTAAAAAGGCAAGATGACTTTTGGAGCACTTAACATCATGTTGTTGGTAATATCATTAGAGGGAAGAGATGATAAGGGGGAAAAAGTGGAAAACAGAGCTTTCTACATTTCAGATAATTTCTCTGTCTGCTGCCCCTTTTTTTTAAGGATTTCTTTACAGAAGAGTCTAGAGGACAAATGGGACAGAAAATATGTTCTCCCTTGGATATACCTGAAGGATGAAATGTATAGGTAAGAGGGAATCTCTACAAATTGTCTCCTGATTGTTCCCTTAATGGAGAGAGAAAATCCTGGTTTTTTCCCAGGAGCTGCTTACCAGAACATGCCATATGTCTACAAGGATGTGTTCTGGTAGGCTTGGCCTCAAGCTCACAGACCAAGTACATGGAGTCAGTTTCATCTGCAGGGGCAGAGCTAGGTTCACATCAGCGCTCCACAACGCTGAATTTGTCTTCTTAGTAAGCAAGTTGACTCAATCTGCTCTAGAGTGAGAGTGCCAAGAATGTCTTCATGTTCAAGGTAAGGGATATGTAGGCTGGTAAAGGAACAATGATGGAGCAATCAATGCGTCCATCTGCTGGCAATACAAAATGATTACCTACATGCTTATGTCCAGTTTTAGTTTTCCAAATACAAGAAAGATGCAGACAAACTAAAGTGAGTTCATTGCAGGGCCACCAAGATCATCAGGGGCAGGAGCACTTTCCGTGTGGGGAGAGGCTGAGGGAGCTGGGCTGAGCAAGTCGGGAGAAGAGTTTGCTTCAGGGGACCTAAGAGCAGCCTCCCTAGTGTCTGTGGGGAGGGTGTTGAGGAGACCCTTCACAGTGATGTATAGTGGGGGGTAAGACACAATCACAGAATCACACGAAATGGTACGGATTGGAAGGGACCTCTGTGGATCATCTGGTCCAACCCCAGCAGGCATAGCTTTAAACCAGAAATCTTCGGACTGGGTAAAAGGAGAAACTTCATAAGCATGAGGACAGTGGAGCAGGTTGCCTGGAGAGGTTGTACAGATAGAACACGTTCAAATGGTATTTGACTGCAGCCAATTAAAACATACCACCTATCTTTAAATTAGCTTGTTGGGGGTTTTTTTGGTACGTTCTCCTTTCCCCCTCCAGTAATCTAGTTGCAGTAGCTCAGCGTTCAGTAAGGGTTTGCCAGCCACAGACCCAGAGAGTGGGCTGAGTAGCTCAGGTCAGCTTCAGTGCTTTTGTATCTTCATTGTAAGCAGTAAGTAATTAGTGAATTTAAAGGTAATTTAGGTATGGCCAAAGGTGCCCACAGCTGTTGCATACTTAGAAATACTCTTAATTCTGTCCAGGATAATGTTACTAGGGTTTTAGTCTATACGGAGGCCCAGCATATGATACAAATAAATGAAGAAAAGAAAAAAAGATTGTTTTTCTTTGTTCTCCCACTATCAAAAAATAGTGTTTGGAATAGAGAGAGGTAATAAAAGTGATACCAGTATAAGAAGAGCCTTATTATATAAACAGTTGCAGAGACTTCGTTACTTTTGTATAACAGCTGGCAAGAGAAAACTGCCAAACAAATCACTTTTCATAGCAGAAGTACAATGAAGAAACAAGACTATTTTTAAATAATATATGACTTTTTTATTTGCATTTTTGATGTATTAGGAGTATTGTAGTCTCAAAATGCCTATTTAGTCAGACAAGAAAATGAATGCTAATAACATGAAGCATCTATGCATGTGAGCTTTCTACTGCAAATGGGATCATAAGGGATGAATTAACAGGTACTGCAGAGGAAGACAGTTGTGTTCTGGGGAAGGAGATTCAGAAATCGTTATTGAGATAACAGTTTGACTTTGAATTTATCGCTGAACAAAGTGATCAATCATTGAAGTACTTTCGAAACTGTTAAAGATTCTGCGAATGCATTGCCCTTTCATGCTTGTCAAGTTTGTCTGAAAGTAATGGTGGAACAACAGCGGGACAAGTCCCTTCACTCCGGTCAGAGGTGGAAGGAAAAGGAGAGAAGGGATCCTCCTGGAAAGGATTCCATCTCCATTATGTCCCAGCATCCCCCCAAAACCCACATGTCTGCAGAAGGTATTGTGTACAATTTTAGAGGGAGGCACTCAGTAAAGGAGCACTTTTTTCACTGAGAGCACTTATGTTGGCTGTAGATGATTGGGGTTAAAATGCTACCTCATCCTTGTAAGACTAGAAGCTTACCTTCAGAAAAATAGGCTCTTCCAGGGTGATTAATTTAATACGAAATGTTCATATGTAAATAGGTTTCCTGAAAGCACCATTTTGTCTTTTTTGCCTAGAAAGCAGACAACTTCAACTCTAAAGTCAGTGAAATGAAACCACCTTAGAAAAGGTAGTTACTGGACTCTTGGAAGTACCACCTATAACTAGAAGCTGATCAAAAACATGGAAAGCTTTTGGAAAAGCCTCACCAGCTCAGTTGTTTCTCTAAAGCTAGCTCTCTTGACTCATGTATCTTCTTACACCTCAGAAGCAGAGGTTTTATTGCCTGCTATTTGCACATATTCTGAAAGCAACACCTCCTAGGTCCACTTTTCTTTCCAAATTTCTATATAATGTTAAAGAAAGTTTCTGTGGGATAAGAGACACTGAAAACCAAATCGTTGTTGCATAAGGCGTGCACATGTGCACACACACATACAACAGCCTTTTAAGATGAGCAATTCACATGACTTATCAACTGACAAACTATGGCTAATTTTACCACCATCAGCCTGGGAAAGATTTGCGTTGCGTAGAGACAGTATGCAAAGGCTGCACAAACTACCAAACAGATAATCATAAGAAAAATAGCTTATTCGTGTCTAATGGTACCCTGTGCCAGAAAGGAAAAAAGTATTCACACTAAACTGTGTGTAATATTAGGCTTTTATGACAAGATGGATTGTTTTTTCTGAAGGAAATATGCTCCTAAGTTTTTATTATAAAACTAAATACCCTTATATCTAGAAAGCTGAATCACTATCAGCTCCCCTGTCTTATGCAAAAAAAGGCATATATGTGGCTTTTTCTTGTAACAGTGAGAAAATAAAAATCAGTTTTCTTACAGGCTAGTTTCCTGATCTAGGATGATGAGGCTGTGCTGATGGGATGCAGAACAAGCTAGTTGATGCATTTAAGAAAGGCGCATGAACCGTAGTACAACTGCCACAACCAAGGCTTGGAACAGACTAAAGAGAGTTGCAGAGGTCATCTTTAATTCAAGTTACTGTGTTGTTGCACCAGCAGCACTCATGCTTGGTCTCAGTCTTTTCTAGTAGTCACAGTTAACTTCAGTCATTACGTGAAATATTCTTTAGTACTCAGCACGGTAGTGACTTTGATGTTGCTAAGGGTCAAGCTGCAGTTTCAGGCAGGTTGGTGTGGCTTTTTTTCCCCAATGTGCTAGTTTAACTGCTATCTGTGTGATGCTCTTGTAAAGGTGGTGTACAGACATAGATGTATGAACTGAAAAATTTTTATAATAGAATTCTGGAAGTTATTTTGAGATCCAATTGCTTTTTCTTCATCTTAGTGTGTACTGTTCTTTTGTAATATTCCTTACCAGTGTGATTAAATAGATAGAAAAATGAAAAATGTAAATTCTTTTTCTCTCCTGCCCACTTTGATTCTTTACATTATGCTCTTGAATTATGTTTTTGAAGCTATTGTAGACACATTTCATCCAGTAAATGGTACATCTGTGATACATACAGCTTAGATGTAGCATCCCAAGAACAGATTCTGTTTCTTACAGGAGAGCAAGGCTGCGTAGTTTTAAAGTACTCTGAGCACTGAGAGGAAGTTTTTCCTCTAAAACATAGATTCTGTTGCCAGCTGACCATGATCAGATGCCCTGCGTGCATCAGTGCTCTTTGGTTTTTACAGGAGTGTTCACATCTGGAACGATTTGTATTTTTACTCATATTTGGATAAGTAGTCTGCAGGAACTTTTTTCTCATTTATCGCATTGTTACATTTAAAATATATGATGCTTAATGAAAAGAAATACTAGCACTGTAGGCATCTATTTGTAAATGCAGACTGAGACCTTTCTCATAACAAAGTTTGTTGGGTTTTGGGGGGGTTCTTTTGGTCAAAATGAGATCTCACTGGAAACAAATAGTAGCCTGAAATGGCATTAAAAATAAGTGCTTCTTATGTATTAATATAACAGCTTAAGATTAATGGCATATTAGGGATTTGATAGTGGTGTTACAAAGACTTGCATATATTTTAGATTTTTACATACTCTGTTTAGTTTTACTGCAGACAGTGGGAGTATTCTTAGGATGCATAAAAATAGGTGTGTTTTTTTCCTAGAATAAAGACTTCACTTATAGCAAGGAATGTTAAAAAAGAAAAAGTGATATTTTAGAGTCTGCTGTGCTTGGAAAGTATCTGCACAAAACTGCTTTCCTAAAATCATACACATTAAGTTACTGTTCAAGCTTATTGTGAACATACTCTCTTTAACGGTTAATTTCAGCCTGGACATAAATAGCCACAACAGCAAGGCCTTTATTTTTCTACCTCAAGTAACTTGAAATCTGTTGAAAAACATGGTCTCTGACAAGAATAAGTAAATTACAATTAATTTTTTTTCTTCAGGTAATATACTGTTTCTTATTTTCTGAATAATTGCCTCCCTCATACTTTTATAACTAGGAAAACAGAAAGAAAACACAGGGTATTTCAGTCTGGTACTGTAGCTGTATGTAACAGGTGTGTCAAAAATATCAAATATTCCTTTCAGGCCTTGAATGGTGAAAATATGTAGGAGTTGATTCACTTCACTTTTCTTCACCTTTACATTACTTGATTTCACAGCCTCTGGAGTCTATTAATTATTCAAGAAATGAGCTAAGACGAACTTGGAGGTTTATCAGCTAGCAGGATGGCTTATAATGAAAACCAGCAAGTATAGGACTCAGGAGATATTGTAATGTTCCTGTCAACTGCCTCTTTTGATTTTTAGGCAATTTTCAATTAAAATCTTTTTGTTACATTGATTATTACTCGGTTATATAACTTATAGGGAGAATGAGGTATTTGGTTTTAGTGGAGTGCTGCTCATGGACACACGCTATATCTTTTTTCTGAGTGCAAGGAGGAATATTCTCTGAAACGTACAGAAGAATAGTAGTAACGGTACTTCCAGTGATTATTATCAACTAACTTTGCAGTAAGTCTTAAAAGAAGAAAGTGTACTGGTTTTAAATTAAAAGTGAATTTCTCAGTCTAGTGAGAGGAGGACTGAAAAGATGATGAAGAAACAAAAAAGTTATTGTCCAGTTTTTCTTTCAAAGATACGGAGGCCAATGGTTATTTTGAAGCTTCAAGGATTTTTTTGAGCAGTGTGATTAGAAGATGTAGTAAATTTCATGTGAATAGTTATTCCTGTGTTATTCTGGCATCCAGTATATATGTCGAGCTTTAAATGAAATTTCCAACATAGGAAGTTTAAGGTCATCATTTGACATACATCTTGTGTTAATTCGAGAAACAGTGAAAAGTGGTTGTTACTGTATCCATCTGTAGCAGAGTAAAGCAATTTTACTAGGCTTTGGAATAAATACATGTAAGATGATACACATTTTTCAGAGGAGTGCGACATCGAACTTCATGAATAAAAAAGGTGCTATTAATCACGAGGTGATAGAGTCACATGCATTGTATTTATAATTGTTGTAAGAGAGTTGTCTCTTGTTAATGTTTTGAGGAAATGCATAGTAATTATACAGAAAAAATAAATCAAGAATGTGAAAAATTCAGTTAATTTGTGCAGAAGTTTAAATGTTGGTCTCTAACTTTTATGTTAATACTTTATAAATGATAAGTGAAGTGAAAGTGGTGAAAGTAAATTTCTTACTGCAAGGTGGAGTAGTATGCATATGTGAATACATATGTGAATAATTGTTAATTCTGTGGCCTGAAAACAATTTAAGGTAACTATATATACTTGATGTGCAACTTCAGATGTGTTCATGCTATCTACAGAAAGTGTACAAGGACTGTGCAGCAAGGATACAGAAATAGTGTTTTTAAATAATCTTTAATAATATAAATGGTCAATAGTTCAGTATCACACTATGTATTCCCTGCAGTCAACACAGCATGTTAACATGTATAACCAGAGTACATAGGGAGGGGTCTGTTATCACTTAGCTGGGAGTGCGAGGCTACGGGTATTTGTTGAAATGCTCGGTTTTTATCTACACCAGATGGTTTTGTGGGAAATGCAGAATCTTCCCTTCTGGGTCAGACTTTCAAATATGAGCTTCCTCATATGCCCCTTGAAGCAAGCAGAAGTCAGGACTACCAGACTACCATTCTGCTATGCAAATGAAATATTCCAACCTGATTTTGTACATATGTATCCATAACTCTTGGGGATTCCTGAATGTTTTATCTATGTCTTGAGGTCTTGCTTGCCTTTCTTTGAGGAAGGGAAGAATTAAAATCCTTTCTTTAATGATGAATTAATTGCATAAATTACTTTCTAGTGTAAGACAATTTCTTTTAACCTCCCCTTCTTAGCACCTCTTCTTCCGTAATTTTCCTTTGAAATTTCATTGAGTGCATTGTACTGATGGGTAAAGTTTTTCTTTAAGTATTGGAAACAACCTTAGAACAAATATTGAAAATTTGGGACCTCATCTGATTAACTGAAGAGTCTGCCCACAGTCAGAGGATCACAGGCTGGACTCTTCACAGAGAACATGTCAGTGTCTTTTTCTTCCTTAGATGTGTAAAGGCACATTGATTAAAGCTGCATTCCATAAAAATGGACATGCTTTAAACTTTATGGATTACAAGATGTACAAGTATCAAAAGTATTTGCTATTTTCCCTTTTAACTATTGTAAAATAACTGTAAGCAAGCCTTATTTATTATAGAAGTAGTCTTCCTAACTCCAGTTTAATATGAATATACACTGTAAGTTAGGAGTCATTAATACGTATGACAGGGTGACAGACTTCAGCTTTTAGAGCTGAAAACAGATTTAGTACAAAATGGAGAGCTAAAATGAGATACAGCAGGGCTGGAAACATGATTTCCATGATCCTTTTAAAATCTTTTTTAAAGCCTTTCTAATGTTTGTATTTTTCTGAGGGCTTTTGTTTGCTTCTGCCTCTTGCTCATACCATGGTTTCTGGCTCTTGGTCTTTTCTACTAGGACTTAAGTCTATCATAGGGTGTTGGTGACTGTTTTGTGTCTTTTTATGTGTGGGAGAAATAGGTATTTTGTGGGCATTCAGACTCAATAATCCACATAGTTCTTCTCGATTCTGTATGGCTACGAAAACTCCCCACATATTTTCATCTCAGTGGTTAGGGAAATCTAGAACTGGAAATTGAAAATCAACTTTCTTCTCCCGCAAGCCCATCATTGCCTTTGTGTGTAGCCAGCTGTAAGCGTCAGAATTTTCACAAGGGGAAGCAGCACTAACATAGCACACGAGGCAGTCGCACCTCTGCCTCTGTGTGGGGAACGGCAGCACAACTTCACCTGCCACTGGCCGTT
>Ga0065711_1027519_pt1 | contig 48482 bp, 30 predicted proteins | sample Hoacrofraction12_FD_59098 | JGI IMG/M metagenome (GOLD analysis project Ga0065711, IMG submission 59098) | Hoatzin crop microbial communities from Cojedes, Venezuela - Epithelial fraction 12 v2 (version 2) | ecosystem: Host-associated > Birds > Digestive system > Esophagus > Crop | place... | reverse complement strand
GGTCCTGTGCAGCCTGCTGTAGGTGACCCTGCTTCGGCAGGAGGGTTGGACTAGATGACCCACAGAGGTCCCTTCCAACCCCTACCATTCTGTGATTCTGTGATTCTGTAACTACATACATAGCTCTGAAAATCCTGCAGGAAATAGCCTGTATTTTTAGTTTTTTAAAATCAGACACTTCGTATGAATAAACAGGAGAAATAAGATTTTAAAAAATCAGACACATATAATAGGCAGCCTCACTCCTGCAGGTCAGTGAGAACATGAGGTAGATCCTCAGACTGGTGCTTGACCACTGCGGCGTTTACGCACCGCAGGGTAGCATCATGCGAAACGCTGCCTAGAAACAAGGATTGGGTCCTGTGCTCTGCTGTGCTGACGCAGCTGTGCCGCTCTGAATGGCGGAGCAGTGCTCCTCAGCGTCGGCTGAGAACCCTCTGCAATGCTCTCTCGTGCGTGAGCTGCCTGGTTAGGCAAGCAGTCTTCAAATCTTTATGCAGTGCCACAACCAGGGTGTGTTATGATCAGACAGAGACTACTTCATAGAGAGATTTTCTCTGTTCACAGTGATCCATGAGAACAGCTGCATGTTTCTAAACTTACCAAATCACCTAAATTTACTGGAGCTAAAGAAAAGGGAGTCATCCAGATTTAATAAAAAATCATTTAATACTAAAACTTATCAGGTGCTTTTGACAAAGACTAGTCAGAAACTATGTTTATGTTGTTGCCACGGTTATAATATTTTGCTCCTAATTGTGAAAACCGTCACAAGCTACAAGTTGCTTTAATGTATTAAAATTTAGAACCAGAAAAGACCAATTCTTAGACATATAGACCTGAGGACTATAAGTCAAGGGTGAGAAATCATGTTGAATTTCTAGTTGAGAGCTGGTCAGGGCAAAAAGAGCAGTAGGATCATAAAGAAAATATTTGTAGCTCTCTGATTTGTACCAGTTCTCCATTGCGGTGATTCATCATTGCAGTTCTCTGTTCTCTATGGCAGCTCTCTAACTGTAGTACAGAACAAAAAAATTTAGAAATGGTGTAGAGAGGCCAAGGGACATAAAGAAGTTCAGGCACCTTTATCCCACTGAAATCACACGAACTTTAGAAATGCCCTGTGGGGTCAGGTCCGTGGTCCATTTAGTTCAACAGCCTGTCTCCAGCTGCACCCATGGGAAACACTATTCAGAAAGAGCACACAAGCCCGGATGCTACCTGTGGTCCAGTCCCCTCATACCACCCCAAAATCCCTAGTCACTGGATTAAGAGTGTTGGAGGGCACACTGCAAGTCTTACAGACTTACGAAGAAAAAAAAACATTTACTTTTACAACAACAGCTAAACACAGGCTAAGCTAACCATGAAATGTCTTGGACCCTTCCAGTCATCGCTGAAAAAAGAAAACCTAGACTCTGTCATATGAAAAGGTAAACAGTCAAAGGCTTTCTATTTATGATCCTTTATATAGATATGTCATTCACTATCCTTTTACAGCATACTCTTTTTTTCTATGAAGCATACAAATGAGATTAGAATTTAACTGCTAATTAATAGTGTTCCACAGCTTTCTGACAACAGAGGAAATTCTTGAGTGGCAGCTCTACTCTCCCTTACACCTACTTTCTTTTAAATGACTTTTATCGTGCTTTCAGCAAAGCTACAGCTCTTAACAGGGACCTCGGTAAAAAAGATGGAAAGATCCAAAGATGGACTTTCAGGCAGAAAAAGAGGTGGAAAATCTTTCAGTTATGTTTTATTTCAAAAGCTCTATCTATTTGGGATGAAAAGAAGAAAATTAATTTTTCTCAGTGACACATCTTTGTGTAGTTCACAAAGATATGCCTCATGTGGTTTGTGTATTGCATCAAGTGTTTAAATGTGGTGAAAAATGAGCTGTCTACTTATTTGTAAGTCTTCATTAGTCTACAAACTAACACAGTCGTGAAAGAATAACATATTAATAAAGAAAGATCACAAAATTAGTCTTCTAGAAAATAATTCAGAAAAGATGCCTCATAAACTCATAAATGAGGATATTTTTGGACACTTGAGTCCCTTTAGTGTATGCCGCATTGTTTTTGTAATTTCAAAATTCGAATGTCCTTTAGTACAGAGTCAAACGCCTCACAGAGGTGGTCATATCAGAACAACATTAGTACGCCAGACTTGTAATTTCATAGGAAAATCATATTAAGCTTATTTCACAAGATCTGATTTTTTAAGATGTGTCGATTGGTGTAACTATGGTACCATCCTGTGGTTTTTTATTGACTAGGTATTGTATTATCCTATGCATTATCTACAATTCTTGTTTGTATTTAGGCCTTTTTATGTCATTCTCACACTGCAAAGGGAAGTTAGAATGAGTGTAAATGTAGTTTATACTCCTTTGAACATCTGTGTACGTTCTTAAAGTGGTATAAAATGAACAAACGAAGATCACAGGCATGGTTATTTTTATGTAACTTTCTACATGCTTACAGTTGTGGGCTTCTCTGAGAGCTTGTAGAGAGTATCTCAGATTCCAGGAAATATTACATCTTCCCCAGCGAATGGCAATAATTGAAGTACCTATCTTCCATCTCTCACTTTAGAGGTTTTCTTCATTCTTTCTGTTACGTAATGGTTATGGACATGACATCCTGTTCTTACATTAGAAAGAGGAAATTTCCAGGAGATGAAATCTCGATTAATGCCAGGACCCCTTGAGCGTACATCCCTGGGAAGTCTCCCTAAAAATTCTTCCAAAGGAGAACCTGAAGCCAAGACAAATGTTCAATGGATTGTATTTCAGTGTTTTCCAGAGGTGGCCTCTATCTTCACACTCTAACATCAATGACTTCAAATTCCTTTCTACTTTCTTTTCTATTTATTTTTCAACAGCATGAAAGTAGTTTGTGATAGTTTAAACAAAATTTAGACTTCTGTTGATAAAGTTGTTACATAGAAAGAGAAGATTTAAATAAGTTACTATCTTTAAACAATCCTGCTCATTGTATAGCAGAAATGCTGATAGAGCCTTACTAAGGACACTGTTTTGAAGAATAGAACTGAAAAGTGCCCAGAAACGAACTAGACGAAGCCTGTCAGTGTCACGTCAGTACTGAGAATACCTTGGAAAATGACACTAGGAATGCACTTAAAGTACTGAGGGAGATGACACACAAACGAATGAAAGTGTGATTTTCATACGAGAGCAGTTATCGTCACATAAAACTTCTCTGTTTGACATGTTTTTATACCATAGGCACGACTGTAATAGCAATGTCAATTGTGTCTGCTGATCTGTAATCCATTTTACCCACTGCAAATACAACACTGGCAGGACTAAACAGGCACCATTAAAGGTAAAAGTGGGATTTCCAATCAATATTCAGTCCATTTTCATTTCAATACCTGAGCTGGTTCATCTATTGCCAACTGTGGGTGTCTCTGCATTGTGCTCCACAGCAGAGAAATACCCACGGACATTTTTCAATGTCCCATCCATAATTCATGGAAACAGAGGTGTCAGTGAAGATTTTATTGTGTCGGCAGAATCTTGAATTCCAATGATAGTACACAAAAAATGTAATTTAGTTACATGTTAACTTGTGTTGTAAGTTTTGTTGGAGGATTTGCAACTATGTGCAGCATCTTTTTACTTCTATTTGATTCTAAAATCATTGGTGCCCAGTAAACAAGAAACACCATGATATCATTTTATAGTCACTTTTCAGAGCATAGCAGTTAATCTCACCCTACAGTTACACTGTTACTGTATATTACAAAACACACATGAGGTTCATTTACCCGCAATATATGGCTAGGGGTAGCTTAAACTTGGTATTTTTAAGATGTTTACAGCCTCCATGATGGAAACTACATGTAATCTAGTATAAAATATTTTTTTTCCGTTAAAAACTCTTAGTCACTATTTCAGGAATAATTACTGCAGCAGCATCTGCCCTTGTACAGGATCCCAGTAGGCAAAGTATTCCCCAAATGAGCTGAAAAGGGTCTCTGTCTCTAAGAACTGGGTACATGTTCAGTTCGTCTTTCTTCCTGCTAAGAGAACGTCCTTACTCCAATGTCTTCTGACCCATTTTACTTATCTCCAGCTATGTGAATACTGTATATTTTGCATGTTTTGCAAAACCCATTAATTCCCCTTCCTGAATCAATCAACAGAAAACCTAAATATTTCACCTCTGTGAAACAGTCTCTGGTATTATCTTAAAAATCACACGGGCAAGAGTAGGTCGGCAAGCTATGTTTGATGTTTCTCCCCCCTGCGCCAGATAATATATGTGCATAATTGCTCAAGTGCCGTCTGGTTGCAACTTAAGATGTGTTGCTTGTTGATAATGAAGGCGCTGATTTGGTCCCACACATGAAACAGAAGTGTGTTTAATGTGAGGCTTTATGATTTTGTAGGACCCTGATACAGAAAAAAAGAGCAATTCCTTGTCAAAACCTTTTAAGAACTGTGCATTTAATAATTTTTTTAAAAATTGAATTAAAATATGACTGAAAAATACCTGATTGTTTTGGTCTTGAAAAATTTTACTTTTACTATGAGCATGGAGCGGCAGTGTGAAGCCTTCAGCCCCTCTTGCTCCCCAGAACAGGGGATGGTGTCAGAGCAAGTGGGAAAAATCCCGGGAAGAAGAGAAAACTGAGCGAGGACGTGGTAGCATTATTCAAATACACAGAAGACCTGCAGATATGAAAAATAATAATCTTTTTCTTCATGTCTATTGATAGTATAAAAAGCAATGTGATTAAACTGCAGCAAGTAAGATTTACTTTAAAGGAGGAAAAACTCTTTAATGATCAGGGAGTGACTGGCAAGGATCTATTGCCTGGAGCAGTTGTCAAACGCCCATTAACAGAGCGGCTCTAAGAACAGGCTGAACGTATACCTGCCAAGAAAAGCTTAGGTATAGTCCATTCTGCCACGGGGCAGGAAGATGAAAGAATGACCTCTGAGATCCTTCCAGCCCCTGCTGTGGTTCTCCGTATTCTGCGTGAAGAATTCTCATGTCCCGTGTCATTATACCAACATTCGTGTATAACTTGTCTTTCAATGGAGCAATGCCCATAGCAGTTCTTCCCTATGACATGTATTTGAGACAAGAAAATGGTGAAGCATTACATGTTTGCTTTTTTACAATCAGTTTTAAAATTTGCTTGTCTACTTGATAATGTCCACTTTAAACACAGATTATTGCCATTTCAAATGTGCGCAAAAGTGATAAGGGAGGTGACTAGAAGCTTATTATTAATTTGCTGCTTTTATCTTTGGGAAATTAACATTCTGGCAAGGAATTTAATTGGACTTCTTTGTTAATTCTCACAGTGATGCTTTGGTTTTTGCTTTTGGGACTGGAGAGAAAAACCAGCATCTGGTGTTTGAGGATGCTGGGGATTTACACCACATTATGTGTAATATCTCTACTGTAAATAAACAAAATGAATAATTAAGTGAATCATGAGGTGTCCTGAATGAAGACTTCTCTCACTGTATCTGGAGCATTTGTACCCCTGTTGTTTGTTCTCTGTCGGGCATCTTGGGCATCTCATTGCCCGTATGGATATTAGCAATATATGTTTCAAGCAGAAGCCAGAAATAATATTAATGAAGGTTGTCAGAAACAGCAGAGGGGCTTTTGCTCTTTAGTACGGTATCTGTCTGCATGAGAGGGTAAAAGGTAAGAATATCAGAATTCGTGTCACGGTGCTGAGGGCGCTGACAGATCTGACTGCCGCTGTCCGGCCTGCCCCAGGGCCTCCCCAGCCCTGCCCAGGGCCCAGGACCCCTGTCAGCCCCTGCCCCAGTGACATCGCAGCAGGGCCGGGCCCCAGCTCCCCACAGCCCTGCCCGGCCCGGCCATGGCCCCCGCCGAGCCTGCGGGCCCATGTCGCGCCCACCGTGGTCCCCAGGGAGGTGCCTGGTGGCCGGGGCTGCCCCGGCGCCCTGCTCCGGGCTGGGGGTGGGGGTGGGACGGGCCCTGCCCTGCCCCCCCGGAAAGCCCCATGGCCCAGCAGCAGCCACCAGCCCACGCTGCCTCAGCAGCTGGTGAGGTGGTTTCTTCTCGGTTCGGGAGAAAAGTAGGAGACCTGCATTGGAGGTGTTGTGCAGTCTGTCCTGACACAAAGCTGAGTTCTGTAAATTCTTGGGGTATTTTTATTTTCTTTCCTCAGGGACAGCCCAGGGGCTTGTTCTCCTGGCTGGAGATGGCCTCCCGCAACAGGTCGACACACAGCCCCACCATGCCACCCGGAACAACGCCAGGCCTCTGCCGGGGCAGAGAAGTTCAACTCCCCATACTCACCTTCTTAGGACTCCCAAGCTAACGCTGCCATTCCCTCATCAGCTCTTCCCAAAACACCAAGACTTGGCAGCACACTGGATGCAGATGCCGTCTTCCATACGTACGGATTCTGCAGTGGAAGGTGGTAGGAAATGTTCAAATCACTGGTGTGTCGGTGGCACGAAGGGCATCTCTTCTCACAGTCCATGCAGCAGCTGAGGACAGAGCGAGGGGCCGGAGCTGCTGGGTTCAGGCACAGACCTGCCTCACCCGTCTGAGCAGTTGCTTATCTGTTCTTTGCATTTTTTAAAAAATAAATCGGACGTAATGTAAGTTACTAATTTCATTTGCTTTTGCAGAAAAATAAGGGTGGTAACACGAGCGACTGCTTGCTACCTCTGTAAACATGTGGCATCTGACAAAGTGAACACAGGACTTTTTTGTTCTTCCAGCATTTTATAAACGTGCTTGTGATTAAAGCTGCACAGGCTGAGACACGGATTTGTGCCAGCATAGTGAGACAACAGGAGACACCTCCCTTGGCCACACTGCAAGTGAACTTTCTGAAGACTACAATGGGGCAAGAACCACGGGACTCCCCAGGAGAACATCCTCGTCTCCTCATTGTCCTTCTTTAGGTGGATTGCTGGGGACACCTGACACGGAGGCAGAGTGAAGCTGTGGCTGGAATTAATATTCTCTCAGTTTCAGCTTTCCACCTTGAACGTAGCTGCATGCAAGTAGAATGCAAAGTGATTTTTATGTGTATGTGATATGATAATTAAACTTAGCACTTTCTCCACATTTACTGTTGAGAACTGCAAAGGAAAGCTAAATGAATTGCCAAGGAGACATAATGAAAATTAATGATGGAGATGAGACTCAGAAGGGATGTTGACTTCTGGGCTCTGGGCTCTGCAGAACACCCTGTCATGGGTTAAAATCTGTTAATATCACCTTAGGTGAGCGACATCCGCTTTTCCCTGGTAACTCCACTTGCTGCTAGCTATGCTTTTGTGCCTTCTTTTCCATCCTGGTGCCAGCCATGTTCTTCTCCTCCTCCTTGGGGAGAAGGTTGAGGCAAATTGGCAGATGACTGCTGCAACAGTCCCACCGCCTCGCTCTGTCCCTGGAAGCCTGTGCCCACTGCCAGTGGTCAAGGTACCTGGTCACAGGTATGTGGTTACTCGGCTTCCTATCAGCTGCTTAGGGAGGAGAAACTTCCACACTTGTGCCGGAAAAGATCCAAAGTTATAACAAATAATGTCACTGTCAGCAATGGAAAACTCTATAAATCTCCCTCTGAACCACAACTGTATGAAAACAAGTCAAAAAGCAGTGGTGCTCTGCCATATCACTAAGATTTGATGAAATCACAGTTCTTGTGAAAAAAAAAAGTATTCTTATTTCTGCGCTAAAACACAATCTTGTATAACAACTCATATTCCCAACAACACAGCGTGAAACCCTTGGATATCACAACTACACGAAGTATTATTTGCCCGATGTTAAACCACCAGCAAGGACAAACTATTTTTAGAGCTGTCATTTATTATTGCACCTGAGCTTTATTTGTCTTCTGATTAAAAGAGGTTTTCCTTCAGAGAAGTTCACTTGAATTCTATACTCATTTACTAAGTCTTATGTTCCAATTCAATTTATTTTAAAGCAGATTCTTTTGGGAAAATGATAAAGCTATTTTGAATTGATTCTTTGGAGATTCAGGCTTAAATGAAGTCCATAAAATTGGCAGTCAAAGTGAAAAAATAGAATAGAATTTTATACTTGTATTACTCAATGGACACAGGCACCTTGCTCTTTACTGCTGCTGAGGGTTTTGATGTACTATATTTCAGACAATTTTAACACACCTAAGCATTAAACTTCACTGAAGTTTTGGTTACTAAGGAACTGCAGAGTTTTTCTTGTTCAAATTTATTTTATCAGATCATAAATTTATGGCTGGCAGGTTCATGAAGCTAGTCATTCTCTCCAGTTTTTCAGAACTAATTCTATAAACTCTTAGTGATATTAGTTTTGGATAAGTAAAATCGAGTCCTATATTTGCAGCACATCTGGAAGATGGTACTGCAGTGTCTGGCTGTGGACTTGTGAGAGTAATGTTCCTTACAGGGAACCTCTCTTTTCTCCATTTCAAAGTCCACCAGCTAACATTTGGGTAAAAATACTGAGCTGTTCTTGGTGTCCAGCAGTTTGGAGTCCCAATTTAAAACATTTGGTAAAAGGTCTGAGGTTTGGGTAGCAAATGTATGTTTTTTTTCTGAAATGAATGTCATTTGATAGGTTTTAGCATCCCATTATGGGGCATCTAAAATCATTAACACTTTCAGACGATTTAGGCCACCGTGTTAATTCATTATCAAATGAGTAAACATTTGGTCTTACAGGTTTTCTGTCAACAGTTTAATTCTGAGGATTTTTTCCCAGAAAGCCTGTAGACCTACTAGAAAAATGAGACATTTTGCTTAACAGAATTTATGTTTTTCTGTTACTGTTGGATGCATGTACAGCTTGGGAAATTCACAGAAATAATGGCCAAGGAGCTGGTTGTTCCTTTTCCTGTCACATGAATTGCTGGGCAGATGTCCATTACTCCATCCCACCACAGTGCTTCCAACCTAATCAGAAGCAGAAGTGAGGATTCGAAAAGATGCGCTGGAGAAAAGTCCAGTCTACTCCACCATTTCTTCTGCACACGCCGTCCTATATTAGGAATGAACGTTATTTTGTAGGAGTAAGTACATTAAGAAATACTTAAATTAAAAAAAAAAATATTGCTTTTTTCCAGTGATCTTTATGTGAAAAGAATTTTACAAGAAGCAGCCTTCATTCCCAGGATTATTTTCTGTTGCGCTCAGCTTTCCAAAATGTATTAGTCAGGAGCAGACACTCTTATTCGCTTTGGCTCCCATTGTAAGCATTGGACACCTGAAGTTAGACACCAAAGTTGGTATTTAAATGTGAAAATTAAAATCCCCCAATCTTTTGCACATGCTGACTTGCTACAGCCCTCAATGATCTCAGTGGGAGCTGTGGCTGCTCAACATTTTGAGAATCTCGCTGTTTAAAGTGAGGTGCTTTGCGAAGGAGATCGGTGTCTGACTGCCTTGATAGCGCTCGAATGCTCCCTGGAACCAGATGGAAGTGAGGGGGATGCAATGCTGCTCCTGTTTGCTGCACTGCTGAGCCGATGGAAACCCACAGGCTGCTCTCCCCTGCACCCCTGGCACTCTGAAAGAAGAGCTTGGCACCTGCTATTCAGAAACTTTCTTCTACTCCCTTTTTGCTTAGTATACTGAGCAGAATTTGCAAAGATGCTGCCAGCTACAAGCATATCTAGCTATTGGGCTCTGGGAAGTGACACGTGGTGTGCTGTCTCATTTGTGGGGCAGAATTTTGATAGACTGAGCTGATCTCTGGATCCCTGAAAATCCTGCACCATCTGTCATGATTACAAAAAGAATCATGATTGCTGTGTAATACATCAAAGGCAGAGACCTGTCCTTGGTTTATATCAATGGCTGAGAATCTGAAATGTCCCCCTATTGAAAATTGAATTGTTTCTGAAAGCTGCATGCATTAAGAATATAACAACATGAATGATCAAGAAAAAAATAAGAAAAGTAAATTTTATCCAGTTGTCTGTGCTTTGAATTTCTGTTCTTCCTCCACCACAAGCCTGAGTCGCTCTTCTCCATGCAGAGCAGCACTTTGGGAACTAGCACTTGGGAATACATGGTGATGCAACCGTGAGCCAGGCGCATCCCTCCTTTTCCTCAAAGTGAGCTTGTGAAAAGACACCAGCAGTGTCTGGTCCTTAGAGCTTTGTCCTGTTCATATGCTATAATGTTAAACTAAACCAGGATAACCTTTTTCAGTAGAAAAATTCACCTTTCTGGCCCAAAAGGGAGCACAAGATTTGGAAAGCAGCCTTCTTCATGCCCCCGTCTCCCTGCAGGGTACATGTTTCCCTCAAGCTTGGCTTTCTCACCCCATCGTTTTCAGTGGCCTTTTAGGCTGAGCAAGCCCAAAATCCTCCCCTGGCTTCCTGGGGACACCCGCTGCCCCCCAGGTCCCCCCAGCTCTGGGTCTGCTCCCTGCCACCAGCCCCCCAACGTCCCCCAGGACCTCCCTGGCACTGTCCAGTGCCCTCGAGCTGAGGAGGTTCCCCAGCAAACTTTTCAACTAATGAGTATAAAGATGTGTAATGATTCATTAAGAATTGGGTTTTGCTTTGTTGAATTCAGGGTAAATGACAAGTTTCTTTTTCTCCATTGATCTCACTGATGAATTTTGTTTCTTCTTGGAGAAGGAAGATGACTGGCAGTTTTGGTTGTTACTCGGTTGTAAATAGCAATGTAAACTGTTGTTTACATGATACTTATTTATCTGCTGAAGATTAATAAAGGCCTTTTGAGAATCCCAGAAAGTTTTGGGGGATTAGTAAATCATATGGTAAAAGGACAGCTCTATACCTGATCCTAAGGGGCAAATTGATTCCAGTTAACGTCTATAGAAAGTATGCAAATAGAGCGAAAGACCCTTCATATATTTTATAAATAAGCTGCATGAGAACAGGAACTGATTGTAAGCATTTTAAATAATTTAAGCTTTTTTCTAATTAGGCTTTTATAATTTCAGTGAACTCTCCCTTTTGCATAATGGTGTCTGAGTCTCCTTTTTGATCTAAGTGCTGTCCTTCAAATGGGACGTCTTGTGTCTCACTTGTCCCAGGATGAAAAATCCTAATTTTTTCAGGTATAGATCAGAGTTTACATATAACCACATCTTGCTTCAAATCATCATTTTAAATAGACCCAGTCGTACTTGGGTATTTATTTGATCTCGTCACCAGAAATAGTAACATAGTAAAAATAGATCTGTTTATTAGCTAGGGGGACTAAGCTTTAGGCAATATAAGCTCAAACAGCAAAAGAGCTCACATAGCCTCATCCATTCCTGTGCTTTGTTACAAATTAAAATAGAGAAGTGTTCTCTGTGAGTAAAGCAACAGCAAATGCAATTCTCAGTCTTTTAGCCAGAACAATCATTTCTTTAGAAAACCTTTTTGGAAGTGTTCTTTTAAAAGGTTCTGACTTTTTTGTTCTCATCTATTTTAGGAGAATGTGAGAGAAGGAAGGAAGGAAATTCAAGTGCAGGAGGAGAAAAAGTGAGAAACTCAGGAGAAACAGATAAACGGAAATGGAGAAAATCCAACAAACATTTTCACAGGAAGCTGAGTAAGTACACATTATTTATTTCAAAACTACCTCTAGAAATAGTAGCATAAATGAAAATACTTGCTATCATTACAAGCTGCCCATAGGCAGTCTTGCTGTTATTATTTTACTCCATGTATAAGGCCAAGTTATCACACCATGGAGATAAGTGCTTTAGAGATGCCAATAGATGGGTAGTCTTCTGATGTCAAATCACACAGTATTCAGGGTGAGCAATAGTACAATGGAACAGGAATAGGCTTTATGTGAGAACTGGGAGCACACCTTCTCAGCAGAGCTGAGGCAAAGCACAGCGTGCGTTGCACAGCGTTGTGTGTCCCTGCTGCCCAAGCTGTCCACAAGCAAAGCAGGGGGCCTGGCTGGGGTGCTGCTGGCACCCAGCCTGATGCCTGGCAGCTGCAGTGCCCCATGACTCTGCGAGTGCATCGGCAACTCCTATGCTGGGCAGGCAGTGCACTTTTGCTCTCTGTCGCTTTCCAGGTATAATTACAATGGGACATCAATATCCAGTTCCAGCCACAGCTACCTTCGCTCGTTTTTAATTATCTGGTGACCTTGGTGACTCCACTTATTTTATTATTTTATCAAGCTATCTATCAGAAAAGTAAAATCTGAAAAATACCTCTGAAGGACCAGAAAATGTAGAAAATAGACATCTTTACAAAAGCCATATTTGTGAAATGACTACAGATACTTATCTATCTCAGCATTTACAAAATAATATTTAAAAGCAAGGAAATTAATACTTGAAGACTGTTCAAGCCTCACGGTAAATCTTGCAGGTCACTATGCATGACAGACATAAAAGCATTGTCACGTCAAGTAACAAATTCCCTTTTCCTCGTCACATAGCAAGAACTCTGACTTGAGCTGCCCCCCAAAACAGTCTGTCTTGTTCTTCGCTTGTTGTCCACATTAAATCCAGCACATCTTCCCACTCCACATGGTTTTGACTTGTAAGATTAGTTTGACATTTTATTACTGGTGGTAGTAAGCAGAAAACATTATCAACAGACTTTAACTTAACAGTTACTTACATTGTCCTATGTGACAGCAAAGACATACATTTATAAATACCTATATATAAGTGCATCATTCCAAGATGCAGAACATTTTCAGTTCCAGAAGTCTGTTTCCTTTCTTAAGGCTAGTAGAAGTAGCTGAACAAACTGATCTCCAAAGAAGCCTGAGTCACTTCAATGTTTTTACAGTAAAGATAAGTTACAGCTTCTTCTAATCTGATACACCCTCTGAAAGGCTTAGGAGATGAAAGACGTGATTCACCAGGCTAAGGTAAGTGCTCCAAGGAATGTGAAACTTGAAAAAACTATACATTTCTGTGACAAAATCACAGAATCATAGAATGGTAGGTGTTGCAAGGGAACTCTGTGGGTCATCTAGCCCAACCCCCCTGCCAAAGCAGGGTGACCTACAGCAGGCTGCACAGGACCTCATCCAGGCGGCTCTTGAATATCTGGGGAGCCCAGAACTGGACACAGTACTCCAGACTACTAGGGCAGAGTAGAGGGGAAGGAGAACCTCCCTCGACCTGCTGACCACACTCTTCTTAATGCACCCCAGGATACCATTGGCCTTCCTGGCAACCAGGGCACACCACTCGCTCATGGTCAATTTGTCATCCACCAGGACACCCAGGTCCCTCTCTGCAGAGCTGCTCTCCAGCAGGTCAACCCCAGGCCTGTACTGGTGCATGGGGTTGTTCCTCCTGAGGTGCAGGATCCTGCACTTTCCCTTGTTGAACTTCATCAGGTTCCTCTGCGCCCAACTCTCCAGCCTGTCCAGGTCTCGCTGAATGGCAGCACAGCCTGCTGGTGTATCCACCACTCCTCCCAGTTTTGTGTCATCAGCAAACTTGCTGAGGGTACACTCTGTCTCTTCATCCAGGTCTTTGATGAAGAAGTTGAACAAGACTGGGCCCAGTACTGACCCCTGGGGGACACCACTAGTTACCGGCCTCCAACTAGACTCAGCGCTGCTGATGACAGCCCTCTGAGTTCTGCCATTCAGCCAGTTCTCAATCCACCTCACTGACCACTCACCCAGCCCACACTTCCTGAGCTTCCCTAGGAGGGTGTTATGGGAGACAGTGTCGAAAGCCTTGCTGAAGTCTAGGTACACAACATCCACTGCTCTCCCCTCATCTACCCATGCTAAGTGTTTTGTATTTGCTTTACTAGTAATAATGGCATAATAATTAGATTGATTTTATTAGATATAATTATTACATATAGAACTGAAGCAATAAAAAATATCAGCATGCTTAATATGCTTCGTTTGCAGCACTAGGTGTAAGCTGTGCTTAGGCATATTTGAAAACTTGCCCTGCCTCCTGTAATTATAAGAGATGGAGGATCCAAGGTACCATCACTAACACAGGTGCCATCCCCCTTAAATTGCCTGGTCACTGCACCATGTAATTGAGGGCAGAAATGGACCAAGATCTGTCTGCTCATATGTGTCAGCAAGGAATTACCTAGAATGATTCTTCACCCATTTATCACTTGGTAGAAGATTTTGCATTACTTTCTCCAGCTCTCACGCATGCCCACTCCACAGTCATGTCTGCATTGCGTTTCGTTGGCATGTGTTGAAAACAGTCATTAGCACACGCTGAAGATTATCAAATGGGATGTTTGCAGCTGTCATTCCACAGGATTATCTTTTGCTGTTCCCTCTCATTCGGGCTAATTGTGTCTGTTGTCACCGGACAGTTGGAGGATCATGTAATGGGGGCCAAATGCAAGACTCTCCTAATCAGACAGTACTTAGAGGTAGGAAACCCAGGGGAAATTAATGCAGAGGACTTGAAAAGAGCAAATAAGCAACAGAGAAGGAATAACGGAGTTTTGTTCATAGCTGAGTGATGTTTGATAACTCCAGCATAATTTGGCTTTTTGATGAAGCTAATGCTTCATTCAATGCAATTTCATTATAAAATTATCTACATATTCAAAATGATCTTCTGACTACGTCATCTGGTCTGACTCAGACATGGCAAATACAGCTAAGAGCAACTCCACGTGGCTATGGCACTGCAGCCTGCAGCTAGGGAAGCCTGAGGCGTTTCCTCAAATTCCCTCTGAATTGGCCAGGAGGTTTCCTTGAACGAGGGCAGTGGACTGCCTGTGATCAGACTATGCTCCTCACAGTGTGGGGATGTGAGGACCTGGGAATATAATATAGCCGGGAAAAATCCCCTGTGTCTGACGGCTTGTCAAAAATATAACCCACAGCACATGCAGTGTCTCACAGCTGAGAGCCAGAGTGATGTTGGATACCCTTCACCCACTGCCCTTAGTTCACCTTTGTTTTTTCTCAGACGTTTAAGGCAGAGAGAAGGGAGTAAGTAAATAACCGTAGGTAGGCTGGGAGAATTGTAGGGTATTGCACACAAGGAGTAAAAATGCTCACAGGCACTTGATGCCTTGCTGCACTGAGAACTTCTCACAAGTTGCTGCTCCTGAAGTCCAGCCATATGTGTTAGGGAAACTAGTGTGAAGTTTTAATGTACAAGCAGATAGTTAGACAGGCACATTAATATTTCATGGAGAATTGTTAGACTCAGATAAATATGCAAGAGGCTTTTATTCAGATCCAAATTTGCCTTTACTTAGGCATTGAACTCTGTAGATGAGGGGTTCAATATTTGATACTGAGTGTAGGTATCCATATGAATTGCTGCTTCTCAGTCAGATAGTGGGTGTTTCCTTAAAACAAGTCCTCAGTCTAATATAGCTTAAATGCAGTCAGAGTGTGCCGCAGGTAGGAGAGCGAAAAGACAAGTATGGCTCTGCATAACACATGCATTTTTCATATTGTACTCTTCAGCTCTTCAGATTTTGTCTGCGAGAGGAGTTTGGTGCAATCAGTCACAGCTCTTACAGGAAAACAGAAATTCGTTGACACTAATAATCCTCCTTAAGACAGAGTTTTGTACCACTCCTCCCTCATCTTCCCCTCATCGCCTGCCAAAATGAGAGCGAGCATCAGTGAGGGCTCCTGTAAGGAGCTGTTTTGGCTGGAGCCTGGCAGGCACAGATGGCTGACAAGCTGCAGCTCCCGGTCCTTCTTGGATTTACAACCACAACGGGTCATCTATCGGATCCTCAGCAGCCAGTTTGCTCTGAACCAGAGCTCCCCCAGTTTCCTTGAGCTGATAACAACAGGCACATCGCAGTCCCTCTGAAAAAAAATTCTCAGCTGCTCATTTCAGGTTTGTGGCAAGCCTCATGGCTGCCGCCTTCTCTTCTTCTTCCTACACATGGAGCCATGAAAAATCCTCTCCCTGCCCTTGCACCCACCACTCCACTTCCAGGTGCTGGCCCTCTGTACAAAACATGGGTCATTAGGCTCATGTCCTGGGACTCCAGCTGATGGTAGTGCCAGCTCCTGAGAAGCCTGTGGTCCAAGTTGGCAGGGCAGGCCCATGGCATGGTCAGTGTGGGTGCCCCAGACACTGCAGATGCTGCCAGCCCACCAGCATCTCCCCCTTAACACACGTGGTTAGGTGAGGGCGGCAGGAAAGGAAAAGCCATGGGAGAAGGGGCAGCAGAGGGAAAAGCCGGGCTGCTGTATAATTAGGGGGATGAGGGGATTGGGGCACTGTGGTGAGGCTTTGAATAGGAACAGCTGGTGACAGGGAGGAGACCAGCTGGAGAGAAGGGCAGCAAGGACATGAGGAAGAAAGCCCGTTCGGAGAGGGGGACATCTGAGCACAGGGAAGGGCTCTGCCATCGTGGCTGCAGCCGCTCCCGGTGCCCTCTGCTGCTGTCCCAACAGCCACCCAAGCCTGCTGTGGTCCCAGGACCCCGCTGGGGTCCCAGAGCAGAGCCTGGGGCCAGGGTCCAGCTGGGCCCCTTTTGTGCCTCTCCTGCTGGTGCCATGTACCTGCTTTGGTCCTTCCTGTGGACAGTTCTTGAAACCCACTGGGCGAAGCTCTTTTCCTCCAATTCATTCCTGAAATTCCGCTTTTCATCTGAACTGAGCCTGGTTTCCCTGCTAGACCCCAAGAAACAACAATGTTGCATGTGTCTCTCTCTTCCTTGCAATCTCTGGTCCCCTCTAGTTTAAGAATTTGTCTTCTGCTTATCTGGCTCTCTCCTGTGTACTCTGACACTGAGGTGTTAGAAGAGTTTCTGGGAAGATTAGCTTCCCACTCCTGATGCCCTGGAGAAAGCTGTTCTGAGGCTAGACCCTTCATCATGCAGCGTGGCTCCTCTACAATTCATGACAACCCTGTGTACTCAAAGCAATCGCATCTAGATACTGGGTAAAACAGCAGTTTCGTGGGCTCTTTCATTGCATTTCTTTCTTTCCCTATAAGGTTTTTTTCTCCCCACCCTCTGTTTTATACTTCTTTCCCCACCATATCCAGCCCTGCAGTCTCCTTGCCCATGCTAGAAAAAGGAGGAATCCATGATAATAGTACGAGTGTCTTGTGACTATGACACAGTGGTAGGTGGCTCTGACAGCACAGTTATGTTGAAGACAGTGGAACTGAGCCTTTTTTATCCCACAGTTGAGAATCTGACTCCTGTTTTCAAAAGAGTAATTCTTTTCAGGTTGACAGAAGCCAACCAAAGTCTACTTCTTGCTGTTGCTTTTTCTTGTCAAAGCACTTTACATTTCTGTGCTTACAACAATCTTTTTATTTGGAACAGTGAAAGAGTTGTATAAGAATAATGGTCTTGTGTATGATGCTCAATCAATCTAATTTTCAAGCCTCTTCAAAGTTTGTCAAGCTCTACAGCTTAAAAATCCACACGAGCTTCTCACAGCAAGTATGAGATCCCACCTAAATTTCTGGACAGTCGGAGCATTTGCTGTCCTCAGGCAACGTCAATTTGTCCATTACCACAATGAGCCCAAATTGCTCTCCATGGTTTCATTCAATTTCAGGGGCAAATTATAAGATTCAGGCACAACTGAGAAAATATGTGTGGGAATTTCAGAAGTTCCCCAGCACACACAAGCTCAGCTCCCCTTAAAACTCACTAGTGCTTGTGCTCCAGGTCGGTCAGTAACAACGTCTGATCACAAAACGCTTTATTATACCTCTGCTAAGGTACTCTAGGAAAGCCCAGCAGGCATACTTCTTAGTTCTGAATTGACTGCAAGCTAGGGAATAGATGTGATTCCCTCTACCCTCCTGAAAAGTCACGCGGGTAATTTCAGCTGCAGACATGCAGATGAATATTTACTTGGTACAGGCTTACTTACAGCTGCCAGATTATTTCTCTTGGTTATTTTTCGGTCATTGTCAGGAAGACCTTTCCATTTCTTGGCCAAAGCACCTCAAACAATAATTCTGTGGATAAACTGAATATGGACAGTGAAGTCATCTGAGCGATTTGTGACCATGCCCCCAGACAGACTAATAAGAGTGCACATTCTTGTCACGTGGCCATTGCTCATGCAGGTATATATTCTTCAGAGGTACTACAGTGTGGTTTTTGCATTGAAAAACTCCTGCAACATTTTGGCATTAAACACGTTAAAAGAAGCCAATCCTTAAAGTTTATGCAAGGAAAATAAAAATTAAAAAAAAAAAAAAAAGAAACAACACAACTGGAACTAAATCAAAAATAAGAATATGTATTAAAAAAAGACAAAAAATGGGTTGCTACTGTGGAGCAGAGGGCTGGACTACTGAATTTCAACCTGATGAATTCTAAAATAGAGGCTTCTCTCTATTTCTGTGCTATGAGGAATAATCATATTGGACACCACGTTTTAGAGCTTCTGTTCTCTTTTTCTTGTAACACTGCAGCTTAGAAAACTGAGATCATGTCTCAATTCCCTTTTACTTAGCCAGATTGTTCACTTTTTACACTTTCAAATTTAGTAACATTCCAGTTTTGTTTGTATCTGTTTCCTGTCAGTGTTCCTTCTAGGCTTTGGTGTTTCAATAGAATAATATTTCTGTGTTCAATTAGAAAATACTGTCAGAACATACTTATTTGTATTTAAACACATTTCAATGTAAATAATTAAAAAACACAGCCCTTAAAAACATGGCTGTTGATCTCTGATTATGTGAAACATCTTTTATCTCAATCATATGCCAGATTTGTCACTTTAACATTGCTTTTACAAGAACAGGAAAGAATATTATTCCAAATGCATTAAAGAATAGGGTAACAGCTGATATACTCTCTTATTATTCAAATGACATCTCAAGCATAAAACAAAAGCTGAAAAGTGAGTGAATATCTTGAAAAGCACAGAAACACAGAATCCGTGTTTTTATTTAAAATTGTCCTGTGTGCTGAGTTGCAGTGGGAGTCTCAGATACTTTCCACTTAGGAAAATCAGACCAGACCAGTTTAATCTAAATACCCAGAAGTGGATTTGGTACTATACACCTTTGAAAGCTCAGCAGGAAAGTTCAGCAGGGCCCCAGAAGGTGCTGTGGGGGACCAGCACTAATTAAGGCCTTAGTGTCCTGTGCTTTTGCTTTCCCTTTTTCTTGTACCTGTCTTTGCCTTGGGGGCAAGGCTGAGATTTGGTTCTCTGAGCTCATTACATCCCTCAGCCAGCAGCATCGTGGGTCACATGGCAGCATCTGCAAGTCTCTGCTCTGTCAGGGGATGGGAAACGAAGTGGAGGTAACCATGTAGGTACTGAGCTGTAGGACATGCTGCATAGCCTGAGAGCCCCGCAAAAGCTCCCCAACACCCCAGCACCATGGGAAAGGTCCTTCTCCTTGCCCCAGGAAGGCTTGCCATGAGGTCCTCTTTCTAATCCCACCTGTGGATGTGCACTGTAGGGAAAGCTGTGGGAAAGAGATACCCCAAAGCCCAGACTGACTGTGATGGCAGTGACGTTGAGCATGTGAAGCGTGACCTGGATGCCCTGCAGAAGCTGCACCTGTGCTTTTAGGGCTGAACAGACTGAAAGAGCTGTGGAACCCTGCCTTGCGGTACCCACGCTCTGGCCCTCAATGGACAAAGCTAATGAGAACATACTCCTGACTCTCCATTAATCACCTGTAAAGCAGCTTCTTTCTTTATTTAGTTCCCAGGGCAAACGGTGAGTTTTCTGTTCTGACATGGTCCCAAATATTATGTATAGGTAAACAAAAGCCTGAACTCACCGCTGTGACAGGATCACTCACCTTTGCGTACCTCCGTGTGCTGCTCTGTGAAATAGGGCCAGCAACACCTCCCCTCCATGGACACTGTGCTAGTGTTTCTGAAGTGCTTCACGCACAGGTGATTTTGTCAGGAGCCGTTTTAGAGCGACCATGGAACACATCTGTTAAGGAATATAGATCAAGTTTTGCATATCAAATAGCAGCCTATGCAATCATGCATTGAACTGTTTCTGTTCAACTCTTTATGGTGTTTCTGTAGCTCTAGAAATAGCCAAGACGCCAGCATCTCGTGTACCCCACACTCCCAAGGCTGGTCCGCTGGACTACAGATGTGTCTGCTCTGAGGACCGTGTGAGTCCCACGCCCAAGTACCAGCTGCAGATCCAGCACCTGCTGCTCCCTCTCATTTTTCTTTCCGTGAAAAGAAATCTGGACATGTAGGATGCCAGAGAGGGTTTTGGAGAACAACTCCAGTAACCCAGGGACCAGACAACAGGGCTCACTGCAAAGTACTCATGCCCACAGCACAGAGGCTGCCTTGGCACTGAAATTTTTTTAAGAACCAATATTTGATAAGAGACATTTTTTGCTTAGTTTCTGTATAAATAGTAAGCTGTTCACACCACTACTGCATTTTGCAGAATGACACTTGCACTAAGGGAACTTGGCAATATCCCCCCGTCTCTAGGGAACGAGTTATGGTCATTCCCCTTGTTGAACACCCTCTAACCCTCTTTATTCTTCCTCAAACCCTCATCCCAGTTTAATTTCTTTGTCAAAATTAGAAGTCATTTGTGTGCAATGTTCTTCTATGCTATGTCTTCAAGTAAAGGGCCTGTCCCTGGGTTCACATGTGGCAGGCTTGACAGACTGGGGCCATGGCCTCAGCACATGGCCCAAACACCTAGCACAGGTTGTTATAACTTGCTTATGACCAAGATATTCAGACTTGGAAAACAACCACTGAGCATGCAAAGTAGGTCATTCCATACGCTTTATGTATTCTGTGACGTGCACATGCTAACTGCAGTAAAAGAGATCTTCATACACTATTACCAAACCCAGCAGGAATTTGTGGACCAAATGTTTTGTCTTGAAAAAACAAAGCAGATGAACGATGTCTCTGGCTACCTTTACACTTTCTCATCATCTCGGAGCTGAGCCCACCCTTGCCCCAGATCCCACTTGCATTTGTCATTTCTGCACGTTTGGTTGTTCATTGCAAGTATGTCTGCAAGCAGCTAAACCTGTGCTAGTGTGGAGAAGCTGGCCAGTGCACAAGTCCCAGCCCTAAGAGTGATACAGGTGCCAGCAGCACCCAGCTGGCTTGATCCAGCTCATCCACACCTTCCAAACCTGCCCTCAGCAGCAACTAGAAACACCTGCCCTATTTGTGAGGTGTTGAATGTGTAAGGGTTCCTGCTGATATATAGTCTCTTTACTAGGGCCCTCAGGACTGAGCTCTGGTTAAGGTGACTGTGAGCACCTCTGGTGTGAGAAGCTGGGCAGTTTGGTACTCTGATCCTGTTCATGATGCCACCTGCAGCGAGAATAGGTGCTGTTTTGTTGTGAAGAGGCCAGAATGTACTGCTACATGAGGTCTTGGTTGTATTAGAGTATGTGAAGTGGTCTGGATGTTCCCCAGGCCCTCTGAATTGGGGCAGGGCAGTGTATTCTTTTGTTTTACTTTTTGTATACACATAGTACTGGAGCCCTCTGGGCAGACTGTAACAGGTCACTCTTATGTGTATGCTGTTGCTGCTGTAGTTTGTAAAGCCATATTAAGAGAAAGCACTGTGTGTTTGGTAATTGTAAACACTGGTGGAATGGTGTGTCCCAGACTTTCAAATGCATCTTTTGCAGTTGTGATGGGCTGCTTCTCTCCATGCTGGATTTTGCCAAGTTAAGGGTAGCTGTGCTGTCTGGGGCAATAGCAGAGTCCTGACACACAGGAATGGTTTGTACTCTGAACCTCATTCAGAAAAATTGCTCTGAGCTGACCTCTCAGTTGGGCTCTTCTGTGCAGGTGGGTACCTGCTTGTATGGAAAGGGCCATCTGTGTGCTGAGAGGCCAAAGTGGATAGGATGCTTGTCAGAGCTGGAGACTCAAGGCATGACTCGTGTCAGCTGCGTGTCCTCAAAGGTCCCTGCATGTAGAGACAAGAAGTATGGGAGATGGGAGCCAGCCTGCCAAAATACTGTGTGTACCAGCTGCCAGAGTGTGTGGCTGCGATGGGCTTGGGCCCTGTTGTCCAGTGAACCTGAGCCTGAGATCTGGTGATTTTTATAGCCAGAAGAGATGTAACCTGCGGTGTTTCTGGGCAGAGCCATTTGCAGATTAACCTTGGTAATCTTGGATTCTAATAATGCTGTAACTTTAAGGCTAATGTAGCAAATTTAGGCAGTGAAGATCTCTCAGGTGACACTTGCATAATGATTCCTCTTTAAAAATAAAGTATGCATTAGAAAGAACATATTAGTTCAAACATTTTGCAGCTATTTGGTACTTGATGTCATAATTCTCTTGAATTAATGAGGGTTGTCTGTAATATTCTGGCAAATCTTTCCTTCCCTGTTTCTTGTTTCTCAGCTCTATTGTACCTTGTCATGTTTTCAGTCTGTGCCGAGAGGCTAATCAAAAGCCAGATAAGACAGACTGAAAGATTTCTGCTGATTACAGAGGTCTCTGGAGCAGACTGTAATACTATTGTATTCTTAGAATAGAGGCCCAATTTTGAAGGCATTTATACTGATGGAATAACAACTTGTTCCAGGAAGCTCCTCTGCATTTCCATCATTTAAACTCTTCCCCTTTTATGCACCTGTGCATCACCAGGTAACGCAACTGTGCTTTATAAACAAGAGTGATCGTATCCTCATGCCCTCTTACAAGGACTTTATTTTCTATTGAGTTCTAAGTAGTTCTGGATGGGGAAAATCTTTATACTTCAGATTTACTTTTTATTTGTGCCACTTAAACTTTTCATCTCTGTAAAGTCATTGTCCCTCTCCAGTCCGTCCCAACACTCTCCTGCCCCTAGCTGCTCCTCAGCATTTTAGTCAATAGGAGCTTCATTGGTGCAAGCTCTTTAGGAATTAGCTCAGGAGCAAGTGTGTTATGAAAAAGGAAATAACAGGAAACTAAGAGAAGATAAAAGCAAAAGAAGACACCAAGTATACACTGAGCAAAACACGGGTAACAGACAAATACAGGAGTGAGGAGGGAAGATCTTTTAAACTTGCATTCAACTTGGTGGAAAGAGAATGAGGCCAAGATATGTGGTGTGTCTGCAGTTAGCATACAGTGCCTTGGGACAGTGATTTCCAGTCTGCTATTTCCCATTTTGTTTAATTTTTAATTCAAATTGTGTACTAAAAATAGAGAGCATTTTGGAGCTGAAAAGATGTGAATGGCATAGAGATAGAAAACAGAAACTGCAAGAGGAGCGCTGCTGTAGCTGAAACAGCCCTGCTGGGATTTCTAGCTTTGCGTCGCAGTCAGTTATGGTTACAAAATGCAGATTTGCCTTATCTGGGTCATTTTGGCTGAGAGAGCACATGGTAGTCCCTTTGTGAAATAAACAATAAGCCAGAGTGAGTGGTCATCTGTCTGTTTCTGTAGCTACTGCTATTCCCTTTTTTGTGAAGATGTTTGCACAGCTGATTATTAATAGCAGGAAGATTTTAAATTTTTAGAATTTTTATAAAAAATGCTGGAGCCTCCAGATTTCAATCAGTATCACTGCAGCATGGCTTATTTGTCCAGAACTAGAAGGTCAAGAGACTTTCATCTGGACAAAATTAGGAAATCTTACACTTACACATTAGCCTCCTCTCCAGAGAAAATCAGAGAATTTTTTGCCTGAAGTCCCAATTCAGCAACTGCTCTGAAAAGATCCCTTAAAAAAGCAGGGATATCTCTTCTCTAGGCTAAGCAAGAAAATCAGCTGAAAAATCGGAAAGCAGCCTCATGTAATTCTTATACTGTTGTGTTTCACCAGCCTCAGAAGTCGTCCAGCATGAGTGTAAGCATGTGGTGTAGGAAAAGTGCTTTCCAGCAGCTGTTTGAGGTGATGCTTCTGCCTCTGGCTCTGGACATGCGAGATGTTGAGACTAGCACCTTCAGCTTCCCATACAACAGCAGTTTTGGGGTGATAAAGACACAAACCAGAAAACTTTCAGAACTGCAGGCTTTGTTTTAGGTCCAAGTTACACAACATTTTGTGAATTATAGTATTTGTAACATCTCACATCTTTGCCTAAATTTCTGTGGACTTCTGTTTGAATGGTGAAATACGTTTCCCTGTGTCACACATTAAATCTTACACCCAGGGAGGCTGAGAAACAATTCATTATCCTGGATTTTGCAAAGCCTCATCCCTCTTTCCAGAGGCTGGGTGCTGTAGAGCTTTTCTAAGGTTCTCCAACCATATCCAACTGGAAGGATTGTTATACCCTAAAGAACCCACTTCTCCCTTAGAAAATACTGGGATTTAGGTGCTTAAGTCAAGGTTGGACTGTAGTTTTCTGATTTACAAAGACATTGATAAAAATGGGGTACCAAGGGATACCACCAAATATACCACCACCTGTTGCCTGCTTCCACCTCCTGCTTAGCTTTGTAAAATTCACCCCCCTGAATGTTAAGACTGAGTGGCGTACTTGAAAGCCCTCCACTGCACTGCCAGTCAGGGAATTGGTTTTGTTCTCCCAGAAAGCTTAGAAAAGTTTTCTTTTTTTTTCCTTTTTCTTCCCTCATATGTTGTTTCTAGTTTCTGATATGCTTTGGAGCTGACAGTTGTTTTGGAGTTACAACGAACCATAAGCATCCAGGGTTGAAGGAGGATTAATTTACTTTTTAAGAGAAGGATTTCAGCTCAAAGACAAGCCAGGTCATATTCCAGCAGCAGTGAATTCTGTCCAGCTCCAGTGTGATGGACCACTGGTGTCTAAGCTGCAGCTTATGTGTTACAAACACTTTGTGATTATACGTGTCTAGGAACGGGTACTACAGATAGGTACCCTTATCATTCTCTGAAATTTGTACATGTCTTCATAAGTGAATTGGTTTCCAAACCTGACAGTGTCTCTTGTTTTCTGTCACTGTTGAAGAAGAAATACCAGGGACAACTGAAAGCAAATTACTGCTGTGTTGCATATGGCTGGAACTGAGCAGTCAGCCACAAGTTGAGCTTCAGAGCTGTTCCAATTGCATCCTGATTCCCCAGAAGGTGCGCCACGGAGGTGTATGTTTGGACCAATACAGTATGTTGTCGCTGCGGAAGAGGAAAGCAGGGCTAGGTGTGCTGCATCTGCTCTTCTTGGCATCCCAGCAGTGTGATTTCTCCTGCAGCAATGTGTGTTGGAAAGCTTAAGTAAACCTTTCAGGAGCACGGCTCTCAACATGGTCTTGGGGCAATGGGGACATGGCCCATGTAAGTGAGGGGAGCCTGGGATGAAAAGAAGACTCTTGCATCTTTCACTGAAATAATACCCCAATCAAGTTTTAAGTTTAGCACAAGTGGGGAAAAAAATAGCTTGCTGTGTAGGATCACCTGAAGCAACCGCATCTTGCAGAGCAAGAAGTAACTCCTCAATATCCTGATGACACATCAGGACAGCAATCCTTTAACACTTACAGAGTGTTTTTTATCTTCAAAGCTTCATGAACATTAGCTAATTAATCCTCCCAAAGCCTGATGGAGTTATGTATGCATTGTTACAATCCGCAGGCCAGCAAAGGACTTTGCAGTTGTCACCATGCCTCATGCTGTGGCTACTGCTGGCATCAGCCAGGGCAGAAACTAAGATCTTACTAAAAAGCACTCCCCTTTCTTCCCTCAGCAAGTGGCAGTTCAATGAAGCTCTCCACAGTGATGTAGAAACTGGAATGGAAAATGAAGCTGGGCTACTTTTACCCATCACAGCGTCGTATAGCCAGTCACAGGTAATGCCTTTCACCCAGCGAGCTGCGAGTTACAGCCTGGGTTGCTGGGGCGCAGGGCCTCAAAGCGTGTTGCACAGTCAAAATCCCAGCAAACCAGTGCCAGCTGTTACCCTGCTGGAGCCAGGCTACAGCCCTGAAGTTTCATCTTCACACCTCAGGGAAATGAAGAAGCAGATCTATAATAGAGACACACAGAGAAACTGAGCAGTGTTGTGGTAGCTCTATGGAAACTGCAGCTCTGTCCTGCCTTGCTGCTGCTTCCAGAGCTGTGATACCAGGGGTGAAGCAAAAGCTTTGGAGCATCTTGCTGCTGTGATAGAAAGAAAATGTGCTCCTCCTTAGCACAGATAAGGGCCATCTGTTCATGGCTGAAGCAAGATAATGCTTAGGAGCCTCCCAAGATACTAAAGACTGCACTTTCTTTGACTTCTTGTGCTGTTCAGGCTCATGGCAGAGCTGTCTTTGAACTCGCTGTATTTTGCAGTTCTCCCCACTTGCATAAATTAAAATAGAACGCAAAGCTTCATATTAATAACAAGGCTCGGTGAGGGCACATGTAACCGTATACATGCTAATATGAGCCAGCTGAGGCTTGGTCATCATAGGTCTCTGCATAATGTACCAGGAGGTTTGACATATACATTGCTACATCCGTCAGCCAATAAACCCCAGGCTACCCACATTTAGAGGGCGAGTTACATGTGAAGAACTGTTTTCTCTGTAGTTAGCAGGACTGAGACAGAGCACTGGGATTGTGGGGACCTGCACAGAAACTGCTGTGGTAGACATGGCGTGGAGAACAGAGTTAGATGTGGCTGCAAGGCATCAGTTTTCTGCTTGACTTAAAGTCAGACTATGCACCCTGAAGGGTGTTTGGTTTAGCCTGTTGTTAAAGACCTTCTTTAATGGTGATTCTACTGTCACCTCAGTGAATCTCTTCTACTGCATCTCTGTCCTGTCTATGGTTTTCCTAATATCTAACCTAAATCTCTCAAATTGTCACTGTTCAATTACATTCTCGTCCATTACTTCTCCACAATTACTTCCTGTCCAATCCATTTCCAATTCCATGAAAATTACTTTATTTCCTTTCTCTCTGCCACAGCCTGGTTGTACTTAAAGGATGCTGTTGTGTCCTAGCTCAGGCTTCCTTTTAGTTTAAACAGCCCTGGTTCATTCCCCCTGTACTTGTAGACTGTGATTTCTAGACAGCTGATCTCTTTTGACCCTCCCATCTGGTATGTCCTTGGTTGTTCCAGGTCCTCCTTGGGATATACTGGAGATGTGACCTCACCAGTGCTGAACCAACATGCAAGAATTACCTCATATGTTTTTAGGGTTACCCAGTGAGAGATCTCTGCCTTTCGGGTGTGTCAGTGTTTATTAGGGTCTCGGGATGGGCACAAACCCATGTGTCAAGGAGGGACAGCATTTCCAGGTAGTCCAGAAAACATTTCAATGATATATATTTACCATTCTATTTTTGGTGCTTCCCTTTTTCATTATATCAAGTGTAAAAGAAACTTACCTCTGTTAAGAAATCTCTTCTCTTGTATCTTCCTAATTTAGGGTTGCTAAAACACAGCAGCACTAGTGATGATATCACAGCTGTACTGGAAAATTCATACCAAAATTAATATACCCAGGACTCCACCAAGTGAAGCAAATTTATTGTAATGGGCGAGTCGTGATAAACTGTAGAAAAAAAGGAGTTTAAGTTGTTTAGCAGAAAGACCAAAGGTCGCATGAGAAAGACACAATGGTCAGTATGAGAATAATTATGTTATAACATGTTAACTTTTGTTCCTTCAGAAAGTAAATAATGTAATTCCAATTGAAAGTGAAATGCAAGTATCCTTTTGGAGAAAGACAAAGCAAACCAAACAACGAGACACAAGTACACAGCGGTATGTCATTTGTTACCAATATCCTGAACCTGGCCATGGGGTGTTACACTGGTGAGTGGCTGCAACTTGCCCAATATTGATTTCCAAGTGAAATCAAAGGCACGTTTTCACCAGAAAATGTAAGAAGGGGAAAATAAACGTCACTGTAAGATATGGGATGATGTTTCATCAGAAGTGAAGTGGTGTTTGGTGACCAGAAAATTTGGTACTTTGGAAAAAGTAAAGGGGATCTTAACAATGGGGGAGTGACCTCCAAGTTTCAGGTGGTTCTTCCACTTCCCCAGTTCTTGCCAAAAAGGCTGACAAACAGTTCTCCCTGCACTTGTTACTACGTGTTGCAGGAAATGAACGTAACAAAACCCAGTGTAAGACCTTATGAAAAGGAAGGGTGACTTTAAATGAATCTATTTCCAGTCCCTCACGCTCATTGTCTTGGATTGCTCATGTATGCACACCCACACACATTTCTTACATGTTCACACCAACTCAAGAGATTTCTTTCATCTATGCCCAGGGGGGCAGGTTCAAGAGATGTTGAGCCTTGAGCCTTCACCATGTTTCTTGGATTCCTGTTTTCTGGCAATGACCAACTCTCTTCTGGATAGTCCTTTTATACACTCTAGGAGTTGAGAAATTACTGTGGTGTAATACATTGGCCTCAAATCTTGCTCAGTCCTTGCTCCAAGGATGTAAAGCAAGGTTGCTCCCCTTTGTTACCCCATTTTAAGCGTATAATCATCTTTACTGTTGAGACTAAAGGAGGATGATGGCAAAACAGGTGTGGTATATCCTTGCTCCAATCTTGATATTCCCAAAGTACAAGACTTCTGTTGGTGAACCATCTCTGATAGGTTCTTATTGCAGAGTAGCCAACTAGTCTTCATGGGAACAAACTCTCCAGCATTTATAGCTCCATTTTTGCCAGTTGCATCCTTGGTAATCAACATAGGATATTCTTTTAAACCTTGCTCTCATTTCTTATGTTGCTTTGACACACAGACATTTCTGTTCATAAGTCAGCTAGAATAAGCTTAGTATATACCTCACAAATGTCCACATAGTTAATAGCCTGCAGCTAGGACCTTGCAACTTGAGAGATGTTTCTCCAAGCTCCCAAAAGCTCCTAACACAGCAGAGGCTGCCAGATGGAGAGAGCGGCCTGATGTGGCCCAAACACACTTCTCATCCCACTGAGGAGGGGCATTATTGCTGCCACAGCACTTCGCTGTTGGTCTCATAACTGGATAAGATTGGAGAAGAAAGGCATATGTTTATTTTATTTAGGTAAAGCAGGGGACAAAAATGTAGGCTGGCAACTATGAAAGCTGTTACTAAAGAAGAGATCTGTAAGAGAGAAAAATGCAGTTCTGTGTTATTGGTTATGACCTGCCTAAGTTATTTCGCCATTTCCTATCCTGGGAGATTTGCCTCCCCACCATTCCACCCAGCCCCAGGATGGGTCTATCCTGGGGCTTTCTTATGGCCACTGCTTTCCCCTCCCTGCTGCTGAGGACGCCTCACCCCAGGTGGGCAGGTGAAGAACCGTCACTCTCCTGCCTTCCTGCGAGCCAGGACATTTCATGTGTTTCCTCCTGACTGCCAGGCTTCTTGTGTTAAGGATATAGTGGTAAAACTTTATAAATTGCAGCCCTTGGAAAAAAAAGACCATTTACAATCACTTTATTAGAGTCACGCTATCCATCCTACACTGAGCTTTTCTTAAAGATCAGAAATTATACAGCTGTTAGATTAAGCATCCATCTCTGTATACCTATACAGTTAGTTTTAGGGTGACACACTTTGTCAGGCCTATCAGAATGAAAAGGATAATACACTATTAAAGTTATAGTTACTGTATTAGGTCCAAAACATAAATCCGTATACCAGCTGTTATAACCTAGCTAAAGAGGGGGTAGGAATCTAGCAAATTATGTTTGTGGAGTTTTATATAGCTACTCATAACAGTGAGATTAAATGAATGCATATGTATGTGTGTACAGCTAGATTTATAGGGTCTCCTTAAGACGTATGTATTTCAGGTCCTGCTGAGGTAGTGCAGAAACAGAAGCCAGGATTCTTTCACCTGCAGAGCTGGCTTCAGCTCTCATGTATTTGGATATTCTTGGCAATACTAGAGGGATTCACCTATGATTTGTGCAGCCATTTCTTGGGGCAGTTGTGAAAACTGGGGGATTTTAGCCTTGGAGCACCATGAAGCAGGAAGGAAGCTAGCACTGCAAAAAGCATTTCCTTTGGCAAGTGCTACCCCCTTGCCCGCGCCAGGACCCCTGAGTGAACCAGAGCCTTCAGGGCACCAGTGCTAGCTGCAACACAAAGCCCTGCCTAATATCTGTGGCTTTTTCACATATTTTCTCTCTGCCACTAGGTATTTTTGGCTAGATCTCTAGCCAGGGCAAGCTAATGTAGCTTTGCTGGTTTGGGGTACCTGAGGATGTCGCGCTCAGTCAACAGAAATGAAGCGCCTTGTTCAGCTGTCAGTACGTATTCAAGCTGCAGGACAGTGTATACCTGGAAGTATGCACAATAAGCAAAATAAATTATAAATACACCAAACTTCATTATCTGGGGTGGTGGAGAGGGAAAGGAGAGATTTCAGGCAGTGTCCAGTCTGGCCAGGGTCTTTTTGCAGGAATCCAGCAAGGGGTCTGTGGGACTTGCGAGCTCTGGCTCAGGCACTGCTGCCTCGGTGCCACATGCCACCTCCCAGCATCACTGCACTGACACCCTCACAGAGGGGCTGCTACCTTGTGATGGCCCTGTGCACCCACCCTGCGGGACGTGGGGTCTGTTCGGGCTCAGCAAGCCCCATTCTGAAGGGCTTTTTCCCCTCCCAGTCCCATGACCCTGCTGAGTCCGGATGGCTTCGCCTCCAGCACTGCCCTGTGCATGGCTGACTTTTTTTAACCTAACAAGTTCTTCTTGCTCCTCCATATTTCACTTCCTTACTGTGTTACTCCTCCCAGCCTTGTCTTTTTCCGAGCAGAGCAGTCCCAGCTCCTCCAGACTCCCTGTGCAGGATGGGCAGACCTTCGGGCCTGGCAGAAGTCCGTACCCATCTGGCTGGGTCTGAATTCCTCTTTGTGTGTTGCCCACTACCCTAATGGTACAGAGATGTACAGGAGACCCTCCTCAGTGGCTGCAGTGGCACAGACACTTCTATGAGGATGAGAAATAACATTTCTCACTTCATTTACTCCAGTCCAGGAGTGCATATGATCACCTTTTAAAAGTACTCACCCTGCAGCTGAGTACCCTGTGATGTTTATCTTCTTTAGTTAATTCAGCTTTCCATCTTATCGCAACAGTTTTGTTGCCAGTCTTTGCTTTTCTGGGTAAGTTCAGCATATTTCTGTTTTTCAAAGTAATCTCAGTGTTTCTGCGTGGTGTTCTGACCCTTGCTTGCACTGGCAATACTTCCTAAATTTGTGACATCAGAACACTTTATTGGTAGAAATACATATTTAAATATAATATATTAATATAACTTCCTTTTTTGTAAATACCTCTGATGAAGATATTGTACAAGAGCAGACCATGGGCATTATTTTCAGCACTTGCCTGTGCAGAATCCTCTCAGCACAGCCCTTCCTTCAGTGAAGCCTGTGGTCCTGTTGCACTGGCCAGATCACTGCCTGCTGCAGGGTTGTGCTGTGCATTGCATGTGCCAATTTAAATGGTAATTTCCCACATAACACTATTGCAAATGCTTTGCCCAAGTCTAAAGAGTTATGTTTTTTCTTCTCTTTCTCCAGGAGAAGCTCAGTTTATATTTTATCCCATTTATTTTCATGTCTTCAACTTTTATCTTCTTCAGAAATTGTCCTAACAAATTGCACAGAACTGATCTCAGGCAAAAGGACATGTAATCGTCCTGATTACGTTTCATTTTCTTTGTGTAGGTGCTACCAGTGCTGTTATCCAGGGAGCTGGTGCCCCTTGGCAGTGTCATTTGGTGTCCTGGTTACCGTGCTGCATCACTTAGAGTCGGGGAGGGACATCACCTCCCCTCATTCCCTCCTTCCCTGCCTGAACACACTACCTTACACTTCCACACTTCCAGAGAAGGACTTTCTTTCCTATTGTCCATCCAGCTTTGTGCCATTAAATTCAGTACTGCTGTTCTTACGGAAAACCAAAGTAAAGTACTCATTTAGATTCGGATCCATACTTGAATTACCCTTAATATTCAGACCATTCCCATTTCACAGCAGTTCTGTTTTTAACTTGTTCTCCTTTTATTTACATAGCTGAGGAGCCATTTATTTTGATTTCCTTTGCAATAGTTCAACAGTTTTCACTTTATTTCTACAGTCTCTGACCTCGAAGACAGTTGTCATTGCTGATCTGTCTCTTTTTCCATTTCTTGTAAGTGCTTTGATTACTTAGACTTCAAGTGATTAACTTTGCTTTGTTTTAAAAGGGAGTTGGGTTCTGTGGCAAGAGGCATGTTCCTCACGTTGGGATGCATGACCTAGCGGGGGGCTGAAGTTGTCCCCGTCTGTCCGTCACGGTGGTATTGGGAATGGGGTCATTCTCGCTGCCTGGAGGGGGGACAGGGAAAATCCAGAGCTCCGTAGTGTCTCAGAGATTTTTGCCAGGATATATATAGTACAATCTCTATATTTCAGGATAGCTCTGGCACTCTGGGATGTCTGATCTCCCTATGAGTAACAGCCATTTTGAGGTGATTATTCATCCAGTTAGATCTGAAGCATTTCACTAGAAGTTGTTGTTTTTTCCCCCAACTTGAAGGTTTCTTTGATCTAAATGCCAAGCCCTTCCTAAAATGAAGTCCTTGAGTTATTTGGTCAACTTATTTTCACTAGTTGTTTCCTAGTAGTTAGTTCAATAAATAGTAACAGATCTATTTTTATTTATTCTTTGATTTAATTTTAACTGAGCCAGCCCAAGCCCGCTCACTGCAGAATTCTTGTCTATGATTAACTCTTGTGTGATGCATTCCTTGCTCACCAAAACCAGGTCTTAACTGCCGCTCTGCATATTGATTCAGTGGCTCTTTGCTGAAGAAATCCGAGTCTCCCGATGCAAGAGTATTTAGGCTATAATATTGCTGGCAGTATTTGTCCTGCAGTCGACACACGGGACGCGATAGTTCTGTGAGCGCACTACAGAGAACAATACCCTTTCCTGATGCTCTTCCTGGGGGCCGTTAGAGGTGCAGTAGAACCAACATTTACTGTCCTTCCTCAGACTTATTTTAGCCTGAACAGGTTGCCTCCCATCCGTGCTGCCTCTTCTCTTTCCTTTATGAACTACCGCATCATGGCACTACAACATTAGTCTGCCATGGTAATCTCTATTTCCATCTTTCCTGAACAGCATGTACTTTCCAAGGATTTGTGAAATGCAAGCAAATGGAGTCCTTTTTTTAGGATAGTATTTTCCTCGGGCTTTTCAAGCCCTTGAATCTGCATTAGTAAAGAACTAAATAGCCCTTTCTCTAACTTGTCTTAACCTTATCTTCTGCCTTAGGCCGGTAGGGAATAGAGGCACTTACTTTCATCTGTGTGCTGAATCGTGCAGAGCTTCAGTTACATCTTTTCTTTTTCTTGCGCTGAAGTTTACTGTGAGGTCCCAACAAAATAAAAACACTAACCATTTTTTCTCATTCTCGTGCTCTCTCTCTTTTGTGAAAGCTCGGTTTCCAGATTTAAAAAAAACAAAAACAAATAAAAGGCAATAAAGTCTTCCCTCAGAAACCTGTTTGCTTGTATGAGGAACAGGTATTTCAGGGTTTTTACTGGGAATATCTGAGCTGTACAAATACTATGCTAATGTTCACCACCCCTCTGGAGGAATGGAGTGCTCTTAGCACATTTACCACATATCATCCCCAACTGAGGCATTCCAGAAACGCCAGCCTCCTTGGTTTTTCCTCATCCTTTGTTGTGTAGTCCAATATCCATCTATTATGACTCGCTCATAAACATAACCTAATCATGACAAATACGTGAAGAACTAATTTGCAGTTCATAAGATGAACTGAAGTTGATTGAATAATGAAGGCATTGATGCCACTAACTTGTTTTGATTTGTATGTGTTTAGACACATTTTGAAGTCAACAGGGAAGTATATACAACTTGCTGAGCTCAAATATTTCCTGGTTATTATCTTCCCTTTTCTAATAAACAAATTCATTTGCAAGTAACCACAATCAAGCAACCCAATAACATAAGATTTATACCATGCTGGCGGTTGAAATGGTCATTTGATTTCCAGTGGATGTCTGTTGCCAGGTAGATCTTCAACAGCGTTTCTCATCTTCCGATCTACCTATTTACACAATCTTTATGATGTACCATGTCACAGAGAAGAATCCATTACAGTTTCTGCAAGTAAGCTAGATGCTACATTAGATAACCAAGTTTCCCAGACCTGTTAGCCATATATATTCCAGATAAATTATTCTCCTCGTGTTATGAAGGCAAAGTAAACCTGCTAAAACAATAACACTGTATATCAATATCCTAAATTTCCTATTAAGTTCCATTTGCCTGCAGCTCTTCCAGCTGTGGGGAGACTGGTTTGAACAGCTCAAGGAAGTAATATTTCTTACATCCTAATGCAAAACAGTGCAGGGCCATATCGTGAAAGCGAAGCTTGTGTGTCATGAAGAAAGTAATGTTTTATTGGATCAAGAACTTGATGTCAATCGTGCTTTTCAGTTGCAGAAGCCTGTTGTTTATTGCAGCAGCACATTTTGTATAAGTTCCTTCCTGATTTACGATGATTCACATTGATAGACTTCTAGTCTATGACACTGCCATCTCAAATGATAATTTATAACAGCTTCAGCTCTGCTCTTTCAGTGCTGGTTTTCAAGGACTACAGCCAAGATCTATTCACCAGAAGTAAATATGGGAGGAAGTTCACTTACTATGAATATTAATTAATGTTTGTGTATTATGGTTTATTTTGTTAAGCAGTGATTTAATTCTTAACATACTAAATGGTGCTGTATGGGTGAGAAGAATCAGCAGCCATGTGCTCAATTCATTTCAGAGATAAACCTGGTTCCATTCATTTTCTTTTATGGTCAAACCCGAAAACAAGCTTTAGTAAATGTGGCAGAATGGAGAGTGCATAAGCCAGTGACAAGTGGTGCTTCTCTGTTGTCCATAATTATGCAATAAAGAGAAGATGTTCAGCTTCACCTCAAAATTCTTCTCCTGGATTGCTCTATGCAATGGAGTGAATCTCTTCACTTTGCTACTCTCTTTTTATTCAGACTAATAATCTCCTTGCAGCAATAGTAGTGGAAGTGATTGAGGCTAAGGGGTATAGCATCATCTTGATGCTGAAGAGTATTTGTGGAAGCTGAGTGCATGACTCTCCAGCAGAATGAGAGAAGAATACACAGCAGAACCATATTTTTCTTTGTAAGAAAACCAGAAATGGCTAAGTCATTACAGGTTGCTAGCATACTTGTATTTTTCATGTTACAGCATATAAAGATATTCTCTTGTTTTATATTTGTTAATACAAAGCCTGCACTCTTGTTTATGATCCCTGAAAAACTTTTGTATTATGAGGCTATGCCCTCAACAGCACTCACATAAATTCATGATATGAGTAACAACCCCACTGGTGGAGTGGTCGCCTCAATGAGTGTCTTTTCTGGCACCAGCTCTTCCCTCCCTGAAAGTATAACCCTGAAGGCCAGTGCTCCTCACTGAAGTGGGCTGAGTGCGAGGGGATGATGCTGCTACTGCCCTGCACCAGCTGCCTGTGCCGCCTCTGTGGCTGGGCTGCCCTCCCCAGGCAATGCAGCCTGTGTACTCCTGGTATTCGCTGCGGAGTGGTGTGGCAGTGCAGTCGCCCTCTCTGCTCCTGGTGTCTCCTATATCACCAGGCCTGACTGGCCCTCCCTTGCCTCAGGCTGCTCCGCAGAGCCACCTCCTTACTGGATCAGCACAAAAATTCTATGCTCACACAATACAAACAAGCTTTCAGTGAAGCCACTGTCCTCCTTCACAAGGCAACCCCAAGCAGAGTCGTCTGTCCAGCACCAGACAGGTGTTCCCAAGGCATACCTGTTCATCAGCAGAGCCTGTCGGGTCTGCTGCATAAGAGGGTGAAGAAGCTGCCATCCCCGAGCGCTGGTGACCGCTGTGCTGGGATGCCTCTCTTCCCATGAGCCCACGTGCAGAGCACAGCCTCTCCTCAGCCACCCCTTCACGCCAGCTTTTCAAAGGGCCTCTTGCTCACTGCTGCGCTGTGAAACTGGTGTGGCCGGCTGCCCTTGCCCAGCAGGCACACCAGCCTAGTGAGACTTTCCTTGCCATTTCTGTGCATGGTATATGGTAGATAAGCCTTAAATAGATTGCACCTGCTTCAGTAAGTAGCTCGAAGTGTAGCATACTACCGCAATGAAGAAAACGCCTTATTCCATTAAGTTAGATGTTGGGCATAATGTGAGCTGCATTCCCCCTTCATCTACACTCTGATTTCCTCACTGAAGCCAACTGGAGCTTCACATTTAGGATTAAGAAAATAGTTTGACCCAGTTAGGAGTCACAGAACAGACTTCAGTGGATTGCACAGACTGAAGAGAGAGCAGAATGTTGCCCATTGTATTTACTATCATGTTTGTTTTGGGAGCTAAATTATTCCTCCTAATTCTGCTAGCAGCGTAATATGCTGTCTCAGTAATGGAAAGCATATGAAAGCAAGCAGATGGTGAAAGCAGAAAAAAAAACCCAGCATGTTCTGATAATGTAGTAAGCAAGTTCATTTTTTTGGCATTAGGCTTTCATAACCAAGGCATGGTGATAACAAGTACAGACACATTTTTAGAGCACAGTTCATCAAAAAATACAGCCAGTTTCATTGCAGGGCAATAGAAGATTATTTTTTGAGACTTACATGTAGATAAAAGCTAGATGTGAACATTGTTGAGTTAGACCCATCATTTGTTATTGCTAGAAGATGAGTGACAGAACAGATACTGGTCAGAGTGATTCCATCACAGCTCCTGTGATCTCTCATATCATTACAAATGTAGAGTCTTTCACCCATTGATTTGCAAATATGTAGCCATCCTGCGTTCCAGAAATACCACAGCCATTTCGATATAGGTTGTTATTGCAGTGGGCAGTATTGGAAATTCGCAATATTTTATTTTGCCCTATAAATATGCAGCATCCACTTTGAAATTTTGAAGTTCAAGGTTGCTGCTTCTCGGGTATGTGTGTGTGTGTGTGTGTGTGCATCTGCAGTACGTGAAGCTCCCAGCCTGACTCCAGTGGCCCCTTGCTTCTCCTACCCACAAGCCCCATCCTTCCAGAGTGGAAGGCAGAACAGCCTCAGTGGGAAACACTCCCAGTTGTTTAGCAAGCCTGAGAAAACTGAGACAACCTTGACTCTCTGGCTGAGCAAAAGCCCTTGAAATGCAATTTCTGGGGAGGATGCTATCCAGCCTGATGACCTCCAAACTACATTTTTAAGTCTCTCAGGACAAAACATGGGTAGAAACGAGGCCAGATTCACTGCTTATCATTTTAAGATTCTTCAAAGAAGGGATAAATTAATCTTTGTTATAATTTTCATTTGAAGCAATGAAGCCACGTCTTCATGTAGCTGCAACATGGACCTTCCTTCAGCTTCCAGGAGTTTTGGTTTCAGACAGAGCAAGGGAGGAGGCACCATGAAAAGCGCTGCTGCAGTCATGAGAGTGAATGTCAGTGTACAGTTGAAGGAATAAACCCAGACCTGAGTGTGCTGATCCCTTCTGCAGGGAAAAGGGGTGAGTAGAGACAGCCCCTTTTCTCATCAAAGCGTATAATTGATTAACAATGCTCTTTTTTCACCATGCAGTAACATTGCATACTAAGTAATGCAAGGGTTTGGTTTTTTTGAAATATTTCATATGGATCTGGTTCATTCCTGACTTGAAGAAACAAAGGCAAAAGAGTATTTCTGATTGCTCGATCCCTCTGAGGACCCTGTGCTTGCTGCTTCCTGAGGAAAGTTGTCTCCCTTTATCTTTTTTAGTAATCACTTGCTGATTTAACCTCCCAGGAGATAACTTTTATCCTTCCGGATTGCTTTTAGCATCTCTGGGAGGTGGTGTGTGGCATTGTTCTGATTTCTTTGATGTCCCTGTGTCCTCTTCATTTCATTACCCGGGCAGGACTCAGAGCAGGGAGGAAATGGGATGGACGTCACGTCCCAGGTCCCAGCTGTTTTCCTGCTCCCCTGCCTGTGCCACCATCTTTTCCCAATGCCACCTCTCCTTGCCGAGTCTCGAGGACGTGGTACAGCAGCCAGGTGACCCAGGGCCAACTTTGCTGCCAGGGCCATGTGGCTTTGGCAGCCTGAGCTGGGGCGAAGCCTGAGTGTTTCTCCCAGCAGAGCCTCAGGCAGAGACTGACCTGCTCAGCTGGACACAGGCCCTGAAATACCCAGCTCAGACCCACAAGCTGGGCTGGAAGCGGGGCAGCAATGGGCTTGGCTGAACCGATGGCTGGGGTGGCTGGCAGGGAGCTTGTGGCAGGTCACGTCTGCGTATCGCTTTCCTCTGCTGCGCTGCCTTTCTGTAATCCATGAATCTCTTTTAGGGCAAGAGCCTGAGGTCCCTCCTGCAGTGAAATAAGACCTTGATCCCAAATTGTTTAGACTGAGGTCAGCAAGCCTATTTTCAAAGCAAAGCACTGCTCTCCATGAGTAAATCTCCCTCTTAATTTTTGCTTGACAATCCCACAGCAAATGGCTTTAAATGCAGTGTCTGTATGTAACTGCTCTTCTTGGTGCGTTTCCTGTGATGAGCCATAACATATGTGTTGTGTCTTTACACACCTCAGAACAATGCTATGCAAGCATTAGGAGATTTTTCTAACAACTGGGGAATGTGCCGCTTTTCACAGCTCACCCAAGCACTTCTGGCTAATAAGCCTGGCTGCCAAGGGACATTATGTGTATTTCTAGGATCAGAGGAAATGTGGAAAAAAGGTGGGAGGCGTATCTGACCATTTTAAACAGCTAATTCTAATGGAAACAAGTGGCAGAGAGAACACTTCTTGGACAGAGAGGCCTGAAGAGGTGTGTTTGTGGAGCTGTAACTGTCCAGAGAAGAAAGTTCAGTGAGAAGTGCAGACACTTAAACTCTTTGCTCCTTCCCATCTCTGTGCAATCTTGAGTGATTTGTTCAGTTTCTCCCTCTGGCAAGAGTAATGCCAGTATATCCGTAGCGATGCTCAGACATTTTAATTGACAGTAAATGAACTAAATCCACAGCAGCACCATGTGTGTAACAGTTGAGGAGCAGCATTTGTCCCAGTGATGTCCCATCTTTGTTAGGGGAGCAAAGTGCAGTATGCACATGGTGGAGAGCTGTTACTCATCATGGCACAAGCAGCACCTCCAGAGCTGGGCAGCCAGTGTGCTCACCCTGACCCTGACCTCCTGCATGCTCCTGAACTTCACCTGCTAGAAGTGATCTAGCCCTGGGGCTCAGAGAACATCTTTCTGAAGAATATGACTTTTGCTGCGTTTTTGATTTTTACCTGAAGCCACCCAGCCTGCACTAGCTAACAGGCATTTTTCAAAAGGATCTTTTCCCACCAGCCCACGTGCAGAGCACAGACCCTCCTCAGCCACTCCTTCACAATGGCTTTTCAAAGGGTCTCTTGCTCGGTGCTGATCCTCGTGATCCTCATGTTTTGGTAATGGAGCTGCCCTTTTATTCAACGCACTGCAGTTTCCAGGAAAATATAGCTGGAAGTTTTTGCCCAGAGGTGCTGCTTCCATCTTTTTTTACAGTCAGGAGCAGAGGTCTTGCTGTAGTCCACCCACCCGGCGAGGATGAGCCCCTGAGACATGGTGTTCCCGCTGGAAGAGCAAGAGGGGAAGCAACGCTTAGTGGTCGAGGACTGCATGGCTGGAAAGCATGCTTGCTGGGCAAAGCAGCATGTGCATCTTTGTTGAAAGATCACCTAAGTCCAATTCCAGCCTCAGCAGGCACACAACAGACGCCCTGATTTACACAGACCCCCTGGCCGTGTCAGGTCCCCCAGCTCCCAGCTAGACCATGTCACCCTGTGCAGATATTTTTGTCTGCACCAAAGTCAGGAAATTCCCAGCTGTAGTTCCCACAACAACCATAAAACCAGGTATTCTGAACAAATACTGTAGATTAACACCCTGAAGTTAGCTCCACAAGCGTTTCTCAGCGGATGTGCGAGGGGCCCCACAGTACAGGAGGTTGGGAGGTGCTGTCTTCAACCTCCATGCTTGCCCCTGCAAAACCCGGGCACAGCTGAAGGACGGATTTCAGGACAAAACCTTTTGGCAGCTGATGCAAGGCATTGGATGTTCTGGGGTAGTTGTGGAGTTTCTGGTGACCTGAGGCTATAATCCTGGTGTTGGAGAAGGTGGTGACCCACACCATACATCAGAGCCAGTGAGCAGCGGGTGTTTGCTGAACTCCGCAGCAGTGTGGGCTGATTGGCATCCTCACACAACGCTGTGTCTTCTGCTTTATTTACCGCACTTAATCATCGCTTCTGTAGCTGAGGGCTTCACGCTTGTGAACATGTTTATCTGCACAGCAGCTCTGTGAAGTAGGGAAGAACTGTTATCCCCATTCCATAGGGAGGGACTGAACCAGCATAAGGCCAAACATCCACCCCAATGTCTCAGAGAGTCTGCAGCTGAGCCTGGGCCTCTCAAGTCCGAGGGTCATAACCTCATTTTCCAGGAGTGACAAAATACAGGATGCAGAACCAAAATTTCGTGTGTAAATAAGTGCCAGCACCTGCTGGCTGGAATCCACAGGCTGTGACCTTCCATCTCCTCCAGCATTCATATTTTTCTCTGTTATTTCAAGTATTTTATCGTAGAGTTACCTTGTCTAGTCTAAACAATGGTCCCACTTGCTCTCGGGAGTTGTACTCTGAGGGGGGAAACATTGACAGATCTTATTTTGTTTGGGCATAGGTGTTTGGGCACAGAGGCAGAGGAGTGGAGGCACAAAGTTGGGACCCCCGCACCCCTCTGCTACCTCAGCCTGTGCTCTATGTGTGCAGCCACATGGCGCAAGAGCCACAGCCAGGCACACAGTCCCTTCCCACCCAGCACAGGGACGCAGCTGCCCCTGTAGTGCCGAGAAGCTGTGTGACATCCGTGGCGTCATTCCAGATACATGTTAACAGAAGAAAAGAGAAACAACTGGCCCTTGTGTTCCAAGCTGACTCACTGTAGAGAAAGATCCAAGCTGCGATGCTCCTGCCTCTGGATATGCCGTCTCTTGAAGCAAGTAGTGGTTCAGATGTCTGGCTCCGTTTCAGTCCTATCGCTTTATAAAACCCAGGTACTACTGAAAGAACCACCCATGTCTGCTTTGGCATGTGAAGAATGCGTCACTTGCCTCATTGCCTTAAAAGCAATAAATCTCTCTTTATCTTGATGGTCACTTAGTAAATGAAAACCAGTGGCCACATCAGTTATCTGAAAGAGGCTAAAGGACAACTTGCTCCACACTTTATACAAATCAGCCAGGTATTTTCAAAGCCCTTATCGGTTCCACGTGGCTGGATATACCCAGAGTGGCCAAAATGGGCCAGCATACAGCACTTTGTCATCCTGGCACATCCTACCCCTCCTGCTGCCAGCCAAACGAGGACACACAGGGATTTCTGAGTTTCCACTGTGAGTAGACACAGCATCCAGTAACAGTTTATGAACAAACAGCAACTGTATTTAATCATGCCTTAAAATTTGGTAAATGTTCAACCCAGCTGTCTCAAAGCATTTCACAAGCCTGGTCCTTCCCTTGACTCATGTATTCATCGCAGTGGGTAAGACCCTTTCACAGGGATTTGCTTGTGTTTTTCATTTTCCACCTGCAAACTGGGAAGAAGGCTATTCAGCCACCTTCGTAAAGGGCTTTGGGAACTCTGCAAGGAGAGTGCTATTTAGGTATCAGATATCTGTAGCAGTATGTCACATTGAATTCAGCTGGGGAACGGCTGGCTCCGTTGTTGCAGCACTCGTGGAGGACTCAACTCCCAGATGTATGGAGACTCCACGTGTGACCGAGCCTTTTTGCGCTTTCCTGCCTCATCAGTAAAATGGAGACAATAACATTTCTCTGATTGTATGAATGTTGAGAGGTAGTACATTAGTGGACAATCACCATGCAAATACCTGCAACGGATAATTCTGCAATAGCTGCAGACACAGCATGCATTTGCATTTGTACTCAGCAGACTACTGAAGGAACCAGACTATTAACACCTCGATTCCAGGGGAAAATGCCTGGAGACTCAGACCAGACCCAGACATCCAGGTGTTGCTGAACTTCATGGGTTGCTGTGTCAAAATTTGGGCTTGAATGTAGATTGTACAGCTAATCCCTACCTAACTTGCAATAGCCTGAACCTCAGCGTGAACTCCAGCCACTGACTTACCAGAAACCTGAATCTGGATTCAGCTGCCTATTTTGTAGCTTGGGCCTGTGTCTCGAAATTACCTCGTTGTCTGCTGCAATATACTCTGAAGCTGGAGATTTATTTCTACAGGAGGCAGGGAAACATATTATGTTGCCAAACTACTTCCAGTCTTTTCCAGAATTAGAAGTCAGGGGATGGTGGGTAAGTCTTGTGACTTCCATCCTACAATCTAAACCAGATGGGCTACACTCGCAGCGTAAACATTTAAGCAAGAAAAGCATAAAATTGGCAGAAAAAGTTCTGGGTTTTGGTTAACTGCATTATTATGACTTACATTATTTAATGAGATGTGCATAAAGCTAGTTTACAAGATAAGTTGATCACTGTCTTTGATTCATCTCAATAAAATGTGGAGGTTTTGTTTTCTCAGGGACAAGGAGGTGACCATAGAATAATACAGTGGTTGCACTTATTAGAAACAGAAAGCTCTCAGCCTGCAGAAGGAAACACTCTCTCAGTAAAGCTCACGTTAAATTAATCCAAATATACGAACAGTTAAATGTGATCCAGCAAAGCCGTGTTACTAATGTAAGTCCAGGTGAGATTAATAGAACATAGCACAGACTTTGGCAAGTGAAAGAGGGATTATGAGGAAATCTGTGACCACGGTTCCCCATCCCTCTCAAGGCAGAATAGCCAAAAAGGCTCTTGTCCTCTCACCACACAACACTCCGGTCCCACTGCTTGTACCAGGTATGGGGGCTAATACCTGTGAGGTTTCCTTGTTTACGTTCCCTTCCTTTTGATACAGGTATCAGGGCTTTTTTGAATGCCTAAGAAGTATCAAATGTGCAGCTGGCATATTGGACTAGTAGGATGGTAGGAAAATCTACTTTTTACACACGTGAAAGACAAGACAGTATCAGAAGCAGAGAAAAAAAAAGAGACTCAGCGAATCAGATGCCATTCATCTCAGAACTTGAAAGCCAACAAAATAACTAAGATGCTGGGAAAAAATATCTCCTGTAATTAAAATGGCTGATTGGTGAGTGCCCTGATGAAGGCCAGCATACAATCTACCGTGAGCCTTGCTACAGGCCAAACACATTGCTGCAAGGAGCCAGGTTGACATACCTGGGAAATGCAAAGCCAGATGAAGTTCCACAGGCATTTCAAAATGTGGGCTTGCAGGATGAATGCTTTGCCTCAGCGGCGCACACCAAATTAGCACAAGACCAGAGCAGACCTGAAGCTGCTCCTCCACAGCCCTGGGCACCACTAGAGCTAAAATTGTCACCACCCGCAAGTCTCGGGAAGCTGCCAGGCACAGCGTCACGCCAGGTGCAGCCCCCAGTTTTGACAGATCCCAAAGTAACGGAGATTAAGAGATTAATGATCTGTTTTTCACTCTGTTGACTTTATGCATGTGCCGCTCCACCCAGATCTGAAGCATCGTGGCAGCCCAACACCACTGTGGCGGATTTGGGGATGGGGCAGCTGGATTTGCTGAGCTGGCAAAGGGCTCCGGGAGATCTGCCAGGGCAGCTGCAGAAGCCACTTGCAGCAGCATCATAGCACTTTCTGACCGCTCCTCAGCCACAGGGAACTGGGATGCCCCACACTTTTAATCCACTTCCATGGTCAATAAAGTAGATTTGCTCAAACCACCTGAGAAAGTGGTCTGGGCTGAGCTGGGGAGGGCTGGTGCTGTCACACAGGGCGTGATGGTGGCTCAGCAGTGTCAATTCAGAGGGGGAGCAGAGCTACACCAGGGAGCAAAATCTTTAACCACCCCTGCCAAGTTAGATGCGGGAAGCACATCTGCCTGTGCTCGGCAGCACGGCGGGAGGGCAGCACGGAGGGGCAGCCTGAGGAGGATGGGAAGAAGCGGGAGAACGAGGGAGAGGGGGAAAAGGCCTCGGGAGCAGATGGTGAGGTGAATGAGGAGGCAGAGTGAGCATCCTTTTGCCTCAGGCTAGATCTAGAATAGCCAGAAATACTGTCTGAACCTTACTGGTTGCAACCAAAGCAACACCTGTAACGGCTGTGTAAATTCCAGGATGACTGAGCAAAGAATTGAAAAAGAAAACTAGTTTTACAAAACTTTGCAGACTACCGTGCTTCCCAGCGATCCCCTCAGACAGACAGGTAGGACTAAGCTTGGCAGTACCAGAGTGGCTTCATAAACTTTTTCTGGTAGTTTTGCGTTATTCTAAAATGCCCCTCTGAATAGTCATCAGTCTTTTTTCCACTGGGCATAATGCATATGCCATCTTGGATCCTAGCTGCATGAGGTTAACAGATAGCAGCCAGCTTACTTCTTCCTTTAAGTCTTTCAGCATTTCTTCCACTGAAGATCCTCTTCTATGGCTTCAAGTCGAAAAATCTTTGCGGCGGATTTGCCATTGCCTGTAATAATTTATGAGTGTGATGTGTTGACATGTTTACTGTGTGCATACATTGAGCTACTTCAATAGCTGGATTGTCAAGACGTGTACCCAGGGGAGAGAAGATGGATCCAGGCATACATTTTTGAGGAAACACTTGGGAAACAAAGCAAGCGCCCTTCACTGTGATGTTTTGGCTGGGCCTCTGCTAGGCTTGCTGGAGAGATTTTCCTGGGAGGAATGTGGGTGCCTGGAAAGCAAGACATGAAAGACCCCAGGGAATTTACAAAGGAGCATTTAAACAGAGGGTTTTAAGAGCAAGACTCCAAAAGGGGTGGAAAGTGCTCAGATCTGAAGATGTTTAATTTAGTAGACTTTGGCAAGACTGCAAGATAAAGTGGATGTGAAATATTTGAAACAACATGCTTTATTTCCATGGTTAAATGGCTCTTCTCTTTAAAAACGTTGTTTGGGGTGTGCAGGAAGGCTGAAGGTCTCTGTTCTCACGTATACGTGTGAGCTTGGAGAACGCGTGGGGTATGTAGCCTGGAGCTTGCTGTGAGTACGCGAGGACCAGATTATCCCATCCACGGAAAGGTAAAAGCTCAAGGCCTGACATAAGCAGAGGGTAAATCAGAAAGACCACTGACAGCCAGAGATACAGCAGTAACCATAACAACATCATCATCTTTCTTGTAAGTCCTCACATGTAATTCTACTAATGACTTTTATTAAACATTTAAGCCTTAGCATTCAAGTGATTCATATTTGTTACAAAAAACCATCCCATTAACACAAAGTACAAGCTGAAACAAAGTTAATGAGCCCTAATACTTGCAGGATAATTCAAAGTTTAAGGGTGGTATTAACAAAAACGAAATAAGGAAGAGTGGAAAACATCCAGTTTCATTGTCCACCAGAGAACCTGAGTTTTATCCTTTAGGTTCATAAAATCAAATCCATCGCTCAAGTGACTGTTACACTGTTATTAAAGCAGTACAAGAACACATATATGTGCATAATTAAGTACCCCTATGTGACTATAAAAGGTCTGCCTGGCTGTCCATGGGGAATGTGAGTGGGACTTGATTCATACGCATGAAAGAGGGAATGTCATTGCTGTAATCCTCCTGTATTTCGCTGCTTTGTCTGGGGCTCAGCCTGACACGGTGGGGTGGTTGGGTGTGCAGCACTGGAAAGAGGAGCTGGCCGTGGGCTGTGTGCCCTGCACCTCTGAGAGGCAACAGTAAATTGACTTGGAACTGCATAGGTGAGTATTTGTCCTCTGAAACTCTGAAGTGTAACTCAAGTCAGGCACACACAAAACCGAGGCACTAGGTATATCAGGTACACCCAAAAATTTTGTTGAATATTTTTTTATTCGCCTGCTGGTTTTGCACTGTCAGGTACGAATGGCAAATGGGTAACTGCAAAAATGTCACTGACATCTTCCTGCCCTTGCAAACACGTTATCTGGCTTCAGGCACTGCCATTTTTATCCTTGTCTTCAAATGAAGAGACTAAACATGTTCAAGAAACAAAAATGGTAAACAGCACAGCTATAAAATGCCATTTTGGAAGTGATGGGTGAGCAGTTGTATGGTGACCGATTTCCTACCACAGTTACCTTCATTTGCATGTGGCTCCCATTAACCGCAATACCTGGCTTGGGAGCTCTCCGGCCATCCCAGTCTCGATAAACAATTTCGGGAGTGAAAAAAGGCAACGGCTAACAACATAACGCAGCGGAGCCTTGGAGCAGGGCACGCACGGGAGCACTGTGCACATCTCCTGCGACGCCTCCTAACTCTGCTGTTTAGTAAACAACCACATGGTGCTACAGCAAGTCCTTGAAGAGAACAACAGGTTTTAAAGTAGGACCTACAGCTACTTTGTAGACGCAGACAAGCTCCTTTTGAGCTGCCTCCTCCGTGGGAGCAGAGCCGTTCCCAAGAGGGATCCCTGTGGCAAAGTGCCTCTCCTCTGCCTGTCCCCGCAGCAAGCACCGCGTTGTGCCGGCAGTGGGGAGGAGATGGTAGGGACGTTTCTGCTCGAGGTAGGAGAGGAGCTGCCTGTGCCTCGGGGCTGCTCTGAAGGCTGTAAACTCTTGGGCCGAGAGGCCAGAAGTAACCCAGGAGCTGCCAGCTGGAGAGCCTGGATTTACAGGCTGTCCAAGAAAACAAGGCTTCATGACAAACTTGAAGGACAATTAGAAAAAGTGGGCTGACGTGGACATGGGAAAAGGTTCTATAGCATAAATCATAAATTCTCCCCCGTTTGGAGAGAGGTGAGAATTTAATCTCTGTTAATTTCATCTGGCAGATACAGAAAACAAAGCAGCCCTCTACATGGGAGAGTTAACAGTGCTAAGATGGATACGGAGAGACAAGACGCACTCGGAGATGTAGGAAAAATGCATCTTTGAGAAAGTTTCCACTATTAATATTTTTCCCTTGCAAATGTGGGTCTTCTAAACACCCTTTTCTTTAGGAAGGATCTAAATGAAGAGGAGGTGGGAAGTAGAGCTACAAAGCATGTAAGAAAGCCTCAAATACATGAGTGGGAGGAAGGAGGAAGAAATGAAAGAATAATGAACCTTGCATCACTGGGAGCAAGCAACAGAAGCAGAGAAATTAATGTACTTGTGGCTAAATTTTGCAGGAACTTAGGCTGAGGTTTAAAACTGCTGTGGTTAGCATAGATACAGGCACAGAGTAATTCAGACGAGCTGATCAAAAGACAAAGAGACGCTACTACTGATTTCATTAGGAAAATTACCTGGCTTAGTGCTTAGAGTAAGCACAGGAAAAAATGCTTTCTTTATAATGTTAATATGGAGTTGCCCTGCAAAGGGTAATTGACACCCGCAGCATCTACGACGATTACGTGATCTGGAGATTCCTTGAATGGGGCCAGGGTTCTGCTCTTCATGGAAACCTCTGTTGGCATCTGTGGGATTTCCTTATGTGGTGATGCTGCAAGCAGATATTTACACTTTTAAAAACAGTTAGCGGATGTCTTGTTACTAACACGGTGCCCAGGATCCCTCGCTCTAGCTGCACTGATAGCTGAGCCCAGATGCTCAGCTGTTCTCGGGGTGTTTCCATTTAAACTGAGTCAGGTGGTTTTACTTCAGGAGCATCTCCAGTGGCCACCATGCCAATGGCTACTCAACTGAACTAAGAAAGAAGACTGCAGAGCAGTCAGCAGAAAAGTTTTAACCAAACCAAACGTGGGACCTGCGTGTCTCACACAGGAATCCTGTGGGATGGGACTGCCTCCTTCTCTGTGTCACCAAAACCACCCGCAAAAGGAAAACTGTCACTTTGCTCGGGAAACCCCAGGGTTTTATATTCACTTTGGAATAAACTGAGCCCACACATCTGCTGAAGGGACGAGCGTCAGGGAACCAACAAGAGGCTCTGGCCATCTGCACTGAGGAGCAGCGCCCAGGGAGATGGCCAGGACCAAGGTGGGGGTGGGGAGACGTTTCATGCCAGCGATTTTCACGAATGGAAGGACCGAGCTGCCACTTCAACTTATGCTGGCTTGTCAAAGTCCATCCTGAGACAGCAAAAGGGCAGAGGAATGACATTTCCATTCCCTTCTACCAGTAAAGATGTATTTGATACAGACACAGAAAAACATTCCTTTTGTTTTTTTTTCAAATCTTATCATCAAAATTCAGAGTTGCTACTTTTTGTAAATTGTTGACCTCCAAAGGCTGCAATATGCTGGTGCAGAACCTGGCTTTCCACGTGTCTCCCACACCAAGTGCATTGGGTCCGGGCTTGGGAGCCCTGTCGCGTCGCGGAGCTTGGGCAGGCAGGAATAGGGTTGGCAGGACACAGCTCTCGTCCTGCCCTGTGTCGGGACCCAGCGCCGAGGAACAGACATAGCCCTTGGGGAAAAAAATCTCCCCCCATCCCGAACCAGTCATTCCCACATTACGGCAAAATAAATGTAAAAGGATGAAGCCAGGCTTCTCCTGTAACCACGGCAGCAGTCGCACGTACCTCGGGCTGCCAGGCTTCAGGGTGGGTTGGAGAAAGGTCAATTTACGAGTAACTCAACGCCCTGCAAGGCTGGGCAGTGCCCCAGGCCCGCGGCGGGGCTGCCGGCCTCCGCG
>Ga0065711_1004014_pt1 | contig 48482 bp, 24 predicted proteins | sample Hoacrofraction12_FD_59098 | JGI IMG/M metagenome (GOLD analysis project Ga0065711, IMG submission 59098) | Hoatzin crop microbial communities from Cojedes, Venezuela - Epithelial fraction 12 v2 (version 2) | ecosystem: Host-associated > Birds > Digestive system > Esophagus > Crop | place... | reverse complement strand
AGGCTGCCCAGGGAGGTTGTGGAGTCTCCTTCTCTGGAGATATTCCAGACCCACCTGGACGCGGTGCTGTGCAGCCTGCTCTGGGTGACCTTGCTTGGGCAGGGGGGGTGGACCAGATGACCCACAGAGGGCCCTTCCAACCCCGACCACTCTGTGATACACACTGCTGTTCTCTCCCAGATTCACTAACGGAGTGCACAAAGTATCCTCATCCTAATGGTTATTCTCAGTTTTCTCCTACTACTACAAGACCAAATTGCCTCTCCAAGTTTGCTATGCGTGTACTGCTTTACCTTAATCCCTTATTCCCCGCACTAGTAATCAGCAGCTTTGGGTGCTCTCTATCAGACAAAAGAAAGAAAGGAGAAAGTGCATAGAACTGAAGGCTCAGACACACAACTGAGTTGCAATGCATGAGCACAACCACAGAAAATGGCACAGATGTACTCTCAGCTCAAAGAAACTGTAACATAAGAACTGGAGCTATTTGTCAAACACATACAATTTAATAAATAAACTAAATATTCCACAGCTCAGCCAGAAAAAAAATCAAGTAAAAAGATTTTTAATTCAAATGGAATGGTTTATCAGTCAGATCTAATAGGTCTAGGTAGCATATCTGGGAGGTGGAGGGGAGGATAACAAATTCAAGAAGACTTCTACTTCATCTATAGATCACAGACCTTATCTAGGACCGCTCTGTACTGCAATTTTATGGTCCCAGGTTTAAAATCTAACCACCCAAAGGAAAACAGATCAAGTTTCCCTCACTCAGTCTTTTGTCAACATCCGCTCAATGATGGAAAAAATCTCATTGTAACAGGGGCCTGAAGTATTTTTTCCAGTCTCAAATTTTATTTTTAGAACCTCAATTTGTTTTGTACAGAATCTTCACACACTAGTTATTTGCTAACTAATCATAACAGGTCATTTTTATACTTCTTCCACATTGTGAATTCCAGCTATTCACAGAGAAGAGAAGAAAAACCCAGCAGGTGTCATTTTTCTAGACACATTTTACAAGGAATAAGAGAAAATGACCAAGACATCTGAGCCTGAAACTCTGTAGGAGCAAAGTGCATAGACTAGACAGCAAACTCAGAAGTCAGTCCAAGTACAGATTTATAAGCTTTCCATATTTTCCTTTCTTTTCTTCCAAGTTGAGTTTCTCCACGTGCCAAACTATTGTGCGTTTACATTTTATTCCAAAACCCATCAATCTGTGCTAAATTAAAAAAAAAAAAAGCATGGAAATGTGCCCATTGTCTTCCTTTAAGAACCTAAAGCCGCACACAAACGCACATGAGAACAGTTAATGTGGATATGCAATGGTTCATTCCGACCTACTCGCACAGATTCAACCACTTAAAATTAAAATGATGTTGAAGTAACATAGTGCTGCCAGAGAAAGGTCTGCCAATAACAGACCGGATCGGTAGTGACACTGCACGCATTTGGTGCGTTACGCTGGGGCACATGGGCACCCTCAAATCAGCTTCTCCTGGAAAATGCAGTTGTCCTCGGGAAAAAATTTAAAGCGCAACATTGACAACACTTGTTCCTGTATCATTCCTGTCAGGGTGCTCCACGCCAAAAAGCCAAGCCAGCATGACACTCCCATGATGTCTACTCCAGTGTCTCACTGAGGACCTTCCCACATTAACACACTCCTTACTCTTCTAATTTGCACTGAGCAAGGAATGAAGAAGGGTTTGCAAAAAGCACATTGGGACTCCACTCTTTCACTGTACAGCGGGAGTGAATTTATCCACGTCGGGATCACTCTATCAGGTCTCAGAGGAACCACAGACATTTTCTAGACTGACAGCACAAACCCCTACCAACGCAGAGTGTCGCTGACTCACAGCGAACTTGCACAGCCCCCAGGGCTCCCCAAGTGTGAGAGACCAGGCACGTGCAAAGACAGCGATAATCAGCGACTTGAGCCCGTTTGCCCAGGCTGAATGGCACAGGGCCAGGACCCTCATGCACACCCATGTCTCCAAAACTAGAAAAGTTGGTGGTTTTGGTCATTCCTAGCATCATCACGTCATATTTCTGGAAATCTTTTATCACACTACATAGCCTATTATTTCATAATGCCTTTAAATCTATTGGCAGATACTGAGAGGCAAGCAGAACTAGATAACTACATTTCTATTAAAATTAAGACAGGAAAAGAGGAAAAAAAATATCTGGAAAGATGGCTGCTGGCTGAAGCTCTGGGCTGGGACTCAGCAGCGGGTTTTATTTCTGACTCTTCACCACACCAGATTCCCTCCCCAAAAAGTGAGAATAACGATGGGTCTTCCCTGTTCTCCAAAACCGGTCTATTTAGAGGGTTTTATTAGCATATTTTATTTTATGAATAAACCAAAATAGATGCAAAAACATCAACAGGAAACTGCTGCAATACTAAGCACTTCTTTCAGGGCATGGAGAGATTTTCAGGTGACTTGAAATCCAGTGGAACTACTTTTGCACCAGGGAAATATTCAGCACTATTTTGTGGCAGCGAATGTGCAAACTGAATATTCAGCTGTGTCCAGGGAAAGCAGGTCTCTACTATGCTTCCTTCTGCCATTCAAAGTTAAAGGGTAAAGCAGACCTAAATACACAGGCTTAGGAGTAGGACAGATCTAGAGGCATAGTGCTATAGTGACTACACTAGTCAACAACATCTCTGAAACGAAAGGATGGGGGGCATAAGCCATAAAACACTCCTAAGGATAACCCGTAACAACATTGCTCTCTTGCCTTTTGTCTCAGAAAGGAAAAGGATGAAGGACAGAGATAGTCGATCATGTTAAGAGGCGTAAGGGAGGCTGAAAGGGCAGCTGAGCCCCAGGCTACAGGGACCATCATCCTCTCAGGACTGCCGTTTGCTTTGCTAGATCCCTAAGCCACTTCAGATAATTCCATAGTAGTGGTGCCTGGTTAGCACATAACAAAAAGCAAAATAAATAAACCTACGAAGAATTTAGCAAAAGCCTTTTTCACAGCACTTCTATATCATATCAAACACACCCTAATGCAGTTCTTCTGAGCTCTTTTTTTTTTTTAAATACATTTTAATTTAAAACCCCATACCATTTGCCAGCAGTGAATCTATGGTATAGTTTCGAGGCGCCTGAGTTTCCACATCATATGGAATTAAAGGATTATTTCACTACGTTATACTTTAAAGTTAAGAATACTAACACTTCTCCCTGTAATAGCGCAGCCAGCAAGCTAAGCCTTCACCAGAGCCCGAGAGGAAGGGGACACCTGCTCCCCACGGGATGGCATAACCCTGCTGCGGGGAGGGGAATTTTCGGCTCTCAGTTCTGCCTGTCAGTCTTTATGTATACAGCATTTGCATGGGCAAGACAGTCCAAAGCTCTTCTGATCCAGCGCCTATGTCAGTGAATATATCCTCAAGCTCAGATCAGCTGGTGAACAGACTTGTACGCGCGCCATTAGCAATGCTTCCCGACTCCAGGAAGCCTGAACAGGTACAGCCCAGTCCCAAACCCATGACAGCAGTTCGTCCTGACCAGGGCAACAGCCCTACACAGTACAAAGACATTTCTACTCGCTCCTTCATATACACAGAGCCTGCCTCCAGTTGCTCTCTGGGCTTTTCGCAGGAGCCCAGACTCAGGCTGTGCGCTGGCGATGTGAAATTCAGTTGCTACCAGCAGTCACATACTTTTCCCAAATGCGACACCCACCGATCCGGGCAGAAGCCCCGGCAGACCAGGCGGTTGCTGACGACTGCGGGCTGCTCCAAGTGGCCAAAGGCCAGGAAGCAACGGCCAGAAAAGCAAGCCTGGCTGACCCCAGCGAGATCCGAGTTAACAGATTGGACCACCCCAGCATGAATGACGACGAATCCATCACCATCTCTTCAGGGCTCGGCAATCAGGAGGGGCCTGGCTCACAGCACACAAGCAGGAGGGAGGGTGTCAGGGGGCTGAGAGAGCCTGCGCCCACTCCCATCCCGCACGGTCACTGGGAGGGAGATGGGCTCCATGGCACCATGTTGGGTTGTGTCCTCACAGCTCCCGGCAATGGTGTGTGAGCCACAGGTCTGGGGATGGAGGCAGAGTGGTGGGCACCGCCATACACTGGCCTGAGGTGGGGAGACAGGCAGGGGAAAGACCACTGAAGCCTCTTTAGCATCAGAGGCCTCTGAAGCCAATGAATGTTTCAGCACTGGGAACATCTCCAGCACCCAGCTGTGGAGCCAACCCAGCTGACGACTCCCTGACTGGTTTTACCCAGTTGCTTTTTTTCCTAACATGAACGTCACCACATGCTCTGAGGAGACTGGTTTTGATGTGCTCTGAGGGCCAAAAAGCTAACTGCAGTTCCCACTAACCCGCACCCACTAAACCAGGGTGGAAAAATCATCAGCGAATTAAAATATGCATTGTAGCACTATTTTGCACTTCAATGAAACATATTTTTCCCTTAAAATCTGTTAACTTTGATTTAAAAGTATGACAATCCATGTTGAAGCGTAATCGATTCTAAACAACAGAACAGTTGAGTACAGAAACCAGAAGTCTAGCATCAGTGGATTAAAGGGTGAAAAGTTAAACATTGTTCAGTCGAAGGGTGCTGCTTTTTAAATGATCTCTAGAACAAATAATAAAATGTCTCGAACTTTCCAGGTCCACGTTCACACACGTACATGGCCACTGCACCGCACTGCAGCCTCGTCCGGGCACGGCAGCAACGTCCCCTTTGCACCACTGCACGAAGCCAGCCCCAGGAGCCGGCCCCCCCCCGACCCAAGCACACACACACGTGAAGCGCCTTCCGTCAGTCAGAAAAGAGCAACAGCAGATTTCACGTAGGACTGAATATTTGATTGCAAAGAAAACATATTTTATCAATGATTGAGAACAAATCTGGCTGTATGCAAACAAATAAAAGGATAACTGCACAGCAAGAAGAAAAAACAATGCAAATCAACGCTTGTTACTTGTGATTTAAAACATGATTAACAGCTGTCATTTAAATACTTTCATTTAAATCTATCTTGCTACCGCCTTAAGTTAGACAGATACTATTTATACGGAACTTGCACGTCACCCAGAGCTTTAAAGATGGTTCAACACAGCAGCCACGGGTCTGGAGCAAGACCTGTACACTGCACTTCTACCAACAACATTCGCCACCACGACATCCGACTGGCTAGCTGAACAGCTGAGCAGCACAAGGAAAGCAAATCAGAGGTGAGATAATGAGGAGCAAGAGTATCTGCAATACACAAGTTTAGGCAGTAAATATGAAAAAAGAATTCACACCCTGTGCGGACTCTGAACAGTATCAATACAAAGACATTTTTCACAGCAGGGAAGAAAAATCTTGTTACCCAATAGATACAGTATTAGGGGAGGCTCTCTGGGCATATCTTGATATTTAATCTTAACCCATGCACATGCTCCAAGACTTTGTCAGCTGCTGAGGATCAGGGCCTGCACGCCATCATCCTGGGATCTGACATCCCTAGCAGAATATGAAGTTTTATTTTGCTACCCGAATGGTAAAAGTGAGGTAGACCAACACAGACAAGATTTTATCTTTTGTTGTTTCCTTCCTGCCTCTGCTGCAAAGTAATTTTCCTGTTCAAAGATTCTTTTTAGGAAAACGAGAATAAGCACACGTATGTATTTTTCCAATTTCCTGTTGACAGAAAAACCTGCATCCAATAGAACTTGAACCAGTAACTATAAACATTTACCTAATTAGCTCTATGACACAGAAGAAGGGTGTCTAACTTACTTATTCTAAAGTGCTAATGGTCATTTCCTGCTGCCTTTGAGTGGATCCAGAGTCTGCTGCTGCACTTGCTCACTACGTTGGAGTACTGAGATCCTACTGAAGGAAACCAAGCGACACCCCTTTTCTCCTGGGGAGAATCTGGCTACTTAGCATTGTTATTACAGAAACACCAAGTGATCGTGTTCTGCTCACAGTAGCAACAGCTCAGGCAACGCAGGCTAAGAATAAATAGCATCCTTGCCAAAGCTGGGGTGGGGGATAAAGAGAACAGGCATTTATTTCCAGATCCTCTTCTCCTTCATTATATGCTTGGGCAACCTTAGATAGCTAGCTCACAGAAGGTACTCTGAAGTAGATCTGTAGCTCTATTTTATCTAAGTTACACAGAGAATGCAGCCCATCATTTTTTCTGTGCTGTTTATACAGAAATCAAAGACACATTTGGCATAAACTCATCACACCCCAGAATCATACATACATTATACAACATCTAAAGTATAACAGACTTACTCTGTTCCCCAGCTCCTGTTAAGAGCAGTATGAAACAGCAAGCTGTCGGCAATTGCACCAAATGAAGTGTATTTCAGCACACTTTAAAAGCTGAATTGCAAAAAAATATAGGCTTCTTCTGACCCTTTGCATTTTGATGGTTGCACAGTGAGAAATACGGCCTTTAAAATTACACCTTGCAAAGCACTCCTTGTACCAATCAATCTCCCCAAGCAGCTTCCACAGCACAGGCTGGCGCAGCAGCGAGGGATGAAGAGCAAGGGTCCGGCCGGCCTGCTCGGAGGCAGCCAGAGCAGCGGCAATCAGGGTGGGATCGATCTGCCCCTCCCAATATTTACTCAGTCCTGCTGCAGAGCTTGTTTGGATCCCACCCTGGATTTCCAGGGCTCTCCCCCCATGCCCTGTGTCAGGGAAAGCAGCCTCTGTGCCTCCAAAAACCACTTCTGAAACACAGCTGCTTTAGTGCCTACTCCTGCCTGGTACAAGCGTACCACCCTTGGCCGCACAGATACACATCCATTCGCGTTCCCGTCTCTATGGCACAAGTCCCAGTCAGACGAGCGATGCCCATTTACATCATCTATACATCTTGCTTCTGCTTTGTATGTCCCAAAACCAGATTTTAAGTTCTATGGCCATAGACACAATCTTTCAGTAGGGTTGCAAATCCCCCCACAAGCCCTGGGAATACCCCACAAGGAGCAGTGCGCTTGTATTCGCTGCAACAGTTTCCACCAGGGACTGCTTGTGGTTCCATTTAGGCTGGCTCATTTAAAAAAATGGAGAAGCAAGCTGGCAGGTGGCAACGATGACTTTCCAGATCCTTCTTGTTAGACCGTCACCAGCTCTCGCTTCAGTGGTGACAGACGCAGGGTCCAGCCTGTGGCCTCGGGGACTCTGTCCCAGTCTCAGCCCTGGACCTGTGAGCGGCTCTTGCTTCGGTTGTACAGGAAAGGTCAGGCGAGGTACGAAAGCAGAGGCAACCACCCCACCTTTACTCTGAACCTCCGGAAAGGGGAGAGGAGAACAGAAATATCATCCCATTTAGCCTGGCATATCTGACATCCAACACCCTAAGGACTCTGCCTGGCCTCTGGTTGACTTTGAAATGTATAACTTACTGGAAGAATACTTAAGTACAAAGATAAAATTAATCACATGCTGGAACACAAAGCAAACAGGCCAGGTCAAAAAATCTTAGCAGCGCTGCAGCTCTACAGCTCTCTGCCAATTCGGCTAAAGAGCCTCCATCTGTTTTAACGAGGGGAAACAAAACCAAGGTAGTTTCTGTAGAATTTCCCTCATTTCAAGTCCACTGGATAGTTGCTCCTCATGCGCAAAGGAGATGCAAGACGGGATGAGACCTTTTGGGAACACCTAAAGATGTGAAGCAGCTCCATGAACCAAGCCTGAAAAAGACCAGAGCGACAGCACTCGCTCGCTCGAATTCAGTCACGGCTACCACCATCCTTTTTTTCCCCTCAATGCAGACCACTAACCTGAGACCCAGTTAACATTACAGAAGTAAATAAATGTCTTGAAGGAGGAAACATCAGTATTCATGGATGGACCTCAAGATGCTTGCCACTGTTTACATAAAAGAGCCCTGTTATTTCATTGTTCGATATAAGCCCAGAATAAATATTTAATAACTTGGTTGCATAAATAATGATTTGAAGGTTGAGCTATTGGCTTAAAAATATAATACTATTTTAAGCCGTTTAACTGGCCAGCCATATAAATTATTCAAGATTTAAAAGTCATCCTGTGGTCTCAGTACAAGGAGAAAACTAGGAAGTTGTATCTATAATGACAAAAGCAGGGCAAGATCAATCAAACCACATGATCTCTAACACAAACAAGCAGCAATTAAGCAGCAATCAAGACCAATATGACTGTGGTTGATGTCCTTTTATGCCAATACTCTCAGTCTAGAGAGCAAAACTTAATAATGTTTTGCAATTTATCAAGGGAACCATAACTCTGCTCTCTGTGACTTGGCCAAGAGGCTATTATGATAGTATTTCTCTATAATTTAATAATGTGAAGGAAAGGGGGGGGGAAGAGGAGAGTAAAAGCATTTTGACATATAACTCACATCTATGCATATTGTATTTTCCCCTTGCTTGAATGATGGAAGCAAAAGTCATAATAATATACCTCAGTACTGATTTGTTAGCAGAAAGGGGAGCTGAAGTATCTGGCAAAGAAAATCTATTTGAAGAAGCACAGAAGGGAAGGGAATGAACCATCTGAATTCATTAGCAGCTGTCATTGATGTGGAGATGAGTTTAGAGATGAAGAGAAGCTAGTCATCACAAATAACTCCGGAGAAAAGCAACGGGAGGAACTGTTGTTTAAATTGTTTAAATCTGTATTAGCTTCTGATAGATGGCAAGCTGCCACTTAGAGGAACCTTTGTGTTACACGCTCCACCCTCTTTGGAGGGAAACGCTTTGAACAACACAAAGTATTGCAGCATTTCGGGCTGCACACAGGTTGCTAGCAGTTCTGGGTGCTGCTCTGTAACGCCCGTCTGTTTGGCACTAAAAAGTCACAATTCTTCTCTACCTCAGGCTATAGTTTCACAGCACCTCTTCCGCTCCAGGAGCCCGACCCTGCTGTCACCCGCTTGCCCCGGGCGGTTTTCCCCAGGCCCCGGAGACTCCCTGGGTTGTCTGGCTGCAGCTGACCCCGGGCTTTGCAGGGAACTGAGCCAGGTGAGAAACAACCAGGTTATTTCAACCAGGTTATTTTTCTTCTTCTTCGTTTCCTGGATTGCTTCTAACCCAGATGAGTTCTTCAGTTTGGCACGATGAAGAAAATGTTCTTCAGTTTGGCACGATGGTGGGAAGGGGTGGCAAGGACGCAGGCACTACCAGGAAAAGAAATGCTGAAGAACTGCATCCTTAAACCATAGCTGGACTTCATGTTGTAAATCTTGTTGAATTTTTGCCCTGTACTAACACAGTAAAGAGCTGCAGCCAGTCTGAAAAATTCAGAATGCCTTCAAATTCCTAACAATACCACCTTGTTCTTGTTTTTTCTGGTTTTAATTGACATTATTTTTTGATTTCTTTTTTTCTTTCTGCTTATCTCTCTTCCTCTCTCATCCTGACAATTAATCTAAAATATATTGCAGCACTGTTCTTTCAACTCAGACTACTTTTGCCAGTTGAAATAATGAGTCCTCCTGTCCGCAAATGTCATCAAATCTCCTGGTACATCTTGGAGTCTCTCCCTTGTCACCAGTGACCAAAGGTGATTTAATGTCTGATAGATTTGATGAGCTGGTTGCCTCAGTCCAAGTCCAAAAGCAGTTTCGTTTCCAGAAAATCCTTCTGCCAGCTAGCGTTATTAGCCCTTGTGTTGCCAGCCTCAACAGAGAGGTAAGGAACCGGGGCAGGATGCAGTGCCCACTGAAATCAACACCATTTCCGCTAACTTCCAGGGGTACAGAATCCATTTAGGGAACGTGGTGACCACTAGAATCACCTGACAGACAATTTCTGTACCTTGTACTGACAAAACCCACAATTTAACTTCCCTTTCCTATACTTTAAAATTGTACTAAACTTATCCATCTCGAAAATATAGTCATATGCTCGGTAAGCAGAGTTTTATTATTGTTTTAAGATAAGTGCAAAAACCCTGTAACAGAGGACTGCTATCAAATTATGGTTACTTGAATTAATCCTCATTCTGGCATTTAATAATTTGTAAAGTGCTTATTCAGGAAAAGGTCAAAAATCACTTGGAAAGATACGTTAATGGCTCTCTAAGTAATGTTTAGACTTACTGAATAAATTTTTACACTTAAGTCACGTATAACAAGCATTACAAAATGTATTATAAATTGTGCTCTTCACAGCAGAGAGTTGTGTATAAAACATACATACTACAGCCTCCCCACAAGACAGCACTGAAGCACTTAGTTAAATTCATCTCAACTGGGAGGAAAAAAGCACATATCTTCACTATTATGCTGGAAATATATTCGATGTGTGTTCTCATAAAGAGGAATATTTACCTGAATCAGGACCTCAAATAAGCCCATTATTGTTCATCTACATGATAAAAAAAGCCCTAACGCAAACAAAACCCCCAAAAACTGTCAAAATAACCCCAACTCCCCCAAAACTCAACCCTTAAAAATAAATGAAAAATAGTTGTAAATAATTGGAAATTAAGGAAGACAAAGCCCTGTGCTGATGGATCTACTTGGAAGCCCTTCTATGCTTTGAAATATTTGGACTTTAAAATGACCCACAAGACTTCATTTTTAAGTATCAGCATGTGAAAACGTACCATATTACAGTTTAAATCAACCATTATACAGGCTCAGCAAGCATCAGCACACTCCTCCTATGCACTAAAAAACGTCAGTTTCTCCTCGGTGAATAATAATTTGTGAAATAAAGCAGGCATGCAAAATATGGGTGGCAGGCAGCAAATGCCGATATTGGGGGCACCAAGGTGTTTTAAAATTGTTTTCCACATTTGCATCCAGCATCCACCGAAATCTCAACAGATCAAAGTTTTGCAGACAAGGAAAAAAAAAAGCCCACAAAATTAATAACTATTTAAGTATTCTGTTTCATCATGATAACAAACAGATGGTTTTAATATTCTAGAGGCTAATTTCTGAACAATTAAAAACACAGCAAGACATTAACATCTAATGAAACATTTTAACTACCAGTATATGCATCTGCCATTAATTTCCACACAGTAAGGTCTTGGTTCTCTTCAATCTGTTCTTTATTAAGGAAAGTTTTTCCACTCTGAATTTAGTGAAGTAGAGAATTAACAACTGTTTTCAATCAGCAATCAGCATGATATTTCGCCAGTGTGCATTGAAACCGTCCACACTATCAGACATAAATTTACTCCTATGAAGGCTTTGATCTGCATGCTGAGTAGAGATGTTGGAAGAGAATTCGTTTTCTAATTCCATTTTCATTTAGAACATATGAATTAACCCCTCACAGATCTCATGTCCCTTTTAATCTACTTTAGATAAAGGACACCTACTTAAAATGTTATGGCTTATGCATTACTTACACTCTAGCCAAAAACAAATTCATTTTTTGAAAGCAATGAAAGCATTCTCATGCAAACCATAGTGAAATTAAGTTCTTCAAAGGCAACGAGAATCCTATATTTATGAGCTTCTAATTTATATTTCCTTTGCTCATTTGTGATAAGAACATAGGGTAGTATTCATCAAAGCTGCACCCATGCAAAAACTAGGTGCTATAAAAAAACCTTTACACCACAGACACCAAGCTATCTAATTCACGTGCTCCCTAATCAGGTACGCAGCTCAGAACTGCTGATGAGTTTTCTGCAGGTCTTCACCAATTTGGCAGGTTATGATTTAAATTAAGCCAAGGCAAGTCATTCCCACTGCTCCCAGGGTATGGCAAAAGGCTGATGTTATTCAATATTTGTTGTCATCACCTAGCTACTGTATGAACGAACCCTGTGAATAAATGCCTTCGGGAATAAATTCAAACACCCTCCCTGATGGGTTTGAATAGCATGCTTGCTGTTCGTTAAACACGTAGGCAGCTCAGTAAGTGTCTCTGGCTTTCAAAAGGGTTAAGTTAGCAAGGAACTTAGAATGATTTTAACAGGAACCACATTCTGCCCAGGTTCCTGTTTTGCTTTTAATCATGTCATTAATGTAAACGTTGAATTGCAAGGCTAAACTAATAAACACTGAAAAAGGCCCTGACAAAACGTAATTTAGGGAAGGAGTCAGCTGCAGGACCCTGCCTCTCGGATTCATTTTGCTGTGTTCAGTGGGGATTTCGTGGTGCACCAAAATGTCTGTATTGCCACTACGTAGAATAAGAGACCCACATTCCAGTTACCGCTTCCAGTCAAGAAAAACAGGGTCATGAACCTGGGTCTTCCACCTGCCAACTGATGCCCTACCATTGGGGCATCAGCTGTTCCAAGGCATCTCCCTCTCTCTAATTTATGCCAGAAATAACATGCTGGGCTCAACATGCTTCCAACAATAGCTATGTATTTCCATAGATATTTCCATAACAGACCACCTACAATAAAAACACATCACATCTCTGTCGTGTCCCACTCCATGTGCTTGTACCCGTCTCAACGGCTCAGCCTGAGCAAAGCAGTCTCTCTGCCTCAGTATTTGACTTTTTCCCTTGCTGAAATAGGTTATTACGGTTAAGGGCCAGATCCAGAAAGGCTGAGAACACCCACAAACCTATTTGGAATTCAGGTTTCCAAAATCTGGACCCAGAACAGTAGTTAGGTATGAAAGGACACGAAAGATCAATCATTCTACTCCAAGCGCTGTCATCACTACGAATTTCAAGGATTAGGGCTGGGAGTTTCAGATGTGCCTAGCAGAGGCAGGAGCGTAACCCCACTGCAAGACAGTGAGCTTTTGGCTCACGTTATATCCACTTCTGGTTCAATGAAATGTGGCTGAAGTGGTGTCCCTGGGGATGCCATATGGGATTTCGAGACCTTTCCAGCCAGTCCTAACTGGTTCAGAGAAATGTATGCACTAAAATGAATGTACTGGGAGGTTGCCATGTAACCATTAGCCGCATAACCACCATTAATATACCTTGGAGGCACTGCCTTATTTTTATATGTCAGGCAGTTTCAGACTAACACTGTACTTAGTGAGGATAGCACAATATTAAAATGTGACTTTCATACTTTTTATGCTCCAAGTGCCTGGATCTACTCTTGGCACACTACAAAAATAATACTTTTATGATTCAGTTTTTCCATGAAATATTTATAATACGGCTATTGAGTGATGGAAGTGCCAGAATATTACTATCGCTATGCTTGAATTCCTGGAGATTGTAAGCTTTTGTTTGGTCTAGCAGCACGAAGGAAAAGCATCCTGCTAAACATCTGTCTCTCACTGGGGAACCACATGGGAAATAAAGACTTTGGGGCAGCAATGCCTGAAGTATTTGAGTACTCATCTCACCTACTGCAGTCTCCGAGCGCCGAGGAGTCGCAGCATTATAAAATCACAGAAAATCAGAGAAAGAATGCAGACTCAAGCGGTCCCATAGCCCATCCCTCTGAGCCCAGGAAGGACCAACCATACCTGCATCATCCACGACATGCAGCCAACCAGCCAACCCAGCCCAAACTGTTGCTAAAGACACCCAGGGACCTCTACAAGGACTGCAGGTGAACTGGTGTGGTGTTTCACTGTCTTTACCTTCAAAAAGCTATCTTCACATCTCAACTGAATCTCCTATCTGCAGCGTAACCTCGTCCCATCTATCATGGATACACAGAACAGATTTTTCTCTTCCTCTTTGCAGCAACCTTCTTGTGTTTGAAGACTGTTATCAGTAACTCCCTTCCATCTTCTCTTTGTAAAACTGAACTGCCCCAGTTCTTTCAAGCCTATCTTGAAGACGACGCTTTTAGACTTTCTACATGTACTCCACAAACTTCTCTCACCGATTATTTCCTATTCTGAACGAGAGCACTTGCAATATCCATTCAAAATTATATAATCATACAAATCATACTGGGATGAAACAGGTAGTAAATGAAACACATAAGGATGAAATGAGCATTAAAAGCTGCGGTCTGTGTTTAGACAACTGACTATGCAGGCAGGATTACTCTTGGGTGCCAGTCTTAAGACACCTGAAAATATCTGAAGTGATCACCTGAAGTGTTCACAACAGAAACCTTTTGAATTTACGCCACTCTTTCCCCCGTGGAAGTGCTGTTAGCTCACTGTATAAATAACATTAGATCTGTAAAAGATATTTCCTGAACAAAAGAGAAATAACTACACATAGAGACAAGCTGCTTATAGAAGAAAGGTTCAGGAGAGGTTCACTGCAGCTTGATTTAGATCTCTCCTCACTCAAAACCTTACTCGAAGCAGGTCTTCTGCTAAATATTGAGACGTTTCAATAGAAACTTTATTTCTTAATAGGGTTTTTCTGAGTTGGAGTCGCAAGGACAAAGTGTAACTCTTCATGGTGCTTCCAGCTGGAACTCATTTGCGGTAAGAAGCTGTTGTTGAAGTGATCTGGAGAAACACTTCTCAAATCCGTTTTAACAGCTTTCAGAGATTGCTCAAAGATGCCCAACAGCTCTGTTTTCCTTGCCAGGCCCTTCTTCCTCACTGCTGTGTCTAGTTACAGCAGCAGCACTGGAATCGAATAAAACTTCTTTTGCTGTTAAATGTCCTGGTTAGGCAAGCTAGAACTGTGCAGGTTTTTCTGGTGTTCATAAACCTATTTTACAACAGCTAAGACAAGGAACGATAAAAGGAGACGCTGATGTCTCTGCAACAGGCTACAGACCGACTTGAAGAGATCCACACAAAAACCGGAGGAAAGAGCAAGGCAGACAGAGACATTGGGGTGGGTGAAAGGCACAGTTATTACGTTCTTTTTAAGGCCACAGAAATGCCACGCTGTCAACCTCTGGCATCCCACAGCAAACCATGGCAACAGCTGCCTGGCTCTGTAGTAATAAACTGAACCAATTTAATAGCTTTTATTGTTCTGCTGTGATGTTTGAGCGCAACCACTTCTTCCCTCCTAGGACTCCTGAGCCCGCAAGGGCAGCAATGAGAGAAGATCTCATTTACCTAAAAGCTCTTATAAATTTTTAATTTGCTTTAACAAGTAAATTAACAAGTCCCTCATTCAGGCAAGTTTTATGGCCTCTTGCCACTTGGGGAGGGCCATAAAAGTTTTATAGATAATCCAGAGCTACCGAGATTGCTCATAATAAATTGTCTGTTTCCTGTTATTTTATCAAACCACTGGGCTTCTAATGACTTAAAGTCACAGCTTCTTTATATCTGTGCTTTTTATGAGCGCGTATTTATAAACTGCAAAGAATATCCTAAATTATACTGGGCCCCTGCTAATCATTACAAAGCTAGGTTTTTATTGGAGCCAACCTTTTTGCTTACGCCCACGTAATAAATTCTAAGGGATTTAAGGGATAAAAAAATCTTTTTTGAGATAGCACGCTGATTCTGCATTCTATTTTAAGATGTTGCTTTAGCCAAACTTTCATTAACGAATACTTTGAAGTGCCTAGTGCTCCCTACTCTGATTTCTAACAGTTCTTGAAAAAGTTCTCAGAATAGTAAGCACTTTAGGCAACATTAGCCAGCCTGGCTCTGGGATTTGGGCTTGGGAGGAGACAGCACTTACTGGAAAAACAGTCTCTCCTCAAAGGGAAAATGCTGCCTCCAACAGGTGCTCTGTCTCCCCTCGGAAGCACTGCTGACAATACTGACACAGCAGAACCCTAAACACAAAGATGTCCTTACCATTTGGTGCTGTGAGTAGTCATGCTGAAATCAGCAATGGTACTACTCACGGCAAACATACTTCAGCACGCTTAAATCACAGCCCCATCAGGTCCAGCAACCACCAAGTACTTTTTCCGCTGAAGTTAACGCTGCTGTGTCTAGTTACGGCTTCAAAGTATTCACAATGCCTAACCTCGGGCACCAAATTTAGCATGTCAGTCCCCCTACACAGAAATGAGAAATTACTCCAGCGAGTGAGTAGGCACCAAACCCAAGCGGCCGTAATAATTCCGTGAAAGTTTGGTTTTCTCCTCATTGACTACACAGAGCTTAGGAAGACTAGATTTGTAAGAGAGAGGCTTGTCTTTAAGCAAGATGATCTCACCGTCTTTCCCTTCAGTTCTGCTACGGGAATGACACGACAAAACTATAGGGAAAAATCACTGGGGTCATGTTTGCTGATGTGAAATATTTGGGGTCGAGGGGAAATGAGAAGTGAAGGAATAAACCTGCTGCAGATTCTGTCCTCCAGAGATCTGAATACTGCACCTGGATTAAAGCCTAAGCTTGCTCTGAAGTTTAGGCTGGTACAAAGTGCACTGGGATAATAATACAGTATAGGTGAAGATAATCAGTATTTTCTGTAAACACACAATGTTATGAAAACCTAAAACTCCTTCAGCTAAACAGAAAAACATTCAACCTTACTAAAAAAAAAATCCTCATTACCTTTCTGCGAAATACAAGTCTGTGGAACTGGAAACTCCATTTATTTTGAAGGAGTAAAACTACAAGATGAGAATATCAGCCTTTGCTCAGCAGAGTTTTCCTGTAAAATGGGAAATTCCAGCAGGATAGGCAAGTTTTGAAAGCTCAGGATGATATTTTTGAGAGATGCAAGAGTTGGTGCTAAATCCTGGAATATGCCCATTATCTGAAGGGCTGAGAGTGCTTGAAGTTTTATTTATTGATTTTTCTGTTCGAAAGTGCCATAGATTCATATCTCGCAATATCATCCCAGATTAAGATCCATTGTATAATTACATCTGTGCTCATGTACCTTCATTCTCTGGTGTTATGGTTACTATAGTCCACTAAAAATAGGCTGTTAAAGTGGATGAACTTGTTGTCCAGGTATTATTGTACAATAAATAAGAAGTTGTTCAATTGAATCTAGCAATAACTGTAAGTACAGTGGAAATGAAATACAGGAAAACAAGCCATAAACCCCTTACCAAGTGACAATTATCTCATGTTTCCTCACAAACACACACACAGACAAGCACATGCACAATTACAGGCACACACCATACACCAAGTTCGGATTCTGCTCCTACAAGTTCAGAAATGCTTGAGATGGGAGGGAACAACCGCGGAGAACCCCAAGGATCACATCTTTCTCATTCTCTGAAGACGTTTGGACGACTGAAAGCCTAACTAATGCCACCCCTAACTTCTGTTTAAGAAGCAGAACTTTTGAATTAACTGTGTCTGAATAAATCAAATTCAAACAATACCTCTTTTCTCCCTAGCACAGAAAATCCAGTGTCCCACCCATCTATATTTACTACAGATGCATCTCCTGCAAAATCCAAACATTGACCATTGCTTTATCACTTAGTAATAAGAGTCTTCAAGATACAAGGAGATTCATACAAAGAAGATAAAGAAACAATATGCAAAGAAAATGAACAGCACATGTCCTTCTAAGAAGCCCACAGACCCAAATTCCTGTTATCTACTGTCAAAGATAAGAAATCATAAGAGCTATGTAAGTAGAGGAAAATAAGTTCTGTGAGCAATGTAAAAGATTAAGAGTGATGTGAAGGAGACAAAGACATCTTCCACAGTGCCTCTGTCTGAACCACATTTACTCAATTTGGAATATGAGAAACCTGTTGTATGCCACCATTTCCAATGGCCAAGAAATTGTGAAAGCAAGTGGGTCTATATGTATAACCAAGAAGAAACTCTGCCAGATTGGCATCAGCTTACATGGAAAAGCATGACCCTGCCATATTTTGGAATTTGTAGATAAAAAATAAGGATATGAAAATACAACTTCTGCTGAGAAAGAGCCACATGTATTGTCTTTACCAATATTTACTAAGAATGGACAAAAAGATCATAGCTCAAAGGAAAGGGTTATATTGTTTTTCCCTACAGCTATCAAAAGCGATCGTAGTTGTTTCCCCCTGTCTTTAAAAAAGAAATCTCCTAATGGATATAAATGGAAGCAGAAGTGAGAAAGAAGAAATGCACCAGAATCACTTTTTACAGAAATCTCTGGAAAAACCATGACCGTGCATGATTCCCAGACCTTCTCTGACAAGGTTACAAGTCCCTCTGAGGAGCATCCAAACTGTCAGAAACTCACCTTGAGGGAATGGCCATGCCTTGAAGATTCACCCACCTTCAGCCACAGCTGTGGCTCTTACTTCTATACAAACACACACACCTTAGTTTTCTAACCAAATCCTTGCAAAAACACTTGCCTGCCTTTGTTACAAGACAGAAGATATTTCCACTAAAGCAAGCAAACTCGTCTCTGGTGCACCTAAGTCTTGCAGAGCTCCTAAGTTTCAGTTCACATTTCAGGTTAATCTTTTCCTTTCCTAAAGAACAGAACATCCTTTTTCCCCGATCTCCCCCAGGGCTCAGTATTTGCAACATCAAACAGAACACACAAACCATCGTGCCCCCTCCAAAAGCCCATTATACTGTCAACTGGCTTCCTAACTGCAACCAGGGGAGAAAGCTTATATACTGACTCCAGAGCTCTTTTACTGCTGGAAAGCGTCCATGATTTCTTCAAGCTACTGCTGCATTTCATTTCTCTAAAGAACTCATAATAAGATGGGCAAAGTTCCAAGAAAGAAAAAAGAACCCTGACCAACTAACAGAACTGTGCAGTTCGCCCCTCCGTCACTTTCAGTTGCTGGCAAAGGCCAAAGCCGCAAGCCTCTCGTGCAGTACTACCAGTGACCCTCCGTAAGCAATCAGATATTAAAAGAGTCACATGAATTAGGCTGGAAAGGGAGAGTGGGGCAAATGTCTGCTACTGAAGATAACAGTGTATCTCATAGTGTATTATATGATCATGAAGCATCAAAAGCAGTGAGACACTAGGAGAAAACTCCTTGTGGAGGCCACGCTACAACCTACTGGAACCCGTAAGTCGTCACTGTACATTTACTAATTTTGCAATGAGAGACCAAGTTGTTATTTACCAAACGGAAGGCCCATGCGATGTCTGTGAATGTGTGAATGGGCTGGGCTCTGGGTCTCAGCTTCCATGGCTCAATAAATGAACATTTGCAAAGCACAACGCAAACCTCGGTTGGGAAGCTGTTGTTGGAGAGTAACATGCTACTACTCTAAAAAAAAAAAAAGGCAATAAGAGAACATTATTCAAAAACAAGGGTGTCTGTGCAGCCCTGCTGCATTTGAAAAAAAAGTTTTTGATGTTGACAGGCTTTATCAGCTATTTACATGTTTTCTTTTCCTTCTGTTCGAAGAGTTCATGCCTGTTTTAGCAGAGCATTCACCAGCCCCAAGCCTGGGATAACCGCAGAGGGGTCTCCCGCTGAGCGAATCTTCAGGGACGTATCCTCGGAGAGGCATCCAGGTCCTTCCCCATGGCCTGTCCCTGCTCGCCCTTTCCTGCTGCAGAGTATGGAAGTATTTCTCCCAAGAGTATTTTCTCCCCAAGAGCACGGAAGTATTTCTCCCCAAGGCCTTCACACAGGCAACCCCCAAGCAAACCCAGCCAACCCACCCAGTAACTCTCAGGAAGCAAACTGCAGCTCTCATACAGAGGTGGTTGGACAGAGTGGTACCAAATACAACTTCCAGCCAGACAGCCGGTACCACCCACAACCCCTACCTCTAATTTTTCAGTTAATGGCTCATGGTAAACCATAGCTGACAGTGGCCACAGGTCTAACGGGTGATATTTACAGCTGAAGTTCTATAAAGTTAGGAGGTTATATCAAGCTGCAGCATCCAAGTGACTGTAAACGGAGCCCGGCATAGTGAGGAAATGGCTGGAAATTGGTTACAGCCAGAAGTAATTGATCTGTCTGAAAATATGGCCCAGGAATCATAGGATTAATGCTGGAGTTCCAGCTGTGTTGCATTGTTCCCTTCCCTCCAGCTCTCCAACAACAAAGACATGCCTCCTCCTCTGGAGACCAGAAAAGTTTTATTAAAATCTTCATACAACTGTTGCAGTGGAGGCCCTGTTAAAAGCATCATCGGAAAAAAATGCAGGCTTCATAAAGAAACCATCCTACAATTTCCTTTCGATCTGGCATTGATTTCAAAGTGGCTACTTTAGCCAAGCGGCTTTGGCCTGCTCTCCTCCCTGGGCCAGCGCGGTGCAGGGGGTGAGGAGCCGAGCCTGGCTGGACGCGCGAGCACGTGTGTGCACGGGCACGCTCGGCCGCGCACAGAGAGCGAGCGAGCACCAGAGAACTTGAGAGGGGGGAAAAAAATAAATAATAAAATGGGAACACTTCCAAAACTGCAGCTGTGCTGGCCCATTAAAAAGCTGAAACTCATTCTACTGTTCGACCTCATGCTTATCACCACATAACTATTCATCAAAGAAATTTCGGTGCAATTAATTAAATTATTCCCCTGTCTGTGCCACAGAGTCGTTATTCCAGTATCAGCTTTCACTCGCACTCTCTTAAGCTCGTGTCTGTATGCCAAGTGACATCTCTAGGGTTGTCCGGTCTCAATAAAGCTCTGCTCCTCACCACTCACACACGCTATCATTTCTCTTTTTTATTGCCATTTATTTTCCACTAGGATTTTGCTGCCAGTATATTGGCAGGACTTCCAGTATATGGAGGTAATGAAATCTACCACAGACACTTAACATCGGGTCAGGCTTGAGCTCAGCTCATGTGAAGCTGTAATATGATAAATAAATGCTTCCAGGAGGAGGATTTTATCCGCTCAAAAACAGAACATGGAGTCTACTGGCACCCAGACATGAGCTAGGAAGGAGTCGTTTGAAAATCCTTATGACAATTAGCTTTATAGCTAAAATGCGCTGAACCAGAAACCCAAGTTACAACACAGGTTCCTCTCAATCTACCAGGAGCAACGTCTCGTATAAAAACACCTCAAAGTGTCACAGTTTGCATCTTCCTCTCTTTTTTTTTACAAAATGTAAATGCCCTGACGTTAAATCTTCCTAAGCTCTTCTGCAAATTATGCAAGACCTGATGGCTCTGAACGTGGTCTGTCTGTATCTACTGCCACGATAATTCCTGTGATGGCACCGAAGCATCGTATCTGCATATCTCTCAGGACAGGTCAGGACTGCTGCCAACGGGATTAGACTCTCAAAATGCGAATTACACAAGATATTGGTAGTCATGTCCCAGGCATCTCTAAGGGACTTGTGGCTGGAGCTGAGAGACAAAAGAAACACAAAAGGAAAATAAAATGTAATTTTTAGAAGGGGAAGGAAAAATCCAGCCCTAGAACAGCTTGTATCTGGCCCCAGTAAGTCTTCCCCCACCTGGAAGACTTTAAATCAATAACGGAGCATTTCTATCAGAGCGCCTTTATTTCAAAGGCAAGTTAATGGACATAAATCTCTACAGGCGATGAATCTAAAACATCAGACAGAATGATCAAAGGGTTGGGTTTTTCCTGGTAGAAAGAGTTTGTTTTCCTGGCTAAAATAAACTTCTCCACAGAGAAATATAATTTTGCTATTTTTCCAGGGAGACAGAAGAGTCAGGTGCCTGCACCAGCAACTGTCCCGATGCCTGGTCGGCGTTCCAGCTAACGCATTCGTTACAGTAATTTGCAGCATCTCTATAAAGGAAGCATAGCATAAGTGCTGCAAGTTAATTACGGGGAACCTAGAACTATTACGGTAAAACATACAGAAATTTGGCTTGAATAGTGCCTATCTTTGCATATGCTTGAAAAGTTTATTTATATACACACTGAAAAGTATACACTTGGCTTTGAATGAAGGCAAACAAAAGCTAAATTGCTGGCTCAAACTGGGTTTGAACCAAATCCTGAGCTTTCTCTGCCTCACCCTGCTACTGTCCAATAGACCCGGTTATCTCCAAATGTGCTGCCTTTTATTTTGCGGTTTTCTTGCTAAAACAGAGACACCCCAGCACCATTGATTTGCAACGTATCCATTCCAACATGAATTCTACAGATGTTTGGTCCCTACATCTCCCAGTGCCTCTGGCCCAAAGCACCTACGCACTAAGGACACAGCAAAGCACCAGAATGGTGCCTCCCGATACCCAAGGTGGGATCCATAAAAAAAATACACTGTAGTATCAGCATTTAGTATGAGATAAATATCAAGAGATACCAAATACACAACCTCTCATTCGCTTCACTAAGAGAGAGAAGGTGAAAGTCAATACCCAGACCAGAAACAGTTTACAACACCACTTCCAGACAGTAGAACTCGTCCCCGGACTGTTACAGTCGATGTACCACCTAAACTGGGTGTCTGTGTGAGCACCCCGCTAACCCAAAGTAACCCAAAAGAGCTATCTACTCATATTTCCTGAGTTGCCAAGAATAGTATAAAACAGATCAAATGTTATTACAACAGAAGCTGCTTGGAAATCCAGTTGCTAAAAATTACAGTTAACGTGACAGTCTATCTGCCACCTATTCAAAGAAAAGAAATTTGTTGAAGTAGAGTGGAAAACCAATAAACTACCACAATGTTACCCAGTATGAATCCTCATCATTAAAGCTGATTAAAGCTCAGCAGGCTCAGTTAAATTACAGCATTCAGACGAGCTGCAGACAAGCCTCAACAATAAGGGGAAGGTTATCTAAAGATTTCTTCTCTTGCTTTGGCACAGCTATGAAGGCTCTATTTTCTAATGCACTCAGAAGTACATTTATGTTTTCAAAGAGGGGGAATAAGTGTACAGATGTACAACTTATTGTACGGAAGAAGATATGGCTGCATATACTGATGGACAGCACCTCCGCCCTGCTTTGTTGTTCACCTCCCGATCCTCCAACCCTTCAAACACCAAGTGCGACCAAAGACACGAGGAAGGGCTGTCATCTCCCACTGCCCATCCTACCACATCAGGGAAGCTGGGAGGGAAAGGCGACTGATGGGACGTTGTCCCAGCAATGGCACGTGGCTGGGAAGAGACCCGCCGTGGTGTTACTGACCAACGCCACCAAGAATCCAGGCTAACGATGGGTTTCATTAAAGGACTAAAATTCAACTGGGTGATACCTCACATTCCAAACTTAGAGACAAAAACCACCAGGCTCCAAAGATGGCAACAGGTATTTAGTTATTCAGTAAAATGAGATCTGGATTTGTACCCCCAGGCACACACCAATAGTTTCCAAATGAATGCAGTCAAGTCCTTGAAGCTTCTGGACACCATTTCTATTCTTTTTCAAAAATAAGTAAATGCTTCTGGTCTGATCGTATGGCACCTCACTCTGCAAACTGCACACATCAGTAAAACAGTCTGGTGTATCAGCAAACTAAGTGAAAAATCCAACATGAACAGCACGGGTCAAGGTAGCAGCATGGTGACGCCTCCTGGCCCAAATCCTACATCAACAATTTAGCTGTAAGCATATATTAACTTTCGCATTAAAAAGAAGAATAGGATTCAAATTTCAAATGCCACAGATATTAAAGGAAGTTTGAATAGCACTTTACAAAAATCATAAAAGATACATTTCTTTTTATTTTTTTGAAACATTTAATTCCTTTCCAAAAGCTATTACAACATTCTCTTACATCTTAAAGTCTTCTACTTTCATGTTCATTATTATCTACCCTAATTTGAATATGACAAATAGACTACATTTATTTAGCACATAACAATCCAGTGTAGGACTTAACCTCTGGTCTTCAATACCAAGCAACAAGCTTTCAAGTATTTTAATAAAAGAAGTAACTGTATAATAAATATAACAGCAGATAATTCTTATCTTCTGTGTAACAAGCTCATCTAAGTCCATGTGATTTTATATTTTTTAATTTTGTTTTACTTTTTCATGGAAAAAACATGAAATCAATACCTCATGTCAGCAAATCCAATTACCTGCTCCCCCTGAATGACCAATTCCTGCTCCCCTAGCACACCCTCCAGCTGGACAGTGCTTCATACTGAGCTCCTCTGGGCCAGCATTGGGCCAGGTCTGGGAGGCATGGGAGAACGCCGCCTCCAGGAAGCCACCCGTGGGTGGCACCACTGGGCACTTCACACTTTCACACCCATGCAAACTTTCTGTAATTTCATCTTACTAGCATTAAGACCACCATGCNGACCCTAACTGAAACACTGCACAAACATCAACTTTGAAAAGCATCCCCAAAACACATTGTCTGAAATAGCAGTGATGGACAAACTTGCCACTGATTTTCCATCCCTCCTTCAATGCCAGGCAGAGCACGGGGCTGGACTGTCCAAGGCCCTTGCTGTAAACCTACAGGTACGCTCCATGGCTGAGTCTGGACTCACACTACAGACGGCCAGGCTGCAAACCAGGATCTGACCGCTCACGCTGGTGAGAAACTCAACCGAAGGCTATGCCAGTCACATCAATTCTTCGACAGCAATGCCTGGATTGCTGGTGCAATGGATCCAGGGCACAAAACACGTTGGCAGACCTCTGACATAGAAGTTATTCACCTTATCATCAAAAGAAACACTGGTCTAACAGTCCAAGTAAAACATCAGGAAAGAAGATGCCCACCCCTGCACTGCACTTGGTGTGAAAAGCCCGTAACACACACAGCTGACAAACAATTCTGCCAAGTGCCTCTCCTATAAGTTGCTCATGTCAACACAATTAATGTGACATTTACAACTATTTTGAGGATAAAATGAAGTTGCTTAAATTATTCTGTGGAAGCAGCGTGAGACAGAATTATTCAGTTGACAAAATCTAATTAGGTGTAAATTATTTCAGGTTATATGAATTATAAAACCTTTCACAGAGAACTCAAACTCAAGGCTCAATGTGATATGGTGAATTAATATGCTGGGCATCTGTTTTCCAGAGCTAGGTTTCAATTTGGGACAAAGACACACAGGCAATTAATTTCTTCTTTCCACCAGCTAGCCTGCGCTCAGGTAGGCAGAGGAAGGCATGTCATATACAATATACATTTTGCTGAGGTTGAAAGGCTTTTATTCTCCCAGAAGAGAGGAAAAATTTGAGAACTGGTCAGCAGATGCAGAAGGAAGCTTAGTCTAAATCCTGAGGCAGAGTTGAAGCTGCTGATGGATGCCCGGTGATAGTAAGAAGGGAAATATTTTGGCAGCAAGTTCTCCTTGAAGCCTGGTGTCCAGCTTCATCCTTCATCCACACAGTTTCTGAGTAACGACACTGAGAAACCTTTCAGCGCTTGTTTAATAACCACACTCACATTTAAGCATATGCTTTTATGCTTTTCTGAACCTGCTAATCCTGCCTGAGCAACCCGCCTAATTACCGCGGCGTTTATTTCTCCTGCTAGGTTTAATTTTTGCTGTTCAGATGCAAAAATGTCATCATTAGCTTCTACAAAGCCAAGCAGAGCATCTTTGAAACCAAACTATCATTGCTTTTAATGTCTTAAAAGCAGGATACTGAGAAGTCCCAGGGATGGCATGGTGCCTTGTGCTGCTCCTAGGGAGGAGGAAGGAATGATGAGCAGCTGTGTAATTAGGTATTTTGGGGGAGAAGACAAGTGCTTTATGAGCTGCGGATCACCTTTGCCCACTCGTTGTCAGTCTGTTGCAGTTGGAGAGTTTGGGCATTGTGGGGAAAAAAGCAGTTCCAGTTCCCACAGGAGTTTCAGAGATACACACTGGGTTTTGAGATGATCCTTCTTTTCCATTTAAATGCACCCCAATTCAGTTTGGATTGGTAGATCTCACATGAGCTCAAACTACCTTTTCATACTTCTTGCCAACTCCTGGAACAACACGTCGCAAAGAGATGCAGATTACTTACCATTCCTTCATATCCCCTCTGTAAGAATCAAAGAAAATTACTGGAAGCAAAACATAACACTTGGTCCAAAAGTCTAGAGAGGAGGCACAAGAAAACCCCACAACCCTGATTTTGTCTTTCTTTATGGAAAAGTTCAGCTATGCTCCTAAGCTCCAGCTGGGGACTTTCTCAGTGGATACCTACTGCAGCTTAATTAAAAATGGTATGCAACGCTATCAGCTGTGCTCTTGTTCAATTTCTACATAGAACACATTTCTTGCACACTATTGACCACATTTCCTTGAAAAGATTGGTGAGAATTATGCATTTTAAATGCCACCTTTTTCTGCTACCTCAAACAAAAGACATTAGCATGTGAACTGGAAAAATCCACACTTCAGAAAAAAAAAAAAGAAACAAAAGTCATCTCACTGGAACTTTTCAATGAGCAAAGAACATCTACCCTTGTACTCATGGCTGACCAGAGAACCACCCCCGAGTGCAGAACCCAGCTCTGCTTTGTGCCGCCGCTGGGAACAGACTGAGGGATGCAGCCGCAGGGCTGTGCTGCTTCTGCTCCGGCCACCCTTGGAGACGGGAGACAGAACATGGAGAATGCATGGATACATCAAACGTTTAGCAATTATTTGCACGCACTGACTCCCTTCATGAGCTCTTTGCTTCTTGGAGAGATTTAGTAAATAAAGCTTGGTTCTCTGCCATTTCATGATATGTGCAACTATATGAACGCGCTGTCCCATTCCCAGGCAGTCAAGGAGATGTGAGCGTTTTACACCAAGGTGTGGCAGGGACCTCACTTCAGTTAATCAAACTGGCTTTCCCTGAGTCCTCTGAGGTCCCAGCATGGCCAATTTTCATAGAATATCTCAAGGTGGAAGGGACCCACCACGATCATGAGTCCAACTCCCTGCTGCTTGCAGGACTACCTAAAACCATGACTAAGAGCTTTGCCCAGATGCTCCTTGAACTCTGACCGGCTTGGTGCCATGACCACTTCCCTGGGGAGGTACTGTACACAGTACCCCAACTGCACACAGCCTTCTAATTTAAGGCTTAACTACAAAGACGTTTCAAATACCAAGCATGGCCACAGATATATCTGAACATTTATGCAGTGTCCAGTACCTCTATGTGCGCAGCTAAGCTGCATGTTCAAGAACAGAACAGAGAATAGAAGAGACAGAATGTATCAGTTGGAAGGAACCTACAACAGTCATCTAGTCCAACTGCCATGGGCCTTCTCCTTCCCTCAGTGTGTGTGTGTGTATATATATATATATTTTTTTTTTTAAAATAATCAAGACCTAGTCCTACACCAAGATGATAGGGAAGATAAAGTCAAGGCAAGATACATCCACCACACCACGGTTCTATCTTTGTAACAAGAGCTGGTGGCAGTGAAAGAGATCTGAGGATAAATACACATCTGCTACGGTTCACTAACCTTCACTCTGTGGTGACTGATAACTTTATTATTAAGTGGCTGCAGGTATCAGGCTCAGCTCTGGGCTCTGTATCTCTTTCTCCATCCCCTTTATAAGAACACACTGCAGTATGCAATGGCAACAGGACTGAGGGACCAGCCAGCTTCTCCAAGAGAGCCCATGTTCGCACAAGGACTGGAGATGCCAATGGAAGAGGCAAATACCTCAAACCGATTTCCCTGCCTTCGCAAAAGCAGCATGGCTGATGAGGACAAAGGGTCTAGAAGTAAAGGAAGTTAAACCCAAAACAAAGCACAGAGCAGGAAAGGGCATTTGTAACTACAAAATGATTCCCTCACTTTCGTCAACGTTCACTCCCAATTCTGTAAGAGTTAAAGGCCGCCAAGTAATAAGCACGGCAGTTTTCCCCTGGGTTGCAGCCAAGGCCACTAACCCTGCTATTAGAGGCCTGACAAGCTTTGTCAATGCAATCTACTGAATGCCGTGAGTGACAAGCGATCAATATTCTCCACTCTCATGGGTCATCACAGGTGACAGAGGCCTAAGTAATAAAACAGCCCTGGCTGCCTCCTCTAACTTAAATGCTTCCCCAGCCACAATATTTCTTTTTTGTCTAAGCGCCTCTAGCTAAATTTCTCATAGATCGAACCATAAGATGGGGTAGAGGTTCTGAGGAATTGCAATGTGTCTGAATTGATGCTAGCCAGCGAAAGCTCAGCAGACTGGAGAAACAGGTTCAAATAAATCGAAGATGACTAGCTACAGAGTTGTAATCTGCCAGCATCAGGCCCTGCAGCAACAAGGCAATATGAGGAAGGCTTGCTGACCATGCAGCCGCACCGAGCCACCAGTCAGCCAACCAGCGGCTTCCTGGCTTCCAGTGTGCCATAGACACTCTCCACGAAGTCCCTTTTTACCCCTTCTTCTTTTCCTTTTTGTGAACTGTTACAAGAATTACTGGGAGCAACTACATAAAACTGCATTATGGTGTTAACAGAAAAGAAAGAAGGGTTGCTTTGCTGTAAACCTGAAGGAAACATTGATGGGACTGGAGTTCACGGGAGCTGTTGAACCAGTCAGAAATACTGACCGGACAAGTTCTTCAGAGCATGAAAAAACCCGTCCTCCTTTCCAAACGTAAGGCATTAGAAAGGAGTATGTAAATTTTAAGGGAATCAGCTGCCCTCTTGCAATTGCCCACCCTCACCCCTGCCACGACGCAAGGAACCTTTGGGTGGAAGCAGGGCAAGCTAGCCTGCGTCTATTGTAAAACCAGGCACACCACCAACCACCACAGAGAATTTCCTATTTTTCTAAATCCACATACTAGCTTATCATTAAATAATTTGTTCATACAGCTGTATGCTAAGTAAGAGCTTAGACAGGTTTCAAAAAAAAAAAAAAAAAACAAGCAGTGATTTACAGTTCAGTACCCAAATTTAAGGCAGATGAGGGAAAAAAAACATGCTTCAGCCCTTGTGAAAATCCTGCCCCAATTCTTGCTGTCAATAACCATTATGGACACAAGCCATTGATGTCCATCTGGGATCTGAATGTTGTCCAGTTTTTTCAGATGTTTAGAACTAGTTTTTATTGGGAATAATCCCTTTAACCAAACAGCTTTTCAAACACTGAGTTTCGCTACATTCCTGTGAGACACGCAAGCAACACACACCAGTTTATTGGTGAATAAAGAAAGACGCAAAGGAGAGCCAGAGGCACAACTGGACACAACATCCAACGGGTATGTAATTTCACACTTTGAACATCAAATATGTCCTGGAAGAGAGCCTCTTCTAGGGGATGACTGTCAGCTGTAAAATACTGTTTAAACAGGTGGTAGGACGATGATGTGCTGTTTGGAAGTAATTGGTGCACTGTTTACACACTACTCTCAGTGATCCAAGTCAGGATAAAAATAGATTATAATGCTCAAGATCCATATTCTTGCACACCTTCATCCTCTTCCATTACAAAAAGCAAACCAAACAGCTAATTCTACTTCAAACGTGTATTTATTCTACCAGTTATTTCTAATAATTAAAAAACTTTTCTAAATCCAAATAAAGGAACGCAATACACTTGCACAAGTGTGGTTGCCCAGGTCCATCATCAAGAGCTGAAATAATACATTGGCAGACTTTTTTATATATCCACGGGGCATTTGATCTTGAATGGCTTGAAACAGAAAAACTTAGCCAGTATATATGATTATGGCAGAACCCTTTAAAGGCTACCAAATAAGTCACCTTCTGCCCAAGAGAAGCTGGGATCTTTTCACAGCACATGCTAATATGCGGAGGCGGGAACTCTGGGACAAAATCTTTTGGAATATGCAAAAACAGATGAGGGAGCACAGTTCATGAAGGAAAACTGCCCTAACCCTTGGGATGAAATGAGATGTCTAAAAAAGAAAAGGTCAATATTCTGATGTAGGATTTAGTTCTCCGACACACTTGACTACCAGCCAAATAAACCAGCAGGACAAGCAATGGAGAACAGCATGTGGGAAGGATATATTTCAGACCAAAGTAATCTTTTTAATCACTAAATACAGCTGATTTTCTAAATGACTAGATGAAGGCTTGGCCATTCCCATATCAATGCTGAGGAAAGGCTGTAGAACAGGAGCTGTATTAAGATGTGAACTAGCAGATAAACACAGCCTGGAGCTGGGCCATGGCGCTCACAGGGACAGCAGGATTCAGTAGCTGCAGTGAAAGGAAGGTCAGATTGAGAACAAAACAACAAATCCAACACCTTTTGGCACGTGCCAATGTCCAACCCAGTTCTACCTGGGGAGTACGTCAGCTGTAAGAGAGTGTTACCAGCAGGTTACAGAAGGGAGAGCCACATTTCACTGTACACCTGTCCTTCTGCTCCTGTTGTTATTAAAATGCCCATTTTACACTGCACTTTATGAGTTTGCCTAAATCCATGCTGCACATGCTCTCCATTGTTCAGGAACACATTCCTCACCATACTTGAGTTTAGATGCAGATACAATACATAAAAACAGGGTGAGAAAGAAATAAAAAGGGTGAACCTTTATCTCTGCTCTCCAGAATTTTATTGCTATTCTCTCCCTGTCAGCCATCCAGCTTTTTTTCCCCCCCTCTGGCCTCAGAGACTTTTGACTTTCTCAAGATATGACTCCAGATTACTTTAAAAATAGAGAATGAAAGCAGTATGGCTACAATGATCTGACAGCATCACATACAGCTCTTAACAACCTAATTTATTACTGATGATGTAGTCATTAATGTACTCCGAACATGCACTATAGACTCCTCTTTAATGAAAAAGTAACTGGGAAAGCTCATCCAACTTGCTTCAGAAAGTTGTGCCCCAAGAGACTCACATGTCATCTACCCTTAGATTTATCCAAGGCTGAAGTAGATATTTTAAAACACATCTTCTTGTTATTCTTTTAAAAGATAGTTCCCTCGATGCCGTGCCTTGAAAGTTTAGCAGATCTTATTACCGAGAATGAACTAAAGCAATTGGTATAATGGTTGTCACACTATGGTTACAACTTGCTTGCCATGTTCTGTTCTCATCCACTTTCATCACCAGTGTTTATATGAGCACGAAAAGTTACTCTTATTTTTCTTCTCATCAGCAAGAAGAGAAAAAGATCTGGCAAAATTAGGTTGGGGAAAGCACAGGGAGAGCAACTATGGAAATAAAAGTCACCAGGACCATTTCATGTGGCACTCTGGGAAGATAAGAGGAACAGCGGAGACAGAAAGGCCACACATAACCTATCCAAATTCCCAGCAAGGATGATCTATAATTGGCATAATACTGACTAACACTGGCAAGGAACTTTTTAAAAGCCATCACGCTTCTCTCCTTGTGACCCTACGGATTTGCTGATGCCTCTGGCTACAGAAGTTCCCAGCCCATGCCGGGTCTGCAGGCTTGGCACGCAGCCACGGCAGCTTGGATGATCCCGTCCTATCGAAATCCTAAAGCAAGCTCAGGAACTCACAAGCTAATGCCCCGCAGAGCCAGGAGAAACAACTGCCTGGAAAGCATGAGGCTTCCGGGGGCATGACAGGGAGGATGAATAAAGAAATAATAAAATAAAAAAAAAGGCAAGCGAAATATTCCTTGACTATCCCAGTCACGACAGCAGATTATGCCTCGGTGCGCAATGGGAAGGCATGCCATTCTTCTGGAAAAAAGACCAACTGCAAGGAGCAGCAAATGAACAATAGGTGAAATTAATAGATACGTGAGCCTGGAAAACTGCTTAGTGGGAAGTGCTGTTTTCATGTACCAGGACTATAAATCACCCCTCTCCCATCCTGGATGCATGCTAGCAATACCTGCAACAGAGCCACAGCTCAAAACTTTCTGCGAAGGGAAGACCAGTACGGATTATCTGGTTATGATATTCACTTCTGCAGGCTAATTATGGTGCTAAAAGGCCAGCCGAATTATATAAGATGAAGGAAGTCGACACCTCTTCATTCCTGTCTGGTAAGCTGCTTTCTCACACTTACCTTGCTTTATCAAGTGCGTATCATTTATGCCCAGGAAGGTTAACAGTAGTGTGAGATTTGTCAGAATTTCCATTACTGTCTCCCTCTTAAGGATTTAAATACTCAAATCTAAAAAAGCAATTCAAAAAGAGTTTTAACCTGCAGGATCATAGGCTAGGAGCAACTTTTTTCCCTTCTATGGACATACAGCAAATCCTTATTATTTGGTCTAGCAGTTCATTTCCTTCTTTTAAGATATCATTTATATGAGTGAAAAAAGACGAAGATGAAGTTATTTTGAGTGTAGGAGCTTGGACACAATAACCATACAGCCAGACTCTACCTCTGTGTCTCGAGGCTAATTTTCCGTTGCTGAAACACTTTGATGCAACTGTTACTGTGGGAGCTTCAGGCTGGAGGGCAGCTTACAGGAGGCATCACTCTTGCTCTAATTCTCTCTGCGTACACAAGAAGGACCATTACATGTGCTGTGTTAGTCTTCACTTTAAATGTCTTTCAAGTCCGTGTTTACCTAAGATAGCATTATTTGAACAAATATATTTGTGATCCAATTCACCTGAAGCACTGCTCAATCCTACAGGAATAAGACAAGGACGTCCCATATGGTGGCAAGGTAGAAAATCTCCTGCAATGCAAACCACCTATGACCTCTGTGATAATAAATTCTTCTGCAAATGACTGGGCAAAGTCCTGGAGACTGTGTGCAGTGAAGATAAACAGCCCTCTTTGTCCTCCGGGCCAGAAGTGGCCATTGTATAGAGCTTGCCCAAAGGATTAGCGCTGCCATTATTATTTGTGTTATATGAGCTATTTCAGGGGCTAATTGACCCCAGCACAAAAGCCGGGTGAGAAAGGCTTTTGTATCTAATAAATGAGCAATACAGAAAAGGGTAAGGTTCTTTGAGCAACTGGGCCACAGTATACAGACACTGACTCAGTTTTAGCTGACAGCATCAAGCAGGGCAATCTAATCTCCCCAGTTAGCACTAAATCAGCCTAGTATAAATGAGCCCATGACAGAACACGGAGAAATGGGACTTGCTAAAAGGATAACTGAGGATAACTGCCTTGTGAAGCATAAATATTGAAGATGTTCAGAATCTTTCATTCCTCAAGCTAAGCATGCCTAGCAAGAGCTGTACAGGCAGAGCCGTTTCATACTTGAATCTCTGTGCACTTCTTGAGGGTACAGTGGTATATGTCAGCATGTACATAAGGTATTCTAAAATTACACGTATACATTCCCTCCCTCCCTCATGTGCTTAATGGTGGGGGAAGGTATTCACACTGAGAAAGTCTGGCAGGTCACTCTTAACCATTAAAAGGTTTGATACAACAACAACAGCAGCATTTGAAGCCATTTTCTCTAGGATGACAGACATCTGAGCAGGAGGACGTACTAAGGCTGTAGTATAAGATCATGCAAAAGTAAACCACTCTTCTCCAAATTCACTTGTGAAGAATGACATGTTTAGGGGGGAAAAGTGAAGTGGAACTTAGAACTGAATACATTTTTCTTGGCATTTAGTCAGCACTCAGCAAAGCCAATTTTATCTCAAAGTCAGAGCAAAACAGACATAAACGATATAGCGAAAAAATCAACTCATGCTGACCTTCCTGAATCCACTGAAAAAGCTGCTGCAAAATAATTCATTACAAGTTCTGCACTAAATATGATGCACAAAAGAACACAGCTTTGTAAATATGTAAACAGAAGAGAAAATCACAGTCATCATTTATTTATCGAACCTACATGGACTCCTTACTGCACTATCTGAGGCTATCGCAAGCATAAAGGAATCAAACAGCACAAAATCCTGGTAAGGAAAAGCAGCAGAATTTATAGGTGCTCCAAAAATGGGGTAATGAGGCAGAGAGAAGAGAAGGTCTCTGTGGACAGACTGAGCCTAAAACAGACAAAGTCAAGTCTGTATCTCCTGAGCTGATGTACTTTCAGTGTAAGATTATTACTCCTCTCACGTGCTTCGTCAGAGTTTTAGTGCTCATGTCAAGGAGGAGCTCCCTGCCCACACACGTCCCAGCCTTTCCAAGAAGAAAAAGTCTTGCAAGACCTTTCTGCAAGTCCCACAGTATCCCGCTGTGAATCCAGCATTAGGCTACAGTGGCAGCTCCCGCAGCACAGTGCACGTCACTGCGACCTGCAGTATGCTGCCCACTGACTCCGAAAGGCCTTCAGCCCCAGATGCCTCACCACAGGGCGTTTCAGCAGGTTTCACTGGGGAGAGACAGTCATCTCAAATGGTATGCATCTATAATTCGGGGCCAGCAAATGGATGTTCTGATTATACTTGACGTGAATACATATGTACATGTGGCACACGCACTTGAGGTCTGACATTTGTCAGCACGACCTCATGAAACAACAAAACTGGGGAGGGCTTTGAGCACAACCTCACCGCCTGTCCTACGACGTATAGCTCAGCACGCAGCCCACCGCAATCACTGCACCAACACTCCCCGAATGCTGATTCTAGTGAAGCCAGTTCGTGCTCATCATTATTTTTAATCCTCTTGTACAGAATGGCTGGTTCTGAGTGAAAGCGATGTAAAAGACGGTAACGTGGGTGGTGTGCTCGCCTACCCTAGCATGCACGAGCTCCGCCAACCGTACCGCCCTCTGCTCCCTCGGACAAGGGGTATTGTCAGCCAGAAAGGGTTAAAGACGATTGTTGTTCCTGCATCTCTTCAAACAACGCAAACCTACTTAGCAGAGGTAATTTTTAAAGTACACTTATTTCCATGAAGCAAATCCAGTGCGTAATTCCAGGATTAGTCCGGAAACTAAAAAGCTTTCTGCTTTCAGCAAAGTTAGTTTCCATTTCAAAGTTTAGTTAAACCAACTGAAGTTAATCAAAACATGTAATTTTGCAGTGTCACATATGGGTACACTTATTATAAGCAGACAGATTAACAAAATAAAATATGTACAACTGTAATGCTGAGCAAGGATTCTGTACGATTTTCTTTTACTCAAAAGGATGAAAAAAAGGAAGAGGAAAGGAGGAGTTAGTACTAATAGGCGCACTCCTCTAACCTCGCCAGCGACACTGCATTCCTTGCAGGAGAGATTTTACAGGCTCATGACGCCCAGGCCATATGATTTGTAATAAACTATGTAAATCTATAAAGATCTGTATCTAATGCCTCTATAGGCATTTGATGATAATGCCAAAACCAGAGGAGACTCCTACAGAGCACTGATATGTGCATGTACCTCAAACTTCCAGAAAGGATAAGGGAAAGAACAAAACATGGATTTATCTGGAACTGGATACACACCAAGAAACATCACAGTTGTTTAAAACAGAAATGTCTCGGATTTGCTGTTAAAGTTAGCATATTCATAAAAATTAAGGCTCTACTTTTCTTGTATATCCTTCTATAATCAAACCCTCAACTTCTAAAAGAATAACACAAGTCATGAGCACATCTTCTGTTACATTAAACTTTTCAGAGTTCTAGAAGAACAGCACTGGGACACTGCACCTAGATTAAAAAAAAAAGAGATGTGTTTTTCTACACACCCTGAACAACTGACTCACTAGTCACAAGTCTCTTTTAAACAAAGAAATAAATAACCCTCAAGACCATTTTTCCCCCCAAATAGTAATGTTTTAAGCAACCAACAGAAGTTCATAACGGCAGAAATACTTGGCAATCGTAACTCTCCAAACATCCTCACTAAAGTTTCATCCGTAAAATAAGCTACAAACCCCTCTCCTGCGCAGTATCTGGTCCGTTAGTTGGAGCGACACGAGACAGTCGGAATGCGTGAGCCCCAGACTTCTCAAGGCCGGTCTCTGCAGCATGAGGCAGGTCACAGAGCCTAGGTCGCAGGGACAGGAGCACATCTACAGGATGTGCACGAAAGGCAGGATCATCCCTATTTGGGGCTACTGCCTCTGTGCTCCAGAGATCGCGTTTTGTTAAATGGTACTACGGCATTTATAACGGATAATATGGCAATACAAATATTACAGATGGGATTTTTGCTAGGATGGATATTTCTTGTAGTTATGCTTCTAAATTGTTCACACACTTTTAGACATCCCATCCTAAACAGTGATAAAACAACCAGTGAAGCGATTAAAAAAAATGGAAGAAAATAAGCATCTACTCTTGAGTCATGTATTGATGCTCCACACATTAATACCGTGGTGGAATTCACAGTCTAGAAAACAAAGCAGCTTTGAACTCAGAACTTCTCAGAAAATTTATTGGCCTAAAACTCCCCAAAGGAGCAGATCTGTCAGTGAAAGGAGCCAACTGCTACTGCTCCCTTTGCACTAACCGAGGAGCTCAGCCGTGCTCCACCACCGTTATTAATGTTCCTCTGCTTGAAAGGTCTCCCCGGAAGCTGCAAAGGACCTTGCTCATTTTAGGCTGCAAACATTATAAGAATTTTGGGAAAGGTCTTTTTAGTCATTGTTATGGTCTGCAGGCTACCCCACTGTAAAGCACTCTACACTGAATTTTTCTCTGCATTAGGGTGACCGGTTTCTGAGAAGCTCAAGACCTTAATGGTAGGTTATACAAGGTTACTTAAGGATTTTCCAACCTCCTTCCAGCTGTCTTAAGTCTAGAGGATAAAGCTCCCCTGGCCTGAAGCAAGACTAGTTCATAGGAACTTTTAATCATGGTCTGTACAACGCACAGCTTCGCTGCGTTACTGACTGCTCGCTGCATGCCTCTAAAATCAAAGGTATAAATGCACACTGCACGGAATGGCTTACATTAGTGCCATTAATTCCTACTTTCAGCATAATCCTTCATCTGGGACTTCTTCCAAAACATAGGAGTTAATGACACTAATATAAACCATCCCAATGTAGCATGTGTTTCTTTAGCTTTTATTCCCATGACTAAATGTCTTTTTAATGCACTTTTATTTACCATGATGGAAATAGTTTTTCCTGCTTTACTCTATCAGAAGTCTGGGTCTGTCACATTAACCCTTTTCTGGGCAAAGCTCTATAGACGTATTTCCCATCACGACTCCAAAATTGAAACCTTATGCTGACATTCCAGCAGTGAACTACAGCCCTTTCAAGTGCTGAGAGACCTAATGGAAACCCTGCGAAGGAGGGCAGTTAATTGCCTGAGCAGGTTAAGGCATCTCTGGGTGACACAGTGCACAGTACTCAGCCAGGCTGGGAAATGAAAGCCTGGGACTTAACTGCTTCAGGAGCCGAGGAGCAAACCAGAGCGGCAGAGAGGCTTTGTGCTTCTGGCGCAGAGCAGCTTTCAGTTATATTCCCCGACGACACTTTTAACCCACTGACGAGGGGCAGGGAATGAAGTGCCTTCCGATTTTCTCAGAGGTGTGAAATATGGGCAGAGGGGGGAAGTGGATTACAGGGATGGAGAAAAATACTGCTATTCCCCGAAGAAGGCATGGAGAAATTCCTGATGAAAAAACGCTCTTTCATTGGAGGAAGTGGTCAAGAAGGAAAAAAGCCCATAAAATGAGTAATGAAAAGAAAGCAAAATATATGTTGTTTTGTCTCCATTCTGCTTTCCCCACCTCCCCAGTCCCCTGAAGCAGAGCCAGTCCTGCATTGGGCCTTTTAAGCATGTTATAACTTTAATCTGCTCTCCTCTCCCCCCCAGTCTATTCCCTTACAGCCTGGCATTTACAAGAATTAAATACCTACATCCGCAGTAAAGGAGATTAACTGCCCGTAGACGACCCTTGACTCTGTGCTTTAGCCAAAACCAGTTCTTCCCTCCTGATCTACCCAGAGGAGGAGGCAATCTGAGCTCCTCTGCCTTAGAAGACACCTCCAACACACGCGATTCATGCCCTCACAGTTCATTGATGCCAACAGGCAGTGGGTCTTCAGCACACCTGTGTACCTGCACACTTCAGCTGGCTGAATCAACAGTTTAATTCACCATTTTTTCTGACTTATCTCTTGCATCTAGAGATAAAGCAAGATCTGAAGAAAGGCAGCTTTGGACACACATACCAGGACTTGAGTTTTCAGCTCTCTGGTACGCCCACTGACTTTTTTTAACCCTGTAGTATTCTCACAATCTCACATCCTCCTTCACTGCTGTTGGGCGTGGGGCAGGTGAGGAAAAGCAGGCACAAGAGGAAGGATTGGAAAGAAGGATAAGAAGTGAAACAAAAGCAATTTGCCTCTGAACACCACAGTAAGAAAGCAAATTTAAACATTGAAATTATCATTTCTCCCTCCCAGTTTACCTAATGGTGCTCAATCAGCAACTGGCAATCTCTTTGTAAAGCCTTTTAAGGGAAATACGTACAGCCTCACTGAACTACGCTTGGTGCTTTTCTAAAATGCATCCATGAAGGAAACACCTTTATGCAGTGATGCTGCACTTCATTAACCTGGTAATTCAGCAGACGGTGTTTCTACTGAGCTATACACTATACAAATACGCAACACACGAGCAGCATAAACATGGGACAGCTGCCAAAATAAAATGCTGTTTTGTAAATCTGAGACTATATCCAAGATTTTCAGAGAGACATAAATAATACAGGGGACCAGCTGCCCCCAGAAGTCAACAGACTTGGGCCTAGTAGATGGATTTTAACAAATTTAGGCTAAATCCTTACCACAGATGATGTCTATTGATACCTTCTGCTAAGACTTCAAAAAGCACAGAAGTGTTTTGAGGCTCTCCCTTTTTATTATTGAAGAGATCTATTTCAAAAATTTCTCTATTAAGTAAATTCCTGCATCTGATTAGTTTCTTACAGTAAAGATCACTTGCCCTTTGGGTTTAGATCTGGAGCATAAGAGGTTGAGCCTGAGCTTTTTGTGGGGAACAGGGAGATTAAGAAAAAGTAAGTTTTTAATTTAAAGAGAAAATGTTTTGAATATTAACTGGTTGATCTGAAGGTTCAGCGATGAGTGCCGTCGGCAAAGAGCTTGTTCTTTGGCACGGACGCCCCTTAGGGGAGGAGGAACTCAGAGGGAGGGCAAGAATGCAAACCTCTAAACATCACAGATCTGTCACCACAACCACCAGAAAATCAGTTATCATCAGTACGATTTTAATTTTGGCAGCGAGATAATAAAGCCACAGTAAGGGTGAACCTAGCAAATTCTGACAGAAAATGAATGAGAGGAAGAATAAGATGTGAAAGCAGAACTAGTTCTCCTAGTAAACTATGTTCAGCTACAGAAGTTAGCAATAAAAACATGCACTTCTACTTAAGCGGTTTTCTCTTACCCGTTATAACGGATCTTATGCAAAAGAAACAGATTTTGTTAAGAACATCACATTATGAACATTCACATGCATTTCACTTCAATAAAGCCCTCAATTTATACCGGGCTCTGAAGCTTCAAGGTCTATTTTTCATTCAAGGTAAAACTGGCAGATGTGAAAGGCAGCAATTCTTCAGCTACAGTGCCTGGCTTTCCTTGGCAACTCTTTGTATGAGGCAGAAGTGCAAGTGAAAAGAGCCATAATAAAAACCAGCTTTGAATTATTCTAGCACAAGATATTATCTCTCCTTAAAACCCTTGCCTCATTATATTCTTGGATCACTGCAGCTCAAACAACATAACTCCTTGAGTTATGCATCCGGGCACTCTGTCGATGTGCCTCTACCAACCAAAGACAAAACCAACTGATCACCAGAGCCGCCAGCACAGAAGACAGCCTGCAAGTAGCCAGGCTATATATATACATATTATTTTTTTCTTTTTTTTGAGACCACAGATGTAGGATGAAGGATTTAAAATCACCATGAAGCAGTGGTTTATTTAACCTTGGGCGCTTGGGCCGCCAGGGTGCCAGGCAGGGAGAGACAACTCCCTTTTTTTGTGTGCAAAATGGATTTCTGACTCCTTTTGACCTCCTCAGTTCTTCCAGCTCTCTTTGGTGTTGCAATCTGAGAATTTACAGTGCTTCCTTTCGAAGAACTGTTTGGGAGAAATGTAAGTGGTGACATTCTTAGGAAGGAAGACGTAACCTGGAAGCAAAGGTCTCATTAGCTTCCCCTGGGGACATGCGCTCACAAGCCCCTGTGGGACACAGGAAACCTCTACCTTAGAAATCCACAAAGAACCTCGGGAGGTTGTAGGATAAATTACAATTCTTGGACTCTTGGGACCACAGTTCTGACCTTTTCAGAGAGGAAAAACTTTCGGAAGAAAAGGCTCAGTTCAAAATCCTGCAAGCACTCCTGTTTTTTTTAGGGGCTAACTCATTAGAAGCAAGTTTTTACATGCCTGCTAACAGCCAGGAATTATTTGTGCAAGAGGAAAGAGGAAAAAAACCAGACTGCTAGGTTGCTAGAATACCATGTACTATGGACAAGTAATATTCTTTCGGTTTTACCCACAACTGAGTATTTTCTCTGGTAGGTGCACTTTCAGCAATGACTTCCAGCTTTTACATTGCTGTTTATGTGAGTACTTAAGTGCTACACCAGGTAAGTATGAATGCCTAAAGTGACCAGAAAATGGAGATTTATGAGCCTGTCACTACTTCAAATGATACATCCAGTCCTTGATCAAGCAGTGCAGACTCATGCTTGAAGAACTAGAAATCTTGGATCTATTATCTTCCCAGGTACAACTCCACCCAGGGAACTGTTACCTGCATAGCTGTGTGTCTTAAATCCCTCTCATTACCTGTCCCCTCTCTTCATATCTTCTTCGAAGTCACACTTGACTTGGAAGTGGGAGTACAGTAGACTTGTATGACACAGTATGTAAATTGATCTCTTTTTTTGGTTTTATTTTGTTTCTGTTGTTTCTTTGTGGCAGCACTCGCAATATGAGGTCTCATTTCCAGGCATTTGAGGAAGAACAGCCACTGCTTCTAAGGACCTTATAATCAAAAGACAGACAGGCGGCTAGGTAAAAAAGAAAAAAAAAAAAGGTAGGAAAGAGAAACAACGGTAGTAGAAAGGAAACTGGTCATCGTCTTCTCCCTATTGTTGCTAACACCCCTTTATAGACAAGATAAAAAGCAACCAATGAAAAGCCCTACTATTCAATTTCATTGGTACTGAGATCACAAGAAACCTGGGGTTTTTTTCTTTTTTTTCCTAAAAAGGCATACCAGTAACCTTTTTAAAAAAAAAAAAAAAGAGAGAGAGAGAAGAAGGAGGAGATAGGATTGCTTTAGGCTTCTCAAGGATTTCCTGCAGGAAGCAGGCTTGAAAATGATGGAGATGACAACATGTGCTTTTTAAAATATAATGTCTTCATGGATGTTGATACTTTACACACCACACACATTCTAAAAATAGATGACTAAAGAAACTAAGAAAAAAAAAAGAAAAAAGAACTAAAAATTCTTGCGGTCTTCTCTCTAGCAAACAGTAAGTGCACAGTCTATCTTTCTTAAGTGCAATATACTCCACTATCAATTTGTGCACTGGACCATTTTTCCTGAAAGCAATATCCCCAAACACAATACAGTGTTTATTTAGCTCTACAATTGCATTACGAGTGTTTCAGAGTTTAAAACAAAATGAAGACAAATCAGGAGACCTTGGTAAAAGAGGAAAAACGCGTATTACACCAGATTCAGGCAGGCTGCACGAGACGTCAGGAAGCACAAGGGACCAGGTTTTGTATCCGAAGAGGCGAGACATGAAAGGACAAAAGAAAAGGCTGACCCAAGAGGTGCAGCACAGACTGAGGCATCATGGACTTCTTGCTCTCCATATGGTAACTGTGCTTTTCTAAGAACTCTACCTGTTTGCAGATGAGAGATCCTGCTGTCTACATCTGATGCAGGAGAAGTGGAGCTACATCTTTTGTCTCAGGAGCACAGCGAATGGTTTGATGCAGAGCGGGGGATCAACTATGTAACTCATACAGGTGTCTGCTTGATCAAAGCTTCACTCACCAAAGAGACATCTCCATTTTACACACAGGGAAAAACTGATACTCATAAAGCAACTTAGAATCAGGTTCAGAGTTCAGAGCTAACCCTCTAGATCTTGTTCTACGGATAAACTCTGCAGCCACCCAGTGCTTTAGTTTGATTGTCTATGGAGCTACAAATCTCACAGCTTGAATTTTCACCACTGGCCAGCAGAATTTACACTTTCTTTGAAAAGTAAGTTTAGATGAACAATTCTTTTAAACGAAATAAGAACAGAACAGCATAGATGATTGCTTTCTTACACCACCAAAACTGAGCTCCACCCCAGAACGCTGCAACAGACATTACCAATAACACTAATAATAATCCAGAGCTTCCGTGCATAAATCCTCTGCAGTCCAAAATAAACCAAAGGCACGCTGAAACTGTTAAGTTATAGCAAGTTGGTTGTTTTTGCATTGCATGTCTTACTAGACAATTTCATTTGTTAAGTAGAGTTATGATAAATTCTACTTTTAATTTATGTGTGACCTAACATCCCTTACTATGTTTTAAGAATGGCTTCTTCTAATTACGGCTACTATCTTAAGCTCACTTTACACACAAAAAAAGAAGTCCTTTACAAAGTTTGCTTATAGGTCTTTACAGGTTTAAAAGCATTAATACTGCAAGGATTATGTTCACCTGGAGGGCAAGTTTCCTTCTCCGCAGAGCAAACCTGCATGTAATTAAAGAACACCTACTTCATTCTTGCCTGACATAGCTGCATCAGGCACCAGATACACAAGAATTAGTACACAACAGTAATTGACAGAGCTATTGAAAAATAGCGTTTGGCATAAGAAACTGAAGCCCTACAATGCAATTAGACTTATTAACGATATTAATCACCAGGATGCCAACTGTGATAATGCTCTCTGTCATATGAGCACCCTTGTCCTCATATGATATGCATCCTTTTACAAATACGAATGACAGCTCCATGACAACATGGAAACCTACTTTCTAGGCTTTGAGTCTGCATTTCTATTTATCGACAGCAACATATGTACTTGAAGCAGAAGCGCTCTCATTTGCTAACTCTCATGTTTTAACCCAGCTATTCCCTTCTCACTGCTCTACCACTGCACTGAATCCTTTCAGACAGATCATGACTCCCAGGAAACATCTTCCATCTCAGCTCAGAAAGTGAGCCATCACTTTGGAAGACCGCATACTTCTCTGTCCTACCTTCATGTACACCAAGGGCGTCGTCCTGTAATCTTCAACCCTGATCTGCTCGGATTTTCAAATATTTGACCCGTCTTATCAGAGAAAGCCCATTTCAACACTGAGAAGAACCACAAGTACTGTTGTATGTCCTTGCTGCACCAAATCGTACATCTTCCGTATCATCTTTTGAAAGTATTAGTTACCCAAAGTGAGTCTCATATCTCTGTTGGTCTCTTGAAAACGCATCAAGCGATCTAAATGACTGAGCTGGCTTGGCACTGGGTACCAGCTCTCGAGAGCACCACCGGTGCCTGCACGCTCGTCTCCGGCCAGCTGGCACACTGCTCCGAGTGCGCCTTCCCCGAAACACACGCGTGCTAGCAGCAAAACAAAGGCAGTCGCTGGAAAGAGAGGCACACAAATGAGCTTCGCGGTGTGTGCACACGCAGTGCCTGCCTTCGGCGAAGCGGCTTCCAGCCAAGCTGCCCGCCAGGCAGGGGAGCGCAGGGAGCAGAGCAGACGCCGGACGGGCAGCAGGCAGCCCAATGGCGTCGGCAGGAGCAGTTGTACGACTGCAGCGACCGTGCCAGCAATTTGTGTCCATACTGACACCGTGCAAGTGAGCACTAGCAAGTCTTGCTTGAAGCATATCTAATCCAAATGGCAGTGTGGAAGTCTGGAAGCCTATCTGGGCGTTTTTATATGGAGACATTAGGCATGATGAAAGCATGGTGGAAGGACAACGCTGGAGAAAACAAGAAATCATGCCAAATTTTGCAAGTGTGGACATAGCCTTGAACTTGTGCTGGCCAGAAAAAAACAAACTGTCACCTTTCTAATAAGCCCTGCTCAAAGCACATCCTTTCGTAAGATGAGCTGGCCAGACATTTGTCCTGGCCAGGGCAGAGATGACTTTATTTTTGATGGAAGCTGGCAGGAAGGGAGCCAAGGAGGCTGAGCTGCTACGTGTTTGTAATGAAAGAAGAGAAACCAAGTGTCTGTCTTACACCGTCCTCTATAGCTTAACAGAGGGGGAACGTCGCATGGTTCATTTGTAAGTCAGGACACAGACATAGTTTCCCACACTCCAGTTCAAGGCCCATAGATCATTTTTAGCTGAAAACTGTTTCCCAGAGCCTGGAAGATCTCAGAACTTTGGAGCAATTAAAATTCACTCTATTTCCATCACCTGTTCTGTTGTATTGTCCAAAAAATCTGTGCACAGTTTATTCAGTGTGGCTTACATGTCTCAAACACGGAAAGGAGCTGTACAAACAAATCCTTCTAAGGAAATCTATGGGTTTTAAAATACTGGACTACATTAAACTCTGGAAGAGAACAGTGATATCTGTAAACTCCTACACTTAGAAAGTAATTAAGACTGAGAAAATGAAAAATGCTCCAAGAGCTCAGTACTTCCAGCAGCCAGGCCTCCTTTTTGGCATGAATTCTCCCTGTTTTCAGCCCTTCTATGCGAATACTGTGCCTGGAGGATTTGAGGGACTGGAACAGGTTACAGACAAGGTGAGGGATGCCGTTAGCACATTGGTGCAAACCAGGTAACTCCTCCGCAAGAGAAGTCGCCCACCCCCTCCATAAAGAAGTCTGCGATGGAGATGCTGCTATGCCATGACCTTGGCAGCCACAATCTTCAACCCACCTCCCTCCCCACCGCGTGCCTATCGGTCTGCTCCCCGCTCCACCACGCTTTCGTGGATTGACTGATTATATTTATCACACTTGTAGTTCACAGGGCAATGGTTTAAATTTCATTCAATACACTCCATCTGGGAGCGCTTTTAAAACACACCCACAAGCACATTTCTCCCTCTCACCCTGCAACCCCCGCAGCGCTCAGCCATCTGTACTCTGGAAACAAATCCTAAAAAATTATTCTAAATTAAAAACTCATTTTATAAGAAAAGTAGTATTAAACTGTTTTATAAACATAATAAACCACAGTAAGCCTTGGTTGCAATAAATATCCAACTCTTGCCTACAGCTATTAGAATCCACAAGCGTATTTTTAAGTTTGCTAGCAAACAGTATATTTATTCTGACCATGATTTGTCTTCTGTGGTTTAATGCTCTCTCATGTTTCTTTCATATGTTTACAGAGGTGGGGGGAGAGAAAAGAGAGAGAAAGCAGGCTCTCCTGAAATACGTTACAGACTCCTGTAAGCCACAATGGTTCTCTGAAGGACTGCCACTTCTGCACAACAGGGTCTGGCTCGGCCTCAGGACAACAATATCAGACAGACACATACTGTTGTTCTCCCCTGCTTCATTCACGATTGATTACATTTGGTCAAATTAGTCATGGAAAAAAATTAAAAGGAGAACAAAAGTAAGTGGTAGCGCATAACGCAGACTGTGGAGAAGCACTGTGATGGGAATTTGCTGCTTCTGGCAGAGGTGCCTACCTACACAAAAAAAGGGGTATTCATGGGAGGTTTGGAGAGGAAAGGATGGAGGAAGGTAAGAGAGGAGAAAGGAGAGGCAGATCAGGGGCAAACAGTGACTAAAGACAGAGGCAGCCACAGGAAGAAAATGAACATCAAATAATGCGGTCGTGTGTGGGGGAGAGGTGGTTTAGCCAAGTGGCACTGCAGTAACACCCAGTGCTACTCCACAGCTGTAAAACAACCAGGACACTAATTAATTTCTTTTGTAGGGGAAAAAACCACCCATTTTTAACTTCTCAAGGGATATATAATACAGCAGACATTTTGGTTCGCTAGTAAATTCAGATCACTTCTAGTGGAAAAGTACTGTTGACTGCAGGCTGCCATGTTAACTCAGCAGAAAGAGGCATCTTGCAGGGACGGATGACACATGGGCAAGGGTCCGCGTGGGCGCGACACCAGCACACTGCCTCCATGGGAGCCTCAGCAGCAGGCCAGAAATTAAAAGAATGTGAAACTATCTCACCCAGCGTGCCCACGGGGCACAGACAGAAGGGGAGATGCCTGCATTCTCCCCCCAACCACCGATTTAGACAATTCCGTTATGGCTCCATAGATTTATGTCAAAAAACTCTGCATGTGGCCATGCAATGATTTCAGAAAAGGAGTACAGCTGATTTTTATCAGATGGCTATGGTTTTACTAGCAGATGGAACCCGCTTCGGCTAAAAGCCCTAAGAAGTCCTGTTGACTTCAGAAGCTATGTGCAGATGTGTTGCTTTCGCAAGACCTCGTATAGAAAACCTGTGCTACACTGCCTGCTTACCTTGTGCTTTGAGCCTCATGAAATCATCGGATTTTTGTTTTATTTAATTATTACTAGTTATCTTACCTAGATGTGATCTGACCAAAACAAAGTTGGCCCACTCACCGGTATCCAAAAAGGAGGACACCACCCGTGCAAGAACAGCACCAGGGTTTGATTAGATACTTTGAAAGTTTCTTCATGTGCATTAAGCAGAAAATCATTACAATAAGGTTAACTAAAAAGCTCTTCCTTCCCATTTGCAAGACAATTACATCATATGATGTGTGAGTAACTAATGTAAGTTAGGTTTTTACTGACTGGAGTTCATAATACTGCCAAGTGTTACCCAAAAAAGAGTAAAAGGGAAGTGAAGGAGGGCAAAGATGTCATAAGAAAAGCCTGCACTAAAGAATTTACAAGCAAAAAGAACAAACATCCTCTTTGGTAATTAGGCAACACAGCAAAGAATTATAGCACATAAACTAAGATTAGATAAATAGTCTAATAAAATCCTGGGACTGATTTATGGAGGAGAGACATCTTGTAGTGTACTTCCATGGACAGCAGTTTCTGCTAGAAGAGTAACCATGTTGTAATTAGTAAAAACCAACTAAGCATCCCATGTAAGACAGGAAAATAATAAAAGCCAAACACATAAATAAGTAACCCAAAATAATGAAATCAGACAAACTCTTCTTCCTGTAGGCAGATACTTAAAGCAAGCGCTGGAAAACTTTAATCTTCCCTCAAAAATATCCTCTGGGGGTGCAAACACAGATTCACCTAATTTTTAATGCAAAATTTTGGTTCCCTTGAAGTAGTGACCTCCAAAACAAAAGACAGGGCAGAACGACACACAGCAATGCCTGACATGCCACAGATCAGCACATCATACAGGACGGAGCGCAGCTTCCCCCAACCACACAGTTGATCCCTGCTTTCCATAAAACATTTTATTCAGGTTTGTGACAAAACTAGCTTTGGTACAAAGGCCAGAATAACACAGCTCAGTGAATAAAGCCCACAGGAGAGCAACTTCAGTCCCTTCGCCTCGCAGCCAGGCAGCCCAGCCTTTCAAGCCCTACGTGCCACCCTTTCACGTCGCTCCGCTCAGCAGCCACTTCAGCCAAGTACCTTATTGACACGTATTACGGCTCTCCTCATCCCGCCCGGCCCAATCACCGGGACGGCTGCAGCAGCGAGTCCTTTGTGCAATCGCTCCTACAATTATGGTCAACAGCATCTTGGAGCGAGTGGGGTGGGAGGACACCAACGGCAACGTGCACAGAGAGGCCCTGCCGGTTTGCGTGACGAGATTCATGTCATCCCATGCAATCATGGCTCTTTCGCAGCGAATCTGGTCTAAATATAAGCCTGACTGATGCAGATACAATAGAGCCAGCACCACAGCCCTTTGTGACGGCTCATTTAGCTTGTTGTCACTGTTTTTCTCCCCTCCATGATATAGAAAGGCTATGAAACTGCTAGCAACATTTGCAGTCATCATTGCTTTTTAATTATCTCTGGTAACTGACTGTGATGGGGCTCTGACACACAAAGTGGGAGAGGATTGACAAAATAAAGGTGAGCCAAGAACATGGAAATGGGCCCATACCCCACAGTGGACAAAAGAAACCAGAAACATACTGGAGGAACTGGATTCCAGGTGGGCTTCCTGCAGGGGTCATTGCTGCCGACACAGGAGCAGAAGGAAAAACCCAGTTGCATTTGTGCAGAAGCGTGACCAGTCCATCACTTGGGCTCACCAAGGCCTTGCAGAAGATGTGTGCCACCGCCGGCTCCTGCCCCAAGCCAACGGTCTTTTACAAGCTTTCATAAAGCTTCATGGAGAATAGGGCTGGGAAATTGGTGAGGCTCGTTTAAAACAGATTCTCCCAGAGAAAATTCCAGAAGGAGAGGGCTTGAAACAGAACTAAAGAGTGCCATCTGCTGCAAAAAGCCGGAGAAACCTCAAACCCTGCGAGAGAGACGCCGGGGCAGCGGCGAGCGCTGGAGCTGGCACCGAGCTCCGGGCCAGCGTACGGCTCGCAGGGCTGCCCAGGGAGAAAGGGCCGACATTTAACGGGCGGGTTCTCTGCTCCCCCTGCGCCCATCTGGTGTTTGCGTGGCCGTGGGGCTCGGGGCCCGGCCGCGGCCCAGCCGTGGTCGCGGTGCGGTCCGAAGCGCTGAGCTGCAGCGTGGCGGCCGGGCCCCGCAGCCCTGTCCGCACCCGCAGCTGCCTCGGGCCTCGCCAGAGCAAGGCGGGGATGGAGCGAGCGGTGCAGCTTCACCTCCTGACAGGAATGTGCTCACCCGCCCTGTGCTCCAGCGCACACCGCGATACCTCAGGGGACGCTTGCTTACGAGAGACTGAGAGCGCAAAGTTTAGACTTCAGAGGGTTTCCCTGGCACACAGAGAAAAAAGTCTGAAGTAAAGCCCAGCTCCGAGGGAATTCAGCGATTTGGGGCAGGCTGGCTCAGGGCAGAGGGACAGGTCTGAGGGTGAGGACAGATCTCAGCACTGCCCGGACCCCACCTCCGCGCAGCGAGGTCCCGGCCCAGCGCCCCGTCACCGCTCTCCTCCCCGCTGCCCCGGGACGGGCCGCCAGCCCCGCGGGCCTCCCCGCTGCCCCGGGATGCCGCAGCACCCACCGGACACCCCCCCCCCCC
>Ga0065711_1002321_pt1 | contig 48487 bp, 66 predicted proteins | sample Hoacrofraction12_FD_59098 | JGI IMG/M metagenome (GOLD analysis project Ga0065711, IMG submission 59098) | Hoatzin crop microbial communities from Cojedes, Venezuela - Epithelial fraction 12 v2 (version 2) | ecosystem: Host-associated > Birds > Digestive system > Esophagus > Crop | place... | reverse complement strand
CTCCCAGTTTGGTGTCATCAGCAAACTTGCTGAGGGTACATTCTAACTCTTCATCCAGGTCGTTGATGAAGAAGTTAAACAAGGCTGGGCCCAGTACTGACCCCTGGGGGACACCACTTGTTACCAGCCTGTGCTCCCTTCGTCTCCCATTTCTGGAACAGCACAGAAGCAGAGCAAGTTTGATTCTGTTTGTACCAGGCAGTGTTTGCAGTCCTGTGACACCCAGCATGTTTGTGGTGCCTCGTCTCAAAGCCAAATGTTCTGCTTCAGTCAGGGGACTCTGGGGCAGCAACGTGACGCTGTTTGGACATGACAGCAGCCCTGGAGTGCCATCCCCAAGGAGAAAACTTCCTGGGACAGATTCCAAGCACATTCAATCTTATCTCAGAGCCGAGGGTAATTTGCCCCTAATTACAATTTTTAGTGGTGCAGAGATTGCTGTGCAAGGTAACCGGAGCTGTCTGTATTCCCACAGTTTTTGAAAGCTTCACTTTGAATTTCCTATTCTTGCAATGTTGATTTAGGGAATAATTGCAACATTCCCCCATTACTTTACTTTTCAGATAGTGCCGTGGTTTTGACCCGGGGTTTCGTTATTCATCAGTGTGCCACGGGCTGAGCATTCACCTGTCAAAAGGCAGCACCCGTCCCTGATGCTCCCACGCTCAATGGATCTGGTGGGATTATTCCTGACCCAGAAGTTCAGTCTCAGTTCAAGGCCTTTGTGGACCTGTGCCAACTGGCCAGTGTAATTCCAGCTCAGCTGGTAAAATCTGTGCCCTGAACACAACTGCCTGGGACCACCAACATGATGTGCAAGGCCTGTGGCTGACCCCTTTGGACTGACCCCTTGGCAACTCAAGGACTGTATGCAGCAGAATACGTCCCCACTCTGCTGGTGCTGGGCTCTTCCATGCTTCTTCACCTCAGCCTGAGCTCTGTCCATCCATTCTGCCCTCACCCTGCTTATTTATAGTAATCCCCAGGAATTATAGCTCGGCATGTCACTGAGTTAAGTGTTCCTTAACCCCTCGGTGCTGGGAGTTCCTATGTCACTTGCTGCTTCCTGCTTCAAAAATAGCAGCAAGAAAATCTATAGCAGCAGAAAAATACACTACTCTTTTCTTCTTCCAGCAGGACACCCTTGTTATACCTGTAGGCAGAACTAGGCATCCCTTCTGACTGGGATATTCTCTTCCCAAGATGGGATATCCTCTTCCCAAGCTGTTGCCTCATCCCAGCCTGGGGAAGACCTTGCAGGCAGCAACCCAGAACTGGTGTATGAGGGAGCAGGGGTAAAGGGGAAGAGCCTGTCTGTTCAAAATGCTGCTGAGCATCACTGTAGCCTGGATATTGCCTGCTGGGTGTCTGTAGCAGGCAAACAGGGCTAGACTGTTCACATGCGTCTGCACCATGTACAGCAGTTACCACCCCTCTCCTTGTTGTCTGTTCTCCTGTAGGCCAAACTTGGGAACAGCTCCGTCAGCCCTAATGTGGGACATCTCATCCTGAAATACCTGTGCCCTGCTGTCTGGGACATCCTGAGTGACGGGCTCAAGGCTTACGTCCTGGACATGATCATTGGGCAGAGGAGGAACATCCCCTGGAGTGTGGTAGAAGCATCCACCCAGCTAGGTACGGAGCGTGCGCACCGCTGCCCATTGTTTTGTGATATGCCTGTGCTGTAGCTGGGAGATGCTGGGGAAGGTGGACTATAAGAATGGAGATGCACAATAATACTGGGCTTCCCACATGGAACAGGGTGCACCTTGACCTTGTCTTGCAAGGCAGGAGAGCCATTGTTCTAGTCTGCCCACATATTTATTGTCATTTCCCCCTGAAATTTCCAAATTCTCCTGTAACAGGCCCTAGCTATGAATAAAAGAAAAGAACAAAACGAACAAAAAGAATGCCCTCTTCCCCACTCTAAGTTTCCAAGGTGTTTCTAGACCTTTGTCTTTAGCCCTTGCACAGCTGCTTTGTAAGGCAGAGTTGTGCTCTCACCTGGTCTGTAAGAAAATTTGCACGCACAGCTCACTTGGCTCAAGCATGCCCACAACACCTGCACCCTCTGCTCGTACCAGTCTGCACCCTGGATTGTGGCAGTGGCTGCCATCCAGGAGAACTCCTTTGTGAGGTTGCAGATGGCAGGGCCCCACTGATTTCTGCATCGTGAAGAGCTTATATCCCGGGCTGGGAATCCTTCTAGCCTGTTTGTGGCAAATCTCCAACTCTGGGGTTATCTCTGTGACTGCGGACACCCCAAGTAATAAGCACCCTCCACAATATCCTGTACCTGCTGACTTTGAGCCAAGGGCTGTGGTTGTCTTTGAAGTGTGGGAGGCAGGTCCTTGCGATATTGAAACTCTCCCAAAGATCTGGACCGGCAGTCTGATGCAGACCACAACTCATCTCCCTTGTGGAGTCTAACTGTTGGGACAGAGCGAGTTCTTCTTGGTGTTTGGTGGAGGGGCAACACACATACAGGCATGGGCACACAGCCAGTGTTTGTCTTTGCCTTGATGCTCCTTCCCGTGGTGCAGTTTTTGCTTTGCTGACCATGACTAATCTTAACATTTTGTTTCTCTTCGTAGGCCCCTCTACCAAGTTGCTGCACAGCCTCTATAGCAAGATCAGCCAGTACACAGAGCTCACCAACCACACCATGAGGTTCAACGCATTCATCTTTGGCCTCCTCAAGTAAGCAGGCTCCCTGGGCTGGCTCCATGTCACTGTCCTGGGCTGGCAGCAGGTGCTGGTCCTTTACTGCAGGCAGGCACAGTTGCCAGTGAAAAGACTTAAGAATCCTAGGAAGCTGCTGTAGGTGAGAGAAGGAAGAAGCTGTGAGGCTCAGGAAACTCCAGAAGGATAAAAACCTACCCCTACCTGGCCAGGACTGAGAAGCACTGACTGTAGCTCACTGAAGAACATTGTCAGCTCGTTTTAGTCTCAAAGCGTTAGGTGGGAAGAGTCTGTCTGTCAGGGTTCGTACAGGAATAGACAACATCTGCGTAAATTACTCCTGAAAATCCCTGCTTAAATCAGTGCCTCCTGGAGCTGCAGTGAATCCCAATGCATGAGACTCTGCAGGAGAAATTGCCCCTGTCCAGGACTCAAGGCTGACCCTTCCAGGCTGGAGAAGGAATGTTCACACTAGACTCAGTGTTGAACAGAAGAAGGCAGAGATGTCTCTTTGCCAGTCAAGGGCTGAGTGCTGCTAGAATGGTATTTCCCTGCTCCTCTCCAGTGGTCAGCAAGAGCTCTGGCAGCGGCAAGAGAGTCCCCAACATCTCCAGATTTTCAGGGACCCTTACAAGTAGGAGCAAGCTGTGCCCTGCTCTCCCTGCTGAGGGTGGCCCAGCTCTCCACTGCCAGCACACGACGTCAGCATACTTTGGGCCAAGCCTACAGCAATGGTCTCATGTTTGTAGATGATTTGCCTCCTCCTTCTCAGCAAAGCTAAGCCTTGCCAAAGACATAGGAACTAAACGATGAGGAAGCGTCTGGAAACATGGTGGTTAGGTGTTCTGGTTGCATAGTGTCTCATGTAAAGCGAACTAGATGGCTCCATGAGAGGCTGGGTGGCTGTGGTCGATGCATGCTGATGGGAGTGAGCCACTGTCCTTTTACTGGAACTTGAGGTTCACAGGGCTGTGGCTGGGTAAATGCCATTTTGCAGCCACACTTAATCTTGTAGAACAGCTAGGATGAAGGGGATGAACTGACTCACTTTTTCTTTCTTTCCCTGCTTGTTTTCCTTTCCTACAGTATCCGGTCCTTGGAATTCTGGTTCAACCACCTCTACAACCACGAAGGTAAGAGCCTGAGGGATGCAGCAGGGACCAGATTCCACACGATGCAGAGCACAGGTCTAAGCTCTGGAGCACAGGTGTCTCCTGTTGGTCTCAGCGTAGGCTGCTCCCTTCTGCTCTGAGCTGAAGGACTAGACTATACACAGTCCCAGCACGCGTGTTGCTGGAGGGCTGCTCAACTCAACAGAGCAAGGTAGGAGCCAAATCTCCCTGCAGCTCCCTCCACCTGCGCCTGGCCAGCCATGCCCTTCCCAGCTGCAGCTAGTACCCAAGGCTATCAACTCTAATACAGATCCCTCAGTCTGCTCCCAGGAGACCAGATCTAACCCTCCCCAAATTTTTGCCTTCCCTGCCCAGTGCCTGAGAGCTTCGTATGGCTGGAAATGTGCACACTTAGCTGAAACCCTTCAGGCATGGGAAATGGCAAGAAATGGAAAGGAAAAACTTCTGACAAACAAAAAGCAGATTTTACTGGATGTATCTGTTTTTTTCAACCAGAAATATCTCTAGAGTGTGCAGGTAACCCTGCAGCACAGCCAAGCTGCGTGATGCCTGGAAGCAGCATGACTAAGTGCTAACTGCACAGTGAGGCAGACACCACTGAGCTGCTGGATCCCCTGAGAGTGCTGCTGGCTCAGCCTGTGCCCAGCCCAGGGCCCCATGCACTGCAACAAGTCCAGCTCAGGATCTTCTGGCAGGTTTGGGGGCTGACAGCAGACATTTTCCAGGTCTGCATGTGTGGTTAGCACTTCTCTCTGGAGCAGACAGGAGAGCAGACTTGCCTTTGTATGGAGCAGAGTGTCAAGAGAAAACACCCTGGTTTTCTGAAGCAGAAGACGACTGTTTCAAGCCTGCATTAAGAAATGGAAGTGTGAGCAATAGCTAGGGCTGTCAGGATAATGAAGGCTAGGCGCAGGGGTTGCAGATACAGTGCGAGTCCTGTCTGCGGTGTAAGTTTGTTATCTCACTGGGGCCAAATGGCCACAAATCCTGTTTCTGACTGTCCCTGGGAGTGAGACCTGACAGCAAAGCTGGGGTGGGGGACACTGCAGATGTGGTCAAATGAAGTCAAGGATGAATGCTGCAGGTAGAAACGCTCTGTTAGGATCACAGTATCACAGAATGTTCGGGGTTGGAAGGGACCTCTGTGGGTCATCTAGTCCAACGTTCAGCCCAGCCAGGTCCCTGGAAAGACTGCATTCAGCTGTCCCTGACACTTCTCTGCAGGGAAATGGTACTGGCCAGAACTGCAGCTCCTTGCTCATGTCTGGGAGGTGGGGAAGAGAATTATAACATGTGCCAAACCCTTTGATGCTCTTTATTTGCACCCTACTTCCATGATGTTTTGTGGTTAGAGGTCATCCTGGTGGACAGACTGACAGGCAGGTCCTGCCTGCAGGTGTGACTGGAAGCAGGACCTGGGCCAGTTTGCCCACAGCATCTGGTGCTCCCTGACCCAGTGCTGAGCCTCATGCTGCAGCCACAGCTGTGACCAAAAGCTAGTTTCAAACTCCTTTCCCTGTAGCTTCAGCAGCTTCATCTTGGCTTGACAAAGGAGGTAAGGGCCTTGCCTATAGTTAATGTCTCTTGCCTTGCAGATATCATCCTGGCACACTACCAGCCGGTGGGCTTCTTGTGCCTGTCTCACAGCGTGTGCCAGCCTCTTTTTGAGGAGCTGCTGCTCCTGCTCCAGCCTCTCTCCCTGCTGCCCTTCAACCTAGACCTCCTTTTCGAGCACCACCTGATGCAGATGGGCAGAGAGCAGCAGCAGCAAAAGGAGCTGCTGCGTGTGAAGCAGGACCTGCTGCTTTCCGCACACTCCACCCTGCAGCTGATGCGGACGCGGGGCAGCAGTGAACATCCCGATGGCTGCAGCACCGGCCCTGAAACGTGCAAAGTGGGTGCCAGAGATGGTGGCATCTCACCAGGCTACAGCTCCCAGCAAGCTGCAAGTGAGAGGGTCAAGGGTGTGGGGGCCTCCTGTGGAGATGGCAACAGGGAGGAAGAGCGGAGGAAGATGCGAGAGAGCACTTGGGAGGGGAAGAAGGACAAGCAGGCAGGCTGGTGGTATCAGCTCATGCAGAGCTCTCAGATTTACATCGAGGGCTCAGCTGAAGGCTCAAAGTTCATCCGCTATGAGAAGAAGAAGCAGGCTTTGAATGCTGTGCCCAGATCAGTGGAGACCCGCAAGGCACCACCCCCCCGCGAAGGGGTGGTGGAGGGTGCAGAGGCTTGCCCCATTGCCGAGGGTACCTTGGAGGAGAAGCCCAAGGCTGCCAGCAAGCCAAGTCCTGAAGCTGTGGAAGAGCCCTTGGAAAAGCCCCAGCAGGTACTGGTCAGTGAAGAGGTGAAGGAACGGAGCTGGCCCTTCTGGATGGGCAGCCCCCCAGATTCGGTGCTTACAGAGCTGAAGCGCAGCAAGGAGAAGGAGACTGGGGCTCAGCAAAGAGCAGAAGCAGCAGCAGCAGCCCCTCAAGAGGAGACCAGCACCAGCGCATCAGAGGGCAGCCAGCCTATCAAGTGGGGACACTTGTTTGGGTCCAGGAAGGTGCAGAAAGAGCCCAGGCAGCCTTACAGGTAGGAACAGGGGTGGTGTGGGGCTGGAAAGGGCTGGCTAACCTGGGACTGTGGCAGTGCAAATGGAAGTCAGGCCAATAGCCAGCCACTGGGCTACACAAAGGTGGTACACCAGAGGTCTGTCACCCCTGCCCAGCCCTGCCTGCTGGCCTTAACTCCTGCCACACCACTGTTCCCCTCTTTGTCTCCTACCCTTGTTCAGTCCACCTCCCTGACTTTCTTCTCCTACCTGAGCTGTACCACTGCCTTGGCTCTTAAGCCTCCTCTCTGGGGAAGGACTCCAGCTGCACTACCCTCATCATCACCTCATCCCTCCCAAAAGGGCGTAGTAGCTAAGAATAGAACATAGAGCCATTCTTGTGGCACACCATGGGTGAGGAAGAGGGGTAAAGTTGCCCCACGTAGCTGAGACCTCCCCACATTGCCTCTCCATCAGCACGCTTCTTGCCTCTATGGCCACTGGAAATGTCCTTCCCAGTCTAGGCCATGTTGTGTCTGGAGAATGCTGAGCTCTCCCTGCCAGGAGACAGCCTGGGGACCACAGGGCACTTTGTGCACAGAGCGAGACCTCTAAGGCATGACCTTGCCATGACAGCAGCTGCTCCTTGCCCCGAGGTGCGCTTCCTTGCCACTACCTGCTTCTGTCTCCTTCTTGCAGGTTGCCCTCCGGCTGGCTGAGCTTGGACAAGTCTGTGTTCCAGCTGGTGGCCCAGACAGTCGGGGCAAGCATGTGGCGAGAAGCAGCTCCCGAGCCGGAGCCCCCCAGGCCAGAGCCACCTGAAGTGCCCCCTGCGGCACGGCCAGCCCGGGGGCTGTCTCCCCACCCTTCCTGGTGAGTGGCACCACATGGATGTCCTGCACATGCTGGGGTGTGGTGGACTGGGGTTGACACAGCTCTTCCTGTTGCGTTTCGGCTGGCCCCCTTTATACTTGTGGTCCAGGGGACGGTTCGGGGAGGTGATACAGCTTGTGCATCCATCCACCCCAACTCTGCAATCTGCAGGCAAGGGGCAGCTGGGAGCTGGGCTGCGGAGCGAGGCAGGGAGTGTTTTCTGCTCTCCTCTGTGCCAATGGTTGTCCCTGGGCTTCAGTGGGATAAGCGTCCTGTGGCGAGCTAACCCTTCCTCCCCTCCCTCTGCCTGCAGTGAGGTGAAAGCCCTTTGCCATCACATTGCCACCGAGGCAGGACAGCTGAGCTTCAACAAAGGGGATATCCTGCAGGTCATCTCCAAGGTGGATGGTGACTGGCTGCAGTGCAGCCTCGGCTCCGAGAAGGGACTGGTGCCCATCATGTACGTCACCCACCCGGAGGACGAGGACTACTGATGTGGCTGGGAGGCCAAGCACAGTGCCGTGGGCTGCTGAGGCTCCTCTGGGGAAGCCTACCCTGCCAGAGGAACAGGCACAGCTTCTTGCTAGTTTCTTACCTTTCTTGCCATTACAGAATACAGTAACCGTAGGTGGTTCCTTCTTGCTCCTCCTCGTGCAGCTGCCAAAGGCCAGCTCAGCCCCAGGGTGTTCTGCAAGCTGCACCTCATGTTTCCAGGCACCGCCATGCATGCAGCCACACCAGAGACCACCTGAGCCCCCTCCACCCCACGCCATCTCCAGCACCTGTAAGCTGTGGACTCGTACATAGCAGGAACCCAAGCAGTCCCTGCCAGGGTAGAGCTGCCCCACTACCCGGCTCAGTTCCGCGCTGGAGGGTGCGGGATGCTGGCAGTCCCCTCACCGGGGCTGGCAATGCAGTCTGCAGCCTCCAGCACCCCTGTCCTCATCAGCCGCCGGGGTGGGAGCACCGTGCGTTGGCAAGGTCTCTGCAAGGCTGGTCCGACGGGTTGCGTGGTGGCTTGATACGGGGCTGCAAGGTAGGCTCCCGCACGCCGGAACAGCCTGTCCTGACGTGTAATGACAGCGCCTGGTGGGTGGTAGCAGGGCAAGTGGCCTGGCACTGCCACGCTGCAGGGCTTGGGGTGTGCCTGGCCACGGCCAGGGGAGGGGAACGGGGTACGTGTGCGCGTGAGGAGCAAAGGGGTGCGTGGGGTCGCGAGGAGGGCGCGTGGGTGTTCAGTGTTACGTAGGTCTGGGATGGGTAGTGCCACCCTGTGTGGAGATGGGTGCGTTGGGGGGTGCCCCCGTGCCCTCCGTGCTGAGCAGGGAGCCAGTGCCTGGGAAGCCCTGGGCTGCTCAGTGGAGGTGGGTTGAAGGGGAGGGGGTGAGGGCAGGGTCCCTGACTGGGCTAGGGGTGGTTTTTGGAGATGGGGGCAGTGCTCCCGGCAGGTAGAACAGGGGGTGCTCCCAGAGGGAGTCGGGGAGTGGGGGAGGGAGGGATGGTGCTCCCCTTAGCATAGGGTTTCTGGTCTTGCTGAGCAGTGCCATGGGGTGGGGGGGACATGTGTTGTGCACGAGCACAAGGGGCTGCTGGGGATCCTGGGGCCCACGGTAGAGGCAACGCCAGTCAATCCCTTCCTCGCCATGTTCATGCCGCCCGATGGATTGGGGATCTGCACCTGCCTGTGAGGTGGGGAACAGTGTTAACGAAAGGCCATGACAGTATTTGGTGCCTTGGCCAGGTTGACACTGCTCACAGCATCATGCCTGGGCTGGCTTCCACATGGCGAGGGTCCTGGTCTTGCCAGGTTACCTCCTGCTTGTACATCGCTTAGCAGACGTTGCACCGTATTTAATTTGTATTTCCCTGTTAGAATGAGGTGTCTCGCCTTTATTTATTTCTTTATTTATGATGCATATTAATAAAAAAGGTGCTGATTGAGCTCCCTGCTACCCAGCTTCGTGATTTCAGCCCACCTCTGGGAAGGGTCTGATGGGTACCTGTGCTTGGACGCTGCACTGCAGGCTTCATCCTTCCTCCACCACAAGATCTGCAGAAGGACGTAGGTTTCCCCCAACTATTGGACCTGTCAGTTCAGGCTGGGGTGACTAGATCACATCATCAGATGATGGTATGTCTCCGACAGGCAGTGGAGTTTGAGGCTCCTTGTCTTTATTCCTTGTGCATTCTGGAGGGGGGACCAAACAAGTTCCAGACAGGACCTCACGTCATTCCAGTCTGCCATCTGCTTCCCCAGGGTGCTCCAGTGTTGTCAGTAAGATGTCCACAGCTGCAGCCAAACTGGGACTTCTAACCTGCAGGCAGTGGGAGGAAGTGCTGAGCAGCATGGGAAGGAGGCAGTGAAAGATGGGTTGTGGGGCTGGGACTCGGAGCCTAACAGCTGGCCGTGAGGCTTGGTGGCTCGAGTCACTCACGAGGGCGGAGTCTGTGGCTTTCAAACTTAGACTCACACAAACGTCGGACCCCCAGGCCCAGCAGGAACGAGCCCCAAGAGCCTATCCCTTCCTCTTACACCTCCTTAGCTCCCAGGAGAAGGGAAAATCTCTGCCTGAGGCTTCAGCCTTTGCCGCAAGGACACAATGCTGGAGTTTGCTGCAACCACATGGACAAACCCTATGCAGTGGTGGAGTGAGTCAAAAAAAATCCAGAAATGAAGCAGCGTAAGACCCTGTCCTGGCTTGGAAAGGCACAGAGCAGCCAGGGCTTGCACACAGGCTGCTTTAATTAACCTCTTAGAGGGGGCAGTGGTTGGGGCTGTTTACAGATTGCAGGGATCCAGGCTGTTCTCCCCACGTGCACCGGGTGGCCGAAATGAGGAAGGGGACCCTGTGCAGGCAAACAGCCCCACGGGGTGCTGCGTCAGCCCCCGAGCAGGAGAGGGGGTTTCCAGCTGCCTGCGCTGCCAGCGCAGACACGGAGCAGCTCGTTGGGTGCTTGGATGCAGGGGAGGCATACCGGGGTAGTTAGGGTTGTCAGAGACTGTATTTGGGGTTGCTGCTATGGTGTTTGCAGCTGCCAAAGTATCCTTCATGGTCATCTGGCTAAACTCAAGCAGGTCCTGGTTGGTGGCTATCAGATAGCCTGTCCCAGTCAGGAGCTGTCCATGGGGCACGAAGCCCGTGATGCCCGCGAGGCTGGAAGGCACGCAGCAATGAGTGTGGGGCTGCTGTGGCTGGGTGGTTCTGCTGGTGGCATGGTACTGGAGGGTCAGCTGCAGGATGCTGATGGGGACATGGGGCTGTGAGTACTGAGCGGGGCGAGGAGCTGCTGGGTGCTGCTGTGTCCTGGGGCTTACCCTGGTCTGGGGAGGGCAGCTCAGCCAGCCCTCGACAAAGGGAGCTTAGCACCTCTTGGCACCCCTTCAGCTAGGACATGGCAGCAGAAAGGCAGGTGCTGTGGGGTGCAGGTGGTGAGGGAGAGGGGAATGGATGCTGGCCCACAGCCTTGTGAGCACCTCCAGAGGAGCTGGGAGCAGGTAAGGAGGTCATGCTGTATGCATGACCCCTCCTGAGCACTTCCCTGAAGCCAAACACAGCAACCCTTCACTAGCAAACCATGCAGGTCCCTGGCCTCATTACTGCACCAGCTGAAGTCCCTTCACAACCTCCCAGTGTCAGGTCACCTACCAAGGCCAGCCCCATGTCCCCCTGCCCTGTGTAGGACTCTGTGCAGGACTCTGAGCAGTCGCCATACCCAGCACCAGTGTTCCCCCAGCACCAGTGCCATCCCAGCACTGGTACCCACCTCACATGCCAGGAGATGCAGTGCAAGGCCAGGGACAGCTCTGGACCAGCAGCAAGTTCCGTGGTCAGTCCTGCCCATCTCGTGCCAGCAGCAGTGTCCTCCATGACTGCTCCTTGCCAGCAGCTCTCAGCCACTGCTTGGTGAAGTTGGTCCTGGACTCCTTGCATGTCCCAGTGCAGGTCTTATCAAAGAAAGGGGGTGACAACCCAGCATGTGGGAAGCAGAGGAGCCCAGCTTCATGGTGTTGGGGTCTGCTTTGGTGTGGGGGTCTGTGGGGAAGGTAAATGCGTGGGGTGACAGCATGGTGGGGGTGGATTAAGGGTGCGGTGGGAGTCCAGATGCACATAACACCCCGAGGTACAAGTGCCAGCTGAGAGACAAAGACCTGATGGTGCCAGGTGCTAAGGGGTCCTGGTAGGTCCCCTTGGTCTTGAGGACCTAGCTCATCTTCAGGGTAAAGGCTGTGACCATGGCACCAGGAAGCCTGCCAGGGCTGCAGCAATGATGGCAGTTCTCAGAAGCTGCTGGGGGAGACTGGGAAGGGAGGAGGCACCTGAGCACCAGCAAACTGCCAAGCTGCCTTGCGGGCAGGCTGGGAGAGCTGAGATGGGAGTGTACATTTAGGCAGGACAGGCAGGGAGAGGTGGAACAGGGATGCACATAGAGTCAGGACAAGCAGGGAGGGGTGGGATGAGGATGCACAGGGAGTCAGGACAGGCAGGAAAAAGTGGGACAGGGGTGCACACAGGGCAGGACAGGCAGGGAGAGGTGAGACGGGGATTTACATGGAGTCAGGACGGGCAGGGAGAGTTGTATAAAGATGCACCTGGGTCAGGACAGGCAGCCCCAGGGTGAGCACAAGACCTTGGGGGTCTGCAGTCACAGCAACTGATGTCATGAACAGCTGCTAAGGACAGACCTACAAGCCATGCCAGCCAGCAAGACTCACAGCAGAGCAGAGGGTGTCTCGTAGAACAGACTCGGTGGCAGCCAGTATCAGGCCTGGCAGAGGAGCGTGACTGTCACGTCGCCACGACTGTGTGGCATCTGACAGAGAACAAAGAAGACGCTGCATTAACATGGCGGCTTTTCAAGGCACTAAGAGCTGAGCAAGCAGGAAACATCAGTGTGGTGGGAAATGGGCTCATGCTCTTCTGGGACCCTTCTTGTGCAAGGGCTGCAGGCAGCACCAAGCTTGAGGGCAGCACAGGGGCAAACATTTGCTTAAGTGAGCATGGGGCGCAGGCAGGAACACATGTGTCCCAAGGAAAGGCCCATGTATGGCGGGGAGGAATGCCCTGAGTCACAGGAGCTGCTTCCCAGGTCTCTGGTCCCTGGCTGATGTGACCTCGCTGGTGACAGGAGTCTAGGAGGGCTGAGGCTGGACCAGATGCTGGAGTGCAGCACAGTCCCCTTTCAGCTGGAGGAAGGACAGTCCTGCAGTTGTGGCACGTTCCCAGGACTCAGCACTGAAATCGGTATCTGCCATGCAGACTTCCTTCCTCGGCCCCTTTGGTGACTCCCTCTCTGCCTCAGTGCCTCCATTTGTACAATTAAACCCACAAGGTTTCCTCTGAATGAACTTCAGCGGCACATTACCCATGAGTGGCTTTCACAGCCCAGCCCAGAGCCCCTGTTTCCCCTTGCCGCGATGCTCATGGGGCAAGGGCGAGTCTCTGCACACCAGCAGCCACAGACAGTCCTTGGGCGATGGCGTGAGGGAGATTTAGGTGAGGTCTGGCAAGCCAGGTGCTGCTCCTGGAGAGCATCATGTAGGGGAGCATATGGGGGTGCAAGCACCGACTTCCAGATGCAGGCAGGAGGCCAGGAGCAGGCAGGAGCCCTTTCTCCAAGTTGTGGCCCTAGCAATGGGGTCTCCACTTTAAAAGAGGGGTGCAGACCCCTTTGCACCACAGATAGACCTTTGGGAACAGGAATCCCAACCGAAAGGAAGAAGCAAGGTGTAGCACTACTGCTGCTGGTCTTCAAGCATCCTGATTGCTGGCTTGCAGTAATGGCCGGAGGCAAGCAAGGTGTCCGTGGGTGGCTCCTCCATATGTGCCACAAGGCCGGGGGGAAGATGGGGAACAGAGCTCTGTGCAGGACTGGACTGAACGTGTTGCCAGGAAAGGGCTGCTCACTGGTGACAACCACAACATGCTTCGTTGTCATAACCCTGCATAATCACCAAAGACTGAAACGTCCAGTGATATCCTGTTCAGTTTCAGAAAGGGGAAATGCGTGAAATGAAACTTGGATAAAACGAAGCTAAAAGAAGCTACGTGGTCACACAGTGTCCAGCAAGCTTCCAAAGATTCAAGGCAGCCTTTCAGGGCTCCTAGTGTCAAAAGGTAAAGAGCAACCAGCAGGGCTAACCACCAGGGCCAGGGGTTGTTCGAAACAGAGAGGCTCCTTCAAAGATCTAAAGTCATGTCTAGATGAGAAAAATAGCATCAGGCAGCTAAGATGTAAAAGCTCAATAAGACGAACAAAAAAGAGAGCAAAGAACAGCCTGTAGAAGCATCCAGCAGCCCTTTTTGCAAACACTTACAGAGCTCCAAACCTGCCACAAAGTCTCGCAACAGAGGAGTGACGTCCTGTGGGGTGGCAAGATTGCTGCGAAACATGGCTCAGATGCCAGCACACTGCAAGGTTTGTGGCAAAACGGGACACATGCGCGGCAGCGTGCCTGGACCCTGGTGTGGCAGCAGGACACGGCTCCCTGCCTACTCCCTGCTGAAATACACCGTACCCATCCTCCCGGCTGTGCCGGATCTGCCAAGTGCACTCCATGACAGGGTGACACGGGGACCTGCCAAACCAAGAAGCCCAGGGACACCTGTCGTGTTATAAACCAACCAAAGCTCTCTCTGTGGCTTTGGGTTTGCCTTGTGCCACCAGAGCACATAGCTGCTGGACCCACGCGGGAAGGCGGCGCCGGCTTGCAGCACCCCTCCGTCCTCTGTGCAAGAGCCCGCGGCTGGATTTTTCCGATGTGGAGCAAGAGGAAGTGTGAAGAACGAGGGAGAGAGAGGGCTTCCTGGCAGCTGCTTGGGCCGTGCTTCCTCCATGGCTTTTGAGGTTTCGGATGGGGTAATGAAGGGCTTTTGGAGATGCGATGTGCTGTCAACATAGGAGCTGACAACCCTTGTGCTGGGAGTGGTGCACAGAAGGACGGGGGAAGTGATTTTTTTTTAGTCTTTTTTAATTTATGGAATTTCCCTACGCATTTTCCAAAGATCTGCCAGATGAAGACCTATTCCTACTCACACAGTTTGCTTTTGCAGCCCTTTAATTATTCCTTGAAAGGCCCAGAAGCACCAAGGGGCAGGCAGAGGTGATGTTTGCGTTGCTGCTGTTGCTGGAGGTGGAAGATCAGTTGCTTTCCCCAACCCCACAACACAAACCTCCCACCTGAGACGGAGCACAGCTACCTCCCATGCTGTGCCCTGCTGCAATGCCAGGGTCCTGGCTGTGCACCTGCAACGCCAGGGCACTTCTGCCAGGGCAGACATGTTTGAGTATGGTAAGGTCTCTATGGGTCAGCTTCATATCTGAGTAAAGGAAATAAAAAGGCAGGTTCGCGGGGGGGTCGGGAGGGGGCTAGGGGCTCTGTTGCAGGAAAAGATGAAACACAGGGAGAAAAGGCTGAGACTGCCTTTCTGAGCACAGGAGGGCACAAGGAAAGTGGCCGGGCAGGCTCCAGCTCTGTCCCTGAGAGGTAAAACATTGCTGGAGTGTCTACTCTCAATCACCATCACTGCAGAAAAAAAAAAATAAAACAATACTTCTACCACGTTTTGCTCAGGGTCACATTTTTGGGGTGTCTGGGGAGTGTGTACCTGGGGAGAGCCACCCCACACTGGTCTGCCTGATGCTGCTGAATGAAGGTGTTGCAGGGTGTGCAAATCAAGCGAAGGGTGTGCACCAGCAGAAAGCAGAGCCTGACCCCAGGCTTGGGAGTACTGGGCCTTCCTGAAGAGCACAGTAAAGAGGAAGGCCATAACAAGGGGCTCCAGCCCTGCTGTGAAGCCTCAGAAAAGACTTCAGGGCTTGTTTTTCTCCCAGCTGCATGTTTCAGCTGGGAAACAGGTCAAGCATATCCAGTAAGGGCTGCTGGGCAGCTGGGGAGGCTGGAGCACAAATTCATTGACCGCTGCACCAGACCACATCGGACGGTCAGGTCTGCTGCCGCGGCCAGTGCCACCAGCCTCCACCCACACATAGACTGGCAGCCCCTTTCCCGCCCACTGCCATGCTTGTGCTGCCTTCTCACCCCATCATGGTCATGCCTGCTCCCAGCGTGTGTCAGCAACACAACCTGCCATGGCACTTGGGCTCCAGGTCCCCAGGGCTCTTACCTGCTTGTTCCGGAGCATCTGTTCTCAGCCCAGTCTTGAGCACCCAGCCACTCCTGCCAAAACCTCAGCTTTCCTGCCTAAGGCAGGCACTGCTAGGTAATTAAGATCATCAGTGCTCTTCAGAAGTCCTTTTTAACACAGTCCTTATCAGAAAGTAACCAGGTGAGGGTTGTCCCCCGATGTCATCTCTGCTTGCTTACACCGTATGGAAGCTAGATCTTCCTGCAAAACCCCAGTCATGAACCAGCATAGCTCACAAGTCCTTCTGGGACCACCAAGGTCTGTGCTGGGAGGGGAGGCAATGCAGCCATTGTGACTAGTAGCTGATGCTGCCAGAAAATTTGAAACCTATGGTTCTCAGACCTAAGACATCAGAAAGCAGCAAGGTTGCAAAAGGGGCGTGAAGCTGCCCCGGTGCACAGCAGAGAAGAACAGAAGCGGTGCTGACGCTGATTCCTTCTCCAATGAGGAAGCCTCTTGCACCATGTGTGATTTCTCTGTTTCCTTTCTGTGTTTGTATCTCTTGCAATCAAACGGGTGCTGCGTGGCAGCCAGCGGTTCTGAGGACTCAGTCCTGCCCTGGGAGCATAACCAAACATGGTCCTGCGCTGGGCAGTTCTCCTGCTCCTCATAGCTCTGCTGGCAGCACAGGAGCAGGAAGACCCAGACCCCAACATCTCCGGCGAACCCCAGGAAACAGGTAAGAAGTGCTTGCTCCTCTCCCCACCAGAGAAGGTTTCGCTGCTCTCCTGCTGCAAGGTTGCTGTGTATCTTTACCACATGCAGAAGTAGCTGTATCAGAAAGGATTGGAGCTGATGTCCATGTCAGGGTCCAAGACACTTAGTCATCAGCTGAGTTTTGACGGAGTGAAGCTCTGTTTGGGGATGGAGGGCAGCAAACTCCCGCATGCTGGGAAAGCCTCTGCAGGGGCCATATCATTCCTCCATGGAGCACGAGGTGGCACAGTGTGCAGATGCCATGTCCTCACTGCAGTGGAGATGGGTGCTTGTGCCCAGCAAAGCCCAGGGGAGCAGTGAGCTGAGCCCCTGCATGTCCAGGAGACCCTGGGGGACAGGAGTTATGATGTGCTGGGTTTCCTCCTCAAAGGGCTTCCGTGGTGTTGGAAAGCCAGGGCACCCCCAGGGCTCTGCTGGGCTCTCCCCACACAGGCTGCATGCTTCCCACCCAGCAGAGTCAGTTGGTGGGTGTCTCCAGGCTCACATGTTATCTGACCTCCTGAGACACTGGCGAATCAGTCCAGCATGGCACTGTCTGGGGTTTGAGCCGGGGTCCAGGTACTGTGACCTTTCGTTGCTCTGCATCTGTCCGAATTGGAGTATTTCCCTAAACTAATCTTGCTGGAGCTAGGTGATGAAAATCACTACCCTAGCACCTACTTGTGTTGTCCCAGCCTGCTGCAGGGATGTGTCTGGGCTGACACAGGTTGGAGAAACCTGCTGATTTAGGACCTGGCTATGGCAGAGGCCAAGGATTGTGACCAGGATCTTCAGTTGATGATGTGAAGTGGTGGCAGGGTCTGTACTGTGTGATATGGGCCATAGCAGCCCATTCCCAGGGGAAATGTGTCCCTGTGGTTGCAGGAAGCATGGGGACAGCACACTGCCACTCAAAAAGCAAGGGCTAAGCCTGTGGCAGAAGATATCCTCCAGCCCAGAGTGGCTTGTCCTTGCCCAGAGATCCCCCCTGAAGCTGTCTTAACGGGCTGGCATGTGCAACTACGTCCAAGTATTGCAAGGTTCTCCAGCTTGTTTGCACATGCACACCAAGGCTCGGACCTGGCCATACCATGTGCGGTGGGACGCAGCGGGGTCCCAGCAGCCAGTCGACCCTTTGACTCTCTGCACACCTCGGTCACCCAGCTGTCCCTGGAAGGGCCTGGGGCTGCCTGCAACAGAGACGGCAGTGCTGAGTTTGCACCTTGGTGTTTGTGAAAAAAGGAACCAAGTCAAAAACATTCGGCAGCCGCACCCAGCAGTGCAGACAGCCCTGCCTGCATCTTCAGCACGTGGGCTTGTCCCATCCCAGGACCTGTGCTGAGGTCCCCACCAGACGGATTGAGGGCCTTCTCTCTCTGAGGGGCAGGACAAGGGGGATGGCCAGGACGGGGCAGGGGGGTCTCTCCCATCCCTGCTGGGGTAGAATAGGACTCCATGGGGCCGAGAGTGGCAGTGGGGCAGGGTAAAGCCATCGGGAAGAGATGAGGGACATGAGAACAGAAAGTGACCCAAGGGTGCCCATTCCTAGGCATCCCTGGGCATCTCCCATGACTCTGGCAGATGTGGGGTACAATCAGGGACGGGAAGCAGCCCAGTGGGGACAGGGGACAAGCTGCTCCCGCTGCAATTGCTGTTCCCTTCCAGGCACCCCCAAAGTCCCCCCCAGGGGGGACCAGGGTGCCAGGCAGTGAGGGGCTGTCCCCCTTCAACACAGCCCCCACACGCCAAAGTTCCTGGGCCAGCTTCCCCCCCTCACCCTGTCCCCCCACCCCAGCACTGAGCGCCAGCAGCACCGGTTCCTGAGAAGCCTCCGGCACGGCAATAATTCTGATGCAGGGCCGTGGTTCCACGGGCTGGCAATCACCGAGGAAAGGAGTCCGGATAGCAGAGCCATGTCCCAGCGCTGGGCGGGAGGTGAGGGCACACGCCGTGCCGCTGGGAGCCCCGGGCGAGAGCTGAGCAGCTGCAAGCAGAGGATGTGGTCGGTGCGTGGGGCACGGGTGTGAGGCAGCACTGCTGTTCCCCTCACCCCGTCACGGGGCCACCCTGCACGGAGCAGGGCGCATTGTCTCCGTGTCCTATTGTCACTTTATTGTCTTGCCGTGCTGTTCTTGCAGGGGTTTTTTTCTCCCCTGAGGTGCCTCGCCTGTACGAAAGCCTCATCCTCTCGCAGTCCCAGCGCACCTCAGAGGCAGGGGGAGAAGATTCTGGGGGATGCTTTCCCTGCAGAGGCAGAGTCTGTGATCCAGATGGGCCCTGGCCCCTCTCTCCTCAGCCTTGCTCGGCATTACGCAGTGACTCGGCAGCAGCTGCCGAGGAGCCCTAACTAGGAGCGTAGCTGCAGTGTCCGGTGGGTGGGAGGGTGCGAGGCGAAATAACGCCACACTCAGTCTGAAAGCTTTTGTGTTAGTGGTACTCGAATTTCAAACAGTGCCTAGAGTAAATCCTGCAGGGAACACAAACACCAAGAGATGCTGTGGAGGAGAACCCTGGGGCTGGACTCTCCCAGGGCTGTGAACTGTGTGGTCCACCACGCTTCCACTTCCTAATGGGAAGTGAGTACAGTAGAGTGCAAATAGAGTACAGATTCAGGAAACACATATTTCACCTCCTGTCCTCAAAATCCTGTCAGATGCCCTTTTGCATGGCAGAGCAGTACAGGTTACAGTGCTGCCATTTCCCTGCCCTTCAAGCAGTGCCTTGCTCAGTGACCTTAGCTTCACCACCTCCTTTCTCTGGCACTGCTCCCAAGCAGCCCCAAGGTCCCTCTGGCCCTTCCTCACCCTCACACTGCCCATCACTCTTAAAGACCCACTGGGCAGGTTTGGTTGCTAGCAGTGGGTACAGAGATGTTTTAGGACCTGTGCATGTCTTCTCAGTGGCTTGCAATAACACTTTCCACTGTGGAAACAGTGGTTGCTTTTCTTAGCTCCTCTCACCAAACGCAGCAAGACTCCAGTCTGCTTTGCTGTCACCTCCGTTAGCCGCTGAGCTGCCCTGGGAAAAGGGTTGAACTTTGTCTGCTGCTTCTTAGATTTCGCCTTGTCTTTTATTCTTCACATGTGAGATAACACAATGTAAGAAAGTACATCCTTTGCTGGTAAGCAAAGGGCTGAACCCAGGAGCCTGACCTGAATTATCATCACAGCTATTTCTCCTTTCTCCTGATGCTCCCTGACATCTACTTCTGGGGCATGCTGGGTCTTTGTTTTGCCTGCCTGACTCATAACTCCTTTGCAGCAGGGACAGGCAGTCTAGATATTTCTGTAAAATGCTTACTATATTCATGGGTATTAAACAACATTAACAAGGAGGGTATTCATTTAATAGCAGCAACTGAAGAAAACCAGAACAGTTAATCTCTGACTATATGAGGCAAGTAGACTACCCTTTTGTTACCACCCCTGCCTAGGCGTTCAGTATTCTCCATTTTGCAGTGAGCATACATTGCACGTTACAAGACGTGCCTGTTTGGTCACGTCTACATCATATTTTCCATGCTGAAATTTCACTTACAGCAGCCTTTTTCCCATAGTTGGGGGTGGAGGGCCTGTGGGTGGCTGTCTGCATACCACAGTGCAGGGTGAAAAACAGTGCCTTATGACTGTTTCTTTACTCTCCCGGATGCTGTTAGTCCCTGGCAGGCAAGAAGCTGGGTGGTTTTTTCCCTTTTCTCTCTGAGCACCCTCCCTTCTCCAGCAGTGCCCCGTCCCTCCATGCACAGGCGTGTGCATAGGTCCCTTCACACAGGTGGTGAGCTCCAGCCCCCAGAAACTGGGGCAGATCTGACACCCTCTGGCTCACGTGTGCAACCCAGCTTCACATGGCCACCACAGAAGCACGCAAACAGCCAGCCTTCATTAGAGGAAAGGCTCCTTCACTCCAAGGAGCTCTTGAACCACAGCAAATGTTGTGGAATGATTGGGGAAGGAGTGTAAGAAAGACAGTGAGGACAGAGATGTCCCCCCCAACCTGTGCATCCCTACTGCGCCCAGCAGTCATGGACTAGCTTCTCCCAGTGGGTCTCAAGCGGTAATCACATGCCTGCTAGGACTGAGCTTGTTGGAGCAGTGAAGTTGAATTGGGTTGTATTCAGTGATGTTCTTGAGACAGAAACAGACAATGTGTCTTCTCCTCCCCCTTCTGTGGCGAAGAAGAGACTTTAGGCTTTACCTTCAAGCAGTCATCACAAATGCCACCAGGAGGGGCTCTGAGTGGCTGTGGATGACTGAATGCAGATGGTGTTGGTGCTGTGACACCCTGCATGTCTTCAACTCCTCCGCAGCACCAAGGGTGCGGGTAGGAGCAAGCCCTGGAGAGGCTATGATGGCACAGGCGCTGCTGCCAGCATGCTCTGTGCACAGGAGGTAAATCAGCTTTGGCAGCCTCCCAGGTTGTCTCGCTGGTGTACACTACCCCTTTGAGAGGCAAGCAAGCCCATTTTGTCATACACATCCGCCTGTCAGACAGTGTTAATTCCCAGGCTAATTTCTGAGGCTGCTGCTCTCCTAACAGCAGCAGTCTCCAGGCCCTGGCTCCTCTGAGGATGGGGATGAGCTGTGGGCTCTGCCCATCTTTTCTGATCTCTCCCACCCAGACCTCAGGCTCTGCCTAGCGTGGTGCATGTCCAGCCTGGGTCTGGGTGCTGCATCAGACACTGCTGCCCCACGCATGAGTACAACAGAGTCATATTTGGCAGGCCGAAGCACACAGGGCATCCTGCAGGCAAGAAAAAGGGGGGTCAAATGACCTCCCCCTCCCCTCAGCTCAGAGGGCTTGGAAAGGACAGGACGAGTTGGAGAGGACAGGTATCCAGCTGGTGCTTGAAAAGGGCTCTGCGGGCACAGCCAGGTCCAAGAGGAATTGGTTGCGGAACTGCTCACCAGCACAGTCCTTGTGCCCAAAGCACAGACATGGCCACAGACACACTGACGCGTGGTCTTCGCAGAAGCACTGGAAACCATGCTGGATCGCAGCAGCATCTCACCACTCCTGCCTAGCAGATGCCAATGGGAGGTCTAAGGAAGCACTGGAGCAAAACTGTGCCTCTACCAGGACCTTTTCAGCTGAAAAAAGGGAAAGGGAAAAGACGCTGACGTCTGCGGCAAAGGATTAGGCCAATAAATGCCCAGGTTTAAGAGACGTGATTCACTGGGGTCCTGACAAAGGTGTCCAGCCTAGTCAGAAATGTGTGGCCGTTGTGCCAGCTCAGCTCAAGGGATCCCTTCACACCTGCTTCCAGCCTGGGAGCCTTACCCATCACCTATTTAGCTGCACTTTAGTGAACGACCCATAACCAAGGGAAAGGCACAACCAGTCCTAAGTGCTTGTCAACAATAATTAGTGTAATGCTGAATATGTCTAATTTCAGAGTGCAGACGCTTCACCTTTTAGGAAAAACAATCATAATCTTTAAACAAAGACTCATTCTCCTTTCTACTACATGAAGTCTGCACTGTATTACAGCTGTAAAGCAGCAGCCATGAGATGTGGCCTTTTTAAATGTTGTGTTACTGCTGGCCTCTGTAAGGAAGCACTGTACAAGGCCAAAAACCTCTAGAGAGGTTCCTTCATGGTTGTAATGGCAACCAATGCTTTGCTACATGAAGGGCACTGTAAGTTTTGGTGCAGGGCTCAGGGAGGGCTGGGAGCAAGGCAGAGCTCTGGCATACAGCTGCAAACACCCCTGCCAGCAGAGAATCAGTGTCTGCAGGAAGACGATGTTCCAGATATCTCTCGAAATCTGCACCTGTGTCAGCAAGTTGCACATGAACGAGAATTTCTCTTTCCCTCCTAGTTTCCTGCCTGGCAGGTTGGCACGTCCTGTGCTGCCGGCGGGTTTTGTGTCACTGAGGGCACTGCAACAGCTACCAGGAGCTATGGAAGGAAACAGTTCAGAAAGGAAAAGCCCAGACTGGGACAGTGCGGGAGAGGCCAGCCATGCCTGTGAGCACTCACAGCCCCCTCGGCTTCTGGGGCTGTCTCCACCAGAGGGGTTTCTTTCCCTCAAACTGCTTCTTGCTTGAGGTCAGGCCGCACAAACCTCTTTTCAAGCAACAATCTTTCGTTTTGCTGCTGTGACTCTAAGCTGGAAGAATCTCCATCAATGAATAAACTTTGTACAGGTGCCATTTGGGGCCCTGAAATGCAAGATGAAATGCTAAAAGTGCCTTCACAAGCAGCTCTCTCCTGCCTGAAATAATCGCTGCTCAATTTGCCAGTCTGGTGGGATTTGATTCCATTTGGCAGTGGCTTTATTGTGGCTGAGGTGGTGCAGCTGTTGTGCTCTGTTGGCCTGCTGCATGACAAGGGCAGAGCAGTCATGCTTTCATTGTGAGTCCTAATGACATTTAGGTGTGTTGGGAGGCAGAGTAAACTCACTGTGTCTGCCTGGAACCTTGGGACCACCCTGGCAAATTTTGGACAACATTTCAGTAGTTACAGCTGATTTTGTGGGACGAAGAGAGCTCACAGAGCGGTAACATTTCTTCTTGCGTAAAAACTGGTATCAGGTCAGCAGGGAGAGACCCAAATTAGTGCCATGCAGAGAGATAGCAGCACTCCTGTCTAGAAACTAATGGAAGATGAATATGAAGATTTACTTCCATCAGTTGCCCAATCTAGATGTTACAAAATGCAACTAAACATACAGCTGGTTAAACAGATGCCTGCAGTCCCTGTTGAGTCATTTCTGCTGACCCAGATGTGGGAGTGTTGCCCGTCCTGGGTGAGGATGGGAGGGATGAGGGACAGGAGGTACCCAGCTCTAGGAGCCAGTGGATATTTTGGGCAAGGGGTGCAGAGGGGAAAATAACAAGCACAACCTGCAGAGCAAAAGTGAATTGGCAACCTGAGCAGGCTTTTTGCTGCAGATGAATGTGCATGTGGTTGCGAGCAGGCAGTGCCAAGCAGGATGGCGGGAATGCAAGTTAGTGGTGCCTGTGGAGACTCACTGGGGCCGGTGCCCTCCCACAGCCTGTGTCTTCAGGGGAGAGAGCGCTGGACGGAGCAGCACCCACCGGGCTGCTGGACCCCGCTGGCTGGGACTCTTCCGCAGCACATGGGTGGGCAGCAGGGCCTGTGGGTAACCCTCCTGTGCTGCACCTGGGGCTGCAAGGAAGGAGATGCCCCTGGGGTCTGGGGCCTTGTCATGGCAGATGCTCATCTCTGCCACTCCTCCAAAGCGAGAGGGACCTCAACCCCAAGGATGCTGCTGGAGCCCGGTGATCCTCAGGGCTCTCCCTCCTGGCCTTTGCACACAGGGAGATGTCGGGCTCCCTCCGACTGGGACCTCCGGCTGCGGTTCACCCCGAAGCAGAGCAGCTACGCCCTGAACGACGTGGTGCAGCTGCGCTGTGCTGGGGAGTACGTGCCGTCGGTCGCCCAGATCAGATGCATTTCCAGCGGGACCCAGACCCTGTGGAACGGGACTGCCACCTGCAAGGGAAAGCACAGCCCTCCGTCACCCTGACCACAGGGTCCCAAGCTGGTGGCAGACCCCCTGTGATGTGGCCTTCCCTTAGCCCCATCTGGGTTACAGTCCAGGACACAGGGACCTGGATGTCTTGGCTTTCCCTCTGTCGCTTTGTCTCAGCAGCTTGCCGTGGGCAGCTGGTGGGGTCTGTGCTCCCGAGAAGGGGTTTAAAAGGCAGGAAGCCTTCCTGGCCAGCATCTCCTGCCTCCACGTGGAGAGCTGCAGTTGTGAAGCTGGGAGCAGGAGGAATAGCTGGAGGGGTTGGTCTCAAGGCTTTGGGACTCTGTGTTGTTTGTTCCCCTGGGAAGCTTCTCTGGGGTTTGGGAGAGCTCTGGTGGGGGAGGATGTCAGTGCTGCACTGCTCACCTGGGCATGAGGGGGGCCAGGAGAATAGGGTGTCAAGCACCCCACGAGTGGGTGGAACTCAGGAGAGGCTTGGGAGTCCTGGAGATAGGGGACATGGTAAGCCCTGTGCACCTGAACAGTGCCCAGGCACACGGCAGGAGTAGAGAGATGCTTGTGTGTGTCAGGGTCAGTGGTCAGAGTCATGCTGAGGAGAGCGCTGTCCCGAGAGTTTTCTTGTCATGCACCAAAAATACTCCTCACCCCATTTTATCTCTGACTGAAACATGCCAAGGGCATGTTTGGTGGACCCAAGACTCCAGATGGTACCAATCCGTGGGGATTACGAAAAGAATGAAGTAACGACTCTGAGCTGTAACAGTGGCTTCTAGCCATCCTTCACCCATGTCAAATGTGCAGGGGGAGCTCAGCCATTGAATTATTATGGATCTCTAAACAGAGATGTGTGGCTGGGGAGGAAAAACAGTGATGCCTGGATCCAGATTGAGGGGAACATAGAGTGCATCAGTAAGCAAGGTGTCAGAAGGTGTCTCTTATGGACAAATATGTGGTCAAATATGGCCCCAGTCATCCATCTCTGAGCTTCCACCATCACCACTGGGGCCAGGGATGCACTTCTGATGCCTGATCAGGTGACTCAGATCTCCCTGTTTTTGATATCCAAGACCATTCCCCCACTGAATGCTGGTCCATCCTCGCCCATCACCTGCCCGGGCAGGCTCCAGCCCTAGCTGACATCCACCCACAAGGAGATCCCCATCCCAACAAGCCTTGCTGCTGTGTCACCTCCCAGCAGATGGATGTGTCCCCTTGCCTCTCCCTCCAGGGACTGAAGGCATTGCTGGGGATTGCTGACACCTCACCACATATCTCTGACCCTCCTCAAAACCTTCTACCCCAACTAATGCCCACTTTCACCCCTGCCAGAAACATGCCAAAGGCCTCGCTGGGGCCGAGGACTCTGGCTGTCGCCAGTCCAGGAGAATTACAAGAAGAATGAAGAGGTGATGCTGAGCTGTCCTGAGGGTCTCCAGCCATCCTTCACCCATGTCAAATGTGCAGGAAAAGTCCTGTCCATCATCTATGGGAAACCTATATACAGAGAAGCTTGGCTTGGAAAGGACAGCAGTGGGCAATGGATAAACATTCAGTCGACGTTCAACATGGAGTGTGTCGGTAAGGGAGGTACCAGGAGCTCTCCTGGCTGCCCCGCTCTGCCCTTCCCGAGCAGGGCAAGGCAGGCTGGGTGTGCACAGGAGGTCTCAGGCTCTTTGTCTGCCTGGGGAAATGGTAGATGCTGCTGAAGGCAGTGTTGAGGCAGCCGCTGAGCCTGCCCTGTGCTTGCCCCAGGGGTCCTGCTAACACCTTCCCATCTCGTTGGTGTAGAGAAGTGCCAGAAGCCTGAGTGGGACTCCAGGTTTATCTTTGACCAAGAACAGGGGACCTTCAACCCAAACGATGTGGTGAAGATAAGATGCCCTGAGGGGCACTGGCCTCCACCCATGGAAATCAAATGTGTGAAGCTGAACCCAAGGGAAGGCTCCATGGTTCCTCGCAGCGGCTGGATTGTGAGAAATGGCACAGGCCACTGGCACCCTATGGAGGGGAACTTGACCTGTGTGGGTAAGTGAACGAACCAGTCTCTCTTCCAGTGCTCTCAGTTTTTCCTCCCCAAGCAGGGAGAGCGGTGCTGGATGTGTCCCACAGCACTAGTGCCCTGTGCTTGGGGTGGTCAGGGTATGGTGTGGGCATTCGCTCCAGATAAAACCACCATGGGTGCATCCCAGGTTTGTGTCTGCATTGCTGGCAACTGAGGCACCCTGCACCGAGGGGGACAAGTCCTCGCTGCTACACAGAGGGCACCAGGCAGCATGCCCGGACCAGTCAGATGGGTCTACCTGGAGAAAAGCATGATAGCCAAGAAGCAGGAGGGCAGGGTCCTGCTCTGGCTGCTGGATTTGTTGACTAAGTCATTGCTGGTGTGAAAGGGACCTGTCACCAGACCAGCTGCTAGCCCGAGGAGGGCAGCTGCAGAGAAGACACAAGTACTTTCTCGTACCCTCCCACAGCCACTGCAGCACCCAGAGTAACCCTGGAAATGGTCCAGGGCCAGAGGAAGGAGTAGGCAGTGCCTGAGTGTAGCCTGGGAGAAGGCACGACGGCCTTGTCCACATTGTGCTGGGCATAGGGTAGTGAGGGAACAGTGAGGACGACAGAGCTCAGCTCCCAGGCTCGGAGAGGAAGGGAAGGGAGTCACCCTCTTGCAATGTTTCCTTCACAGATGTCCTCCAGGTTGTCTCCGAGACCTTGGAGATTTCCAGCACCAGCATCAAACTGGACTGGATCTGCAGGCTCCCTGACACCTGTCATCACATTTGGGCCAGGTGCCGGCTGGAGGAGCTTTCCTCCCCTCCCTGTGAAGCTAAGGAGATGAAGGCAGAGGAGATGCTACAAGGCCAGGAGGGAACATTCACCTGTTCTGCTCTGCAGCCTTTCACTGTCTACAGTGTCACCATCACTCTGCCACCCAGCACAATCCTGTACACACGTCTCCTCAGGACAAAGGAAACAGGTACGCACACAAAATGTAAAGGTGCCCTTTGTCCAGCAGCTCAGCCTGAGTGTCCGCTCCCTGCAGTGATGGTCCTGGGACTGGGGCTGGTTGGAGCCTGTGGTGCACTGGGGAAGGGACTGTGCAGGGCCCTGCAGCACAACATGTCCCCTCCTCACTCTCCCCTTCCTCACCGCACCGTTGCTGCTGCTGCAGAAGGTGCAGATTTTGTAGGGGACAAATGCTCACAGCCCTCATGTGTGACTCTGTCCTCCTGTGCTTCCAGTGCCAGACAAACCTGAGAAGCTGTGGCTGGATCCCAGCGTGGGGTCCCTCAGGTGGAAGGCGCTGCCCTCCTGCAAAGGGGAGATCATCGGATACCAGGTACCAGTACCCGTGCTCCCTCTCACCCCTTGCCAGGCACATCGCTGACTGGAGCTCTGTGCAGGCAGCCTGGGGAGCAGTGTGAGCTCTCCTCGTCCAGCGCCCACCAGCTCTACACTGCTGGTGTTTCTGGTGGGGTCAGGTCCTCTCCTGTCACCAGCCAGCAGTAGTAGCTCCTCTCTGCAGTGCTGCGCTGAGCAGGAGCAGGAGGTTGGTGCTGCTCCCCACCAGCTCCCTGTCCTTCCTCTAGCTGAACATCACGACAAGGAGAGCACACGACGGCAGCTTCCTTGAATTCAAGCAGGTGATGGTGAACCAGTCTGTCACTCAGTACACGCCGCCTCCTCAGACACCTGGAAGCAAATACACGGTGACAGTGCAGGGCCTCACGGCGGCTGGTGCTGGGGAGGCGTCACTGCTGGAATTTCAAACCTACGTCTCGGGTAATGGATGTTCTGCCCTGGGTCTGGCTGAGGTGGCCTCCCTGTGAGCGAGCGCTAAGCCTGGAACAGCTTCCAGAGCTGTGTGTGCACTCACCCTGTCCCCACCAAGACGGAGACCGGGGCTGTGGGCACCGTGAGCCTGACTCAGCAGTGGGGAGGATGGGGCTGGGTGAGTCCTGCTGTGGGGGGGTGAATTGCCTGGTCTCCAGAGCCGCTGCGTTGCTTCAGCCCCTGTTTGTGCATGCAAGAGCAGAGGTGGCTCCTCTACTCTCCCATTAAAGAAGATGATGATACCCACCCCTGCAGAAGGGCGCATGGAGGGCTCAAGGTCAGACAGTACTAGGGCAGCTGAACCTGGGTCTGTGTGTTCTCCTGCTGTGCGCAGGCTGGTTGAGCAGGCTTCCAGACCCTCTAGTTGTGTATGGGAGATGGGGCAAGTCCCTGTGCTCCAGAACCTCCCTCTGCCATGCCCTACTCTACTCATCAGATGTGAGGGCAGAGGAACGCTGTGCCTGTCTGTCTGTCCCTGCGGCATCCAGGACAGCAGGACCCAGACACATGTGTCTACAGACATGCAGACACCCAATGCCAAGGTCGGGGCCACCGCTGGTGCATGGTCCGGGCTTTGGCACCCACTCCTGGCTGTCTGTTAGTTGCAGGGCAGCCTCTGGGCTCGTGGCCTGGGTCGGCAGTGATGGTGGTGGTGGTGGTGGTGGTGCTGGTGCCCCTGTTTGCAGGGATCCTGTGGTTTGTGCTGTCCAGGTGAGTAGGAAGGAAAGAGGATTGCTGCTCTGCCTCTGGCCATGCTGGGCTGTGGGGTGGCTGGGGGTGGAGAGGGGATTTCCCCAGCTGCTCCCACCGTTCTCCAGGCACAAGGGATGTAGCTGGCTGGTCCTACCATAGCTTGGCTGTAGGGCTCCTGGCTGGGGCTCATAAGCATCTTCCTTGGGCCTGGGGCAGGGATCGTGTGTGCAAAGAGACACCCTCCCCTCCCCCTCCTTGTTGATGTTGCTGCCACTGCTGCTGTCCCCTGGGGTGTTGATGGGCAGTGCCTGCCAGCTCGTGAGAGGCCCGGAGGGAGGGTCTGCAGAGCCCTCCATGCCTCTGCCGCCGCGTTCAGCGGGGCCCTGGGACACACCAGCCCCTCTCCCACTCAGGACTGCCCTTTGCCTTCCCAGGAGAAGGAAAGCCTTGCCCAGCAAAGCTGAGGAGGACCATTACACAGGTAGGGTCCCCATCACAAAGACGGCTGTAGAGCTGGGGCTGGAGCTGGGATGGGAGCAAGTCTGTTGCAGGATAGCCTGCAGGTCTATTGCAGGAGCCTGTTGGCATCCCGGGGTGGCTGCAGGGAGCCCAGCTGGCTCTGGGTGATGTCCTGTTGTTCCCTCAGAGCTCCAGCCCTACGAGAACTTGGATAATTACTGCGTGATCAGGGAGACCCGTCTGGCACAGGAAGATGCAGGTGAGAGATGGAGTGCCCTGCCTGTTCCCACCAACAACAGGGAGAGGGTGGAGAGGGGCAGCTGCGACAGTGTGAGCTCCGCATGCTGCTGAGGGCCGGCAGCAGCTTCTGCCCACGGTGATGTTGGTTTTCACAGGTAAAGGTGGCCAGGCTGGAGAGCTCTTGCCCCAGCACCTGTCTGTCCTGGAGTCCTCAGGAGACACTCTGAGCAGTGAGATAGAGAGGAAGATGAGGTGGATGTCCAGGACTCAATGCTGATGGTACTTCCCATGTCCACTTCTCAAGGCTTGGTCCTCCACCACTGGAAGCAGGACCCCATATATCTTCTGCTGGGTTATTGCTCCCCCTCAAATTTACTCCCTCGTCAAGCTCCAGCATTCTCTGTCACAGAACAGGAGCAGCCGAAGGCCTGGGACAACCTGATTGTGCCAGTAAGGACATGTTCTGATAGTCCTCCATTGCTCTGGCAAAGCCGTCTCACATGCATTCTGGTGCCTGCAACTGTCCTTTGAGACTAAAGCAGCTCTCTGGGTCCCAGCCCCTCTTTCCCTGCTCCGTATTCACATATCCATCTAGACCCTGGCCTCTGCTTGAGTTTGGTCCAACCACGCTGTGTCCAAACAACCAATAAATTGTTCTGGTTTGCAGGGGCTGCCTGCCCCACAAGATCTCCCACCTTGTCGTGGTTCTTCTGCTTTATGTGTGAAAAACCCTGCCCCTATGAATCTTCATGGAGGAACTTGGACTGGGCTTTTCCAGTGCCCAGAAGCCCTGAGGAAGCACGTCTAAGAGGCTGCATGCTCCCAGCGCAATGCTTCGGGTTGCTGCTTTCTCTCCTCCCTGTCCTATGAGTAGCATGATCTCAGCTAGGCCTGGCTGGACCTCTGTGTTGGTCTGTGACCTCCTCTCTGGGTGCTGGTGCTCGTCTCCCACTTTGTGCTGTGTAGTTGGCCCCGGCCCCTTGGGAAACTCCCACCCTGCAGTCTCTGGGATCTATTCGGTCTCGGTTGTTGCTGCTGTCCTGGTGCATCCCCCAGCAGCCACTGCCTCTCCCATGCTGAGGGATGCTGGCGACCGGTGCAGCCCGGAGGTTGAGGGACAGCCTGAAGGCTCTCCTTGGTGAGGAATACACTGCTGGAAGAGAGGGCAGTTGACCACTCCCTTCTCCAGCCTTTTCTTTGGCTTTGGATGACCTGCATGTGCCAGTAAATACATGTTCTAGCAATTTTTCATAAGAGCTGTCTGATCATCATTGTGGTACCTGCAACTGCCCCTTGGGACCAAAGCGTCTCCTTCCCATGGGCTCTTGGTGGTGTGACCTGCATGTCTGATGGAGCTACTCCCGATGGGTATTGGACAGCGAGGAGAAGAGGGACCTTAACTGCATTTGGCTGCTACTGGTTGAGGAAGCGGAATGCGCAGGGTTGGGGTATGGGTAAACGGAGGGTTGGTTTGTGCTCTTGCCACCTCCTGGATTGTCCTGCTCCCTACCCCCATATCCAGTCAGACCCCAGCCTCTCTGCCTGCTCTGTCTGCACAACCGGAGGCTCGTGGTTTGGAGGGTGCTCCCCACCCCGCCATAGCTCCTGCCTGGGCCCTCATTGTCCTTGTGGTGTCATGTTCCCTGTGGGGTGCTGAGTTGACTGCAGCTTGTTGAGGGGAGGCCATGAGCAGGGCTGCTGTGGCCTAGAGCCGTGGCTGACAGCATCCCCAGGACTTCAGGGCTGTGCTGGGCAGCTCTGATGTACATTTGGATGGAATGTGTGGTGGGAACTATTCAGGAGGATGGGGCCAAACTCTTTTCAGTGGTGCCCAGTGACAGGACAAGGGGCAATGAGCACAAACTGAAGCAGAGGAAGTTCCGCCTGAACATGAGGAAGAACTTCTTCACTCTGAGGGTGATGGAGCACTGGAACAGGCTGCCCAGGGAGGTGGTGGATTCTCCCTCTCTAGAGATATTCAAGACCTGCCTGGACAAGGTCCTGTGCAGCCTGCTGTAGGTGACCCTGGACTAGATGACCCACAGAGGTCCCTTATAACCCCTAACATTCTGTTATTCTGTGTGATTCTGTGAGTGGTGGTACTCTCTCCCATTCATCCTGGGCAGGAGCATGTCCTGTGCATGTGTCATTGGCAAAGCTGAGGGACAAGCATGGTCCTGGCTCCTCCTCAGACCTGGGGCTTGTGACCCAGCCCTCTCTGTGATCTGAGACATCCCAGGTGGGCCCATGAGAGGTTCTGGAGGAAGAGAAAAGCAGGAGCTGCTGAGGAGGAAGGGGGATGCTTTAGTAGCTCTGAGTGTTTCCTCAGGCACTCAGCTGGCACTGGAGGGCAGGGTGGTCTGCACGCTTCGAGGCAGATGAGAGTGTTGCCAGGCTGAAGGGGAGGATGAGAAGGCAGCTGGGGATGGAGGAGCAGGGAAGGACAAGAGAGAGTGTGGGCTGAGTGTATCTCATCAGAGCCAACGACAGTTCCAGGCCATGAGGTACTCTTTGCAGTTCTTGCCCTATTCCTATCCTTGCTTCTTGCCAGCTCTTTATGTGCTTGCTCAGAGGTCTTCCGTCTCCTGCGATCACTCAGGGGAAGTGCAGTGACTCATCACAACTGTAACACCCATGCAGTGGCGTTGGAAAGCACGTGGACATTGCCTCAGACATACGAGCAGTGTTTCTTGGATGCACTATGGTAACTAGGAGGATTTTGGAGGGGAAACCCTGTGATCCTGGTGACAGGGGTTCTTCTGTTGAGTACCAGTGCCTGGATGCCCCTGGGGAAAAAAGACAGCAGCTCTGACACTGATGGGAGGTTCCCTCCCCAGAGAGGAAGCATGTAGCTCTCATGAGATTTCCCCATGTTTCTGTTTCCTTCCTGTGGTTGCAAGTCTTGCAGTCAGTTACAGATGCCCGGGCTCAGAGGCAGCGAGTGGGGCTGAGATTTCAGTCCTGCCTGGGGACTTCATGGTAGCATGGCCTCGCAGTTGCTGACTCTGAGCTTTCTCCTCGTGCTCGTATCTCTGCTGGCAGCACAGGGCCAGGAAGAACCTGATCCCAAGGTCCAAGGAGTGCCCTGGGAAACAGGTAAGAAGCAGTTCCTCCCCTCTCCTCAAGAGAAGATGTTGCTGCTCCTCCCCTTGCAGGTTTGATGGGCGTCTTTACTGCCTGCAACCCTGGGCTGGGGCCAGCGCCAAGGGGGGAGCCGGCCATTGCTGGGAGACCCTGGACCGGACCCATGGTGTGGTGTGGGTGCACTGGGGGTGTGATGGGAAGGACAGGGTTGGGCTGCATGGTCAGGGATGGATGATGCCCTGCACTGAGCCAGTTTGCCAGTCGCTCCCTGAAGCTGCAGGCATCAATCAGACTTGATTTTGTGAGTCAGGGGAAGGGCCTTCAGGGAGCAGGGCTTTAGATACACATCCTACGCCCAGGTGTGCACGAGGGATGCTGCCTGCTGAGAGCAGAGCAACAGGGACCTTGCTGCTGCTTTGCCAGCTGGATGGGCCTGGGTGTGGGGAGTGGCTGGGCCAGTGGAACAGTGGGACGCAGCTGCTGTTTGTGGTGCTCAGCTGGGCATCTCTTGACTTCAGCTGGGCATCTCTCGCCTCCAGTAATAAGGGCTGTTTGAGAGCAAAGCCTGACTGCAAGAGGCTTGTTCACCAGCATGTCTATACTTCTTCGTGGGTGTTCAGAAGATGGTCTGAACCTTGCAAGATCAGTTCTCTGCCACTTTGGGAAAAGAAGATTGTATTTTAAGCACTTTGAGGCCTTCCAGAGCCCCTTGCAGAGGCTGGAACAGGGAAGTGCTCCTTCCTACGTGACAGTATCCTTGCCTGTAGGAATCATTGCCACAAAGCCCCCGCCTGCAGCTCTCAGCAAACTGCTGGGACAGGCTGTGCCTTCTCAAGCCCATAGGATGGTGAATGTGGTGAGGAGGGGATGTGGAGGATGGAGCCGGGCTTGTGGCGGGCAGAAGGGGCAGGGGCTGTGGTAAAGCAGAGGATGTGAACAGGGAAGGTGTTGCTCAGCCTGATGTCCCACTGCATGGTGGTGTGGGGAAGGAGGAGAGCAGCCGAGGGACTGACTGAGCTGGCACAAGGACACCAGAAGTGTAACAGGGACATCTTTGATCCCTGTGGGAGGGCTGAGCCATGGCTGGAGAGACCTGCATCCCAGCAGGGCTGGTGGTGCTGTGGTCCATCAAGGACAGCCTGAGCTGGGGTGGGTGACATGTCTGCAGAAGAGGCTGGAGGGGGGCTCCTAGTGCACAGGGGATAGTCCTGGCAAACTCCATGCCATGGGCTGTGAAGGAGGGCAAATGCACACAAGGGTAGGGGGGTGAGGTTCATGAATGAGTAATCATTCACGCTTCATGCACACAGGGAGAGCCCCATTCCAACAAGCCTTGCCAAGGGGTCATGTCCTGGCAGATGGATGTGTCACCTTCCTTCTCCCTTTCGTGGCTGGATGGATTGCTGGGGACTTTTCTCCGACCACCCACCCATGCCTCCCATCACCTCCCACCTCCCACCCCAGCTAACACCCACTTTCACCTCTGCCAGAAATGTGCCAAAGGCCTCGGTGGGACTCAAGGCTGCAACTGGCACCAGACCAGGAGAATTACAAGAAGAATGAAGAAGTGATGCTGACTTGTCCTGAGGGTCTCCAGCCGTCCTTGACCCATGTAAAATGTGCGAGAGAAGTCCAGTCTATTAGTCATGGGAAACCCGTATACAGAGAAGTTTGGCTTGGAAGGGACAGCAGCAGTGGCTGGATCCGCATTCGGTCCAGCGTGGAGTGCGTCGGTAAGGGAGGCACCAGGAGCTCTCCTGGCTGCCCCGCTCTGCCCTTCCCGAGCAGGGCAAGGCAGGCTGGGTGTGCACAGGAGGTCTCAGGCTCTCTGCCTGCCTGGGGAAATGGTAGGTGCTGCTGATGGCAGTGCCAAGGCAGCCCCTGAGCCTGCCCTGAGCCCAGCCTGCCGTTCAGCAGCGGGTGGGAGGTTCTTGCCGAAGGTGTGGGTGATGAGACTCTCCCTTAGTCCTTCTGGCAAGAGCACATGCACAAAGGAGAGGGCCCCGGGGACAGTTCCATGCATGCCCAAAGGCTTCAGGGCCTCCAAACTGGTCCCCTTGGGTGCTTTGCTGACTTCATGTGGCAGGTTCCTAAGGCATGAAATAGCCTTGCCTTCTTAGATGATGCCACAAGGCACCAGGGTCAAATGCTGGCCCACGAGCCTCTGTGCAGGCTTTGTGCATAGTGTGAGCTGCTCATGGGTGCCCCAGTCCCTGCAGCCCCTGTTCCTCCTGGCCATTCCTGCAAGGCCAGGGCAAAGCAGCGTGGGGCCCATCTTGCCCCCATCCCCTTGCTGGGGATGTGGTGTATTTGGAGCTACTCTGGTTTCCTAGAGCTCCATCTCTCACTACACTGCCAGGGAAAAGGAGCCTTTCTCTTGGGGTCTATGCAGAGCAGGAAAGGAGTAGGACTTTCTAAGAGCTGCAGCTGTTGGAGTGTAGAGATGCTGGGACCCACAGACACCGGAGTTGTGACTCAGCAGGGAAAACCACCTTGAGCAACAGCAGTCCACATGTTCACCCGCATTCATTGCTGCCTGGACTCTTGCTGATCCTCTACCAGAGAGCTGGAGTGAGCCATTTCAGCCTCTTGCTTTCCCTCTGTCATGGATGGGTGGGGATCAGGGCTTTCTGGCGGCAGCACCGTGTAAAGGCTGGGAGAGGAAGGGAAGGAAGTAAACCTTTTGCAATGTTTCCTTCACAGAGGTCCTCCAGGTTGTCTCCCAGGCCTTGGAGATCTCCAGCACCAGCATCAAACTGAACTGGACCTGTAGGGTCCCTGAAGTCTGCCAGCGCATGCGGGCCACGTGCCGTCTGTCAGGGCCTTCCTCCCCTCCCTGTGATGCCGAGGAGGTGACGGGAGAGGAGGTGCTAAGTGGTCAGGAGGGGACATTTGCCTGTTCTGCTCTGCAGCCCTTCACTGACTACAGTGTCACCATCACTCTGCCGCCCAGCACGGTCCTTTTCACGTGGCTGGTCAGGACAGAGGAAACAGGTATGTGCGCAAGAGCGCAGGAGAGAAGGGACAGTCCTGAGCTGTGTCACAGGTAGGGAAGGTGGATGAAGGTGCCCTTTGCCCAGCAGCTCGGCCTGATGCCCTGCTCCCTGCAGTGATGGCCCTGGGTTTGGGGCTGCTCGGATCCTGTGGGGCTCTGGGGAAGGGGCCGTGCAGGGCCCCGCAGCACGGCACATCCCCTCCTCACTCTCCCCCTGCTCACCCCACCGTGCTGTAGGGGACAAGCCCAGCTTGGGGCTCCCTTTGCAGCCTGTACCTGGGCCAGGTGCTGCCTGCCCCCTGCTCTGGGCTCAGCCCCTCCTCACTGTGCCCACTCATGACCCGTCCTCCTGTACTTCCAGTGCCGGACAAACCCGAGCAGCTGTGGCTGGATCCCAGCACAGGGTCCCTCAGGTGGAAGGCGCTGCCCTCCTGCAAAGGGGAGATCGTCGGATACCAGGTACCAGGGCACCACGGGCTGCCCGTGCTCCGCCTCACCTTGCCAGGCACCTCCCTGCCTGGAGCTCTGTGCAGAGCGGGGAAGGGAAGTCCGTGATGACCCGACTTCCCAGTCACTCTGGGTGAATACCTGGCTGTGCTGAGCACGAGCGCTTTCTGCTGTACCCTCGACGCGCCTTGTGCTGTGGTGTTGCCCAGAGAGGTGGTGGGTGCTCCCTCCCCTCGGGGCTTCCTCCCCGGGTCCGCTCAGCCTGGGCTTTGGCAGACTTTGCGGCTCGGTGTGCAGCTCTTGGTGACGTGTCCGCTGGGGTGGCCTGCCCGCGTTTCCTGTGTCTGTTGCGTGCTTCTTTCTGGTTCTGCCACAGGGAAGCCAGTGGTTTGAGTCGCCCTCTGAAAAACCCCTCTTCTTCATGGACAGTCACACCGTTCCTTGCAGTGTTCCTCGGTGTGTGGCTAGAAGCACCCCTGAGGCTGTTGCTGCGGGACTCTTCCCGCAGGGCGGCACTGCTTTCTAGTGCTGACCGGGGCTGAGACCCTTACCCATGTGCCCTCCGCCCTCTCTGAGGACAGAGTTCTCCATGGGGTGACAGGGACCCAGGTTCTTTGTGGCCCTCTCAGCTCTTGACTGCAGAAACCAGCAAACAGGCGCCCTGCGGCACTGCTTCTGGCTCTGTTCCAGCTCATTCGCTGCTCCCAACCACCTCTGTATGGGAAATGAACCCTTTGTTTTGGTTTTGGTTAGCTCCTGTTATGCATATTCCCAAGATGCCAATTCCATAAGGGCCCTGCCAGCAGCAAGGATCTCAGGAGAAATTCAGATGATGCACTGGCAAATGGGAAGCCTCCATCTCCATCCCTTGTGGGAAGTCTGTCCCCCCCTTTTCATGTAGACAAAGCCTTCAGAGTCCAAAGTCAGATGGGAAGGAAGAGCAGTTGGGGGTTCTTCTCGTGGGGGATGTCAGCCCAGTGCCCGCGCTGTTGCAGTGCCAGACCGGTGATCTGGCCTCGCGCTCGTGACACGTATACACACCTCTGCGGTCTCCCTCTCACCCACAGCTCTTCACAGAGGCTTGGTCCTTTGCTCACAGAGGCAGCCGCTCTGAAGTCTTGAGCGTTGGCTCCAAACTCCTCCTCTGCTCCTCTTGTCTGCTTTGAGGTCCACGCGCGGGGCCAAGGCTGCTGGTGGTTCCCCTGTGGGAGCCTTCCACCAGCGGGGCAGGCGCAGGGACGGGGAGGCTGGCGGGGCTGCTTGGCTCTGTCTGGGTGAGCTGTGGGCACGTTGCTGCCCTCCAGCTCTGCCTCCCGTCCCAGCTGAACATCACGACGAGGAGCGCGCGGGATGGCAGCGTCCTGGAGATGGAGCGGCTGCGGCTGAGCGGCTCCGTCACCGAGCACCGGCTGCCCGAGCACGGCCCCGGCAGCAGCTACGTGGTGACCATGCGGGGACTGACGGCTGCCGGGGCCGGGGCTGCGTCGCTCTGGGAGTTTCCGACCAACAGCTCCGGTAACGCTCGCCGCGTCCCAGTCCCACCGGGGTGACCACGGCCGAGGCCGCTCTCTGTCCCTGTCCCTGCGGCCTCCTGCCCGCGCTGCCCGGGGCTGCCCCGCTGCCCGCGCAGCCCCCGCCATGCTGCCCGCCGACGCTCACCCCCCGGCTCTCCCCCTCCAGACACCCCGCTCCCTCTCGACCTGCGCTGCCGCAGCGCGCGGGACATCTCCCCGTCCCAAGGGACGGCCGTGCTCCCCCTCGTCCCCATCGCCCGTCCCCCCGAGGCGCCCAGGTGAGTGCAGCCCCCGCCAGCTCTTCTCCCCGCAGCCTTCCCCGGGGCAGCGCTCGCCCGCGGCCGCCTCCGCCCCGCTCTCCCCGTCCCCGTCCCCGTCCCTCCCACCGCGCTGCCTCCCTCGCAGGGAGCACCAGCTCGTCGTGGCCGCCACGCACAACGGCTCGGTGCTGGAAGGCGCCTGCTCGGGGGAGCCGCAGCCCTTCGACGCCCGCCGGCAGCCCCCCGCCTACGTGGCCGCCGTGCTCAACCTCACCGCGCCCGCGGACTTCGTGCTGGGCGACGGGACCCGCGGGCAGGGCTACCACAATGCGGCCCTGCGGCCGGGCTGCCACTACACGGCCGTCCTGCGCCTCGCCCGCCGCTCGCAGCAGGTACACTGGTGGGGGTCCTGCTCCCCGCGGACGGGACGCACGGGCTCCGCTCCCGGCCCCAGAGCCCGGAGCCCAGATGCCTTGGCAGGACGGTGTCCCTGCTGTCCTCGGCCACAGCTGGGGTGTTCAGTGCCGTGGGTGGGAGGCTTTTGCCCCCAGGGTGGGCAGCGGGGCAGGAGGGTCCTGAGCTCTCCCTCCCATCTTCTCCAACAGGCAGAGAAGTTCACCTGCATCTGCTACAGCTTCTCTGTTGGTAAGTGGGCTCCTTGCTCCCTCTGCCTGAGGGTCTCTCCCGCACGATCCCTTTCCCCAGCCTGGCCGCTTCCCCTGGAGAGGAGCTGGCCAAGAACAGGAGCTGGGGCTGTCGTTGCCCTACTTCCATCCTGGTGGAAGTTCTCTGGATTTTCAGGCTATTTGTGGTGGTTGGGTTCTTGGCAACCTCTGGCCACTTGGCAGGAGTGGCACCTGTGGCAGCTGGATAGCCTGTGTCATCGCTGCCATCATCACATATTTCATCCTACTCCTAGTGCTCCCCTGGTGTGTGTTTCGTCCCCAAAATGCAAAAGCGTCACCAGGCAGTAGCCATGCCCGGGCAGTCAGAGAGACAGGGCCCGAGCTGCAAAGTATCACACCAAGCAAGCACCTACTCATTCTGTACCACCTTAGCTATTCTCCAACGCAAAGCCTGTGGAGGGAGATGAGGGAAGCTGCTTTCTGCCCTACGCCCCATGAGTCTGGGATTTGACAGTTGTGTTTGCTTATCTTAGAGGTCTTTTCCACCCTTAATAATTCCTTGATTCCATGATGCTATGACCTCCCGACGCCTGGTTCAGGCTGTGTGGGAGCCTGAGTCTGGTCTGTGCTGGTTACAGGGCAGGAGCCAGTGCCTCTGCTGGGCAGGGTGCCCGTGGTTATGGCGGTAGTGCTGGTCGTTTCACTGCTGGCACTAGGGATTTTGCTGCTCTTCTTGCTCTTCAGGTGAGTATGTGCCACGCCTCTCCTGCTCTCTGTGAGGCATCTTGCACTGCCAGGGAGTGTCCAAGTGGACGCTGGGATACAGCAAGGTGGGAGGCAGAGCTGTTACACAGGCAACTGCCTCTCCTCTGCCAATCTCTGCTGCTAGTCTACAGGCCCGACTTGCTGTTTTGCAGGAGAAAGTACAACAGTTCAAAAACTTCAGACAACAACAGCACTATCCCCCTGCGAAGATGTCAAGGAGGTGTAGTATGAGCAGAGGCCTTGCATGCCTTTTCTGGCTGAGCTGTCTGTTAAAAGGACAGACAGGGTGCTTAAAGGCTCTGCAAGGCTCTTACAGGAACAAGGGGATCAGAGCTGGCTGGCACGGGAGAAAGGAACGTCTCCCAGGAGAGCGGGACCTGAGTGCAGAGGGTCATTCTAGGGTCTGGTGGGGTTGTGACTGCCACAATGCCAGCTCAGTCACAGCTGCAGAGCTCCAGGGCCAGCCATCAGGTCCATGCTAAACTCCTGGCCTCATGGTGTCCGTAGGTGTGTGCAAGATGAAGACAGAGATCCCGGTGGAGGAACTGCTGGAGACTCTGAAGAGGCTGAAGAGGGCAGAAATAGAGGCAGAGCAGACAGAGGATGAATCAGTCGACAGGCGTGGCGCTGGGCGTCTGAGGGAGTATCAGGTCTGGTTTAGCTTTGCTTTCCTGCCTGGCTACACTGTCCACCCAGCCCTCACCCCTTCCTTGGGTGTGTGATGCAGTTGGCTTTAGCCAGCCCCAGAACGTGTGCCAATGGGCTTGTCTTCTTTCTCTGCAGCAACTGTCCTCCACTTTGTTGCATCCCTGTGATGCTGGGAAGGAGCTGTGTAATCAGAGCAAGAACCGCTACAAGAGCATCATCCCATGTAAGCAGAGCTCTCCAGGGGCTGGCACAGGTGTTTGGAGTTGGAAGGGCAGCACGGGGTGCTGGGCTGGTGTAGGTGCTCCTCCAGATATTCAGCAATTCTGAGCTCCTTGCCTCATCCTCTGTGGCCACTGAAACGCAGAGGGATTTTCCAAAATTGTCACGTTAGCCCAAGTATTTTATGCCGAGTTGGAGAATCCTCCCTGCAAGCTTAATCACTCATCATTGTATTCCTGTTCCCACTGTTAGTCGGTGCTGAACACTGCTGTTTCCCACCCAGAGGTGGCTACTTGTGGGAAAATAGAGGGAGTGATCCAATTTCTATGAAAACTTAAAGCTCCCCTGTGCCCCACGTGCTGTGGACAGTTGGTCATGGCGTTACCAGTCTTCCCCCAAAACACGTTGCTTTTTCTGCTGTGCCATGTCACCTTTCGTCCCATTAGCTGTTCTTTACCTCTGAACATGTCCTCAGGCCCAGAGTGCTGCTGAGGAGGAAGCGGACACTCCCAGACTTTCCTGAATTACATCCCCCTCCTTAAGCAGTCACTTCGTGGCTGCCCCAAAGAGACAGTCCACCGACTCCCACCTCCCTTCTCTTTCAGATGATCACTGCCGTGTGGTGCTGCAGCCCTCTGACACCGGGAATGGCTACATCAATGCCAGCTACGTGGATGTAGGTAGTGAGGGACTGCTGCCCTGACAGGGTGGAGGTGCCCGGGCAGGGTAGGAGTGGTCCCTGGCTGCGCTGGGTGAGGATAGCCCCGCTCACACGGGTGGCCCCAGGGCCCGCCGCTCGCTGCCCTCAAATGCTGGTGGATCTTGGGGTATTGCTTTCCTACTCTGGGTCTGTGTGCAGTGCTCATCCCCAACGAAAAGGGACCTGTGTGAGGGGACGGGAACAGAGATGCAGACCCCGGGTACCCCCTCTCCATGCTGGCCAAGCATGGTGCTGTGGGACATGCTGTGCCAAGGGCTCGGGGCTGTGGTGCCTGGGGGGATGGGTCATTTATTTCATTCCCTGTTAATTGTTTGACCCGTGTGATCGGAGCTGTTTGAACCTCTCCCCGACAGAGCTACCAGAGTCCACGCTTCTTCATTGCAGCTCAAGGTGGGTGCTCCCAGCCCTCGTGTGCAGGAGGTGTCAGTCTCTGCTCTGAGCACTCTGGGGAGTGGGGAACAGGGACAGCAGCTTAGGAGGTGTCAATGGCTCAGTCGAAGGCCATGTATCTCCTGGACCTCTGTCTTGGGTGGTGGTTATGGCTGCTGTAGGGCATGGCAGGCCTTGGTGACAGTCTGGCAGTAGCCAGCTGGACCTGGTCCCTGCACTGCCCAGGCTGAGGACGTGGTCCTTCCACCCACAAGCCTGGTTTTTTCCATTTGGCATCTGGTGTGACAGGGACAAACCTGCAAACGCCTGACACATCTGCACTCAGTGCACTCCAAGGCAAACTGCCTCCAACAGCGTAAAGCCAGATGAGTTAGCCTGCTCTGTGCAGCGTGCAGTGAGGAGGTCTCAGGCTCCTTCCAAAGCTGCAGAAACACTTTTCAGGAAATAGGAACCTAAATGTGGGAGCAGCTCATGGTCGTCTTAAGGGTCTGGATGGGGAAGTCCCTGAAGCAGCAGTGAATTCCTGATGTATCCTGGGCTCACCTGCCCTCCCTCTTCCTCGGCCCAATTTCTAACACGGGTGATGAATCCAAGATGCCCAGCACGCCCTGCCAGGCACTGCTGTGCCCAGGCTGTGCAGCGTTAGTCACTGGGCAGAGGGAAGCCTGGGGCTTCTTGTAGCCTGGGAGGATCTGAACCATGCCTGGCAGCAGCTGTGCCCTCACAGCTTGGACACTGGCACAGGGCTCTCCTCTTCCTCCCCAAGGACCCTTGCCTGGGACGGTAGTGGATTTCTGGCAGATGGTCTGGCAGGAGAAGACCTCGGTCATTGTGATGCTGACGGGCTTAGTGGAGCATAACAAGGTAGAGAAAACATCTCAGCCTGTGCTCAGCTCTGGCCTCACCAGAGTCCGGGCTTCCTTGCCAGCTTTGCTCTGCCTTGCTTTGCTTTGCTTTGCTCCCAGTGCAGATGTCAATGAGGGCAGAGAGCAGCTCCACACCTCTGCTGGCTTGCACCGCTTCCCTCATGAGTTTGCTACGGCTTAGTGGTCTCACCGCTGTTGACAGACAAAGTGCGAGCAGTATTGGCCAGAGCAGGAGCAGGTCTATGGCGACTTCACCGTGACACTGAACAACATCAGGACCACCACAGGCCTTGTCACACGTATCTTCTCCTTGCATAAGGTAAGCCTGGCATGTAGCTGAGATGGGGATGCAGGATGCTGCTGGGTTTCAGCCTCCGGTGGGAGCTGTTGGCCAAGAGACGCTGTGGGGAACCCTGCCTGTTCTCCAGCACCAGCAAGTCAGCATTGCTATCGCTGACAGCCATGCCAGGGCATCAACCCCAGGTTTCTGTGCCAGGCAAAGGCATTTGGTCAGCTCCAGTGGTTACTCCAGCTGAGTCTGGACTAATGATGCACACGGGCAGATCGTGCATCCTTGAGGGCTTGGATGAGGTGATCAGAAAGCATATAAAAGCAGTTAGAGAGTATAAAATGCCCTCTCTGTACATCCAGGATGATGGGACAGGTGCCTGCCTGTCACCTGGGCCAATCTGCAGAGCATCCACATTGAAGCTGCATGGTCATATACAGCTCCTAAACATGAACAGATAGTTTATGGTTTGAGATATCCTACATAACGATATTTCTGAAGATGTGTGCTTCTGCTGAAGTTATGCCTCAGATAATAAGCAGAAATTGAAGGAGCTGCAAGGAGGGGAAAACAGGTACAATATAAAGAAACTGCAGTTACGCATATTGTTGTCCTCTCTTGTCTTGCCCAGAGCAAAGTCTAGCTGAAAGGCAAAGCTCCAAGAGCACCTGATGGTGGGGACACAGCAGTTCATTAGTTCAGGCCAAGTGAATGTGATGTTTAGGGAAACTTACGTGATGGGCTGGTAACAAAAGTGACTACATTCACATCAGTGCATACTAGCCTTAGGAAATGCCTTACTTGGGGAAGCTAGGGCCTTTTGATGACTAGAGAAACACTCTACGCTGTGAATTTCATTTTCATTGCTCTGGGGCACAAGCTGCATTTACTGCACTGAGTTCACTGTTCTCAGTATGGAGAAGCAGAGAACAAAGTGAATTGTGTGGCTGTGTGCTGGATGAACTGTCCCTTTGCTATCTGATGAGGTATAGTGGAGCAGTCATTGTGGTGGGGGTGCTGGGGGGGAACCCTGTGTGCTGGTGCCCCCCAAAGCAGTTTTCTCCACTGCTCCCTGTTTGTTGGCATGCAATTACCTCACACAAGTCTCCAGGTTGGTTTCTGCTCCTGCTCCCAGCCATGTCTCCCTCTTCGCAGGCAGGCTGTGCTCTCCCGAGAGTGGTGGAGATGTTTCACTACCTGCTGTGGCCAGACCATGGGGTCCCGACAAACCCTGCCCAGCTCCTGGGCTTAGTGGAGTTGGTGAACAAGAGGGGGTCAGAAGCTCCTGCCGGACCCGTGCTGGTGCATTGCAGGTACTGGGCTGGGACCACCTGGGTGCTGGGACAAGGCTGGCCGGGGCAGCACTAACCACAAATTTTCTGTGTCCTCAGCGCGGGGATCGGGCGCACAGGCACCTTCATCGCCTTGGACTTCCTCCTGAAGATGGGGAAGGCTGCGGGGAAGGTGGATGTGTTTCACTGTGTGCAGAGGCTGCGGGAGCAGCGGGTCAGCATGGTGCAGACCGAGGTGAGGAGAGTTACCTGCTCCCTGCACACTGCCAGGCTGCAGATCTGCTTCCCACCCTTCTAAGGGATGTGGCAAAGCCATACTGGCAGTGCCGTTCATGGTCCAGCCACAGGGACTGGAGCTGCCAGGTGATGGAGACTGCAGGATCTTGTTTTCAATGTTGTGTCCAAACCTACTTGGGATCCATGTTCCCCTGAGACCCTCCAGGATGCCAGCAGCTTTCATATGCACCACTCATCATAGGCTTGTAGGCAAGGAGCATGAACAAAAGTCCGCATGTCCTTCAGGCAGTCAGGATGTCCACCCTCGTGGCATCTACTGGGCAGCAGTGTCCTGGCCAAGGGACTACGTCCCTATGGTCTGCTCAGAACTGGGACCCTTTAGAGAACTCTGGGTTGGGCAGGACCATCCAGCTGCTTGTAGGAGGACTAACTATTTCACTAAGTTTCTGGGTTTTCTTCCCTAGAGCAGGGGTCTGGTCTGAGAGGGAGCATTAAACCACAGGAAGATGCAACAACCCACCACTGGGTTGTTGCAGTTGCTGGCTGTTTCTCAGAGCAGGGCTGCCTGCATGGAGTGGTGTTCTGGCCCCAGGACCCCATGGCAGGAAGGTGAAGGATGGACCTGGCTCATTCCTGGCACAGGTCGATGCCAGTGAGCTAATGATCTGGAGTCCCAGGGGTCCTCATGGAGCTGCTCCAGACTGTGCAGCTGACGTGTGTCCTCATGCAGGAGCAGTACGCCTTCCTGTACGAGGTGCTGCTCGAAGGTTTGCTCTGTGGCAGCACCGGGGTCCCAGTGGAAAGTGTCGCCAGCCATGTCCGCTGTCTTCGAGAAGCTGAGACCTCAAGGCACAACAACGTCCTTGAGAAGGAGTTCAAGGTACCTCCAGGATCTGGTGCTCTGGGTCTGGTGCTGCGGGGGGTTAGTCTGTGGTGCCTCCCCCCTACTGCTCTGCTTCCCAGCTTTGGGATGGAGATGGGGGAGCATTTCTCTGGGGTGGCTGAAGAAGGGGAGAAGCTGACAGGCGGGACTTGCTTGGCTGAATCATCCCTACAGGCCCTGCAGAAGTTTTCCGAGCTGTTCCAGCTCCTGCCTTGCAGAGAAGCAGAGAAACCCACCAACCAGCTCAAGAATCGCAAGCCAGGGATCCTGCCAGGTATTGCTGGGCAGCCCCTTGCTCTGCGACCCAGCGCCTGAGAGCAGCGTGAGGAGACCGTGCTGCCCTGCTGTTTCCCTCCCCAGAACCATGCCACTGGCAGGTTCTGCCCAACGTCCAGTCCCCATTTTCTGGCTGGTGAAAAATATGGATTAGACTGGTCCCTCCGTGGGGGCAAGACCCCATCTCTGCTTCCTTCTGGGCTTGCTGGAAGCATGCATTCATGGGGTAGACCTGGGATAAACATGTCCCTGGGTCTAATCTGCCCCAGAGAAGGAGCCCAGATGAGGCATCAGGGAGCAATGTGGAGGGTGGACCTGCTATACCTCTGCACCTCACTAAATGGGGTTTTTGGACATCCTGTGTCAGGCAGTCCTGAGCTGCCATGGCTGTGGGTCTGGTGGTATCTGTTCATCCAAGCCTCTCCAGCCCACACCGCAGGGAGCCACGGTGACCCCACCGCTCGCAGGGAAAGCCCCATGGCTCTGTGCAGGGAGAGGATGGCTCATCATTTCTCTCTCTGCTCCTTGCCTCCGCAGCGGATTGCTGCCGGCCCATCCTGATGTCCTCACTGAACACAGACGGCTCGCCAGGTTACATCAACGCTGTGTTCGCCAACGTAAGGCTCCGGCCCCAGAGACCTGCCCTGGGTACCACTGCTCGAGGCAGAGGTAGACCATACCACCCTGGTTTGAGGTGTCCCAGCCCCGGGGCTTCTTCACAGCGACTATGTCCCCGTGGCTGGGGTCCTGCTGCCAGGAGATGGCCCCCGCGATCAGCCGAAGCCCTGCCTGCACCGACATCTCGGCAGGCTGCTGCAGAGCCCCTGGGAGCGAAGCCCGGGTGTGATGAGCTGGGGGGGTCAGAGGGCTGGGGTACCCTGCGTGTCCCTGGGGTCTTCCCCTGGGTCTGCAGAGACCCTGCTGGAGGGAGGCAGAGAGCTGTTCCTGCTGTCGGAGGGGATCTCGGGGGTGGGCTGTGTGACCTCTTCCCCCAGCGCCCTGGTGTGTTTCGCAGACGTACACCAGCGAGGACAGACTGATTCTCACCCAGCTGCCTCTCCCCAACACACTGGTGGATTTCTGGGCTCTGGTCTGGGATTACACCTGCACATTTGTGGTTGTGCTGAACCAGCTGCAGGAACTGGACAAGGTCAGCAGCCCAGGCACAGCCCTCCGCTTGCCAGGCAGTGTGCTTTCCACCTTTGCTCCCACGCAGCTCTGATCACCACAGCCAGCTTGCTGCAGGAGCCCGCTGCGAGCCTGTGGGCTCCATCCAGGAGAGCTGTGAGGACAGTCCCAGCACCCATGGCACTACAGCGGTGGGGTGTCCCCAGTCTCACAGCAAGGGAGGATCCCTCACCTTTTGCTTACCCCTGTCCAGGTGTCCTCTCTGCAGGTGGATCATTTTGCTGGCTGCAGCACTGCAGGATGGTCCCCAGCAAATGGCTGGCAGAACCTCCACATGCACACTGCAGCTTATGGGCAAGGGGCTGGTGTGAGCACTTCCGTGCGAGGTGCTGAGCTCCTGCTGCTCCTGCAGGTCAGGGCTGTGTGTGATCACTCACGTTTCTCCCCCCCAGACATACATGGAGTTCTGGCCCACCCAGGGTGAAGCTGCCTACGGCCGTTTCCATGTCAACCTGATCTCAGAGGAGCCCGGAGCTGGCTTCACAGCCTGGAGACTTGCCCTCACCAATGGGCAGCAGGTGGGCTCTTTGCACAGAGATGGCAAAGTCCTCTGAGAACAGCCTTCACAAGACCTGGGAGGACCTGCTGGGCTCCAGAGTCAGCAGGCTTTGATTTGGGCTCAAAGTCACAGTGGGGGTGGCAGAGGCCACAAAGGTCAGAGGGGTCTGGTGGGCACTGGGCATTCACCCTGGGAGAGGGGTTAGTCCCAAGAGGGTGAGGCTGCAGGCAGAGGTATAAGGCAGAGGTACGTTTTGTACCTTTCTAGCTCAGAGGACGGCAGCCGTGGATAGAGTTTGTGCATCTCAGTGGTGGTTCATGGATAGGGACAGCTGTTACACAGGTAGCTGGGCGTAGGACTGGCATCAGTCTAAGCCACAGCTGGTGGTCCATCCATCTACTGGCCTCAGAGCACTCGACGGACAAGGGCAAAGACTGGGACTGGGCCAGCCCACTGTGGAGCTGCTCCCTTCATCCACTGTGCATGGCTGAACCAGGACTCACACATGCAGTCCCTCCCTTCCCTCCATGAAGCCCACAGGTTTGTTCTCTGCCCAACCCACTGTCTTTCTTCCCCACTAGCCCAAGAAGTCTGCACTGGACGTCCAGTTGTGGCAACTGAAGGACTGGCCCATGCAGCAGCGTCTTCCCCCGCACCCTTCCACCATCATCAGCCTGCTAGGGAAGGTGGAGACGCACCACCGGCAGAGCCGAGATGGTCATATCCTCGTCACATGCTGGTGAGTGATGTCTTTCGCAGGAGCAGCCGTGGCACAGAGCTGGCTCAGGCCAGGCCGCATCAGGGGACTTGGGTCACAGCAATGTCCTCAGCTAAGGTGAAGGGTGGGCACATGGCCGTGAATTTGGCTGTGTTCATGGAGGAAGGCTTCCCTGTGGAGGCCAGCTGGGTGCAGGATCTGCAGGCAAGATCATCCTGAGGGCCTGCATGTATAGTGGGACACCTCTGAGGCTCAGCTCTGCCAGGTGATCCCAGAACAAGTGACTCTCCCCTTGCTCTCCTCCACAGGGATGGTGCCAGCCGGACCGGGATCTTCTGTGCTGCTAGTTTACTGTGTGAGCAGATCCAAAGCGAGGGGGTGGTGGATGTATCCCAGGCTGTGAGGATGCTGAAGAGACGACGGAGACAGCTGATTAAAGATGTGGTAGGTTCTGTCTTCAAACCCAATCAGGGTGGCAACACCAGAGCAAGAGCCATAGCCTGGACTGTCCCAGCAGCTGCCCTAGAACCTATGTGCTCAGATCATCCTGGGGGCAGCCGGGCTAGACAAAACCTCTGAAAACCCTGTTTTCTGCCACTGAGACATACCCCCTCACTCAGGGGCGGGTTCTGCAGAACCGGATGGTTCACCCGGCCTGCTTAGCGGGGGGCTGCACAGGTGGGTGCTCAGATGCCTGTCCTGCACCCACCTCACCACCCAGTCTGAGTGCTAGAGGCCTTCGTAGGTTGAGCACCGTGGGTGCGAGTGAGCAGCAGACACTTCATGCCATGGATGCTGGCTCTGCTTCTGAGATCAGCTGGCTCCATCCTTGGGGCAGCCTAGCTCTCACCTAGTGGAGCACATGCCTGTGATCCCTCAGCAGGGGAAGGTGGGCTCCAATGGGGAGGAGGAGAGTGGGCGACTGGCTTGCTCAGAAAGTTGTTGGAAACGCAGGCTGGCCTTTCACTGCAGGTGTTGTTGTACCAGGTTCTCAGTACAGGTTCTCTCTGTCCACAGGAGCAGTATGGGCTCTGCTATGAACTAGCCCTCAGTTACCTGAATTCATTTGAAACCTATGGGAATTTCAAGTAGGAGCATGGCCATAGCCCGTCTCTGGCCGGGACTTTGACTCTCTTGACAGCCCTCCATCAATAACAGTGTAAATCAGAGGAGACAAGAGCGATGTGCATAGCCCCAAGATGCTTTACTCCCCAGAAAAGCCATCCCAAGGGTCCTCTGCAGGTGGAGAGCACAGGCTGGACTGTCTCCAGGTTGCGGTCAGGGGTTGCAGCAGGAACTTGCCCTTTGCCCAGAGTTTGCAGAGGAACTGATCTGGAATCACAGCCTGAGTATGGAGACCAGAGCAAAAGCACCAGGACTTGACCTGTCCGTGCCACAGATGAAGAGCACCACCTGTCCCATGCAGGTTCTGTTGTCCCTTCAGGCATCCCCAGGGAAAGTGTGGTGGCTCCATCAACAGCCAAACAGTGTTTTGCCAGGGGAGCATCAAACTGCTGTGAGATCCACAGGGCTCTGGAGCACAGGCTGTCTGTCCTGCTTTGGGAGAAGCACGAAGCCCAAGGCCAACAAGAGCCAAGGGAGGGTCAATCCACAGTCCTGTAGGGCTAGTTTGGTCCTTCCCACCCCATAAAATGCCTTCTTGTAGCTCCGTATTCCTGATGCTGACCCAGGTGCCACAACCCTGCCAGCTTCAGAGAGGCTCCCTCACCACAGAATCACAGAATCACAGAATGGTAGGGGTTGGAAGGGACCTCTGTGGGTCATCTAGCCCAACCCCCCTGCCGAAGCAGGGTCACCTACAGTAGG
>Ga0065711_1001517_pt1 | contig 48488 bp, 42 predicted proteins | sample Hoacrofraction12_FD_59098 | JGI IMG/M metagenome (GOLD analysis project Ga0065711, IMG submission 59098) | Hoatzin crop microbial communities from Cojedes, Venezuela - Epithelial fraction 12 v2 (version 2) | ecosystem: Host-associated > Birds > Digestive system > Esophagus > Crop | place... | reverse complement strand
GGGGGGTAACTTCTGCGCGCACCCGATCGCTTCGCTGGCGCGGTTGATGCCGGGCAGACCGACCGGTCCCTACTTCTGTAAGGGGTCTGAGAATGGGCGTTGTTAAAACATTTCCAGAGTAGATCAGATGTTGTGGACTTCTGGAAGTGCTCTGGTTACACTGTGAGCATGAATAGAAGTCTCTGTCCATTCCCGAAGCGCGCCGCTGGGTCTCGCGTTTGCCGCTCGGAATTCCTCCGCACGGTGAGACGCCAGAAACGAGTCCGAGCCCCGCTGGTGTTCTGCTGCTGGGCCGTGTCTCCTTGCCAGGCATCCCCCTTTGCCAGGGGGTCAGGAGCGCAGCCCTGGCCTTGCTGAAGTCAGTGCTCGGATCTCACTGATCCCAGCTCTCCGGCCGAAATGCCCCGTTAGCCCTCGGCGCTCACTCCTCTGCTCGCTTAAGAAACAGTGTTATTTGAATGGTATAGCCTGAACGGTAACCAAAGAGTATCAGGCTGTTCGACAGACAAGTCAGTGGGAAAAGTGGGTCCAGAAAGCGAGTCCGTTCAGTTCTAAGGGAAAGCAACCTGAAAATCACATCAGTGATCTGGATGGGATCGTTGGCTCTGCTCATTTCCTTGGATGTTTAATTGACAGTTTTGCAGTTCAAGATTTTCTTTTCTGTTATGTACATACTGTAAAGCATATAGTTCTTATAACACTGCCCCTGAGTGCTAGGGGGAAAAAACCAAAGAACACAACTATATTGTAGCTTTTCTGTCGGACCTACAGGCTTCGGCTTTTACATCAGCAAAGGCAAGTTCCCACGCTGACAGCAGTCATGATTCCTGTTAATAATTGCTGTAAACAGACAGGTGTTGATGTTTTAATCCGTTGCTCTTGTTGTCTAGGCTGAGTGAAATTTTCATGCAATAGAAAGTTCCAATGGAAAAGTTGTTATGAATTCAGTATGAATAATTATGTAATTAAATACATTAATTACTTGAAAAAGTAGGAGAAAAAATAAATTAAAAATTTACAGCACGCTTTAGGAAAATAAGTTTCGTATCTTTGTGATAGAGATCTTTTAAGCATGTGCCTCACACATTTCCTTGAATCTAGTTTTATTGAATCTAGTCCCGAACACCATTTTACATGAAAATATCTATTTTTGTTAAAACTAAAGAGTCTATGAACCTCAGAAAAGGCAGGAAATTAAATGCAATCTTGTTCTGTCTGCGGCCAGGATCCACAGTCATCTTTATCAGATGTTATTACCTCCAGCAAATTATTTTGCTTCGTAATTTTCCATAGCGATCAATGGGAAAAATAATGGAAGAAATCTATGAAGGAGCTGGATACCTAAGTACCCTGTTAAGTTTAGACCTACATGTTTACTCCTCAGTGGCTTAATCCAGAAGATATTACTAAGAAAAAACATCACAAGGGTGCCCTTCCTGTTCCTTACTCCAGTGGCTGGATACCTCATTTTTTGTATGGTTCCAATAATAAAAGTATTTGACTTACACTGGTACATTTTTGTTTCAGGAAAGAGAAACCATTTAACAATCCAACATATTGATTTAAAATATCTATTACTACTTTGTAACCTTGTAATGTATGTATAATAAACATATAATCAAAATAATGTCAGTAAAATGAATTTATATTTAAAAATTAACATATATTTATCACTTCAGAAACTGTAAACAATGCATGTGTTAATACAGATTTCCTACACTTTTTAGCTACCATCCCCCTTTTCATTTTTAGGATATGTTGAATAAGTGAGGCACAAAAATCAGAGGCTTATTGTACAAATATATACGTAGGTGTATGCCTTTATGCATTGTGTCATTGTACAGGACTAAAATGTGTATAATAGAACATGCAACTTCTTCAGAGAAGTGTTTCAGTAAACGCCTGTATAAAATCTTCTGTTGTTTTTTTTCTTCTTCCTGTCATGAAGATGAAGCTGGAGTTGAGGTTCAAGCCTCTAAACTGCGCCCCAGTGTCAGTACAGATAAAGTGTTTAAGGTGTGATGATATTCATGCATATGAGTAGCCCTGAAAATTTTAGAAATCTTTTGACAACTCAGCCCTTAGCTGATTGACCAGTTTTCTTTGCTGCAAAAATATTCTCTGGATTTGGTCATGTCCTGTTTATAAAACAGGAGGCTGAAAATAAGCTTATTTTGAAGACTGACTCTTTATTTGTGAAAAACGGTCAGGCATAACAGCCACATCAACTGTAATCCATTATTTTTTTTAATGACAAGTTCCTGGAGTAGATTTTTACATTTTAAAGGCAGATGTGAACATTAGATGTCATTCAGAAGCTAAATAAAGAAATTCATGATTCGTAACCCACCTTTGATTCACCTTCTATAAAGTTATTAGTATGGAAAAGTCGAGTATCTGTAAGAATTTACTCCCCTTCTGTCTATACTCTTGGGAACAATGTAATCCTGAGGTCACAGCTGTCACTGCACTCAGGTTTCCACAGTGGAGAGGTGTCACTAATAAACTGAAGCTTATTGCTCATTTCTGACATTTAGAAAGAAGTAAACATCTGCCCCTATTCATTGGAGAACCATTGCCATTCCATTGCAGAGTTTGTCCTGATTTTTTTTTTTCTCTCCTAGTTTTCTATTCCAGTTCTTAGAAAGCCATCTCTGGGCAAAGGGAGAAAGTGGGTGGGTAGGAAGGCAGCGGGGCACGGATGGGGACCCCTCCCCTCCATCCTGGGGGCAGCCAGAGCCACAGCCTTGGCTGTCCCAGTCTCTCTGTAAGCCGCGCAGAGCGGGCTTGCGCGTCAGCGGCATCCTGGCCTTGCCTTGGCCCCGGCCCTCCCCGCTCAAGGGAAGCACACCTCAATTTGTCTGCGTTGCTGAAAAAAAAAAGAAAGAAAAAAACGAGAGGAGATTGCCATTTTTCTGCGGGTATCATGTCTAAAACCTGTGTTAATCGTGTGATTTTGGAATACTGAACATTTGTTATATGGATGCCTATGTAAGCAGAGATGTATAGTTCCTAGGAAAATGGTGCAACTGTGCTTCTATATCTGTGCAAAAGCCTTGTGCAGATATAGTAAAGAAACACAGGCTTTTTGTAGACAAAAACTGCTAGCTCACTATTTCTGTTAATTTTGTATGACAGACTGTCATCATGTAAATTGTGAGGCAGGATGAGGAAGCCCTAAGGTAGATTTAGTAGTCTTCATCAGAATTACTACTAGAATTACCAACAAATCCTGACTGCTTTACAAAACATGTTTCCTATCTTCTGGTTAAATAGCCTGGCAAAACCAACTTCAGTTATGAAGTTCTGGGGATGACTAGAAGCTTCTTTTCTTACACAGGTTTGTATGCTGCCCATCACTTTCCTACTGTTATGACTTGGGCTGTGTCATAATTTAAGGAAAAGACATTAAAATGTAGAGATCAAAATGACAAATTCAACACAGAAAAATCGTTCCATAGTTGCCATAGATCTCAAGGTCTTGCAGAAGCCAGTTTTCAGTGCTGCTGCCGGCTCGCTGGGTTTTGATGTATGCTTTTTCCAGCTCTCGTCTTTCTTCTGATAGAGCAGAGACTGGTTTTACGTTCAGGTAATTAGTGAAACTTTTTTACTGCAGTGGGTGGAGGCAGCTTAATCTTGATCTTGTTTGAGCCAGACTTTTCTTCTTTATTGATTTTGATAACTACCTGAGTTGGTGCTTATTGATTTAGGCACAGCTGTACGATGTTTTAATTTGCTCTGGGAGAGGGCTTCCTTCAGAGTCTGGATCATTTGACTGATTCTGTTTTCCATTGTTCTGAGATTTCATGGGAGATGTAATTACTCATTTTATTTGAAGTTTACCGAAAATATAGGTGAGGTTGTCTTCCCTTCCCGCGTCTCCCAAGACTCGCTGGGCACGTGCAGAGCACCAGGAAAGAGAGTTCTGCTGGAGGAGTTCCTAATCTAACTGCTCTGCATCTCAGAAGGCGGCAAACAGGAATCAGAAAGAAGAACTATTAATTATGTACAACCAATCTTCCTAAATACCTGTTTATCCTTAAAAACCGCCACTGATGGAAACCCTTCCATCCTCGTGGAAACAGTTTTAGTGCTCAGCTATCATTTACAATCAGAAAGCTGTTTGCTATTGTTAACTGAGATTTCTAGTGCAGCAATTGAAGCATGCTCCTTTCTGACCTGTGGATGTGGAAAACAGTTTATTCTCTTTCCTTTTGCAGACACTTTTTAATATTTGAAGACGCACAGACCTTGCTGGAGGCTGTTCAGATTCACAGCTGGAGGGACTAGAGGGAAAAGGATCGATCCAAAATGCAAAGCTTGCCTATGCTTGTCCTCCTCAAAGGAAAAAAGCAATGTGCCTTGATGTACAATGATCATTTTTAGTGAATTTGGAGGCTTTTACAAGCTGTCCTAAAGAAGCATTGAAAGTAGACATGGTGGTGGACTATGCACGTTGTGTGTCTCTGGGTGTCCTACTTGTCCTTTCAGTCCTGTGTACAGCCCGGGCCTTTGTGTCTCCAGCCCTAACACGGAGCAAGAGAAGCTGAGGCTGCTTTCGGTCATCAAAACACCTCAGGACATTATTTTTGAGGCATTTCACTCTGAGGACTCATCCCCTGTGAAAATCAACGTGCAACTGGGGCAGTTTCATGTTTAAGTAATCACAGCTTCAAACTCTGTGTTTCTGTCAGAAGAGAAATTATTCCCGTATTTTCTTTGGTATTTTTCATATATGGATTTTCTTTTGAGTTTTAGTTTGGTATTGCCATGAAAAAGAAGACAAAGTAACTTATTTTAGGTTGGCTCGCTTCTTGCTATTCCTTTTCTTTTTCCTCCTTTTGAAAGCACGCTGGAAGCTAGCCTTTGAATCTTGTATTTTTGAAAAAAAATACAATTTTTGAGTGCTAATTATGCTCAGCTTCCACTGATGTCTGACCAAGTAAGTGTCCAGGAACACCTAAGTCAATTACAGCATCAGGTCAGTAGATTATAGAATTTGCATAACTTTGTGAATCTGTTTCTATTTATTTAACAATATTTGACCCTTAGGTTCACCGAGGTTGAAATCTGTCATTGGTATAATTTGCATCAGCTGGAGCCTCGTCAGTCTGTATCAGTTTTGTATCTGAGTCTTGACTTCCTCAGCCTATATTTACGTATTCATTTAAGAATTTAATATGATAATATTGGTGAAAATTCAAGCTTTTTAGTTTTCTTATGGTAACCAGTGTTTGATTTTATTTTTTTTTTAAAGAAAAAGTGAAATATTGAAAAGAAAGAGAAAAGTATGCATACAGAAACTAAGGAGTAAAAACAGTTTTCAATTACTTCAGTCTTATTTCTCATATTGGTTTTTTACATCTCTATGAAAGAGTTGTAAAAGAAAAATATGCAAAAAATGCATATAGAGGGAATCCATAGCTCCTTTTATCTTTATGAGCACACACTGATCTTCGTTAAACTGTTTCAGTTGTGAAAGAATTAGATTATTCATGAAATATGCTCTTTTGCTGTTCTTACTAAAGATATCATGTAGTAGTTGAGACCACTATCTATCAGTCATATCTATCAGTTGATTTCTGGAGATAGAATTAATTCCTCTGATTTTTTTCAATGCAGAAAAAATAAGCAATAGATAAAACCTATTCCTTCTGATATGCAGACAACCCAGAGTAGGGTTATTTAAATCCTCAACAGAGCTTACCTAGATTGAGATTAATAAAACTAAAATGCTTCAGGGATTTGGTTTCTTGAGATTATTATTTTTCCTATTATTTTGCATTGTGATCTTTTCTAAGAGGAAGATGTTTGCAATTGCTCAAGTTCTTTGCAGCACTGTAGAAGAATATACGGCTCAAAGAGAGGCATAATATTGTATAGTAATGATTGAAGAGAATGGTTTTGTACGTCTACTATCTTAGGATAAATCTGCGCTAGTCTCTTATAATATTCATTTCCTCGTAAAAATTATGAAGAAAAATTTCAACACTTGAATTTTTTGCTGTGTTAGGTTATTAAAAAGAAATCGACAAATTCATGTTTCTCTCAGCTGCTTAACAATCACTAATCAAATTAAAAAACTACAGACACCGTAACTTAGACTGACTTTAATCAACCAATACCAAACTAACTCACGGCTGCTTACATTGACATATACAGTCATATAGATAGTTTATTTTTGTATTCATTGGTCACCTCTAAAACAGAAAGATTTCGTGTTGAAATTTGTGTGATACATTACATATTTTCTACAATGGTTTGGTTATATTAATGGAAAGTAGAGAACAATGTACTATTGTTACGGATTAAAATGAAGCAGAAATTCTCTGAGCGCGTTCTATACAGTGATTAGGTCAGAGAAACTATATGCCTAAGTTTCTTTCAGTACAACAGTTTTGTGCCCATATACACAACCCTGAGTGACCGTCATAAACATCAGAAAGGGAGACTGGACATCAGCAAGCCGTACACCTGCACAGGCTGTGTCGATAGCAGGGATGTAGTGAACTGCCCATAGGTGTTCCACAGGTCCGCTCTAACAAAGTCATGATTTACATGAGATCCTTTTCTTTTCCTGGATGCCCGGAGAGCAGGCATCTTCTTAGCGTCGGAGAGAAACTACTGTGAAATGTGTGAGGATGGCTTAAATAAAATGTGGATACTTTAAGAGCTCACTTGAGTTACAGACTGTGGAGAACTGTGATCATTTTAATGATACCTACTTTTTAGTCCCCTGTCACCAGCAGCCATGCTTCAAGACCAATTCTAGCCTCAAGAAGGCTTTTCCAAAAATTACATCCACATTTGAGCCTAGAAAACATCATGTTCTCAGCATTCAATCAACTCAGGCATGATGGCATTTCCTATAAATGAACAGTCGTCAGCAGGTACTGTGCTTCCCAGCCTTTTCATATCGCAGCTGCCACGAAGTATGTGCCAAGTGTACATGTGTGCATGTGTAAATGAATCTATTTACCTATTTTTTCTATTTATCCCTCCATCTATCTATGTATAAATATAATACAATAAAAAAGATTTTATATATGCAGCCAGGCACATAGTTATGAGACTCTCCGGAGGCTTTTTTCCTGGAGTAGTGAGCTGAAGAAAGAGTATCTTAGGGATATTAATTGATAAAACCATTAACATTGAATAAAAAGTCTTGAAATATATGAGTTGCAGAGCACACAAGAGAGAATAGTCTTGAACATTTCCCTAGCTGTGCTCAGATCCAGCAAGAGTGAAAGTTTTTTACTTTTTGCACATTTCTGGCTAAGATATCAGTCTTAGCCTTCTGATACTCTGTATACAGTACAAGTGTAAACACAAGAAGAGTAGAAAGTTTCTACATCACTCCATTCATAATGTAAGTATTTATCACTTAGAATGATCATAAAGAAATATTTATTATCACTTGAGTTCTGTTTTTCATTATCTCTTGTGCTTAGCTCTATCTTGAAAACGAAATACAGGCATTTTAATCATAAGAAGTTCCGAAGAGGCAAAAAGTGTCAGAAGCTTGACCTCAGTGAGAAATTATTTAGTCTTAATTCTGTTCATCTCCAAAGGCGATGCAGGTAAAATAGACTTGTCAAGCCTGGGATCTGGGGCTGCCTTCAGCAAAATTTTGTGTGATTTTTTTGTATTTCAAATAATTCTGTTTTAATATTAATAATTACCATATAAAAATTATTAATACTGATACTCTAAATTGAAAAATAGATAACTTCTTTTTTCTTGTGTGTTTAGAGGTGACTTCATGATATTTATTATGAAAATATTTTTTTTAGTCTTCTAAAAATAAATAGTAATGTTAAAATTGGCTGGCTACAAACTCAAAAGAGGGTTGTATCTACTGAGATTTCAGCCAGAAAGTCTCCCATGTCGGTTTGCAATATTGCTGGGATGAAGAGAAAATCCGCATCCATACCTGAGGTAGGGGAAGAGATTGTCATCTGAGAGAGAGTATGACACATCCAGAGTATCGGAGAATTTTGCCTCAGTGAAGAGAGATATTAAAAGTCACTTAACAGAAATTATGGATTTAGATCTTTTGTTTGGATCATTAACACAGATACTATGGGATATTAACCAACTGGTTAGTTGTATCATCTATTTCTCATTTTCCAAAACCCAAAAGAATTTGAAAAAAAACCCCAAAAGCCTAATGGATATTTCAAATATTTTTAGCTCAGAAAGCACATTATGATCTAGCCTACAACAGTAGGCTACATGAAGCCTTGTACTTTAAGAAATTTATAATTTCTTAATTATTATTAGAGCAAGAAATGCTAATGCAATCAGTCTTTAATTTGCAGGTTTGTATTTGGCCCGAAGCAAAGCGAGGTTTTTGGTAGGTACCCACCAGAGGGAGCCTGCTGAGCCGGAGGAGAGCAAGCGCTCTCAAAAAGTGACAAAGCAAAAACAGCGTTTAAAAAAATAAAGAAAGGAAAGATAATCTTGCCTTTTTGTTTCTATGCAAGAAGCTTTTACACATGCTGATGTTTCCATTGATTTCAGTAATGACATCTGTACGGCTGAACAGTTTCCTGACTGAAATCCTGCAAGAGGGCAATGAAGATAAAATGATGCATTCTCATTTCTTTTAACCGCATCTATAGATTTCTTTTTTGTAATTAATTAGTTAGTGGTGCTTTGTGTACACAGTAGCTAAAGTGCTTCCTTTTAAAAATTGGTAAATTGCTCTAACTTCTCATAAGTGCTGTCTTTAATTCAACATATACAACAAAGGCATTAGATTTGAAAACTCAAGAATGTGTTTTCTCCTTTTGGTACGGGTAATACCCCTTTGATATCACAACGGTAACTGGATAAACTAAGGTAGCATAGCTGTATAAATGGAATTACAACATACACAGGTGAAAACTTATTTCTGAATATGGTTTCCCAGTTTATCAATGGTTCAATGTCAAAACCAACTCATGTATTGGATAACTGCAGAAAGTTTTAGTTCACCATGTCCTTTTCAGTAATTTCACTGGTTCTCTGGATTGTAGAACACAGACTACACTCAGTAAATTTGCAGACACTGCTATTGCCAACACATTCAAGAGCAGGCTTAGCAATCAGAAGGGTCTGAGAAACACTGAGCACCAATGCCACTTCCTTTGTGGCGGGATAGCATCGACACGCACCCAGGTGAGGAGCAACAGGGGAGGCAGTGGTGCTGCAGGAGAAGATCTCGGGATCACAGTGGATTTTAAGTGGGACCCTGAGTAAACAACATGATGTTATTATGAAAAAGGCAAATACGTACTGGAATATATAAATAAAACTATCTCCTAAAATTATTGGCTAAAAAACCCCCAAATGTTATTTGATTTTACTTTGCACTGTAGGAACTGCTGAAAATACATTAACAGAAGTTAATTATTGAAAACCTTCTAGTTTACAAACTTCTTTAGCTGAAATGTAAGCAGAGGCTGCTTTATTTTGCTGGAGTCACATGCATATAAAATAAAGTTTGGGGTAACCAACTTCAAATGAGTGCTAATGCTGAGATGTTTAGCAGAAGAAAGAGAAAAAGAGCTTGGCTTTTGGAAGCACTTAAACCAAAGACCAAATTTTGAAGATGAAGTCTTATGTTTTCGTCAGTGTATGGCACCCGTGTTTTAAAAACAGAGTGTGGGTCTGCATGTGCAAAATAGGGCTTACATATCTAAATTACAATGGCAGTGATTTTAGCCGTTTTGGAAAGATCATTCCTTTTAAGAGGTGATTGCTTAAGGTGATGCTTAAGATGACTGAGAATATGTTAGAAAGGAGAATTCAGCAATGTCATCAATAGCAAATCCAGATTCTCCTGTATAAGGGTATGGGCTTATTTTCCAGTCAGTTGAGTTTTAACACTGCCTCAGAAAATTAATGCTACCCTTTTCTGTATTTTTATACAGTATAAAGTGAATCAAGTTTTTCCACTTCATCAGTTTCAAATACATCTTAGGGAAATGAGAATTCTTTAACTTTCTTACTGTATTATCATTAATTGTAGAAGTTGTACAAAAATAATTTCAGTCACTTAGGATTGCATTCTGGATATGGTATTACACAATCTTTTGATTGCATGTTAGATCATGCAGTAAATTTGGTATTTGATATAATTGCTTTGAGAATTTGCATATAATCCGATTTAGCATCAGATCAAGTACTATTTTAATTGTAGTTGATCCATTGAAAATACCCCAATAATACAAGAGCATTCAATGATTTATAAGTGGATATACTGGCATTTTCACTGCTACTCAATAGCTGGACGCCATAAAGCTCATAATGATTGCATGGTATGGGAAATACGGCTGCAATTTATCAGCAGAATTGTACTTGCTTCCTCTCAGAGGTAAAAATTATTTTTTATGTAACACCGTATCCTCATTTCACAATATCTGATTGAATGCTTATACCTTGTCGTCTGAAAACCACAGTAAAGGTATGATATACACAGTGTTGCATGTGTGATAGTGCCTCTCTGGCCATTTGTCTGAGTGATAGCAGGTAATGAATAAAGAGCAACGAGCTGAAACAAACCTCGAAAATTGCAGGAAAGAAACAGAGCTCCTGCTTGCTAAACCTTCTGCTCTCTGTGCTATGGTACAGTCTCTCTGCTTCGGGAGTTGTTTCATGATGTCAGAAGATCCAGTCCTGGAGAATGGCAGACTGGCACGGGAGCAGAAGGGAACGAGTGCTTCTCTGCGGTTGGAGTTTCTGTACTTTTGGTAGAAAATGGGAGGAAACAGTCGGAATTCCCTTTGTTCGCAGTCACTGTTCCTGACTAGGCTTTCAGACCAGAGGACAGACGGGAAAAAGCCAGCCTGTTTCGCATATTAGCACTATCCCCTGTAAGACTCTCATATCATATACTGTGTTGTCTGCTTAAACAGGGCAGGCTGGATTAATTCTTCAGCTTTGATTAGCTATATTTGTAAGTCGGAAAAAGAAATCAGCTGCTCCTGGGAAAAGGCTTACAGCTGGAAGACTAGGCCTGACAGATGTGGACTCGGTTCTTTCCACGGCAATTTTTAATGCTATACAGAGGAAGTAATAATTTTTTTTTTTTCCATCTCTTGCCATTACTTAGTTCCCAGGGAGTTTTTCAATTGCTCAGATACGTTGCTGGGTAGAGATGCAGGAATACCTGATACAGAAAACAGTCACAATGTAATTTTTCTTTCTGGACCTGACAGTAACAAGTGAAGTGGACCGTGTATCAGTTCCCTGCTCATGCTTGTGAGTTATCATTTTTCTAAAAGCAAACAAGCACAAGGAATAGTTTCCTCATCTACTCCCACAAAGTGAAAGTGAGTCAATTAATAATAAGCATAGAAACCCTGAGCTCCAACTCAGACATGCAGCTCTTTGCTCTTCTGAAACAATTGCCTCTTATCAGCAATTCTAAAACATCTCTTGGGTTTTATTTTCCTAAACGAGAAAAAAATCCTTCAACTTTAAATTACTGTTAATATTCCTAACATTTTGACAAGAGTCCACGATCAAACAATATATAATTACTTCATATGTTTAAAGGAAAAGCAAATACTCAGTTGCAACCTAGATAGTTATGCAGAAAATACCTGTCAGTGTAGCTAGCTATAAGCTCCTGTAGTTAGGAGTGCCATAGGATATCTTACTGATTTCTGTAGAACTAGCAGAACAGCTATACATGAGCTGAAGTGGTAGTACCAGCAAAACTTTGGAAGGCATTCTGTTAAAGCATTCTCAGGTCTAAAGCTAAATAACCAGCTCTTAACGTCAAAAAGTGTTAATTCTCTTTTTCATTTTTTTTTTCCCAGACAATTTACTACAAATAGCATGCTATTGCTACCAAAAAAGAAAAAGTTTCCTTTCAATCAGTACACTTTTATCGTTAACAACAGGTAAACCACTGGAACTGGAGCTCTTGCCTGCTTGGGAAGATTTATAAAAGAGTACTTGTTGCCTTTCATGATTGGAAGAGCAAGAGCATTTCAGCCCATTTCACAGGTGAAGATTGGGCTGAGGTCAGTTCTTGCAGCAGTGAGCATCAGCTGTCTGCACTGCATATGGCATTATGACCTGCCAGAGAGAAAAAAAAAAAAAAGAAAAATCAAAAAGCAGAACACAGAAACGTGACTAGAAGCCAGAGAGACTGGAGAACAACTCATCGATGATGGCTGTGCACCCACTGCCTGAAAATCATTCAACACAGGGAAACTTCAGGGTTGATTAACAGATTTTGTCCAATGCAAATCCCTTCAATAAGGCAGTCTTGTGACATTTCATTAACATCTTCAAACACGACCATGAAATGGCAACAGAACAAACTTCAGTTAAATTTTAGCTCAAGGACCATACAAACAATATAAAATACACCTGTAAGGAAAGAAGCAGAACCCCAAAAGTAATTTTCAGGGAAAATGAACAGAACTTCATTTAACGGGGTAGCCTCCAGTTTATCAAGTCCCCTGAACATTTTTTGTAAGGTCTACACAGAAGATATTGATTGTATAAATAAGCCACCAGTACTGCATAGAAGAAAAGTACTTTGATTCTGCAGTATTGAAGTTAAAGGGAAAATTCTCCACCAAGTTGCTTGGAAAGAGAATCAGATGCCAAATTTGGTTTATCATGGTTTCCGTATTTTCTGCAAATAAGCCTAAATAATAGCAGACAGCAATGATGTTTTGTAGGGCTTGTAAGGCTGGTATGCTTGTAGTGACTGATTTTAATACTTGAGCTCCCATCTTCCTGCTCAAATTCAGGGCATGTTGATCAAGAAAGGTATAGTGTAATGAGATGTCGTTTCTTGAAGAAATTCTGATTTTAGGGTAATATTCCTGTAAATATCTGTTTCTGTAGGGATTTATTTTATTTGCTTGAATAATATTGCTTCTCTGATTCTCTGGGATGAAGTTTTTCTAATCACTGATTATTTGAAGGAGATTATGTTTATGTTGGGAAAGAAGCATCGTTGATTATGATTTCAAAGGCAACATTAAATTTGAGGAAAAAACAGCAAGAACTCTGAAAAGACAAGGGAAGCCGCTTAGAATTATTGATCCTATAATGATATTAAACACTTTACTGTCATTAATTATTTGGTGTAATGAAGGGATGTCTGAACAGGCAGGAGTAAGACCTGTAGTAGCAGCGGACAAAATCATGCTGCAAGCTGTAACTGTAGAGGCACGAGCAGCTGAGCTGAGAGGGGTGACAGCAATCACAGCGACATCCACACTTTGGATTATTCACACTACATAAAACCATCATGATCAGAACCAAATCCACGTGCTTTCAGAGCAAGATCCTTTCCATCTGAAGAACCCACCTGCTTCCACATCAGTGAATGGCTGAGATGTAGCAGATGTTAATTAAAATCTAAACTATGCTTTCCCTGTGGGCTATGTGTGTAGCAGTTCACACCAAGGAGCTGGGACCAGCTCTGGTCCACAGGTTAGTTCATTAGACATCTTTTATTTCGAGAGTAGCACCCTTATGCCTGCATTCCCCCTTAACAGAGTGTACCTCATTGAGGCTATAGACACAGAGGCACAGAAATACGAGGTATCGTGGAAATAATCACAATACTGTAGTTAATACAGAACTTCACAGTGTCTCCAATAGTTTTAGGTAATAAGTCAAATCTTACTTTCAGAGCAATGCCAATCTACTTAATCAAATGCCAAACTAGGCCCTAAAATTGTGTTAGAAACATTCATTTGCATCAGAAACTACGCAAAGAATAGAAAAAAATTTCAAAAAAAATTTTATTCGGAAAGGTTATTAGAATTAACGTTAATAGTCTAAGAAGTAGCCCACAATTAATGTGTCTTACTTTGGCTGTCTCCTGACTCTGTGCATTTTCATCTGACAACATGATTCAATTTCTGGATAAAACAAACCTAAATGATACTGAACTCTGTCAAGTTCAGGGCAGTACAAAAGTACTTGATGGAGAAAATGACATTGGTCAATTAATCATCATCAATAAAATGGGCAAAGGTCTGTTGTTTTTCATCATAAATGCAAAGGTAGACAATTACTGAATGTTTTCTCCTACATTTAAATGTATTTTTGAAGCACTAGAGATTGCCTTCTTTCCATGCTGGCCATACAGTAGAATCATATTTTGCTCTGAGATGTCTGGATTCAAATTTGCTGAGTTAAATTTCTCTCACACACACACCAAGAAAGAATTAGTTTCAACTGTGCCAGTCCCTAAAGTCATTAACTTGAGCAGACTCAGCAGTATAGGTCCATACAGAATTGTTAAAAGCCCTGCACAATAGATTGTCTTTTGCATTTATTTTAAAGGCTAATATTCCCTTGAATGACAAGCAGGAGCTAATATGTTGAAAGGGCAAACCAATGAGTTTAAATGAAATAAGAAACTGGATAAAGAATTATGTGCAAAGACCAATCCCTGTAGTAGTGCAGTTCAGCCACAGATTTAAGCCTGTGTAAATTAGGTTCTGGAGATTTACTCCCAATAATTCTTGCCTAAATTCTTGTTAAGGGCAGCAGTGAAGGATGTAGAAAACACATAAATTAAGGCTGAATGCAAGGAAACCCAGGGGTTCACTTAGGCCATACCTATGTTAGCGTATTAATTTTTGATCAAGGGTGTGTTTTTGAAGCAAACCCCTGACTGACCCCCGTTCCTGTACTGTGGTTCTCCCCACTCCGGGCGAGCCTGGGGGCTGCCTTCCCGCAGCCTGCAAACCAGACTAATGTGAGGTTAGGGTAAAAAACATGGGGAATGTGTGTATTGTGGAGTTTGGGTCCCCAGCATGTACTGTTTGGTTCGACCCACCGGCTCCCCTCGTGCAGTGCTGCTTGGTCCCATAACACAGCCGAAGCGCGACTCTTGCCTGACGAAGCGCGACTCTTGCCTGAAAGAGGGATGAAAATCACCTTCTTAGAGCAGTAATTAGCCTGAATCACAGGTTAAATAATTTGTTGCGTTTGGGCTGAAGTTAGGTCCCTTAGGATAAATGGGGGAATGTTTTACACTAAGAATAACCGCAAGAGGTTTCGTTGCTGTGCTTGTTGTAAACAAGTATTAAGTCAGTCACTTAAGCAGCAGTTTTTTTACAGCTGACATTTCATTAGCTGGAGTATCCCTCCTGAACGGGTTTGCTCGGGGCAAGGAGTGTTACACTCCGCAGTGGATCTGCCCCTGCGTCTCCTTTATGGAGAGTAATGAGAAATAGTGAAATGTAATTTGGAAAATAAAGACGCATTTGCACAAAGAATTTGTAACTTGAATCCTCATTCAGTTGATGACACTATTATTTAACATGTAAAAAATAATAATAATAATCAGATAGTTATCTTAGCCCGTTCTAGTCTTTCATAAGAAAAGCAGTTTCATAACAGTAATTTCAGAGACTTGAAGTCGTGTTTAGAAGGGAATTCATAAGAAAAACAGATTAGAGCAGTGCTTGCCTGAGTCCCCATATTAATCATCCCTGAAATTTGCTTAAGAGTCTGCTAAAGAAATACATCACAGTGGGAAATGATGATGTTTAACTTCTTGCATTGCTAGATTTATTTGAGTTATTAAAAGTCAGAGCCTTTCATATTGAACTTTATTAATTACATAAAATACAGATATAGCAATAAACCCAGATACTATTTACTTCAAACTCATAATGGCTTGCAATAAGCTCACTTCTTCTCTGAAAACTAATAATCAGCTGCAGCTGTGGGAATGTTTTTAAAAAAATGCCAAATATTTTCCCTCTTCCCTTCACATGCATTGTACAAATGCTGTAAAGATGCTTAGAAATAATGAACTGAATTGAAAATTACTTAAATTTATTTCTTTGTCAGCTATGTAACGGAATTCAGGTCTAGACAGGACCTTCTATGTCAGTGTATTGCAGGCAGTCATGGTGGAAAGATCAGGTACAGTCCTCTCAGTGTCATGGAGCAGCAGGAATTTCATTATCATTATTGATGTACTGCTTCTTTGAAAACATCCATTTTTATTTGCCTTTTGCTTGGTCTATGGTTCTCAGAGAATGTGGATCTTAAAAAAGCCACTTTTAGAGAACACTTAAAGAATCTAAATATGATGTGTCAGATCAGTTCTGTAATTCTTTGCCTAAACTTCGAAACTTCTGGTTTCATGTAGTTATTTTCCTCATTACTATCATTAACATAGTTATAAGGAAAATAGCTACACAACATAGCATTTTGGGGATGGAGAGCTGTTTCTCTGTTTCTGTGTGTGCGTGCACACATGTGTTCCCTTATTTTTCAGTCCAGGAAATGGAAATGTTTCAGATCACATTAAGCACAGAGACAGAAAAATGTTAATAAATATAAGACACTAGACAGTATAAAATCAAATTAATGCAAAAATAACCTTTCAAAAACAAATCTGAGGAACCACGAACCACAGAGGTCTGGCTGCTTTGCAAGACTCCTACCCAGAACTCAATCACTGAGTGAGGATTTCACTGAGTACTCACCTTACTTGGCAGCTGCTCACCAGGCTAGACATCACCTCTGTAATTTTCCTATTAATTAATAAATTCTGCATTTTTATGACTTCAGTTTTAAAAATTTAATACTTGGGAACTAAAATTTGATCGGTTCAGGCACCTAGTCTGGTATTTGCAAGGGTCTCTTTCACATGATTCTTCCAAATTCTCATATCCTTCTCAAGGAATTTAAATGCTGACCCATGATAGGCATCCTTTGGATCCGAACAGAGGGCAAAATCAGCAGCAAAGGATGCGATTCTTTATGCATCACCTTGTTACTCATAGGAGTCAATCTAACAGGAAAAATGAGTTAGAAAAGCAAACATTTTCAAGGTATATATTTAAAAGAGCTTCCCAGTAATTTATCTGAATGGGAGTATTCTGATAAAGTACATTCACATGTACAAGGCTATGTTCTGTTACTCATTCTATTCATGTTATATGAATCAGTCTTTAAAAATATGGTGACCGGGTAAAGCTGCTTAAAAGCTCTTGCTGACTTGCTCACCTCGACAGAAAAAGACTAAAAGCAAATTCTGACCAAGATCTGCACTTACTTATGAGATCAATGTACGCTACTTAAATTTTAATGATGCAGCATTTTTTTAATGCTTGGAAATGACCGAATTTATGTGCCTTCACTAGGGAACCCAAGCTCCAGAAGTAAACAACAGACAGAGATGAATTTAAATACTCTAAAATGACCTCCAGGGGTCAACTCTCTCTGCTGACTACCAAGGAAAACCAGACTATTTACCCTTGTTAGAGCTCTACAGCAGATGACGGTATGCACCATACTGAGAAGTAAAAACATAAATAGAAAAAGAAACTCTCAAGTTCCCATAGGTTAAAAACACTCTTCAACCCAATTGCTCTCACATACGTCAGAAGTCAGTGACAGTTTCTCGTGAGCACATGGTCTATTGGAAAGATGACACACAAGTTATAATTAGAGTGTATTACACAGATAGATTCCAGACTGCTTTCCCGCTCTGTGTGCTTGCCTCCTGTAAAGTGGTGTCTGAAAATTAACAGAGCCATCTTTGAGATGAGTCTTTTTCCTTGATTTACCGGCAAAATTTATTTCTGAAGGGTAACTACAAAATATAAAAACCAAGCAATGATTCACTGGGAGTCTGAGTGGGAACTCAGTTATGTGTTGTCAATGTATATATTAAAACAACGTCTTTTCAGTTTTTCAGTCAGCCCCAGCAGAGCTGTGCCAAGATATGTGGAACATGTTTTACAAACCCTCCAATAAAGTGGTTAGAGTACTAAAAACAGATAGTTTCCTCCTGGAAAGTGCATGTTTGGCTCTTCTTTTCTTTTTCCTTTTTTTTTTTTTTTTCTTTTTGACCCTTTTATTTCTATGCTACCCCAAGGAACTTGATGTTTTTGATGATAAATGACTTCTGTTTTATACACAACATTTTCCTTTTCATGCTGTCTGACAAACGGTGTTCATGTAATTGTATACATCCTAACAGACATCAGATTAATTTCAGCTACAGTGTCCTAAGTTTCAGACACATGTACTCCTGCTCTCTTTACCCAGTTTGGCTATGCTGGCCTGTATCCTATAAAAGAGCAATGGGTGACTTGGGTTGCCCTTCTCGGCAAACGCATCTCTTTGCAAAGACAGCTCAGGAAGAACTGGGGGGAAGCGCGCTCTGGACGATGCAGAATTGTGCAGGATTTGGGAATCTTTCTGGTAGGGAGACGCAGCCTGGCGTTCAACCCCGGGACAGTTCAGTTAACAATGCTGAACTGCGCCAGTAATCTTTTGATCAACAAAATATTTTCATACGAGCTGGGTGACAGTGCATCTCTACCACCAAGGTTTTAAACCATTTCCTAAACATCTAAGAACAACTCACTGCCTTGGCTACAAAGTAAAATCTATCAACTTATTTCCAGGCTATACTTGCTTGATTCTTTGAGAGAAGAGGAAAGAGCCCACTGAAGAGTCAACACTTCTCTATTTAAAGTAAAGGAATAAGGATTTTATCAAATCCATGTGCAAATCAGAAATAGTGTAATTTTACTTTCTGCTTCTGTGATACATTACGTGGGTTTTGTTCCAAAACAAGTTTAAAAAATAGGTTGTCAATGACTCTTGGTTTAAACAGACAAAACAAGCTTCTTGAATTCCACATGAATGGATATTTTTCATAGATGTCAACATAGTAGCAAGGGTCTTCATAAATACTCAGTAACAGCACTGAATTATATGGCAGAGCTGAAATGGTAAAAATGTCTCTGCAGTACTGATGCTGAAGTGCACAAAAAATGCTCCTTATTCCCAGCACTGAAAAACTGCTGGACCCTTCTGTGCTTGCAGCTGAATTCTTGTCAGAAATAAGCAAATAAAATAATTTGCTTCTGCAAAACTGTCTGGGAGAAAGTCCTTCAAATTAAAGAGGAGGTGGATGTGGCATGGGAGGCTTCCTTCAGTGCAAGGCCTTTTTCTGCCTTCTGTGCGTTTGAACTCAGGGGAGACTGTATTGCCAGCAATTGTCTGACTACCCACAAAACTGACAGCGAATCTCGTTCCAAAGTTTCGGAAATGTTGTCTTTAACACATATTGAAAATTTGAGACTTTATATTCTCAGTTTTGTTTTTAACTTTGAGCTATTCTGATGAATATTTTTTCCTTGGAAACTATGAAGAGCACTACTCAAAAGACCTCAGCACATGAACCTCTTTTACTTGGCTAATAGAATCTCTTGTCTGTGCTAAACCAGTAGACTGCCTGTGTATTTTATGCAATTTCATGAGGTATTTTGCAAGATTTTTTGAATACATATATAAGTAATCTTTATATGTTCATATATATATATAGAGAGAGAGATTTTTTAATGACTCCAGATGTAATTTAAGAGGCTGCTTGCATTTGAAGACTAGGTTGCCATGAATTGCCATTCAAGAAATTTATTTTCTTGTTTATCCTATACTGCTTCATGTAACTGGTCTTCACTCTTTGCTCTTTTTCCTTCAGACGTGCATCTAACTGTGCAGGCCAGCCACCTAAAGTCAATTAGAATAATTTTGAAATTTACAGCAGAATTCTCTGTTTCTGTATTCTAATTCTCCTTTTTATTTTTCCTCACTGGGATTATTTAAAAAAAAGTAGAGAACTCCGTGGAGTTCCTGGAGGTTTCTTGGAACTTCATTAAATATCAGAAAATAATCTGAGAATTTTGTAATCCTGCTGCCTTAAACAGTGAGAGTTTTGTGTTTTAAAACCTCTAAAAATCTCTTTATCAGTGAGGATAAAGAAAGTTGTATCCGTTAAATCTGTACTAGCATAAAGACAAGTCAAAAGAAATCAAGGCCAATATAACTCAGTGGTAGGTCCTTAGCAAATGAAACTATGGATAGTCTTCAGTTTATTGTCATAAGTACAAGCTTCCATTTGTAATGCAAGCATAACTTCATAACTCCAGGTTCTATTTTTAACCTAGCTTTTTTGGCCTAGCTATGCACTGTGTATCTCTTGTGTATAATGCGTGATCATAATTTTTCAGGTAAAAGCAATGCTGAAGAAAAAAAAAGCAACTCAAAGCCAAGACTTACAGTTAGTTACTACTATTCTACTACTAATGCTTTAAAAAGAAGTCGTGAGATTTCCTCAAGTGCGAAGTAAAGTTGGAAGACTGCCTCAATTTGTCCCAGCCTTCACCTTGCAGAGAGTAGAAAGCTGTTGAAAAAGTGTTTACATCTCCCTTGTGTCTTGTTGTACAATGGTTGGCAGTAAAATGAAATTCATTCACAAAGTATTATTATGCATTTTCTATTTCATTCAAGCAAAACATTTGTGTGTGTGCAAATATTTCTATGGGAATGTCTAGTACCAGTGTTTGCTGTGGTAACAATTCACCAGCTGAAGCCCTGTGGGCCAGTGTGTGATTACTGCTCAAGAGTTCAGAGGTTTCAAGCACATTTTGCCAAAGTCTCTGGCCTTATTTCTTTTTCATAATAGTGCTGTCTTCTGGCACCACTGGTCCAGTTGTCTTTCATGTACACAACTGAAAGCAAAATTGGACCAAAGGTGGTATTTTGATGACATTCTTCCTCACCACATCATTTTCTCGGGTTGTAAAGACTGAGGTTTTTTTAGGACTCATACCTAAATTGCCTCTGCGGTTTCCAGTTCAAAGTATTTTTCATGAACATGAATAATATCAGCATCAATTGTGGCTGCAAAATACTAGTTTCAGCTTGTTTTCATCTTGATAATTATTCTGCTCACTGTCTCGTTTGTTGGGTTATAATAATTGCATTATTAATATGCTTATGCAGATCCCTTGTGCTGCTTAGTGGGCTGCCTTCTCTCCTCAGACATGATTTATCTTAAAATCAATACATTCCCCTCAGACTGAACAAGAGGAATTTCAGATTTAAAATTCAAATACAATGTTCATGCTAACTCACCTAGTGTTTAATGTCCATTTTGGAAAACTGTGGTACCAGGGACTTAATTCCTCAGAGAAGCTGCATAAGCAGGAGCTGTTGTTTAGCCTTCTCCTAAAACAGCATGTGTGCAAGGCAACTTAATTGTTCTTCTGAAAGTTTTCTCTTCATTTGTTAAACTTAAGTAAGAACTAAATGGAGATGAAGGTTATGGTTGATGTTTTCTGGAGCAAGCTGCTTCTTCTTGCTTAAGTGGGCTCCAGGGGTTTGCATGTACAGGTTGCTCAGCACAAAAAAATCCCAGCAGTCCAGCATAGGATTTTAGCTTCTGACAACTAAGCCTAACAACCCCTGTTTATTCCAATGGAAGTCCAAAGGGAGTTGAAAACACAACAAATCTATGATGCCTGAAGTTTTATGAATCTGTTGTGGCCAAAACACTTGCGGCTGCCTTCCCACTACACCTGGTCTGCATGACAACTCTTGATACCCTTGTGTGGTAGTGAATGATCTGAGGACCAGACAACTGGAAAAGATGTTTTCTAAAGAAGTACTTGACTTTCTTTTGTAATTTTTGAAGTGGACACTTAGGAAGACATAATCATTGAGAAAATATTTATTACACCTATAAATGTCTATGTACTTTAGGATCTCTGTTCCCTTTAAATTCTGTTGATCTTGAAGTAAGTGTTCCCCTGAGTATACTTGCGTCTCAGGTCAGAGTTATCTAAGTAAGCACCATCCTCTCCCCTCTCTGTGTTGTACTACAGAAATCAGCAGACCTGCTCACAGAGAGCTGCTCACACAGAACCACTTATTTTATCAAGTAGGGAGCTATCGGCATTAAATTCTAGCTAGGAGTACTTCGATTTGCTGTAATTATTTTGCCCTGGATTACTTAATTTTTTAATTTCACTTTCCTGGTGAACTGCATGGGGGTGCTTGGGAGGTATAGTTGAAACAGTTTTATCGGGCCGGTTATGAAAATGTTCTTTATGGAGTAGGGGTAAGGGAGGGTAAGGGTAAGGGTAAGGGTAAGGGTAAGGGTAAGGGTAAGGGTAAGGGTAAGGGTAAGGGTAAGGGTAAGGGTAAGGGAGGATAGAGAGCGAGCTTACAGGGATTAGTCTGCTTGCATTTAAAGTTGGTCGCTGTGAGCCCTCTCTTTAATCTCCACTCCCTTTGGAGAGGATGTGATGTGACTGACCTGCAGAAGGACTGATTCTGTAACCACCTTTTAAGCTAATGCAATTTAAGACATGCTCATTATATTAGTTGATTTCTGTTCTGGATCAGATAAACTACCAGAAATGGCCCCTTCTGCCTATGCTTTTCAAAGTGTGACACTTGATACAGTGAGTCATTTTATTAAATTTTTTTTGTGTATCTAAAGGAGAGAGTTCCAAAAATATCTCATATATCTTGTTGCCAGTTTTTTGAGTTCTTCTGCATGTTTTAGTCAGCTGCTAAAGAGACATGAAAAAGGCATGATACAACATTTAGTTATTTTACCTAGCTGAATGTCCTTGAATACATTAAAAAATTGTGCAGCACTTTTGAAGGAGTTTTGTACAAATTATTCATAGGAGGTAAGGTCATTATCTTTATAGCCACCTGAACAAAAAAACGTGCTAGTGAATTTTTTCTTAATTAATTATCCATTTCTTTTAAATCTCCATGGTGCTAGGAAAGGCTTTTGTATGATTTAGTTTAGAAAGGCCCCTTGAGCAACTCTAATCACCTAGACTGACAGAAAAATAGGTTTGATATAATACATTGACTCCACTTGTTTTGAAGAGTATATCTAGTCTACTAACCTGACGACTCCTAATGAAATTCCATGGAAGCAGAACTAACATATTTTCCTGTATTTCACAGCCCAATATTCGGTCTCTTAGGGGCTTTGGTGAGGGAAAAGAAGAGGCTTAATCTGTAAAGTTAGTGTAACTACTTCCCCACACAACTGGATATTGAACTTTTTGTTAACTGATAATGTAAATGCTTTTCATCTTTGCCTAGATGTGCAAAAGAGGGGTATGTAGAAAGAGAATAAAATGAAGTCTCTTCATAAGTAGAAGTAGCCTACCTTCTACAGACAGAGGAGCTGCACTGATTTTCCTTGTGACTTTTTCTTACTTCAGGACCAGTAGGTAAGAGAGGAAGTCTGGCAAAAGGAAGACCTTGCCTTGATTGAGGAGAATGATGTGAGAGGTCATCTAAGCAATATGGACACCCACAAATCCATGGGCCCCGATGGAATGCACCCACGAGTACTGAGGGACCTGGCAGATGTCATTGCTGAGCCACTCTCCATCATCTTTGAAATGTCCTGGAGGACAGGAGAGGTGTCCAAGGACTGGAGGAAAGCCAATGCCACTCCAGTCTTCATAAAGGGAAAAAAGAACCCAGGGAACTACAGGCCGGTCAGCCTCATCTCCATCCCGGGAAAGATGATGGAGCGCCTCATTCTGGATGTCATCAACAAGCAAGTGGAGGAAAAGGAGGTTATTAGGAGTAGTCAACATGGATTCACCAAGGAGAAGCTAAGCTTGACCAATCTGATAACTTTCTACAATGGGATGACTGGCTGGGTAGGTGAGAGGAGAGCCGTGGATGTTGTCAATCTTGACTTCAGCAAGGCTTTTGACACTGTCTCCCATAACATCCTCGTAGGGAAGCTCAGGAAGTGTGGGCTGGATGAGTGGACAGTGAGGTGGATTAAGAACTGGCTGAATGGCAGAACTCAGAGGGTTGTCATCAGTGGCACTGAGTCTAGTTGGAGGCCTGTAACTAGTGGTGTCCCCCAGGGGTCAGTACCGGGTACAGTCTTGTTCAACTTCTTCATCAGTGACCTGGATGAAGAGTTAGAATGTACCCTCAGCAAGTTTGCTGATGACACCAAACTGGGAGGAGTGGCTGATACACCAGCAGGCTGTGCTGCCATTCAGCAAGACCTGGACAGGCTGGAGAGGTGGGTGCAGAGAGGAACCTGATAAAGTTCAACAAGGGCAAGTGCAGGGTCCTGCACTTGGGAGGACCAACCGCATGCATCAGTACAGGCTCGGGGCAGAGTTGCTGGAGAGCAGCTCTGTGGAGAGTGACCTAAATGTCCTGGTGGATGACAAGCTGACCATGAGCCAGCAGTGTGCCCTTATTGCCAAGAAGGCCAATGGCATCCTGGCTTGCATTAAGAAGAGTGTGGCCAGCAGGTCAAGGGATGTTCTCCTCCCCCTCTACTCTGACCTGTTGAGGCCCCATCTGGAGTACTGTGTCCAGTTCTGGGCTCCCCAGTTCAAGAAAGAAGAGGAACTACTGGAGAGAGTCCAGCGGAGGGCTACAAGGATGATGAGGGGACTGGAGCATCTCTCCTACGAGGAAAGGCTGAGGGAGCTGGGCTTGTTCAGCCTGAAGAAGAGGAGGCTGCGAGGGGACCATACAAATGCTTATAAATATCTCAAGGGTGGGTGTCAGGAGGAAGGGGCCAGACTCTTTCCAGTGGTGCCCAGCGACAGGACAAGGGGCAACGGGCACAAATCGAAGCATATGAAGTTCCGTCTGAACATGAGGAAGAACTTCTTCCCTCTGAGGGTGACGGAGCACTGGAACAGGTTGCCCAGGGAGGTTGTGGATTCTCCTTCTCTGGAGATATTCAAGACCCGCCTGGAGGGGGTCCTGTGCAGCCTGCTGTAGGTGACCCTGCTTCGGCAGGGGGATTGGACTAGATGATCCCCAGAGGTCCCTTCCAACCCCTACCACTCTGTGGTTCTGATTCTGTGATTGCACTTTTTTTTCATTTCATAACATATTGTATTACTTACTGCTGTTCCAAACATCTTCATAAAAATTATACCATGTCATGCAATTGTACTATTTCATGAATTAACGTAAGAATGTAATGAAATTTGTTTTGATGTAATTTCTCAAGTTTTCTAAAAGAAATACACTTTCACTCAATGAAACTCCATTTGTAATTTCTGTGTTGTTATTTTGTGAAATTTTTCCAAAACTGGTGTTGCTTTTTGCAAAAAATGGCAGGTTCCGCCAAAACCTGCTTGGAGAAGCCTCGCTGAGCAGCTCAACTGCTGCGCGAGACCTACAGCAGAGCAGTGCTCGATGCTTTCCCCTCAGCTGCCAGGGTATGTGCATGGTGTAGCACAGCACAGACGGAGCGCGGCAGAGCACTGCAAGTCTGCTGATGGCAAGGCTGCTACCCTTCTCTCCTGGGTTCAGCTGGGATAGAGTTAATTTTCACCAGAAGCTGGCTGGGCTGACCCAAACCACCAATCAAAGGGGATATTCTGTACCATGTGATGTCATGCTCGGTATTTAATTGGGTAGCTGGCTGAAGGAGGGGGATTTGTTACTCAGGAGCAAGCTGATTATCAGGTGGTGAGGACACTGCATGTTGTACATGCTTTTTATCTGTATTTTTGATTGTTATTTTCTTCTCCCTTTGCCATTCTGTTAAACTGTTCTTATCCCAGTCCACAGATTTTTGCCTTTTTTACTTCTGATTCTCCCCCCTCATCCCACCGGGGAAGGGGAAGGAGTGAGAGAGTAACTGTGTGGTTCTTTGTTGCAAAATGAGGCAAAACCACAACAGTTCTTGGTGCCCAATGTGGGGCTCGAATACAATAGTGGTTTTGTACTAATGTGCTATAGCTGTAGTTGTTATTAAGTGGCAAGCTCCTGTGTGCTTCATGGAATTGGTTGTTTGTGCTGCTTATCTCTTTATTTTACTGAGCTTTGGAGCATGTTAGTACAAACAATTACTATGTGCTTTCTCCTGGTGTTGACAGCCTTGCTGTATTGTGGAAACTATCTTGTGGAGATGATGAGGGAATATATCTCCTTCTCCCTACCTGGGATGTCTGTGGATGTTTTTTTTAGGCAGGCTCCTGAGGTCTTTGTTCACCCTCATGTGAGCTGTCTAATACTACTAGTTAATACTGTTGGCATGTTATGGGTTTTGTGGAATGTGGTCTCATCCTGGTGTAAGAGAAAACAGATTCTGGGTGAGGCGATACTGAAACATGCCTTAAAACAGCCAGTCCCTGAGTGGCAGGGTGTGTGGAAGGATCTGGGCAGGTTCCAAGGATGGTTATCACCTCCCATAGCCTGGGATTTTACACCTGAACAGGCAAACAACCCAGGCAAATTGACGTGCCAACTGATAGAAGGGTGTCTTGTTTACTCTAATGTAAACCAACAGCTTCTAGCGCTGTACTGGGATCTGGCCTGTACCTGTTGAGCCACAGTTCAGTAGTCTCAGAAGACTGTGGCTGAGGCAGGGACCCATACTGCATCTGAGGACAGTAGAGTTGAGGTAGGGACCTAGACAACAACAACTACAGTGTGAAAAATGAAAAACAGTGGACAAGGAAAGCAACAGGTCCATATCCTCAATTAGTAAGAGAGGAGGAAGAAAAGGAAAGATCTGATCAAGAAGCTGGTCCTTCGACAAGGAAATTGGAGGAAGAAGTCAGAGAGCTCAAATAGGAAGAGGAAATTACCTGGTCCCTGACCTCAGCAGAACTTTGAGACGTGAAAAGATTACAGCCGCCAGCTAGGAGAGCATATTGCTGCATGGCTGCTTTGATGCTGGGATAACAGGGCTGATAGCCAGCAGCTGGGAAGGGAAAGGAGCCCAACATCATACACTAAACAAACTCAATGGGACATTTTAGAGGGATGGTCTCTAAACTAAAGAAATTATATTTGTGTGTGTATATATATGCATATAAAACCAGAAGAAATGATAGTAAATTGTGGACCCTGGGTATGACATAGATGGTATAGAATAAGGGGTGGATAATGTTCTGGGTTCAGCTGGGATAGAGTTAATTTTCACCAGAAGCTGGCTGGGCTGACCCAAACCACCAATCAAAGGGGATATTCTATACCATGTGATGTCATGCTCGGTTTTTAAGTGGGGAGCTGGCTGAAGGAGGGGCTTTTTGCTACTCAGGAGAAAGCTGAGCATCGGGTGGTGAGAACACTGCATGTTGTATATGCTTTTTGTCGGTGTTATTGATTGTTGTTTTCTTCTCCTTTTGCCATTCTGTTAAACTGTTTTCATCCCAACCCATGAGTTTTTGCCACTTTTCCTTTGGATTCTCCCCCTCATCCCACCAGGGAAGGGGAGGGAGTGAGAGAGTAACTGTGTGGTTCTTTGTTGTAAGTTGAGGCAAAACCACAACACCCTCTTATTTGTCAAATGCACAGTAAGTGCTATCATTTATAATGCCAAACTGTTGATTTTATTCTTCTTATGCATCTTTTGCTACGCAGTATTTCTATTTGTTTAGCAAGTTGGCACCATGGTGCAAGGCCAAGTAAAGGTTGCTATTGTAGTTTAGCTCGTTTCCAAGGAAAAACACCAAGATTTTCCCCCAGCATACTGAGATTTGTTTGAAAGAAATCAAGTGAATTCACATGCTCGGTAAGCACAAAGGCCAACATCTATTTTCAGAGTACAACATCACAGAGAAGAACAACATGTTCTCTGTTTAATGCAACTCTGTTGCTGGTACTAGAAGATAAAACACTATGTATTAGTTTGGAGAGGAAGCTCTGTTAAAAGTATCATGTAGATAGCCCACGTAATTTTATTCAAGTTGTCAAGTAGTTGATGCCTTACAAAAATCATTTAAGCTACAACGAAGATTATTTTTACATTGTTTAAAACAACCGGTACCAGTTGTGAGTGAAGCTTGTAAGGCTCTTACCTAGCCTCACGGATGTCGCAGAAGGTGATTCAAGCCTCGAGTCTGTAACACATGAGAAGGGAAACATCAAACGGGCAGAGGAAACATTCAGCATCTGACATGACATGTGCCTGGGGGTTTCTCTTTGCAGAATGGTCACATGCATTTACCAGAGATAAAGACCAATGGTGATGATTAAGTTCTCTTCCAACAAAAAATATTTTCCAGTGATTTTCCTAGAATGTTTACAGGATGGTTTATCTGCAGCACCTGCCTCATGTTTCTATTTTACTTCCAGGAAAGAAAGAATTTTATCTAATGAAAGCAAGTGTCTCCTGGCTACATTGAAGGCCCATACACTGAATATTCCTGGGTACTCTTCAGCCATAGCTAACAGCCCCGATATGACCCACGTAGTGGAACAGTGTTTTCTTACGCAGAACTCTTTTATCAGAGAGCTTTTGGTCTGTTCCTAATGAAAGGGCAAGTTCTTCCTGCCGACTGCAAAATTATTCTCATTCACAGGGTGATATAAGCAGAGTGTCTTTTAGTATGTGTCTTCCAACAATGGAGAATAAAAGAATTGGTATAATATGAACTGCCGATTATTGCTGCTACTGCTGCCACAGTCCCTGCACCCCTCTGTAGTAAATCCCAAGTGTGGTACAACTCCACTGCTGCTTCTGCCAGAGAAATCCAGTAGCCAATGACTATAGGAATGATGGTATTAGTATCAGTCAGTAGAAAAGTCCCTGATATTCTAGTGTTTTCTAACCTGCAAAAGTCTCCAGGTTCCTTTATTATTTAAAGAGGACATAGGACTGTTATACAGTCAAGAAGAACATGCACTGTGAATTTTATATCTAAACTGGTGGACTCACAATTATTTTTGAAGCATATGCTAACCCTGTGCCATATCATCCTAAGTGTTTACATGTGGATGCACACAAGCATATACTAGCCCTATATTTCAGTGGGGTTTTCTTTATGGCAATAGCAAGGGCATGCTCAGGCCAGGAAGGAGCTACAGCATGTTCATCTGTGATTGGGTCAGTCTCAGTGCAGCCCCAGAATTGTTTTGTCAGTGTGTCCAGGTGAGCTATTATTGCTGCAGAGAAGTGATGTACAGAAGGAGAATGATGCTGAGCCAGACAAAGAGAACAGGGGGAGCTCTTGCCTTGGGAATAGTGGGGTCCAACCCAGCAGAACTTCATACGCCTTACTAAAATCTTTGTCATTCTATCTAACAGTAATGTGTGTGAAGCACAACACAAGTAGTAACAAGAAGGAAACATGCCACAAGTGCAAGATGTCAAAAGTTACAGCATGTACCAACACGTAGTTTCTATATATGTTTTTTTTACTAGTGCTTAAATCCATCATGGAGTTTTCACACATTTGTCCACTTGCAAAGTACCCCTTAGTAGGGAATTTTCTGGCTATCCTCAAGCTTGCAAAGATGAGCATGTGGCAATTCAGTCTTAGTGTAAAAAGGGGCATGTAGCTGAAAATTACAAGGCGTTTTACAAGGTAATACCTATTTTCTCTGTTTTCCAAAGTGTAACATCTAAGTTACCTTGTTAACATCTAAGTGTAACATCTAAGTTACCTTAGTATTATCATGTTACTGTTAGGAATAACATATACTGTTCTTGTTTTGTGCTGTGCTGCTCACTGAAATCTCGTGTTACACACGCACAGATTTACTCTTGTGCACAAATCTACTATTAAGTTTTCTGCTGAGACCTTCACCAGTCAAAATGTGCTAGAGTTGCCACTGATGATGCTTCATGCTAACTAGCCTCTAGTGAAACAACATTCTTGTCTTCCGTTGGAGTGGTTGATAGAAATATTTTTTTTGTAGCCTCACTGAAAAACTGTTTGAATTTTCTGTGTATTCTAGTTACACCTAAGAAGATAACAAAATAAGAGAGCTAAGTTAAGGGCTGTTGCCTACATCAGTTCCCTTCCTAGTGTGTTTAGTAATTGCACACATCCTTTCATGGCCATCATTCATGGTATACAAGAGCAGGAAGCATTCTGTTGGCAATGATATAGTGAAGACAGCGAACCAAATATCAAGTAAAAGGTCCAGTTTCAACAATACAGCAATGCAGATCAGCCAATGCACCTACCTGTCCAGCAACTACAAGGAACAATAAAAATGGCAGAAACTGAGAGGAACGGTGATAGAGCCAGTGGCATTTCACACAGCAAGTGATACTACATTTATGTTTTTAGTAGGCTGTGGACATTATCCTTCGAGGCATTAATGGTTGATTTAGACTAGCTTACATGGTGTCATTCTGTCAATGAGAGACTGCAGTTCAGCAACGTAGCCCTGACAGCAGATGGCAGAATGAAGGAAAAAGTGTAACTAACTGTGAGGAGGAGAGAACAAAAGGCTTCAACACACAGCGAAGTGTTGTCCACCTTTATCTCTGTCTTCTGAACATGACAAAAATCTGTACCCAGAGACCAGGGCTTGTCTGATCTCCACTTGATTTTTAACACAAGACCACTTACTACTACTTGTCCTCTCCTTCATCTGTCTGCCTTTTAGCCATTAGGGCATACAAAGAGAGACAACATGATCTATTCATAATGTACTTAAGTGCTGGCTTAGTATTATCACGCCTTACCAAAATTACCAGACGTTATAAGCGCCTTGGCTGGGTTTTTTTCCCCAATAGCATATGCTTTTGCTAAACAGGAATTATTTAAGCTAAACTTCTCCACTCAAGTGTCTGCCTCAAGCATAGAGGTTTGGGAGAGGGAAATCTCAGCCCAGATGGTTCTTTCTGAGAAGAAGGAAATGCATGCTCCTTATGCACATTAAAAATAAATCTGATCACCCTCTCAGAATGATGCCGTTTTTATAGCTGTTCAGAGAGGAAGATCTTTGGCCATTACAAAGCTCTCTGAACCCAGGTTGGACAGACCTTTGAGCAACCTGGTCTGGTGGAAGGTGTCCCTGCCCATGGCACGGGGGTTTGGAACTAGATGATTTTTAAGGTCCCTTCCAACTCAAACCATTCTGTGGTTCTATGACTTCATGCTTGGAAGAGGTACAGGCAAGGTATAGGAGATGCTTAAATCAAATGTAAAAAAAAAAATGCACATTTTCTTACCACAAGGCCCATTCCACAAGTAGATTTGATACTTGACATGAAGGGTATTTTCTGGCATGTAGAATTCTCTTAGTTCAGCTCCTAGGCAAAACAAGAAGTAAGAATAAAATAATAAAATAATAGTCATGTTTACAATTGAATAACATGATTCCAACATGAAATCACCTTCCTTATGAGGAAGCAGCAACCTGGTGGTGGCATCGATGGATGCCCGGGGATGTCACTGGGAGGGGATGCCCTGGTACTGAGGCCTGCTGGAGGTCATGGACAGGCTGCTGGGGATGGTGAGGAGGGACAGTCCCTGACTCCATGGGGGATGGAGAGACTGGAGCACTGCAAGCAGGGGCACGGGCTGTGGGGATCCCGATCAGGGCTGGCTTGTAAGGAGAGGGTGAGGTGTGGGGCCAATGCTCTTCAGACCCATGACGGGGACTGCCTCCTCCCACAGGGCCCCACATGGGCACAGCTGGATTGGGGCTGAGGTGGGAAAGATCCCATGGCTGTGGAGGGGCAGGAGCCGGCCCTGGGCTGGCCGTAGGGGCTAAGGGCCCAGGGCTATGGTGGGACATGCTGGGGCACTGCAGCACCAGGGTGTGTGTGGGGAGCACCGAGGTGCCTCAGAGGGGGCAATGTGGGGGTGAGAAACTCTGAGGTAGAGCAGGTGTATCAGCAAGGTGATGGCAAGGACTGCAAAGCAATTTGGGTGGGAAACATGGTGGCTGCTCAGGAGGACACACCAAAGTGCCTCAGCAGAGACAGCCAGCCCTTGGTTTCCTCTCTGACCTTGCATACGCTGTGCTGTTGTCCTCATCCTAGTATCCAGGTCTCTTTTTTTCCTTCACGCTTCTTAATACAGCTCTTCCAAATTGAGAAGCTTGTGCGTAGACATGATTACACTTAAGGCTGGTTTTTGCACTCCCACCAGCATTTCATTAGTTTAGGTGCCACTGCTGCCCCACTGCCAATGCCCAGTCTCTCACTTTCTTCCCCGGCCTCACATCTGGTGGAGCTTTGCAGCCAGGACTCTAGTTTCCTCCTCCTGTTGTAGAAGACATAAGATTTTTGTTATGAAAGAAAAGTAGGGACTGACGAGTATAAACTTTCCCTTGCAAGACATTAGTTTTTACCCTGCTTCTACGTATCAAATAGTTTACATTCTCATTTTCACTGCACAATAGTTGGAAGACAACAACTCTAGCTTTCCCCTTCACAAAGCATTAACTGCTGCACGGTTATGTTATCAGGAAAGAATCACTGATTACTCAATAAAATACCATGTCAATCTGCAAGGTAAACATTTAAAAACTTTGAGACCCAATTCTGCTTTAACACACACCAGCAAAATTCATGTCACCACACATTCATGTTAACTTTGCACCAGCCATTGGCATATTTCAGCATTGTGAACCTAGCATGTATTTGTTTCTGTATAGATTTTATTTGTCTTTCAGGGTCAATGCGGAAGTTTACATATAGGAATTTGTTGATATGGAGTATTATTGTAGGAGGCGCAGTATGGAAGGAAAGAAGGACACCAGGTTAGTGACAACAAGTGGGTGTTTTTGTAAGGAACAGTTCAGTGCAGCATAGAGAGCAAAGGTGAGGATGCCTGAGCAGTGCAATGGGATTGCTGTGGAAAGCTGAGAGGGGGGCGAGCTTCAGAAAGCGGCCTTCATGGCTACCTTCACCTCTTTTCTACTCCTAACCAGCCAGAGGAGATCAATGCTGGAGGAGACCCCAGCAAGACAGGGAATCCCTGCAAACTTGAAACCCAAAAAAATCCACAGAATGGATGAGTTCACTGCTTTTCGTATTATTATAATTAAATAAAGATCAGAAGGAACCTCGGGCTCGTCCTGATTAAAGAGAGGAACTGGAACACGGCGCTCAACCCAGTGGTGGCAATGAGGTAGAAATTCCATAACGTTAGACAATATATTATTATAATACCATGCCTATCAGTGTGTTTTATACAATAAAGCATTAAAACTCAGAAAACCTCTTGCTGTCTTCACCTAAACAAGAAAAGGCAAGTGGAGGGTTGTGGGGGAGTAGTAGTAAACCTAAATTATATTCACCTGGGAGGAGGGGTGGGGTCTTGAAATGGAGCAGTCACACCAGAGCTGGATAGCTGGGAAGAGACTAGTGGGTAAAGCATTGCTACTCGTATGGCTGTGCTCTGTTTGGGTGAGGTGAGCTGTCAATTAGAATAAAATGAGGGGAGAATGTAAATTTGATTTTACTATGACCTAGAGCTGCATTTTCAAGTTCAAAGTTAGCCTGGATTCATTGTTCAGGCTCCCTTTATGCAGTGTCATGACCTGGAGCCACTGTTAGTGCAACAGCTAAACTGAAGTCTTTGCTTCAAGATGGAAAATGTACCCATGAACCAGTTTAAAAAAAGAAATCATACCGATACATTGCTGAACTTAGCGTTTCTTTAAGCCGGGGAGGTCTCTTGTGGTTACTAATAGATCCACAAACCTATTACAGTGAAAGCTAAAATAAAAGGATATAGATAGAAATAGATGATAAAATAAAAGCAGATAAGAAAATAGTAAAATAATATGCTATTTCTAGACTTTTAAAGCTGAGTAGTATTCCAAGTTTATCTGAACTTTGAATGCCACTTGAAGTAGCATGGTAGTATAAATGCTAAAAGAGATACAAGGTATTTGGGGCATAAGAAAGCTGACAACACCACAGTCTGTTGCAAGGAATTGATGGTTTGAGTAATGGGGAAAATTACACTGTGCCCAGGACATGCAGGATATAGCTATGCTGTTGAAGGCCACATACAGACATAAGCAATTTGCCATTAGTTTAGAAGCACAGATACTTTGGTACCCAAAGTGAGAAATACTGAACCAGGTCTGAGTGACAACACAGACCGGCCACCGCTACTTTGTATCTCTCCCCAGCTGGCATTCTTGTGTTACCTGCCTGCACATTTTGTTGTGAATCTCCCCCACTTTGTTCAACTGGTGTTTTTTAGTACTATCAAAATGTATGCTGAAGGGAAATAATTCCTCCTGGAGCTAGAGAAATTTTCTCCCTCTGGGAAAGGAAATGACTGCAGCTGTATAGCCACAGTACAGCTTTCTTGAATCACACAATTCCCCCAATAAAAAAGAAAGTCCAACCTGCCTAATGATCTATAAAAGCCACTAAAATTTTCCTTCACTTCATGTGGAATTAGAGGACAGTTCTCAGCATAATCAGCAGTATCATAAACAGACAAATTGTTCAATGAGCAGCAGAGGGGGAGTACTGCTGTCTATGCTCCTTTCCTGATTTTGTATGAAAAGAGGGGTTTTTTTTGTCTCTGCTTGTATGTAGATCAACCTGCTTTCCTTGAGTTGAAGGAAATCTGTGCAGTCTTTTGGTTTGCATTAGTACCATGCAGAATTATTTTGTGCTGTTGCTCTGTAAAGCTCAGCATCTCTCCTTTTAAACTGAGCTAGCAGTGTGATATTAATATGAGATTCCTCCTGCCTACAGAGAGGAAGCCACAGAGAACCTCTTCTCTCCCATCAGCCCTGACAAAGTACAAACAAATCCAAGGTGTTCAAAAAGCATTCAGCTAATGCAGAGCAGTTAGCAAATGAAACAGTTAATGAAGTTTTAAAGGTCTCGTGCACCAAATTGTCTGAAACTGCATCCTGCTCATAGACTGATACTGGAGGAAGTTAAACACAGTTAATTAGCAGGTATTTTGGCTGTCGTCTGCTCAGTTTAATTCTCTTGCTGCATCCTGCTAGGTCAGAATATACAGAGGGTAACAATGAAAAAGCTTTGGAAAATTCTGTCTTGGCCAAGAGGCTGTACATCATGAGTGACTGCTCTCAGACTCTTGTTGCATGTGTTATTTGATGTTACCTGAACAGAGTTTGCTGTTAGAGATGCAAGTGGACACCCACTTGGTAAAGTTGGGAAATAGAAGGGACATTTTTTCTTCATTCAGATACATAGATAAAATCACAATAAAGCCACAGCCTTGAGGCGGTATTCTGTTGCCTGACTCACGTCAGACTCATATTGAGGAGGAAGAGGTGATTGCAAGCACAGAATACCCATCAGGAGACGGCCCAGGTCCTTGGGCCAAGATCTGTGGTCCCAGCTAGAATAATGGTGCAGAAATACTGGCTTAATAAGTCAGGGGTGTGATTTCTCAGAGAAAGCTGAGGTATTACAGTTTGTACACTATAAGTACATAGTGCTTGAAATAGATAGCATGTTTGGTAAAAACAGGCATGACTACTGTAAATCCAAAGTATAATCTTTTTAGAATCTGAAATCCATCTTTTGGGTACCCCTGGAAGCCTGGTGCTAGACTCTTGAATCAGAAGTGCACATTATCCTAAGCAAGCAGGCTCACATGGTGAGAAGCTTGAAGCACCAGATCTGTTTGGTGCATGCGGTTCATCCATATTTCAGTTTTGCCAAAACACCACAAGTCAATGGTGTAGAGTAGTGCTTTTTCCAAGCATCAATGTCCATGCAGTTGAAGAGCTCTCCCAAAGAGCAGATCCCCATGACCATGCAGGTCTCACCAGATCCCTCTCTACTTTTCCATTGCATCAGGCCAGGGGGCAGGAATCAGTTGTTCTGCACCAGCTGCACAGAGCAGTTTCTGGAAAAGTCCTTCACTCATGTGTTCTATGTAGAGCCATGTCGCACTTGCTTAAGCTCCTTCTTTAACCCTGCTAGATAAAGAACTGCACTCTTTACTGGGGTAGGTGGCTAGGGGCTGTATGTCTCATCCTGAAGGCAAATGCAATTTGCTTTAGCTGGTAGGACAGTGTTTCCCATGGGATCAGCTGCTCAGAGGACAGCAACCCTCCCCTCATGCAGCAGTTGTTCCTTCTTCCAATCTAACTTGCTTCCTGCTCTCTTGCCCCAGCACTGGCTGGCTGTTCCAGACACACAATGAAAATCAAAATGTCCTGTAGAAAGCCAAACCAATGGAAAAATCCCTGACTTGCAATGCAACTTCATGCCCTGAAAATATTGCACCAAGTTCCAGCTCTAGGGTCCCAGCGCAGGGAGCAGCACGCCAACTCCAGCCTCCAACCCCTTCAGCCTGACTTTTTCACTAATATCAATATTCTGTGGCTGACTCCACATCTGCCAACTCCATGGGCTCCAGTGAAGCTGCGTTCTTTTTTCCGAGGGGATGTCCCTTCCACTGTACATTCCTTTATTTTCTTGGAGATGGATGTGGCTCCTGCACTGGGGACAGAGGACTCCGTTCCAGACAGAACTTCATAAATCTCACTAAAATCCTTCTTTGTCACTGTATGTTAATGAACGTTGACATGCAGTCGCAATATAACACAGTGGAGGTAATGTGTAATTATGGAGGTAGCATGTAACAAGTTTTCTCGTGTGTGTGTATATATATACATACACATCTTTTTCTAACGCTTAAATGTGTCATAGAGTTGTCATGAATTTGAGCACCTGTGTAGCAGGCTTCACTGGGGATTTTCCTGACTATCCCCAAGCTTGCAGAAGGCACGCATGTGGCAGCTAGGGCTGATGAGGAAAAGGGACGTGTCAGAGAAAGTCACAAAGTGGTCTTTTATAAGGAAACAGCCTTTTTTTTTTTCCTGTGTTCCAGAGCATAACAACTAAATAATTTAATCTGCTTAGTATTATGCTGGTAATAAGTGACCTATATTGCTTTTACTTTCTATAATTTTGTCCTCTCAAACCTCCATTATTTGCATATGTATGCATGAGCCTACTGCAAGATTTTATAAGATCAGGTAAAAATCACCAGCGCTGCTACCAGAGAAGATGAAATCTAGGTTGGTGACAGGTTCAGATTTAAACTTTTCTTCAGCAAGCAGAGGTACCAATTAGTCTCACATTTGGTTCTGGAACTTAATTATTGTACTACATGCCTTTTGAGCGATGTACTGTGTACAGAGTATAAGCATATCTTGGGGCCTGTGTTATGTCTCTTTAAAAAGTAAATATTACACTGTACAGTCTTTGGATCTGCATAATGTCACCAGAAACATCTGCAGATCTTTAGTTCCCTCTAATCTGATTACTTTCCTGATAGCTATAAACTGATGCCTCAAAACACAACACTGTGGGCTAAAAGGTTTCTTCTCACCAAACAGAAATAGTCCAGTGACAACAGTAGCAGTGAGTTAGGGTTTGCGGCATTGTTGTGCTGAAGAGGGAATAGAAGTCATTCACAGTTCTCATTAAAGTTTCAAAGTCTCAATCCTGTACTGTGACCCTTCAGATACTACTGGGATTTTTTCCTTAAATCATCAACTGTTCATCTCACTTGACTGCAACCTCTGCAGAGTTATTGTTCCCTCAAGCTGCCCATGGTTTGGATGGGTGCACACTTCTCTGGGTAAAAATCTGGCTGAACAGCCGAGCCCAGAGAGTGAATGGAGTTAAATCCAGTTTGTGGCCAGTCATGAGTGGTGTTCTCCAGAGCTCAGTTTTGGGGCTCATCTTGTTTAATATCTTTATCATTGATCTGGATGAGGGGATTGAGTGCTCCCTCAGTAAGTTTGCAGATGACACCAAGTTGGGTGGGAGTGTCGATCGGCTCGAGAGAAGAAAGGCTCTGCAGAGGGATCTGGACAGACTGGATTGATGAGCCAAGGTCAGCAGTATGAGTTTCAACAAGGCCAAATGCCAGGTCCTTCTCTTGGGTCACAACAACCCCAGGCAATGCTACAGGCTTGGGGAGGAGTGGCTGGAAAGCTGCCTGGTGGAAAAGGACCTGGGGGTGCTGGTCGACAGCCGTCTGAACATGAGCCAGCAGTGTGCCCAGGTGGTCAAGAAGGCCAACGGCATCCTGGCTTGTCTCAGGAATAGTGTGGCCAGCAAGAGTAGGGAGGTGATCGTGCCCCTGTACTCAGCACTGGTGAGGCCGCACCTCGAGTACTGTGTTCAGTTTTGGGCCCCTCACTACAAGAAGGACATTGCAGTGCTGAAGCAAAAGATGATGTCCAAAGAAGAGAAACGAAGCTGGTGAAGGGTCCGGAGAACAAGTCTTATGAGGAGCAGCTGAGGGAGCTGGGGCTGTTTAGTCTGGAGAAGAGGTGGTTGAGGGGGAACCTTATTGCTCTCTACAACTACCTGAAAGGAGGTGGTAGTGAGACAGGTGTTGGTCTCTTCTCCCAACTAACTGGCAATAAGATGAGAGGAAATGGCCTCAAGTTGTGTCAAGGGAGGTTAAAATTGGATATTAGGAAAAATTTCTTTACTGAGAGAGTGGTCAGGCGTTGGAACAGGCTGCCGAGGGCAGTGGTTGAGTCCCCATCCCTGGAGGTGTTCAAAAAACGTATAGATGTGGCACTCCAGGATATGGTTTAGCAGGCATGGTGGTGTTGGGTTGACGGTTGGACTTGTTGATCTCAGAGGTCTTTTCCAACCCTAATGATTCTATGAGTCTATGATTCCCTGCAGCAGATTCAAAAGTCAGAATGCAATGAAAAGGTATCCACATTTCAACTGTTTTAACAATTTTTAAACCAGTTTCATGGTTTTAGGCAAGATTTGCTCTTTTTAGAACGTTTGAGCTTGCAGTTTTTTAAGAATTAGAAAGCAGCTGGAGATGCACTAGGATAGCCTGCTAGCTTTTTATCGGTATAGGCTTGTGTTTTCACACATGGTTTCGAAAGGCCACCAGTGACTTCAGGTGGTTGCAAGAACTGATAATTCTATAATGAGTAAGAACATCTTGGATAAGTGCTATCCACTGGTAGAGAGATTAAGTTTGCATCGATACTCACAATAGATAATTTAAAGTTCTCATCCTTGCTAGGCTGAGACAAACATAAGTTTTGTGATACAGGTGAAAGAACAAACGGAAGTTTGTACACGGGTCTGTTACTTCCCAGAGTATGTTAATTCACCACTTTTAAACAAAAGGTGTTACATGTAGAAAACCAAGTCTTCCTCTTTTGCCAGCATTTCCAGTTACTGTTTCAGTCTTACAGTGCTAGGTCAAAGTCCCATTTCTCAGTACACAGGCATCGTCTTCTAAGTGCAGCAGAAGCATACGTAACCCTATCAGCCAGGGTTTTATCTTTGCCCTGGGACTGTTCACATGGCTGGAGCAGTGTGGCGTAGAGTCAGTGCCGTCTTGTCTTTGTCCTTACCTTCACCCTTTCTTCTTGAACCAAATCACTCTGTGGCTTCTGACCAGTAAGACAAAGTAGTAAAATTTATTTTCCTTTGATGCACCATATGTGACAGTTATTTTGGAAACATAAATGATTGTAGATTTTTTTGTCACATGTTTATTTCAGATACTATTGTGGGCTAAGAAACAGCCATTAGTACTGTCTGAAGGATTATTTAATGAAGCCGTAAAAAATACTGTGTGGCTACCAGTCAATGAAGGTACCAGGAAAACCTGTAGAGAACTAAAATCTCTGCAATCCAAACTGAACAGATCTAGTGCTCTAAAAACATACTATGATTACCAGATCTAAAGTTGTCCAAAGACTCAAAAACAGTGAAGAAAAACACAAACACTTAAGACCATCCCATGCAATAATGGCTGTTTGGTGTGACTTTTTGTAAGTTACATTACCTTCAGAAATTTAAATTAGAATTTATATTTTTTTTAGCTTGATTAATTCAGTTGGTTTAACTATTATGATGTTTGTTAATCAAAAGTCGGTTTAATTGAAACTGAGAAGAAACTTAGTAATTTTATTAAATCTTTATCCATTGAAAATCAGACTTTTAGAAACATATATAGAGGAGTTTTAACTGGTTTAAGTGGTGTAACTAAAGCTATGGGTTGAACCTTACGCAGGAGGTAAAACCAGATGGTGATAATAGTCGTTTTCAGTCTTAGTCTTGAAAATTAATCTTAAAGTCAATGCATAGTGAGACAGATGTACAGTTAAATATGAAACTCTGTCAAGATGAGAAATGAATTGGACTAGAATTTGACAATTCATCAACAAATCTTTAAAAAATAATGCAGGTTGAACCCATGCAGCAAATCAAAGGAAAACTGAAGTAGGATAAAACTTCTGAGTAAACGTGCATACTAAAATCCAGTTTCACAGCAAATAGTTCCAAGTTCTCTGTAAGCAATTCAGATACTCTTAAGTTTGGTAGTACAACTGCAACCATCCTCTGTAGCATAAAGAATTGCATGTTCTGATACTTTCAGACCCCATAAAAGGGTTATACGTAAATTCTCTAAATATTCTTTTGTAAGCAAAACGGATGCTGACCAGGCCACTGATTTGCAAAGTTCTAGACAAAGGAGAATTTTCCTCAGCTGAAAAGCAAAAAGAACTTCAGAGGTTTGTGTCTTACATTTTAGAAGTGAAAGAACTCTTTCTGTCCTCAACAGGAAGATGAGTAATAAATACGGTAAGCCAAACTATTTCCTTAATTTCTTTGCTTAGCTTTTTAAACATATGTATCAGTGAGCAGATGCTTTTCTAATCAGATGTAACGGCTAAAACTTGAGAATACAAGAAGCAGATAAAATACAACAGTGAGGAAGAAGTCTAAGTATGCTTCAGTTCTGCTGCTTTAAATGAAATTTATCCTCTATGCTAGCAGCATAAAAAGATTGGTGGAAGAAAATGTTGGTTTATTTGAGATGTAATTAGAGAATATACCAGGCCTGGATGATTGATTAGGTTCAATCTACAAATCCTATTCTGTATATTCACACTCATAATTCAAGCGTAGACAGGTCTTCTAAATTCAGAGGCTGCCAGATGCAGATGGTAAACATGAAATAGTACAGTATTATCACAAAATTTGAATGTGCTGCTCTGAGGTAACATCATTTGACCTGTATGTGTTCGATAGCTCGTCTCTGATTTTTGACACAAGTGAAAATTCACCCCGTGAGCAAAATGGCCTCTGCTACTTCACTTGTCTGATCAAGTGAATTGTATTTGTCTGGCTTTGTATTGTGTTACATTTAAGATCCCAAAAATGTTGTGAATTTTGTGCCAGAGACCAATTGCATCATTAATATAGCTCAAACTGTAACTGTCATTAAGCCAATTTGTAGACGCTATCCCTGATGTGCACGACTGCAGCTATAGTAATCTTGTCTCCTATTTCAGCAGTATAAACAGTCTTGTGGAAAAAGGAGACTTCTTTCTTTCATAGTCAAACATTAAGGCAAACTGCACTTCAGATTTAGAACATCTGAGAGCCTGTCAACATACAGGCTTTGTACTGACAGTGAGGACTGCAGTTTAATTCCACATCAGGACCAAGAGTTTTAATCCAAATTTAACACAGGTTACAGGGTAAGAGGCAGCTCTGCCCAACCTGCGGGGCTGCACAGCAATGGCCACACTGTGCTTACTAACAGCCAGCCTCAGTTTTTGCACCTTCACTGTCAAAACCCCTGCAGGGATGAGACTGATGCAGCTGATGCTGGAATCTCTCTGGTTACCTTACTGCTTATCCTGAGAGCTCCTCTGACACAATCTCAGATCTATGTAAATGTCAAATCTCAAGAATAGATTGCTATGAGGACAGAATCTAACTTCTAACAGAAGAACTGTTTGCTTAAAAGTAAATGCTGTACAACAGAGCTGCTTAAATCTTAATGCAGTAAAACCAAGTATGAAAAGAACTCATATGTTCATATGTTTGTATCCTCAAACTTGGAAAGGCTCCATTAGAAGAATGTGAAGAACAATTCTAAGCCCATCTGCTTTTGCACTGTGGTGGCACACGTGCAAACTGATAATATCATTGCAATAGCAAAATGCAAATGGAAAAGGCTTGCAACTTGTCCTTTTAGGTCTGTCTACAAACTTTATCATAGTTCTTTCTCAGTTTTAGAAATGCAAGACATTCAGGCTATGATTTTCCATCCCTTTTTTTTGTAACAGGTTGTACTTTTTTCAGAGGGCCTGAGCTAGACTAGTTGTGCTGTCTGAGACTGAAATGAGGAAAAGATAGAGCTTTCCTACTACTGTTAACAAATAAAGCCAGGAAAAACTCTACAAGGGTAATCTCCAATCATATCTGCCCTGAAGTATAACACACTGCAGGCAGACTCATACGTCAGTGCAGGGTGGGGTGGCAGAAGCAGCAGTAGCAACCTTGGAGTTTTTGTGGGAAGCTGGTACCTGTGGCCATGGGAGGCTTTTGTAGCTGTCACTATCATTCTTGCAGTTTTGGCAGAAGATCGTACCCATCTTGACTGCTTTTCTTGTGGGCACGCAGTGTGCTAGTTACACAGTACAATAGTTTATATAGTCAGACTGTATTTGTTCATCGAAGCGTAGTTTTACTAAGTGAGACCATCAAATGCTATGGGCTAAACTGAATTTTCTTATGCCTCTGCTCTGCAAGCTAAGCCGAGGAGACCTGTACTTTCTACATTCAAAATCTATTTATCAGGTACTTTGAAACGAAGCTGTAGACATTTCAGATTTAGTATCTAAACGAGTATAAACTTCTGTCTTTAATTTCTGGCTGTATGCTTCTCTTCACGTGTCGAGTGAGAACTATGAAACACCCCAGTGTGCCGAGTTTCAGCATCTGTGCAGGGACAGGAACGACTCTCACACATTGATGCAATGCACAGTCAGTTCACTTTATTGCTCCACTTGCATGGTTATATACATTTTTCATATCTGTACACGCAATCATGCTTATTCAGATAGGCTACAGACATAAATCACGTGCTGTTCACACGCCCCATATTCCCGTATGATTGGTAACTATGCACTAAGGCCAATAGCAACAGACCACCTCCACGTCCTTGAACACATCTTGTTTTTGCTAACCCACATCATGTGCACTATCAGAACTTTCTCAATTGCTGTTCTTATCTGCCCCTTCCAGCGGCCTGTTCAGTTATGCTAACTGTTTTGCTTAAGCGGCCTAGTTATGTTCTCAAGCTACATCACCCCCAACACCAGTGCTACATTTACAAGCAGCGTAAAAAATCGTGAGAAGATAAACAATTCTGTCTTTGGAACAGCATTCTGCAGTTAAGAGTAAATATGATAAATAAGGCACAATAATGCATTACCTGCACATTGTGAGGAAAAAATAGGCAAAATACTGAGTAGCTGTCTATCTACAGAACACCACCCAGCTGTGTGCTGAATGAGGCAGGGGTCCCACTGAAGGATATCATACAGTTATGCAGTTAAAGAGTGGTGGCCCTTACACTTATATTTCTTAACTTCAGAAATCTGGTTTTAACACCCTTTCTGTCTTTGGTTAGTTGGTTTTGTAATATTATATATTCAAGGAATACTGAAGTTCTTGCAACGTGGTGAACAACAAAGAAGACAGAGTTCACATTTCCTTACTCAGCAGTCATAAAATAATGACTTCTTTCAAGTCACCTAATAACGCTCCTAAAGGAAGACATGCAAGGTAGAGGAAGGTTCATAAATGTTACAGGAAAGTTTAATAACTTTGTAGCATTATATAATTTTTCCACTTTTTTCCCCCTTTCCCTTCTTCCCGCTAACATTTCTTCAGACTTGGTCTTTGCTTCTCTATCCTGTGCTGTCACCTGCATTTCACCACAGTTACTGCTGCAAATATGGATGAGAGATAACTATTTCCAAATCTCTTTTATATTTAGGTATTTCAATAAAAATATAATGAACCTGCAGTGAGTGATCTGCAACAACTCTGCTTTTCACTACATAAAATGTACTCAAAGGTGCCAAAACTTCACAAATAAGATCAAAAAGAAAATAATGAAAGCAAAAGAACTGTCAAAAAATTTATACTGTACTAGCATTTAGAGGGATGCTTTTCATTCTTAAATTGCTAAATTTTTTTGTCAAATTTTGTACTAAAACATTGCATTAATTCCTGTCCATTTAATTGCATATCTGCAATAAAATGGAAGAAACTGTAAATCAAATGCAGTATGAATTGCTAAGATAAAGTTAGTAATAGACATGCAAAAATGTATATAAAATAAACTTTTATCTGTGATGACAAGATCCTGAATTTTTTCTGTTCAAATTCAGAAACAACTGTGAGTATTGCTCTCAGGATTGAATTGTTAGCTGAATTCTAAGAAATTGTAAAAGAATTTTGTAAAATTGCTCAGATCCTAAAAATTCAGTAATGTCTTCTTTATCCATTCTTGTTAAGTTTTCAAGCCATTTCCTAGTGTAGATTTTAATATTATACTTTACCATTCAGATGTGACAGCAATAATTGTTGTAAGCATCGCATAGATCAAAACTAAAAAGCTTGTGACAGACAACCTGACTACATCATGAATGTGTGTCATCAGTTCCTCTTATTTCTATGTGGTCACAGTTGCAATAAATTAAGTAGACACATTCAATACAAAGACAAAGGATCTAGGTGTGGAGTTGCATAAATACTCAATTACTTGAATTTGTTTAAAACTAATAAATAATTACTTATCTTTGGACAAATTTGTGCCATGCCTGCCAAAGGTCACCATCTAACATGCAATTAAACTGTCCTGTAAGTCTAATGTATTAGCAAAGTGCAGCGGGTTTCCATGTTTCACATAGTTGATATTCGCATCCATGCCCTCTGCGTGATACTGACAAGTTGCCACAGCGCTGCCAGTTCCCCGACCTTGCAATGACGTGCCAAGGGTAGTGCGAAAAGGTAGTTCATCGGTGCAAGATGGAAAATTTAGGAGGAAGAGAGTTTAATAATATCTGTGTAGGCTGCTGGCTTGCTTCCTTTTACCCAGGAAGGACAGTACCATCAGCAGTGTTAAGCTCAGGTGCACCTTTCAGGATAGTAAGCGTGTAATAGCATTTTAATGTTTCGCAGAACAGATGCTTCATTTGTCTTCTTACGCCACCAAATACCATAGAACTGGTTAAACCTTTGGCGACAGGGTTCAGTGGGTGTTGGATGGAAGACCAGGTCCAGGTAAGGCATGGTGGCAGAGATGGTTATTTAGGGCAGTGCAGAGAGTGGTGGGAGAAGTCAGAGACCTAGTACGACAGCAGTGCTTAGCAGCATTGCAAGCTGATCCTTTTTATGTCATTCACCATTGCAGGCTTTTAAAATTGCAGTACTTATGTAGTAGAAGAATATTGCCCATCACTTTTAATCTTGAAACAGAAGATTCATGAAACAAATGTACTTCCTTGACAGACAGACCACAAGGACTTGTGAGGTTTCCACTTGTGTTTCGCTTCCTTTCTGCTCAAACTGGGTTTTCTCAACCTTGTGTAGGAATTACCCGAACCCTTTGGAGTTACATTTGCTAATGGAACACAGATGCCTAGGAGAAAACCTACCGTCTCCCTAATGTGTAGCTCTGACACAAAACAATTGCGAAAGATTATTGCAGCAAAATGCTATTGTCTTCATAATTCATGCCTAAATCAGCTGTTGGGGAAAGGACTGCTATGTCTCCAGGCTCTTCTGTCCAGAGGGTCCTCCCTTTTGCTGTGGTTCTCCGAGTTTCCTGCTCTGTGGAAATGACTGACATTAAGGGTAATGACTGCACTGACTCACACTTCTGTTAGTGATTAAATCATATCAAAGATTCTCCCTCCATGTGGGCGCAGGAAGCTGGGCCTCATCAGGGGTTCAGATGGAAAGATCAATGTATTAATTAATATGTACTAGAAAATGACAACCAGGATGTCTGGATCTGATTTCAGACTGTGTTCTAGCTGCAATATCTCATATGACAGTTCTTCTAGATTTAGTCAGAATTTGTTCCATTAGAAGACTGTTCATACTCACAAATTTGCATAGGATTTTCCATTGTTAAGTATCAACATTAACAGCTTATATTCCATCTGAGGAAAATAGCTTGTATCTGTTCATCACTGTGTATCATTGGTATGGCTCTAGTTACCTCAGTGCAAAACTGAAGGTGAAACCCATACAGAATTATTCCCCATATTCTTATAGTAGTTTAGCCAAAAATACTGAAAATTTGAAGTATTCAATTTATAGTGACCGTCTTTGTTCCAGAAAGGCTCGTTGTTATTTTTTGCAGCCCTCTAAATATTGACAAGTAAATAGCATAGGTAAGTTTGTAACTCTTGGGTCTGTAGCTGGACAAAAGCTGGTATTTTTTTTATTACTAGTTTTCAAAACCTTAAAATCTTATGTGCACTAACATGCTGTTTTTTGAACTGTGAAACTTCCTCACAGATTATAAATATTGTGTGTAGTGAAGACTGGGTTTGGACTTTGGATTCAGAAAAGGAGTGTTTATACAGGCAGCAAGGACACAAAAAGTTATTGTATTGTAAAAATGGTTGTGTCTTGCACTGAAATATATGGAGGTGGGTGACAGAAAATAGGGTAAAACAGAGGTCATGGTAGCTGATCCAGCATATTCCTAAGTGCTAAGTTTATTTTCTGGTATTTATTGTACATTCTGTCATTTTGGGAGGTCAGATATCAGCTGCCAGCTGAAAGGAACAACAAGGTATTAAAAGCTAGATAGAAACTTTGCTGTATTTAGCAATTCTTTCATTCAGCTTTTGTTGAGTGCCATTGATTTGGCTCCCTCTCCCCCAAGCTTTCTGTTTCCATGTATCCACTGTTCTTCAACACCAGTTCAATGCACAGCATTTAACTTTTTGGCTGGTTAATGAATGATTGGAGTCCACAGAGTATGGTAAATACAGTTGCCCTTCCCTTGACTTTGTTTCCTTGCTTGTATCATCCATTTCTTGTCTTTCTATTTATCTATTTAGATCATAAGTTCTTCCAGTCAAAGGCATTATATTTTTCCATACATTCACTTTTTTCATTTTCTCTAGGTTCACTTTAAATGTGTTTTAACTGGTAACCTCAAGGCAAGAATTTTTTGTCAGTTTTACCTGTAGTTTTGACTTGTTTATAAAATAGTCACTTCAACAGTTTTTAAGACTTTTTCCCCATACATTTTTTCTTCACCTTAGAGACTAACTGCTCAAACCTCTGCCTGGGCTTTGAAACCGCTGACAGTCTGTTACGCCTTTTCAGATGTTGCTAAAATTCAGTCTCTTGTTTAATGATTCTCATTAGAAAAGAAATCATTTCTTAGATCCATTAATTTAGATGTACTTTGGCAAGAGCTGCTTATAATACAGTTATTAATATTCTGTTCTCACATTGCTCATCTCTGAGTGACTGCGACTACCAGCAAGCATTTTGGGATGCATATAATTAATGAGAACCAGGAGTATGCTTGGTTAATCAAAAAACATTAAAGGAAGAATTAAATGTCCTTTGCTGAGTGATACCCTCTTATCCAAGGAAAGGACAGCTGATGGGCCTGGATAGTGTTCATCTCAGCATCAGTTAATTCCTCGCAATTGGAAGAGATTTTGCTTTTCTTGTTTGAGACAGGAAGGGCAGAACATTTTGTGCTGTGGCGTATCGCTCAGGGTCCTTTCTTTACCTGCTATCCATTACAGTCAGTGTTTTCTCTCCATCCTTCCACTTCAACATTTCAGAGCATCACAAGCAAGCAAGGTCCTTGGTGTAGAAAATGGACAGGAATAAACTAGAAGTCTAAATTGTTGTGGATACGTTTCGAATGGGAAGAACTGAGTTCCATAGTGACACATTTTGTGTGTCTAAGCTGGACCAAGAGCCTCAGAAAATACATACCCATCCTTCTGTTCAGCAAGAGCAGCTTGAGATCTCATGCTATTTTTCTGGGGCCATGCAGGGACAGCCAGGCTAGTGGTGCCTTATGGCACTGGGTCATGACATTGCTGTTACAAACAAATGTATTGTTTCAGCTTCTTCCCCACCAAGAGGAAAACACTATGGGTGTAAACAAGACCGGGAAACTATTTGCATTGCTGCAGGTGAAGATCTCCTGCAGATAATCTCTGGGAAGAGATGGACACACATGCTGGCAAGCAAGAGTTGCAGAGCACTGACAGAAAGGTGGGACCTGTGGCATGTGGTGGAATAATATCTCTTTTAATCATAGAATCATACAATCATTAAGGTTGGAAAAGACGTCTAAGGTCATCAAGCCCAACCATCAAATGTTGCAGAAGAACCTATTGGGGTGAAAGTGATGTATAACATCATGGGTGAGTTTTCAGAGGAAGAAAAGATTTGGCCAGTATGTGACATTTCTGCTGGCACAGGTGGTATTCTTTAAGGTTGTCTGTGCTTGCTTGCATACCAGTCGCACTGTGTTACAGGCAGCAGCATAAAAGTGTAAATGATTGAGACAGGATGAGCATTCTTGACCTTCACCTCTTCCATGCTCCATTATATGCATGTGTTACATTGATTTTATTTTGATTAATGAGGTGACTTTCTGGATTTCCAATATTTCATTGTTAGCTAGTTGCCCGAGAGCGGAGAAGGCTGAACTTGTTTTCACACATCTGAGAGGAATTCTTAATTCACCAGAGCAGATCATGAGACTCAGTGTAGTCACCACATGCTTCAAAACAATGTATTGGAAAAGCTTCCTAAAGTGAAAGGGTCAGAGTGCTGATTTGTTCCCAAATCTTGTCCAGAAGGTTTGGCTAGAGCATTGGTAACCTGCCACGTTTGAATGCCACCAGACGCAGTAATAGTAGTTTGTTGACTACAGAAAGAAATAAATAGAGTAGGATTATGCGTATCCACCTAATTATTATTTGCCGACAACATGTTTCTCTCTGTTGATCTGCTTTGAAGGCTAAAACCAGGTGTTGTGTGCCAGGCAATATAAAGCATACCATTTATGTGGAGTGAATTTCCTTTTAAAAAATGAAAGCTGTAATAAAGATTGTCTGTCATTTGTTTCTTTACCTCCCCCCCCCCCCCC
>Ga0065711_1027518_pt1 | contig 48491 bp, 19 predicted proteins | sample Hoacrofraction12_FD_59098 | JGI IMG/M metagenome (GOLD analysis project Ga0065711, IMG submission 59098) | Hoatzin crop microbial communities from Cojedes, Venezuela - Epithelial fraction 12 v2 (version 2) | ecosystem: Host-associated > Birds > Digestive system > Esophagus > Crop | place... | reverse complement strand
AGTTTTTGAGAAAGGTTTTCTGTTATTCAAATAATGTTCAATTTCAGTTTGGTTTTCTCTGTTTTATGGTGGAGACAGAAATTGTAACACAATGCTTTCATTGAAATTTGTAAGTAAGAATAACTTAGAGGACTTTTTCCTTAAGAGGAAAAATAGGTAGGTGGTAGTCTGACACTACTGCACAGACATTAGTTTCTCTGTCGTGTTTACTGAGCTTATACTTACCTGTTTGCAGTAAAGATGAGTATCATGCAGAAGCGAAATAGTATTTGCTCAGTGTTTCTTTTCTCCTTCAAATCCCATTGTAACTCCATAGTTTCTCCTATTGCTGTTGTTCGTTTAATCAGTAACTTCATCTCAATGGGCTTTCATGCCCTTAAGAGATATCTGGGCTTACAAGGATCAGATGGTGTAGGGATATAAAACTAGGAAACTTGCTGAATGCATAGATGAGCCAGAAAACTGAAAAACTGCCACCTGCAGTTTGCTCAAGACTAGCTATCTCAGAACTGAACACTGCCTTACTTTCTTGACAAGAAAGATAAAAATGCAAAAGTTTTGAATATGTCTTTCCTTTCTGCATCTTTCAGCTTCTCTGAAGGGAACTTCTCATCCAACATGAATGCAAAAATTGTGAAAAAACTAGTTTTGGTGCTAGATCCCTGAAGGAACTGGAGGAGGTTTAACAGCCTTCAGTCAGGTGTCGAATTTTTCTGTACAGTGTGGGGGGATGGTTAGACACCTCAGGCTGCCCTTCACTGCAGCCAGTGGGCAGATCCAAAAACTGTCTTGGAACACGTAAGAGAGAAAAGAGTCTTTTATCTTGTGCAGGGAAGTGCTCTGCCGAGTGCTCTGTTGGGTCTGTAATGGCCAAGAACTAATGGGGATCTGCGATGCAGAGTACAGGTTGACCATATCAACTGAGCCATTCTTTCCAAAAACAGGTGGAAAGAGATGCCACTCCTTATTCTCTAAAATGATGACTGAGAAGGTAAGCAGTACCTGTGCAACTTCCAGTAACTCTTTGCTAAATTTATGATGTCTGACTAAGCATTGTGTCCTGCCAAGGAGGAGACAGCTTTTGGTAAGCACAGCAGGACTGTGGAAGTCTAGGAAGCTCCACTTTAAAAAGTTCAGATCGCCACAGATTTTTTGTCCTACGTTTGATATCTTACTGGCAGACATCAAAATCTGAGATAATAATCCTGAGCTCCTTTTACAGTCAGTAGTGGGACAAACTGGTCCCTAGAACCTTAACTGAAGGCCTGAGGACTTCGTTGCATGCAGTTACTAGATGCATGAGGAAGCATTTAAGACACAAATGCTTTTGCAGAGCTGGGTCCTAGTCATGTCCTTGGAAGCTGCAAGCGCAGGCAAAACTACGTAACCCTCTCCAGGCTACTTCTCTGCGGAACTGCAGGGGTCTCTGGGGTAGGGCAGCTTCCCTTCTTATTCATTCCATGACTTTTGATAAGATTCTCATCTGAAATAAAGGTACAAGTTATGGTTATCATTAAAATCAGCAACTAACTGGTATACCCAGGCTGCTTAAAAGCTGGCAGATGTCAGATTTTACAATGAGAAGGCTGCCAGAAAAATAGAGAGAGACCAGAGTTCTTGACAACATTAGCAAAATGAAAGAAAAAAAAAAGGTTTATTAAGGTAAAATGCTTACATTTTCATGATTAATTTAGTAGAATAAAGAAGATTTTGCTTTTCTGAGTTGACTTTGGTTTAATATTCCTTTGAATTTGGATTCAAAAGCAAAGTGAAACAAAAAAATCCCTTAACCAACCTGCCCCAGACATATATCCAAAACTGTTGAATCACTCATGATCTATAGGTTCTGTTCAGCTGATGGGTGAGTCATACTCAGTGGGTGCAAAGAAAGCTTGTGGAGACCTGTGTGGGATTACTACTTTTTACCATGCTTGTCACCATGCCACTCACTATCTGCATGGAATAATCTATTACTGCTGCCGTTGCTGACACAATCTTTTTTTTTTTTTTTCCCCCACATGTTTTTCCTGCCCAACGGCATCTATTTTTGTTCAAAGAGGCCTATGCCTTCCCTCACCTTGATGCTCCGTTGCTGTCTCTTTCTGGCAAAGAACTCAAAAGATTTGGCTGGAAGGTTGCACTCAATCAATCCTGCCTTTAGGGTGTCCTAGAAGCGCTGTCTTGGATCAGCATTGCTTCCTCTTTCCACTCTCCTGTTCCCGGCACAGGAGGTACTCGAACATATGTACACCATTGATCCAAGCCATATGTCCAGCCCATTACACCTGGGCCTTCCATGTGGACACGCTGCAGGAATTCATCACTGGTCAGCTTAGTGTAGCATCTGACTCAGAGCAAGACACATATAGGTGCCTCTAGTGGAACTTCTCTAGCTGGCAGATGTGCTTTCTATATAATGTCAAAATCTTGCATTTGTTCAGCACAACTGCCTTGCAGAATTCTAGTCTGCATTGTAGTCTCATCTGACACTCATTACATATTTGCTTAGAAAACCTGGCAAAAAACTCCCCCAATTCTATGAATGCAGGAAACTACCTCTCCATCAACACTGGCACAGTCGTTCAAAGTAATTTAAATGTAAGTGAGCTCACTTGTAACAAACAGCTCAGTCTCTCTGTGTTTAAGGGAATGGACAGCATGTTTTTCTCCATGTCGATTGACACACCATCTCAGTCTTTCTCAAATCTATGATAAGTTTGATATTTTTTTTGGTATGTTGTGGAAGTAGCGTATTTGTATGTCATGAAGTTCTGAAGATCTTGGCTGATGTCAGCTACTCCTGTGTGATCATACCAGCTTTCTTGTGTACTCTGCTTGGTAATTTTAGGACAGGTGTGCAGTCTTCCTGCAGCTCAAAAGTGAATCCTGATATTTAGGCTGAGGATGTATTCATTTCACAATAAAAAATAAATAGTATGGAAATATGGAATAAAATAATATTTTCTCAGTTAAATGCATCAAGGACAACAGTGAACAACACTCCATTTCATAAGAAGTGATTTACAAAAACAAAGTAAGAGACAATCAGGGAGAGTCTGAATGGTATACAGTTAAAATAAAGAAATAAAGGCAGAAAGAAAAGGAAGGAAAGAAGGGGAGAATGAGGTCGAAGAGAGGTGGATGTGGCTGGTGTAAAAGGACAATGAACACAAGGAGGAGGAAGTTGAGGTTAAAAACTAAAGAAACAAACCTGTTCTCACAGGCCCTAGTAAAGGAGCAAGTGAAACTACATCACAACAACCAAAGCACTGTGTAAGCAAGAAGTTCCACTCAAGACATGCCAAATTGAAACTACGGGGAGCTTCAGTTCTGGAGGTACTGGTGGTAACAGCCTCTCAGAAATATTCTCCGAAACAAAATGTTTAAGCACTGTGCATAAAAGATTTTTGTAAAAAGGTAAATTAGATAGCTAGCTAGCTATATAACAGTGGAGCAATATGTGACAGATACCAGTTTGAATTTTTTTCCAAAAATAAGGAACCTGGTTCCATATATTCACTGTAACACCAAAGACTCTGCAGTGCAAAGCCTCTATCTTACAATCTCTTTGATGCCAACTTTTCACGATATATTTAGTAATTGAACACTGGATTCATCACCATGTTAATCCAGCTCCACATCTTTGTATCTATTTGAACTGGATCAATGAATCTGGAGGAATAAATGGAATGTAGTTTATATGCTTAAATCTTTGGGTATTTATTTCCCCATTACCACAAGTTTGTAAAGGGCTTCTACAGATTTTGGACTATAGTTACGTCAAAGAACAGCTGATATTAATAATAACGTTTCATATGCATTGCCTTATCAGTAAAATATTCAAGAGTGTCTTCATGACAAAAAAGTAAACCTTTTGGCTTGGTCTCATTTGTTTTAAATGATTGACAAGATAACACCATGTTACACAGAATCTAACTGAAAATAAGGAATAAATGACTATAACCTCCCAACAGGAGTTCCAGGGTCTTTTTTGAAACAACAGTGTTCTTGGGTTACAAAACACTAATAGAAGTCTCAGCACTGTAAGCCACATGAAGAAAAGAACCTCAAATTAAGAATGATTATTACAAATAAGAGGGAAAAATATGCCGGCTTGGCCATTTAAAAGACACAAAACAATGTTATCAGATTTTTTTCCCATATGAAATATTTGCACAGGAGACAGAGACACTAATGTCATGCAGCCACGGCATTGTAGCGTGCAACATCATATAACAGGCTTCTTTGGGGAAGAAGATAACAGCTTTTTACAGCAGTCTGATTTCAGAATTGTCCAATTCTGCAATAGTCTAGTCTTTTATGACTGAAGAGAGGAAAAAATCAAGAGACATCTTATCCATTTTCTCTTACCATTTATAAGCATTCCTTGCAGATGTTCAAGTGCTGAAAGAACAGTTTGAAACTGCCATCTGAATCTATGGGAGGAGGTTTAAAGTCTGTTGACCAAACTGTTCCATATTGCGGAAACCATGTTTTCATGATTAAGAAGGATCAAACAAAATAATAATCCAAAGTGATCAAACCATGTCTCCTAAAGAAAGAGTTCTAAATCCATACACAGGCACATGGATAAGACAAAAAAAATGTAAGTAAGCAGGTGAGATAGCATTACAGAATCACAGAATGATAGGGGTTGGAAGGGACCTCTGGGGATCATCTAGTCCAACCCTCCTGCCAAAGCAGGGTCACCTACAACAGGCTGCACAGGACCTCATCCAGGCAGGTTTCTAATATCTCCAGAGAAGGAGATTGATCACAGTCTGGTTTGCAGGCATAGCCACAAAGCAGTAGCGTTCTTACTGTGGATTTAGGAGCCTAACTTTTGGCATCTAAGTTTACAAAGGGCTACTACCTTGTGATAGGAAGCTGTTGTATGTGCTTATAGAGATATCTGTAAGGACTCATGTCTGAAGGGATGGCACTTTTGTTTCAATTAATGGAAAATTTCGTCACCGTGACAAAATTTTCTCAGACTGAATGCCATAAACTCTAAATTAAGCATAGAGGTATAAGGCCAGCTACTACATTCATTTTAATTTTGGAAAAAACTGTAAGGATATTGGTAGGTTGATTAGAGTGAATTTTCCACAAATGAGAGTTTCATTATTTCGGAATTAGAGTCTTGGGGTCTCAACTGTAGCTTTTTTTTAATACAAAGGAGCTAACGAATTACCCCAAAGTATTCATTATTCACTCGTGATTTTCTATATATTAAGTAATAAAAAGCTTGATTATAATGATGTAATTAAGCAGTAGAGGAGCAAGGTATGAATAACAGAGAAAGAATTTGAGTTATATACGAATAAATTTCTGAGATGTCCATGATATCTTTGAAAATATAAGGTGAACTGTATGTAACCTAAAACCTTTCCATGAAAGTTGTGCAGGATGTAATATTTCTGTGCAACATACAAAGAAGTCTACATCAGCTTATCTCACAGTAGGAAAATAAAACTTACTGTTACTGTTTAAATGAAACTATTAATCAAATACTACTTCCTTCATCTTTATTTGATGGTATTTAAATGGAATCTAATAGAAATTTAGGGACACATGCTTAATGCAATGAATAATTCTAGGCTATCATCACCTCTAGTTATTTCAGTTTGATTTATTTCAATGCAAGCTAATACTGATTCTGATTTTTAAGACAACTGACAGATACACATTCAGGAGAGTTTTTTAAGATCTACTTTATTTTAAAAATATTTCTTCTGAATTCTAAAACTACATTAAGATTCTAGATTAATATTTCATCTTTAATGACCTGTATGTGAAAGTCTGATGTTACTATTCTGCCTGATGTAAGAGGAACCATATTTATAAAACTAAGAGGCAGAAAAGCATAGGTGTTTATGCCTTGAACAACTGGCATGGCTGAAGGATGTCTTTTCAGAAAAAACATGGCATCTCCATCACACTTATTTTTGAAATGTGTGTATAGATTTGCCACAGTTACTTAAGTGCTTTGTTTTAGCTAAGAACAATTTTACTATACTTGAGATGGGGTAGCTTTCTTCTTGGCAAAGCAGGGGGGCAATGTCAAATTCAGAAAAAACACTTGGGGCTAAAGGAAGTCACGTGTATTACCATTTGGGAAATGAAGTACTGTGTTTTTCTTACCATTTGAGAAACCTACTAGAAGAGTGGTTTTTGTTTTGTGGTTTTGTGTTTTTCTTACCATTTGAGAAACCTACTAGAAGAGTGGTTTTTGTTTTGTGGTTTTGTTTTTTTTTTTTCCTGGCTCTCTATGACTGATGGTATTTGCTTTACTTGTGGATGCTACTGTGTCATGTTTCCCGCAGAAGGAGCTGGCCGGAGGCTGCCCTTTCCCTGGTGAGCCATGAATGGGACAGCCTCACCGGCTGAGTGTTTGGAGGACAGCAAGGAGTTTGTCCACTGCTGAGATGAGCAGGGAGCACACAGAGAGCAGGGCCTTGCAGGAGTTGTGAAGACAGGCTGCTGAAGGAGTCAGAGCAGCGTTTCTGCAGATTTACACAGGCAACGTACTGGAGGGCAGCACTGATGTGCATGTAGGTAGAGTTTTATGAGGATCTTTACTTCTATCTTGTCTTATCTTGGCATTTTAAATTTTACCTGATCTAAAAAGTGGCTGTTGTTTGTCTAAATGCAACAATCATTTATGTTTAAATAGTACAAATACAAAATATGTGTAAATACAAGTCCTGACTTTAAAAGACCTTTTGGTTTTATACAGGTGCTTGCAGTTTTACCACAAAGATTCGAAATCTTGTGGTTGTGAAGAAAATTTTAGAGGCCTAGTAGGAGCTTTAAAACCGGTGGCATGCTCAAGGTACGATACTAAAGTATAAATGAAGACCCATATGTATATTTTCAAAGAGAAAATATGCTTAGGACTATCTGCCATTGTTTTCAGTGTTAAACTTTGTCATTAAAAACTTCTGATGCTTGCTGAGGTTTTATGTATATTCTGTGGTTTGTAAACCAGTGCAAGAAACCTCCCAGTTCCTGGCCTCCACATTAGTTTTTTGTTTTTCACACATATAAAATATTTGGTTCATGAGTAAAATTTTCAGTTTTCACTGTTAGGCTTAGAGTCTTTCACAGTGAGGATCTAGTTAATATATGACTTTCATTTTAATCTTCTTGTTGTCTTTTAGTCTTAGTTCTTGGTAATTTTCTTTAAAATGAATTAAAGTATAAGTCAACTGACATAATTCATAGGTACAAGCTAAAATAATAATATGAATCTGAGTTTGACAGAGATTTTCTTCTTGGATTATTTTCTGGTATTTTGTTTTTATAAGTAACTGAACTATGTGTGCCCATCAAATACTCAGGTCAAAGAAAAATACAAAATTTTGAACAGGAATTTAGTCAGCACACACATTCATAAAATGTGACTTTAATACACTGCTCTGTGTTTTTAAAAGAAATGATTGATAAAAGCGTAGTTCTTTCTGTTCCAAGTAATCCTTCCTGCTGTTGATCTGTTGCACGTCATACTTGTGGGTAATCAGACTACTGGAATAAAGGCTACTGTACCTTTTGTATTTCAGTCAGTATTTCATCTGCAGGAGAACTGTAGTATTTTAGATATGTTCCACTACTTGCTGCTTTGTAATCTACACAAAGTAGTAAAATTTTTAATAGCATAGTGTTATGAGAGATATCTTGTAATAACATAACCTCATTACTTTCATGGTAATCCTACAGAATATTTGCAAATAACATAATTTAAATAAATACATTTCCAACTAAATTAGAGTGTGTTTTGTCATGTAGAAAAGGCCCATGCCTCCACAGGTCAAATAAACAGGCTGATCTGATTTCCACAGATTTCTTTTTGTCCTTTGTGATTTCTCAGAAGATTGCTACTGCCTCTCTTAGATACGGACCCTGCTACAATAATCCATCCCTTTGTCACACTGAGATACCATCTCCACAGGATTTTGTGCAATGCATTGCACGGATGGCTTTGAATCACATATTAAACATAATTTGAGAGAGTGGGGTTCCACCATGAACTCGGCCATGCTTCTGCTGCAAAGTGCAATATAAGGCTCTGGGTTTGACCTACATCGCCTAAAAGGAGTGAGATGGAAGAGCAGACTCTGTCCATGGCTTTTTACATTGGATTTGCTTTTTAGCTTGGCTTACCTGCAGATGTTAGTCTTTGAGTCATGCTGAAGAGCTTAGCTTTCTGCACAGGTTTTTCTGCAGACAATGTGAGATTCGACTATAGTTCAGTGTTGGTCATTACTACATTTCTGTACCAAGTGAGGATTTCTAACATGTATATTCCTTGGAGCAGTTCATTAGTGTTTACTTATACTCTAGAATAGAAGCATACCATTTAAATTGGCACAACTAAGTAAGCCGTAGAAGCACAAATAGATCTAATTTATACTGCTGACACCTAGCATGGGAATTTGTTGTCACCTTTTCACATTTCACCAGGATCTTGTCTCAAATAACTCATAGAGATATCAAATGAGGAAAGCATGATATATTTTTGCAAACTTTGATACAGAGGGGGAAATTGTTTAAAGACTATTTGATTTCAAAGAAGTCCAGACAGCTGTATCTGAACCTCTTAACAGCTCTAAGTGGTTGTCCTTAGAGAAAAAGCAACTTGTCACATGCTGAGTACTGGTTTTGCAAAGGATCTTTGTCCTGGGATATTTGCACTTCTCTGGATAACATGTTTCTAAGCCACTGGCCAAGGTCCATTAACCACCTTGGTACCCACAGAGTTTTACTGTGTGTTTTTCAGACATACACTGCAGATTGTTGTGGATTCAGGCTTCAGTGATAGTTTGCCTGAATTATAAATAATTTCACCTTATTCACACATTTTCTATAAGAACAGAGTCCCACCTAGTATGAATGATCTGCTTCCCAAGAGTCCTGGAGCTTCAGTACATTCATTCATAGTCTGGAGAAAAGGAGGCTGAGGGGAGGCCTTATCGCTCTATAGAACTACCTGAAAGGCAGTTGTAGTGAGGTGGGTGGTGGTCTGTTCTACCAAGTAACAGGTGATAGGGCGAGAGGAAATGGCCTCATGTTGCACCAGGGGAGGTTCAGACTGGATATTAGGAAAAATTTCTTCACCAAATGGATTTCCAAGCATTGGAGCAGGCTGCCTAGGGAAGTGGTTGAGTCACCATCCCTGGAGGCATTTAAAGATGTGTAGATGTGGCACTTATAAGGAGATGGTTTAGTGACAGACTTGGCAGTGTCAGGTTTGTGGTTGGACTCGATGACCTTAAAGGTTTTTTCCAACCTAAATGATTCTATGTTGCAAGGTCAGTTTTGTAAAAGCTTGGTTAAATGTCTTCTCCTTACTAACTCACAAATGCCTCCTGCATCCTCATTGCTCAGACTAGTCTATTATTTGTTGATGGAAATCATCCACACTGGTATTAACTGACAATTTAAGAAAAAAATTCACAAATATTTTTCAAAAATTTCAGATGGCAGTTTGAATGTGTTGCATCTTATATAGTCATGCTGCATAAACACCACTTTGAGTTAATTTTTATTACTGTAAGCATTCACTATAATTAGAGGAGTGCAGTCAGGATTAATTTATTATTGAAATAAAACTCAGTTTATTTTTGATGGAGGTAGAAAGAATCTGGCTAGATTAGATAATCCAATTAGGGTACAGAAACAAGACCATGTCGTGTGTGTGACCTGTCACTAAGCTTTATTAACAAACAGAAAAATGGTTGTTATGAGTATTGCATCAAATAGTCAATCTCAGCACAATTCATAGATCAAATACATCAGTATGACTGTTCATTGAGAAGTGCCAGATAGCTAGAAAACCAGTCAGTCATGATCTGCTTGCAGACGGTTCACTCTTAGAGAACTCTCTGAAAGTGGCATGGAGAAATGTTCTGAGTAGTTTCCTGTGCAGCCTTTGCTCTCTACGTGGCCTTATTTAACATTATATTAAATTATCTGATGATAATGTGATACAGTCAGGTCATAAATGTTAACACTAGGTTTTACAATACTCAGCTAAACATGCTGCTTGCTAACTTTCTTAGAAGAAATAAATACCTGGATGAAACCCAGGCATCATTCTAGCCTGAGTTCAGCAAGGCCGACGATCAAAGGAACAAGTGCAACTCCATGATGCAAAAGGTCAGAATGAGTTAAAGTTTTGCCTTTTTAGTCTACTATTTCCCTCATTGTTCCCCCCTATATGTTGTCATGGCCCAAAAGACCATTGCTGGTATTTGTGCATAGTGTCAGTTTCGAAAGAGTGCAGGATTGCTTTGTTTTGGTGTTTCACAAATGGTGTAGCAAAAATAGAATTCTTTTAAATGTCATTATCTATTTACTATGGTATTTGAGAAATATGTTTGTCATAGAATGTACATATGTAAGGCTATATAAACCTTAACAATAATGGAGAATCCAACTGCATCAGTTTTTGCAGAACAGGGAAAAATAGGTACAAAAAAATAGGCAAATACGTATAAACTGTATGGAAAAACTGTGCAGAAAGATGGCAAAATATTAAATTTTCCTGGGATTTTTGTTCAAATATTAACTCATCAAATGCAAGTGTATCCTGCTATAAAATTAATCTTCATGTAGAAATAACTTTTATGAGAAAGCATTCCTTACATTTCACTTGAAAATTTTAATGGGAAACTTGAAATTAACATGTTATTACTGTATTTAGATTTCCAATTTCTATTGTATTTCTCTGGAAAATTTTACTGCTGAAATGTTTTTATTTCTCCTTTGTTATTTCCTTTTTTGTTAAAATAAAGAAAATACTAGAAATTTCTTTTCAAAGTTTGAGTTTTTTTTTTTTCCTTTTTAACTGTGGAACTTTTTCAGGATCAGAATAATTGCTAATAGGCAAAGCAATAACAAAATTATACAATCTTCTCTGTACCTTCATGAACTTTGAAGGAAAAAGAGGGGAAAAAAAATACAGAATTATATAAAAGAAAGAGGAAAAATACTCTCAAAGGAATGTGTTTTATTATTTTGTGTTATTGTAAAAGAAAAGAAAGGAATCTTTTCTAAAAGAAAAGGAAAGAGAGCTTCACCACCATTCAGTGATCTGAGAGTTCCTCACACAGCTGTGATTCCTGTGTATTTAATAGCTTCAATGTATTTCTCTAACACAGCCTTACACAGGCTTCTGTTGAACATATATAAGATTTCAGCATGTACATCATTTCGCAAGCAAAGGCAAGGCATCCCACTCTAACTACATTGTTTTAGGAAAGATCACCCTCTTTCCTTTGCTTTGAACCTTCCTCTTTCCAGCAACATTTTATACCTTTAGCTATGATACCACGAGTGACAGTGAACTGGCCACTCCTGCCCACCATTTCCATCCTACAGATGATTTTATCATACCACCCTGTAATTGTTTATTTTCTAAATTGAAGAAATAGAAGTGCTTCCTTAATGATCCATATTTTTGGTTGTTCTTACCCCCCTCTGAACCTTTCCTAATGCAATGATGTCCTCCTGGAGATGATGGGACCAGGGCTTGTGCTATTCAAGATGTGAGTCAGCCGTCTGTTTACTAAATGATGTAATAATACACTCTTTTCTTTCTAATTCCTAGTGGTTAATTTGCTTTTTTGACTTCCAAAATGCATCAAGTTCATGTCTTCGTGGAATTTTCCATCATAACTCCAAGACCTCATACTTCATTGACAGCTCAGATACCATCCCCTTATATGGAAGTATGGGACTTCTTTTTCCATAGGCATCAGCTGAGGTTTATGAAAATTAAATTTCACCTGTTGTTTTATTGCCCAGACCCTGAATTATGTGAGACCCTTTTGGTGTTCTTAAGAGTTGTCCCTTGGTTTACTATCCTTAATAGTGTCGTCAGAAAATTTGTCACCTAGTTATCCTGCTTCCAGGGACATGAAAAACATGAACCCTAGGGCACCTCACTCCTTTGGACAACCTCCTTCCATCATAAGAAATGACCATCATTTACTACCCTCTGTTTCCAGCACAGCAGTACAGTATTTATTCATGCTATATTTCCTTCTATCCCATGACTACATAGTTTCTTTGAAAATCTGTTGGACGCTCATGGAAAATATGTTTATCTTCCTTTATCTACATTCTATTGTTGAACTCTTCAAAGAAGTGTCACATGACTAACTTTAAATTGCTAATAAGCACTGAAAATATAAATGAATCATCTCCATTTTTCTACAGAAGAAAATTCGTTACTTTTCCCATAGGATTCAATATGATTACAGAAAAAAAAATTAAATTATTCTGTTTCAAATGCTTCTCATCATGCTTATGCAGGCAGTGGCTTAAATTTAGATTTTTTAATAGTCATTTATCATCATAGGGTGTTTCTTATCCTGTACGAAAATTCTGTTTGTTCTACTTAAATCTTAAATATCTTATTTCTGATCAATTATCATCCTATGAAAAATCCTGACTAGAATGATTTGAGACAATTTTTATGTCTAACTATTAAAGAAAGGAAATATGAATCTGTATTGGACACTGTTCTTTCAAAGCAACAAATAGAAGAAACTTCATCATAACAATGAAAGTGTCATGAAGAGAGCAGAAAAGTGCATGCTGGAATCTCAAAGTGTTAGAAACAGCTGCACATAAGTGGTGGGGAGAAGACCAATGTTAAATAGAAGTGACACAAATACAGAAGAATATTTTTAAATTTATAACTGGAGATAATTAAAGGATTTTCTGTAGGTCATCACTTGTTGACAATTTCTAGAGAAAATCATATGTTATTACAGTAATGGTAACATGAGAATGCAGTCTTTTCCAAGCTGACCATAGCCAATTATGTTATGCTTAGCTTTCTGCTGTTTTCCTTTTTGCTTCACTTAAGATACAACATCTGGAGGGCCTCATTAAATGAAGGTTAGATAATCTACTAATAAACTATTTAATTAGGAATTTGCCAGCAGGAAATGTACTAAAGCTGTTATTTGTCTTTACTCACATTTAGTAGTGAGAGAAAAGAAACCACAGCAGTTGCTGGAATATTTTGCATCTTTGAAAAAATGTTTTTAAAACAAACTTATTGCAGTTAGAAAAGACCAGCTAGAGAATTTGCAGTTATAATCTGAAGTAGTGCACTAATGTTGCAGAACAGTTTACCTAGCTTCTTTCTGCCTTTCAGATTATAATTTTTTTATCCATTCTAAAAAGTTAAAAAACAATCAAATGTTTTGCTTTTACACTGTATCCTTCTGCCCTTTTCATACCAGCATCAGTAGGGAAAATATTTTCCTAACTTTTTATATATGACTAGTGAACATGTAATATTCTTTGACAGTGAACTATCTTGGGTTGCCTTAGCATGTATTTCAATCATTTTACCTCCAGTATAGTATGAAATACCCCTTGCTGTAATAAAGCTATCTGTTTTGGTAAGAATGCTGAAAAAGGACCAAAGCTGGGTGTCTTCTGAGATGACTGCTCCTGTTCAGTATCAACTGGGTTGAGACCTTCTTAACACATTTCACTTGTGATCTTTTAAATCTGTCAGAATGGAACGATTTTCAGTCACTTTGTTCTGCAGTGGGCTTAAAATCATGTCCCAAAGGTGGTAGATTAATAGATTAAAAAGGCAAAGTATTAATCTAATGCACTGTCCTCTCTCCTTACCCATAACTTATAGTATAACTGTCATATGATTATGGCAGTTCTCCGATGAAACAAAGTACCTATATTTTGTTCCCTGTAAAGTGTTTCACTGACTGGTGCACTTGTTATTTCAATGTGTTATTTGGTCCAAACTGATTTTTACAGAATTAAAGACTGTATGAGCATTTGTTTTGATTATTTTTATACATTTGAATATGAACTCTATTATCTGTAGTAAATCTGAGCATTGGTTGGAAGAAACAATTTTTCTGGGAACTTAAAATGTGCTCCTTATATGGTGCCAAGTCTCAAGAAGGCAAAGAATGTTTTAATACGTAACAACCTCATCCACTTCAGGTTTTGCTCAATAGCTTGGCTAGACAGATGGTGGAAGCAAACCACTTTTTGTACAGAATACAAAAATGATTTTTTGCTTTGCTAATTGTGATGGAAGAGATTCTATGTTCACTTGTTTGTTGGTGTGTCTATCTAGGGATTTCAATTTCTGTTGGTTTTTTTTTTCTGGCGGTTGTGGGTTTTCTTTTGTTTAGGTAAATTTCAACTAGCTCGTGAGTTTGCTCTGTAAAATTGCTTATTTATGATCAGACTAATTTCTACATCTATTTTCAGATTTTTGTTAGAATAATATTTAAAAAGAATTCACTTGCATCCACTAACATTCATGGTTCCTGCATGATACAGTGAAAAATACCAGGAACCTAGTATTTTAGAAGGAATTGGATTTACCTTTTGACTCCGTGGATGGTGCTTTGAAGTATTACGGGCAAACTGTGGAGCCTGTACTTGTGTTAAGCACGAACATTGGCTGGAAACCAAGAAACCTATGACCACAAGGTGCAGCGTATTTTCCATCAGTGGCTGAAATCTGTTCATATATGATTGTATACTTGTCAACACAGTTTAACTTCTATGTTTGGTAAGATAGAGGCTTTCTAAGCAGAGCCAACAAATGTCAGTTGGCTTAAATTCAGAGGTTTGAATAATGCTCTTTGCTGCTGATTCTATATTATTTCTTACATACTGTAGTATTTCTTATATATGATTCCACTTTTCAGATATATGAAGTACGGTGAGATTTCATGCTGCACATGTTCACTGGTGTTTTTCACATTTAAGCCGCGGCTCTCAAAAGACATGTCAAGAAATCCATGGAGTTCTCATCTCTTAGTTTGCATCCCCTATGGTATCCAAGAATTTGGAATCCAAGAAATGTGTTTCCACAGGCTGCTGTGCCTCCGCAGTGCAGCAGAGCCAAATCTTGATATCTTATCTAAAGGAGAAAAATAAAACAGAACATCTGGATAACTATTGATTTGAACGTACAGAAAAAAAGGCAAGAAAGAGACTGGGAAATAATTCACAAAAGGCATAAAAAGTACTATTCAATTTTCAAATATATCAGGAGTAGAAAGCCCACAAGGAGATCTGAAGGGAGCTCAGAGAATATGATTTTGTAGTAAAAAAATAAATATCTTTTAAAAAGGTGTTTCATAACAAAAGTTTTGGGAGGTTCAGACAGAATAATTCCCATGTTTGGGTGCAACTCAGAGGATCTGTCTCAAAATAAACATGTAAGTAAAAGCAGATCAGAAATAAACCAATAAACTGCATTCTGAAAATTGTCAAAACCAGTTCATGTTCACCTGCCTCTCAGATTCTTCAGGCTGCATTGGATGAACTAGCTGAAGTATTGACTGTAGCATATAATTTCCCTTGTAACACGTACTTCAGAAGCAGTTTTTTAGAAGATAATTCAGGGACAAACAGAAGTCTGTAACTTATGTATGTACCCAGAAAATTGTTAGAAACTACAATAAAGGATAGAACTAGATTCAATGTGGATTAAGGATAAATATAGTAAGGACTATAATAAGTTAGGAAAGAATCATCAAGTTGTTGTGAAAAGTATTCTGATCAATTAATGAACTTAATAAACTTATTACTTCTTTGAAGAAGTCAACAAGTATGTGGATAAGGAAGATAATAGATGTAGCTGTTTGGTTTTCCAAAAATACTTCTGTTAGGAGTTTCTTCTCCACAATTTCTTGAACTGACTTGCCATAAGATAGAAGAAAATCTTCTCACATGGTTAAAAAAATTTGTATGAGAAAAATCACGTAGAAATAAATTTTCACAGTTTAAGGAGACCACCAGTGGAGTCTCACATGGGTCTGTGTCATACATGTGCTGTTCACAATACTCATGAATGATTTAAGAAGAAAGTGAAAAACGAGGTGAAGAAATTCACTGGTGTCACTAAATTAATCAAGGTTATAAAAATGACAAATGTGCTGCACATGGACATCATGACGATGAGTGAGCAACAGACCAAACGGCAAGTGAAATTTGGGGTAGATAAATTTGGAGTGATGTGTATAAGGGGACACTCCTAACTGTCGTTCCATGAAAACTATGCTCAACACTAGTCGAAAAAGGAAATAAATTATTATGAAATATGTTGAGAAATGGAGCTCATAATAGAAGATGATGATGTTGTGCTGCCTAATTTCTGCATCTGCACCATGAATATTGGATGTAGAACTGACATATCAACTTTGAAAGGAGCACAGGATCTGGGAAAGTCAAAGGAAAATAGTGACGATCAGAGGTATGGAAAGATTCGCATGCAAGTAAGTATCTCCTGTGACTGAGATATTTTGTAAAGGAGATGTCATAGGAGAGATGTGACGTAGGTCTCTATATTTCATGACAAAAGATGAGAAGAATAGTTAGCACTGTTTCTTCCGTTGCAATAACTTTGAAGCCATCAAATGGAACAAGTCCTTGGCAAGTCCCAAACAAGGAAGGCAGTTTTTCTTATAATGTATGTTAGTCATGGAATCTCCTGCCAAAATGATGTTTTGAATATTAGAAATTAACTTGAGATAAAAACTAATTGGACAAACTAATGGCAGAAAAATTTATAAATATGAAAATGCTATTTCTGGCTTAGAAGTTGGAGTTGGCACTGACGGATGACAGATTATCCAGAAGAAACATCAGGACAAGTTTGTCCTGTTTCCTAACTGTTCTGGAGGCATACACTGACAGGTATCATCAGACAAAGGATTACAGGGATTTTTGGTCTGACAAGGTGTTGCCTTCCTAGTGTTTTCATCTGTTCACTTCCTGATCTGAGCACTTCAGATATTTGTGCTCATTTCGCCTGCCATCCACACTGTTAACATGAAGAGAAGGAGGTATGGGAAGATTGAATATTCAGCTGGACCAGAGCAGAGCCTGCCTTATGGGCAGCTAAGGACAGTGAGACCCAAACTGAAGAGTGTGGGAAGAGCAATATTATCATGGGAGCTATCAACTCCTGTTTGCACTGCATTGCAAAGACACGAACTATGAGTGAACTCATAGTTACAACACATGTGGACAGTCATGGTGCACATCTTCAGGCTGTCAATGTAATTCTGTGCGTGGGTTTCCTCGTGCAGTTTGCCTCCTATCCTTAATGCTTGTTTCATTCATAGTGTTATAGAAGTAGAGAAAGAACAAGGACAAGAATGATGTGTGTAACTGAGAGACCTGCTATATCTTTTCTTCTTCTCTGCTTTAAAAAAAACCCCAACACACACAACACCCTATAACAGATGTTGCACTGTAACAAGTTGGAAATTAAGGTAAATTCATACTGCAGCACATGAATAGAGAAACGAGAGACAGAGACCACAAGCAGAGCAATTTCCTGCACTGACTAATGTGAAATATAATGGACATGTTTCGTAACGCATCAGTTCACTGAAAATATAAACACAGGGAAAAAAAGAAAGGGAGAGAAAGACAGGCAAGATATCTGCCAGTCTGATCTACCTTTTACTAGGGGAAATAACCTGGCTGAAGGTGAGGAAAGGAGAGTTGTTCAAACAGAAGCTTTTACGGTATGTTCATGTGCTTTCTCAGCTGCCTGGGGCAAGAGCCCTGCAGGGCACTGTCTGTTTCCAGAGGGACTGTATTGTAAATCTCATTTTAGAATTAGAGAAGTGCTTCTTGGTAACTCCAAATCATCTAAAACACGTTGCAGGAGGAAGACAGCTTGCCAGTCCAGATGAATGGCAAGAGCTGAATGGGAAGTGTATTGAAAGGCACTATTTTGTCAAGGAAGATACATAGAGCAGAAAATAGATTTTACTATTTACTTTCTTAGACAACAAATAGCGGTCCAGTGGATGGCAGAAAGCCAAGGTGCAGTCCATTGTCAAGTTATGTTTGCTGTCATGCTAAGTAACTTTATTTGATATAGCAGTAATCATACCATATACTGACTCTGATAAAACCCACTATTTTTTAGCAGCTAAAGATTAAAAAAAATTAATGTCTGTACTGGGTATAATCAAGACAGAAAGTAGCTCTCCCTTCATTAGGCCAGAGATATGTTATATAGCCAGAGGGGATATCATGTGCAATGAAGAAGCATGGTTGGTTTCTCTGGTGGCTATTCAGATCCTATCTGGATATGAAAGGTGAGAGGGGAGACTGGGGAAGGTAGGCAAAACTCTCAAAGTTTCTTGGTTGTTTTTTTGTTGGGTTTTTTTTCAGATGTAGATCTGTTTTGTACTCTAATCAGACCATTTTGAGCAGAAGTCTAGGAGATATCCTTTTGTAAGTGCTTACAGTATGTGAAGAATACCCCATAAAACATGTCTGGGTTTTTCACTTTCTTCACCCAACTTAAGCACTGTTTAGAAAATAGGGGCCAGGGTCTGAAAGCAGCAGCAAATATGGGAAGTAATGGGTGACAGTGGGCTACTGGGAGTCCAGGATATAAAAGGATATTTAAATGGTCATGTATCCTGGAAGAAGAAGGGCAGTTCGTACTCATCTGGTTATTATTAAACCTCAATCATTTTGTTTCAAGAGCAAATGTCTATTACATTCCTTAACATGAAATGCAATGGGTTGCATAACTGACCTGTCTTTCTCATTTACTTAAGTCTATGTCTTTTTGTGCTGCCCTCCTATTTTAGCTTCCTTTCAGACCTTTAATGATAATATCAAATTGTGTTGGGCAAAAAATAGATGCTCTCAGCACACTGCTAAAAATAGGTTAGTTAGATGGTGAATGCCACCTGAACTTGCTTGTAGACAGTTTAATATTTTCTCCACTAATATGGCATGTTGCTAATACTTTTTTATCTCTCTCTCATACGCTACTCAGCATGACTGCATTTTTGTTGCACCAGTAGTCCTCGCTGCTTTAACTGAACCACACATCAGTAGCAACGAAGAGGCTGTGATACATGCTTCAACATTGGTTCACCAGTACATGTGTGCTGGGTGTCAGGCGGTATTGTCTTGTGTTGTTTTGCCTTACCTACTGTCCAGTGCCTGATAAAAGTCCAACCACATGTGCACACACAATACAATCAAACCTTAACAGACAGATCTGAGTTTTTCTAAAGAATCTTTATCAGGTTCATCTGAAAAATCCTATTTTCCATAAAATGAGTTCTCTGCAACTTTCTGGTAACATCAGAATGTATCAGCCTGTGAGCACCTCTCCACCTCGACTTTTACAGAGTATTTTTGACTAGCCTTTTCTTTTTGCATGTGATGATTGATGGGAGTTGAGCCAGTGGTTCTCCTTGTCTCTTGCATTTGTCAGATGAAAGTCCTGAGCCCAGGATCACAAAGGAAGGCGCATTGCTGGGGAGGGAGCTGGGAAGTCAGTTGCAGACAGTTGCTTCCTATCACTTCAGATCAGCTAGATGTGGACTAGCTCCAGCAGGAAGATATGCAATCACATTAGCACAGTGCTGAGCCTGAAGGAATGATCCCTGCTGGATTCAAGTACCTGCTCTGTCTGAAGATATTTCGCTCTTTTGCCTTGCAGCTCCCCCAACCTCTCTGGGGTAGAAAACATGGGATAGAAAAGAGTGAACTGGTCATGGCTGGCTGATGAGTCCTTTTCCTCTTATCAGTGAGGAGCCTAGGATTTTGCTTATTGCTCCGTATGTTTTGGATACAATAGTCATTGACTAAATGGCATGGGCAGCTTTGAACTGCGAAGCAAGAGCTTCATCACTTTTTCTGCCCCATAAATCTGAGGCAAATTTCCTAATCTCTATACTTTGATTTCTGAAATCTCTGATAAATCTTACTGTTCATGTTTATAATGCTGATCCTAAAGTAATAATGCTCCCTTATAACATTGATCTTAAAGTAAAGATTAACATAAACTTCTTACATTATTCATAGTATGTTGGTTTTTGTTAAGCTTGGGAAGATGAAAACAGTATGATCACAAATATGTTAATTTGAATGTAACTGTCTAGTATCTTAGCATCTATTTCCTGTCTGTGACTGAGACAAAAATATTTAAAAATATCTTCTTGCTCCTATCATCCAGTAAAATAAAGAAATAATAAAATGGTTCTTTCATTAGAGAAGAAAAAAATACAGTAATAATGGGAAAGCACAATCTACAAAGTGACACCTATAACTGGTATTTGCAATTAGAATTTTTGATGTTTTCCTTTCCATTAATGAAACCTTCTACTGATGTATTCATATGCTAGAAGGCTAAAGACTTTTTATGATAACCAAACTGAAAAGACTTTTTAAGGTAAGCATATTGCATTGTCTACAGCAAATGACTCCCATCCTAGTCTACAGACAACTAAGGCCCACTCTTTAATGCTCAATAACTGCAGGAACAGCTCAGTTTAAAGAAACCATTCCTTGATTTCCATAACTTTTTTCCGTCTAAGAAAATGATTTCCTGAGAATGTAGTAATTTAAAGGCACTTAAAAGCAGTGAAAAATTTTCATTTATTAGCAGTGGACACAGTAATTTATAATAATACCAGTAAAAGATGGTATCCAAATAGTCATCAGTTAATTTACTTTCCAGTCTCTTTGTTTTGTGGTGGAAGTGATTCCACTGAATTGCAAGTGGCCTGGCAGCAAGTGGCACACAGTTTCATTTTTACCTCTGTATGTGAATATTTCACTAGTTTTAATTAATCTAATAAGGCTTTGAGAATACTTGTTGACTTTCTGTTACTCTTAATAAACAGAAGTATTAGATACTTAAGGTGAGGCAGTGATTATTGCTTAGAACATTTTACCATGATTTAAAAGTTCTTCATAAAGCTAAATAAGTATTTATCATCACTGGTCAACAGATAAAAAGGATTTTATTGTAAGCCATTAAAAATTTTGAAAGGGCTGTTTCTTTGTAAATATTAAGAGTCAAATACTGGCCAATTGATGAAACAGGACACCACACCGCCTTGTGCTTTCATCTGGTGGCAAGTTGTTTCTCATTGTACATTTCTTCATATATAGAGGTAAGTACTTTGGGATTTAACAATGCAAAGGGCAAGCAGCTGTTTTATAACCACTTCAAACTCTTCTAGTCACAGATGTGTTACCCTGATTCCTGGACAGTGTTTCTTAGCGTCAAGTACCACATGGCTAGTCCAAATACTCCCACTTCAGAATCTGTGCACCTGTTTGGACCTGCCCTTTCCCAAAAAAACCTTGTCTTAAAACGCTAGGGGCTTCACAAGGTGAGAGTGACTGTTTATAGGAGGAATTTTATGGCTTTTCACCCACACCCACACCGACCTCCTTTCAGCTACTGCTCTGCCAGATGCATTTAATTATTGCCATAAACTGTAAACACTACTGCATGACCATTTCCCCTTTAGCAAGATTGTGTGTGTGAAAAAAGTAAACAGATTGTATAACAAAGTGTTCTCTAGCTGTCAGCAAGAGCTTTGAAAATAAAACACTTCCCTCCCAACTCACAATTGGCTGACAGTCGGCACATAATGAATAATAGCTCCTGGGGACCAGCAGAAAGATGTGTGGGAAAACTTTAATTAAAAGCTTGTCAGTACAATTTTACCTGGGTGACATCACCTGACTGAAATCCTGCTGCTGGGCTTTGTTGTCTATAGGATCGCAGGTAGCGCACTTGTTTTGCTGACAGCAAACAATTCAAAAAGTACTTTAAAACACTGGGGGGAAGAAGCTATGCTGCCAGTAAAATATAATCCATTTGCGGTGTTCTAATTTTCTAATTAGCAGCTGTAGAAGGCTCTTCGCCATTGTGGGAGGAGGGTGACAAACAGGTTTTTGTACCTCTTTATCTATGGTGCCCTCTTGATTATGCATTTTCTTGACTTTCCATTCCAGAAAAGTGTGTTCCAACATCTATTACATTTCCAAATGTAGACAGCTGGGCTTGAGCCAGAAGTACAGACCTAACATCAACTTCCCAGCTTGAAGGTCTCATATATATTAAATCAGAGCACTGAATCCAAACAGCCTAAAAGTTCACAGCAGAAGACTTTCAGGCCATGCAAAATTCCCGAGGAACAGGATCCTTGTGACAGTCCAACACAATAAAGTGCATAGTCCAGGAGAAGAGTCACAATGGTGTATTTGATTCTGCACAACTCAAGCTGGTGGTAACTAGCGTAATGAGGTGGCACCTATGCTTTTACATATCTGTTACTGTAAAATGGCAACAGGAATCTGAAAGCCCAAACTTTGTCCCAAAGTTGTAATTACTAATATTTCTGGAATGAAACTCTCAGCTAACACTGCTGAAATCATTAATACTAGTAAAGCTTGGCTATCTTACAAGTAATTTGTAGTAATGGAGAGTAGTTTCTCATAATTTAATGTTAATTAATTCAGTTACATCATGATCTAGCTCAAGTCCTGAGCTGACTTTAATGGGAATAGGCTGGGCCTGATCCAGCAGCCACTGAGGCCAATGGGAACCTTTCCCTTGATTTTGAGAAAATTTGGTTTGGATGTGTAGATGGATGAAATTTATTTACCTGACAGAGGAAAGGCTCTCACTGAATTTTGTGTTTGCCTTCCTTGTGAACATTCTCTCAATTTCCTTAATTTTATGTAATTATGATTTGCAAAATGTTGAGGAAAGCATTATATCTAATTAGTGGTGAACAAAAATAAACAGGAGGTTTATTTTCTTATTACATGCTAGAATTAAATGCTGTTCTTGGGCATATATATGTGAGTAATAACATACAGAGCAACTCCCAGGTAAGACCAAAGACAAGGCTTCTAAACTCAAACGTTTCTAGTACAACTTTTCTGTGCCAAACACTTAGTCTGAAGATTAATGAACAAGGTTTTATCTCTTATTTTTTTAGAAGAGGCTGGGGTTAGGCAAGTGGTAAGGAAAACAACCGGAGCAATTACTTAAGAATTTTACTTTATGCTTTGTTGTTCTGACACACTGTGCAATAACAATTCTTTAGTAAGACATATGCCCATCTGAGGCTTTCAGTACATGGCTATTAAAAGAGAAACAGGTGCTTTCATACTCCAAAGGACAAAAAAGTGTTATGCTAAAATACATAATAATTGTCATTTTCTAGTCAAAAGCGGTAGATAAGGAATTGGTTGGATGGTCACACTCAAAGAGTTGCAGTCAACAACTTGATGTCTAAGTGGAGACCAATGATGAGTGGCATTCCTCCGGGGTCAGTTTTGGGACCGGCGCTGTTTAACGTCTTTGTCAGTGGCATGGACAGTGGGATTGAGTGCACCCTCTGCAAGTTTGCCAATGACACCAAGCTGCATGGTGAGGTTGACATGCTGAAAGGCAGGGATGCCATCCAGAGGGATAGACTTGAGAGGTGGGCCAGTACAAACCTCATGAAGTTCAACAAGGCCAAGTGCAAGGTCCTGCACACAGGTTGGGGGAATCCAAGAACAGATATATCTGGGCAGAGAATGGATTGAGAGCAGCCCTGAGGAGAAGGACTCGGGGGTCTTGGCTGACAAGAAACTTAACATGACCCAGCAATCGGAGCTCACAGCCCAGAAGGCCAGCTGTATCCTGGGCTGCATCAAAAAAAGCATGGCCAGCAGGTCAAGGAAGATAATTCTGCCCCTCTACTCCGCTCTGCTGAGACCCCACCTGGAGTCCTGCATCCAGCTCTGGAGCCCCCAGCACAGGTAAGACATGGAGCCATTGGAACAGGTCCAGAGAAGGGCCACAAAAATGATCAGAGGACTGGAACACCCCTCCTGTGAAGAAAGGCTGACAGAGTTGTTCAGCCTGGAGAAGGCTGTGGGGAGGCCTTATTGCAGCCTTCCAGTACTCAAAGAGGGCCTACACAGAAGGTGGAGAGGGACATTTTATGAGGGCATGTAGTGACAGGACAAGGGGTAGCGGCTTTAAACTGAAAGAGGGTAGATTTAGATTAGATATCAGGAAGAAATTCTTTACCATGAGAGTGGTGAGGCACTGGAACAGGTTACCCACAGAATTGTGGATCCCCCTCCCTGGAAATGTTCAAGGCTGGGTTGAATGGGGCATTGAGCAACCTGCTCTAGGAGAAGGTGTCCCTGCCTGTTGCAGCAGGTTGGAACTAGATGATCTCTAAGGTCCCTTCCAACCCAAACCATTCTATGATTCCATGATTCTGATTTTATGACTCTATGTTCATCACTTAATCAGTGATAAGCAATATTTGTGAATTTCAATTACTGATGCTGGATAGAATACTTCTACAGAGCTGGATTCACCAAGGGACCTCAAGAAGGGGTTTTGCAGTAGCTGAGCATTAGTTCTGTAGAAAAGCTTTGAACTCGCTGTTTAGAACATTCTTTCAGGAAATCCTGCTGGCAAAGGCAGAACACAAACCTAGATTTCTTATAAACTAGGTGAGAAGACAGAGACAAGTTCACTGTGCTTTTAGAGCACTACAGGCAAAATTCCATTCATTCAGTTCAGGTTTCCCTCAGAAATGTGTGTGCCATGTGCTTAAAAGGAGGAAATTTTAGGCATGATTCACAACATTTAGCTCATGTTCCTCCTTGCCTTCTTTAGTACTTTTTTCATAGAATCATAGAATCATTGGTTGGAAAAGACCTCTAAGATCATCAAGTCCAACCATCCACCCAACAACACCATGCCTTCTAAACTATATCCCGAAGTGCTGTATATACACTTTTTTTAAACACCTCCAGGGATGGTGACTCAACCGCCTCCCTGGGCAGCCTGTTCCAATGTCTGACCACTCTTTCGTTATGGAAATCTTTCCTAATAACCAATCTAAACCTCCCGTGATGCAACTTGAGGCCATTGCCTCTCGTCCTATCGCTAGTTACCTGGGAGAAGAGACCAACACCTGCCTCACTACAACCTCCTTTCAGGTAGTAGTAGAAAGCAATAAGATACCCCCTCAGCCTCCTCTTCTCCAGACTAAGCAGTGCCAGTTTCTTCAGCCGCTCCTCTTAAAACTGGTTCTCTAGACCCCTCACCAGTCTTGCTATCCTTCTCTGCACATGCTCCAGCAACTCAATGTCTTTCTTGTAGTGAGGGGCAATCATCTGAGGAAACCTTGTGTTTTTTGAATTGGCTGAAATAGAAAGCAGAATTTTCTCATACTGCTACCTTCATGCCACATGGAACATTTGAGGTGGAGGCTCATTCATCTGTGTTTTTTCTGGCTACCGGAACATTGTTGTTGTGTCAGTCTTGCCAGCCAGTTATTCTTACATAAGTCAAGAACTCAAGCTTCAGAAAAAATGACAATTACTGGCTAACAGTAGTAAATTTGAAGATCCAGGACACGACCAACCAGGCAGGTGTGAGGAGCAGGAAGAATGTGTTAGTTGTCTCATGAAGCTAGCTTGGTGATTTCATTCCAGTTACTGTAGTCAGGAATTTTCAACACCGACTGCACAATAACTGTGATTCTCACAGTGTTCAAGGGGAATTTAGTGAATATTCATTTCCCTTTAAGAAGTCAACCTTCACCGTCACATATATTAGTGATGCAGTACAAGCATGGTTGCGTTCTTCCTCATGTATATAAATCTAATGTGATAAGTCACTGTTTTGCATAGATGAATCAGTATAAGTGAACTCTCTGGTGTTGCTTTTAGTGAGTAAATTCAGCGCCAGGTAAAGCACTAGACCAAGCACAAGAAGACAGTGTTTCAGTTACTGACATAGGCTTCCTGTGTGATCTTGAGCAAGTAATCTGTGGTCTAATTCATTAAGTGTTAAGTGGTGAGGATTAGATGCCTACATTTTAGGCAGAATATGGATATCTAAGTGAAGGGGGGGGGTTTAGGTCTTGATTTTTTTGTATGGCATGTGGATGATTTAGGAGCTGAAACTATCGCATGTCAAAAGGAACATTTGGATTTCTAGGCTTAGGAACAAGAACAGGCTGCAGTGAATGTGCAGTCAGCCTGCATGAAATTCTTACATCACTATGGAGGAAAGAACCTTTGTCCTTCTGAGTTCTGAGCTCAGAAGTCTCTTCTAAAGGAAGGTGGGTTTAGTAGCTTAAAATTTATGGTCTTTAACAGAACATTAAACCTGTGTCTTGCCTGTTAATGTCTTATTTGCTGATTCATATTTCTTCTTGTGCTGTCTTTAGGTAGCCTAGGGTTTTTCTCTCCTCAATTCTGTGTCTTCCATAAGACAAAGTGAAAAAGAACATGTCCTATTCTCCGTTCTCCAGCCTGATCGCATGTAGGCTTGTGTTGATATGCTTCTTTGGGATCTAAAAGATACGGGTTTGAGCTCCTCTGAAGAGGACTGGTGAAGCCTGCTTTGTGTGTTGTAGGTGACCAGAACTCTATGTAAAACAAAGCAGCAGTACCACTAGTTCATGTCTTTCTGTTCGCAGAGACAGCAACACTGGCTGTTGTGTTTTGCTGGGAATATGATGCTTCAAGAACATGTGCTCCAAATATCCAACAAGATCAGGCATATCAAGGGCAGCTGAGCCTACTCAGGGGCCCTCAACAGCAGCCAACCTCGTATTAGTGGTATCATACTTCTCCACATGTATGGAGTAAGCAGGTAACTAGGTAAATTATGACCTTTAAGGTCATCCACTAAAATAAATACAGGACTTATTGGCACCTGAGAAGAAGTCCTCAAGTGGTGACAAATTCATCCACAGATGAAGACATAACAGTCTGTTGCTTAACTCCTGATTTAGGTATCTAAACCATTTAGACTTTTTTTTTTTTTTTCCTGATCTATTAATAGAAATAGGCTGTGAAATTCTTGTTAATGAGAACAAATGTACTCCATGTATTCCTCCAATCACAATTTATGAGCCTACTTGTGTAGGTGGGAAATATGCCTCTCTGTTGACATTCAGTTATGCCTTGAAGCTGGGTTTCAGAGTTCTTAAAACCATGCCAGTTATACGAGTTAGCAGATGATAGTTGTTTTCATCACCACAGTGCTGTTACAGAAGCTAATAAAAAAAGTATAAGCAGACACTTTTTTTTATTATTTACATATTATCAAAGTGAAGGAAGCCTCTTTTAATTTAAAAGAGCGATGAAAAACCTATATAAAAACAGCTTTGCTCTTGGTATGTGATGAACTGTAATCTTTGATTGTATTTGATGATAAATTAGGTGGCTAGTCTCAGTGTTCGCTCTGATTTACAAGAGATTTTTTTGAAGTGATAAATGCCTATCAGCCTGCAGTGTTGCACTGTAAAACAGAAGGATCTGAAAATACTTGACCATACAGCACAGTGTTTTGTTTCTAACAGATAATTCAAATGTTATAACATAGAGACATTTTAAATCAGTTAAGAGTAGTGAAACCACTGTGTTGTATGTAAGAAAAGGTACTTTATTTTAAGACTGACAAGTCTGAAAACAGAAGTTAACAGAAAGTCACAAGTCATTCTTGTGACAAGTGTGTGAAATCTAAGGAACAGATTCCATATGGTATGATATTTCAAGTTGTATGTCAGTGACTTCATCAGAAAGTTATACCCTTCCAGTACGAGAAATTATACCTTTGAAAACATGTGTGGCTGCATGTAAAAAGTAAGCTCTCCCTGTCTTCACAGAGAGCCAAGACACTTTCTGCTGAACAGGCAGACAGAAGAGAAAGAACAGATGTAATTATCAATCATACACTGTCATTAGCCCAGCTCTCAAGATCTGCAGAGGAACAGAGTGTATACTGGTCAGTTACTGGTGCAGACTGTAGCTGCCTTCTTTATAGATTTCTTGTCTGCTGTTTATACTCCAGCATAGTGAAGGCAGGATTAATCTAAAGGCTTGACATTTAGGCATGAGAATGGCTGCCAAGTCCATATGCTTTTGTTGCCACTTGGACATCTCATGCCAATGGCACAAGTGAGATGGGCTGAGCCACAGATACTACATACATCAGCGTAAACACTAATCAACATCCCGTCCAAATACTTCTGGCTTCTTCTCTTTGGCATAGTAGACAGTGGATCTGCATAGGTCAGATCTGCTGCAGAGTTCAGATCCACTCTTTCTGCAAACACAGAAGAATGTTCACCTACAGTGTGGAAATGAGGCTTCATACCAGTCTTCAGAGGAATCCAAACCCACATCTCTAAGATCCCAAAGGAGTGTGCTAACATGAGACAGAGTTACACACAGGAAATATTTAGTTCAAGTTTTCTCCCCTGAGCTATTTCTACTGTAGGAAAACATTTGCATCTATGCTCAGATACTATAATGTTGTGGATAATAATATATTCCTGAAGATAAAGATGTACCTAAAAAGACAAAGTTCAAAGCACTTTTCTGCAGAAGTGGAAAAAACAATGCCAGTATTTTAAGCTGTGTTCAGCATCTGTGTTTATTTCCATTCTGGATGGCAGAGAGAGTAGCTGCTAACTAGAACTATTGAGTCTGACAAGATTATTGAGCTCTTTTAATGTGTATTAACAGATATGGGGCTATTAGTCTCTAAACATGGATTCATGAGATGGAATTTCCTCATATCTATTTGAAAATGTATTCTTGAATGAGCTGCAAATCACCTTGTTTCTCTGCCTTTGTGTCTTTTGAATCCAAATGATTTCCTGTAGCCAGCGTAGCTCCTTAATATAGTAGGGCCATTCTTACATATTTTTTTGTTTTAATTAGGAGCAGTATTTACTATGCCATTTGTATCTGTAGCCTGTGGATCTTGCACCTCACAAAAAGAAGAAAAGCCTCCCTCCTAACTTCAGCTCCTTCAAGGAAACTTCAAGGAAACATCAATCAGATGAGCAATCAGATTCAAAGTGCTGCAGCTGCATCCCAAGCTTTAAGGAACATTAGAAATAAGACTACTATAAAAGGCAATAACCAGTTCTCCAAGGTTAAAAACTAATAGTGCAAACACTTGCTGGAAGTTCCTTAGCCTGAATGGCTTAGTGATGTCCTTGGAGAAAACCCTAAATAAAAGCTGTGAATATTACTAAAATTTTAGTTGTCTATTGACAAAAAAATTTATTTCTGCAACTTTGCCTTGACATTTCAGAACAAATTACTTCATTTAGGGCTTTGTTCTTGGCCAGTAGTAAATGTGAGGGCAAAATCTTTTAACACGGACAGGGATACCCTGTTTCCTTGGAAATAATAAATTGACCTATTGCTAGACTACTTGATTCAAAAGTAGACTGTCTGCTTACCTCTGTGATGGGTAACCAGCATAAAACAATAGGGAGATATGCAAGTGGTCAGTAAAAAATCTACATTACTCATCAAAATGACACTTTCTTCAGAGTAGTCTCATAGGTCAAGAGGGGCTGGATGGTTATAAATAGCTCTGAATGCTCTTTTCCAGAAAAAAGAGAATCCATTTGGCAGTTCTGAATTCATAGCTTTTGGAATCAAAAAGGGAAAAAAAAGATTTCTGTAAGATTGTGTCCTGCACAAGCAACTAACTTCCAGACTTTCACAGGTGTTTAAAATATTTGCACAACAAAAAAAAAGCCATAATAGCTCTGCTTAACTAGACAACAACTTCTATATCAGTAATAAGCACTAAGCTCAGCTACTTATATCATTTACTAACCAGAACAATCCTGAGTGTCAAAGGCCTAAATTTTATCTTGAGGGCTCTGCTTGAAGGATGTGATGTTCTGAATTTCTTCTTTAACCCCAAGGATACTTCCAAAGTTGAAATCCTGATAAAACTGAATGGTGAACACTGGTTCTTGTTAAAAACATCATTCTTCCTGGAGACTCTTTGTAACTGGAACCAACAGAGATATCTAAAGCAAATGAAATAGACAAGGCTCTGCATTTGATTTTAAATTGGCCTGACTTGCTTCATGGCATTCATTTCATTGGTTTCCAAACCACAGCCTGAGAAGCCTTTTAAACTTACCAAGAAGGATTCCGTTCCAGTAAATTTTTTAATCCTTATGTATCAAATAGACAAATTCTCAGTGCCAAAAGATATCACAAAATGGACATATGGTAAATCTGGGGAATAGCGAATCTATGTTTTATTGCTGAACATTAATTTCAATATATGAGGCTATACATAAATATATGTATATGTGTTTATAGACAACGCATAATTTTCATATATGCATGAAGACATATGATATATGTGTTTATATGTAGTAAACATTAGGTTAGTGTTGATATGAATCATCGTGTGTTTGTAACAGGAGCTGACTACAAAGATCTAGGAAAGTTTCAAGGCATGATCTTGAACCAAACCAAAGAAAATCTGTGATCATAACTGTTTTCTCTAAACTGTCGTGAGATTTGTGCTTTCCAGGTGTGAGACGGCTGCCATTGAGAAAGGCTTCAATACCGTAGTGCGATGTCTTTTGCCTCCTTTCCTTTGGAGTGAGTGCAGGAGAAGGTGTCCATTGTCTCAAGTAGAGTTTTATGAGAACAGAAGAGAATTACCTAGAATTTAACTTTTTGAACGTACAAAAGCAGTCTGTTGGGTGCAAATGGAAGTCCTGCCCCCAGTGTCCCTGTGCTGCAGGTCCAATCCAGCAACAACCTCTGGCTTCTTTGACTGGGAAAACTCCAACTATTCCCTGGGGTCTGCTGGAAAGTCACCTGCATTCTGTCGCTCCCGATGCTTGTCTCCTTGTGCTCGTCACAGCCTGTCTTTTACTCTGCACCCTTGCTGCAGGTTTTCTGCTTTCTGTGTTTCTCCCCCATTACCAGTTTCTCCAGGTCCTCCAAAAGCAGTGCCCAGCCGTGTGTGTTTGATGTGACTCCGGAGAAGAGCAATCTTCCCTCCAGGCGCAAGCTCCCCTCAGACTCAGGTTGTGGAACCAGGACAAATCACAGATACAGCTTTTCTGAAGAATCATCATACACAGCAAACTAAAAAGAATCTGATTGTTATAATTCCTCCCACCCCTTACTCCCACCTGCTAATGTATTTGGGGGTGAACTACACTGTAAAAAGGAAAAATCTCCTCTTTTCTAGTTATATTGCTAAAATGTAATTTTTTCACCATTTGAAAAAATACATTCTTTCTCACTTTCACACCGTCATGACTATTTGGTTAGTACTGTCTGGTTTTAAATGAAACCTTATTTTAATTTTAAAAACTTCTATTTCAAACCTTATCTCCCTCTTCCTGAGAAGAGAGAAGGGAAATGATTTGTTCAACTGAATTAATGAAAAAGATCTTCGTCTCCTTCTTTCTCAGCATGAAAAGCAGGGAAAAAAAATATTTTTTTCTTATTGTTGTGTTCAAGTTTCTTTTGGAATTACAACATTTTATTTCATGACCACTATTCCATCTTTATTTTAGCTGGGATTTCTCTTAGCTACTTATTTTTACCATTTCATTCATGTTTCACTACTAGTGCTCGTGTTCCTAGTTCCAAAGTACCTATATATGTGTTTATAGTATGCAGGTCCAGTAGTTTGAATATCTGACCATAATAGAAGCCAGCAACCAAAATAAGGATGGCATAACAATTTCAAAAATTCTCCTACTATTTTGAAATATTTCCATAAACATATTTCTCTCATATTTAAAAATCTTTATTCTTTAATTTGTGAGAGTACTCACTAAGGGATGATTAAATCCAAGTTCATTAGTAGAGAAACTTCTGAAACATGCTCCAGTTTTGTTCATCTGACTGGATTTTAGAGTGATCTTTCCCAAGATATTTTAGAGGTCTTATCTATGATAGCACATGAAGAAATGTCATTCGCTCTTCCGTGTTCCTCCGTCTCCAAGCCAGAGGTTTTTCATATCTGTCCAAGAAGACTGTTAACACATGTCAGGAAAGCACAGTGTTTATGGCAGCATTTAGTAAGTAGTAGTGAAGTTCACTCAAAAACCAAATACTGGATTTTTTCTAAGTTTAGATTTTGATTGTGGGCCTAATCAAGTGGATCTCAAGAATAAGGTGTGAGAGTGTATTAACAGTGGAATTCAGTTGCTCTGCACAAGGAGGTGACTTCTTCCAGGATTGTTCTGGGATGGAAGGGAGCCCCACCCATTGATAGGGTTGTTAGTAGCCTCAAGTCATTGAAAACTGACTCAGCCAGGTACCTCTTGAATCACGTACATTGAGTCCTAGAATCCCTTTTTATAATTTTCTCATTTGACATAGTGGTAAGAGTGTAGCTTAATGTGTCTGTGGATATTCAGGCAAACCCTCTCCTTCAGCAAATTTTGCAGAAAGTAAGTGAAAGAAAGTTGTACCCAGAATTAACTGATTAGCTCAATCCATTTCTCATGAATGTGGTCAGAAGCTGGGCTATTAAATTAAAAAAAAAAATCCTCCAATTTTTTTTGGTAAGGAAATAAAGGAATAAAATCACAAATACACTAATTCCCGTTACAAACTTATTTTTTATCAGACTACAAGCATTTTAAATAGAGTATATGCAGTCAACACTTCTTTGCACTACTGGTGTGGTGTTCATCAGCCATACATAAACAAGAATTGGACCTTGATAAAAAACAGTATTTTGTAAATTGCAAAAATAATATTTTCTAACTCTGTGGGACAAAGAAAATGTAATATCCACCTTTGAACATCTGAAAATGCATTTCAAGACTTTATCCAAACCAAGGAAATTATCCCCACCAATAAAGAGCTAAATAACTGCCAGTTAAACTGGGAATAAATCCAAGAATTCAGAAGCATGTTTTAGTTGAATCATTTATTTTGCCTATGGGTAGACTTACTGTTTGAAAGGAAGTTCTTTTCTTCATTTAGTTGATTGCCTTTGTGAAGTCTCAAAAGAAGTGCCCAGCGGTAAATATGGTAATACTCAGTAATATCTCCTTAGAACTTTATCATAGTGTAATCCAGCTTTCTGGGATATATTCTACATTGTGTAATTTCTTCTAGAAAAATGTCTTATGCTGGATTGAAGAATGGGAGAAAACATGTATAGAGAACACACTAACCCAGTAGTATACAAATGTGAAATATCAAGCTCTTTTTATTTTCAGTTGTATTTATAATTGTATCTCATTCTCCACTAACTGAGATCTCTAACATACCTTTTTCAAAGAAAAAAATAAAGAAAAAAAAGACAGTTGCAAATCAGATCATCATATTTAAATTCTGATCTTAATTTAACCAGAATGTGAAATATTCTCTAGTACTTTTCCACCTATTTTTAGATTTTCTCCCATTTTTCTCTACTGTACTTTACATAATGCCCTCCTCCTTTCTGATTTTGTAGTGGTAGATCTTCTATTCAATAGAAGCCAAGTGCTAATGCAGCACAGTTTAGTTTTACTGGCATTTATAAAATCACTTCTCAAAATTTTCTACCATGCCACAGATCCTTTGAGTAGGGTCATAGGATACTGGTGCAATTGTAAACCAATGCCCCCATTTAAAAAGCAACTGAAAACTCAACAATAAATTAAAATCTCCAGTAAACCTCTGTCACTTAACAGGAGATATGTGGGACATTGTTCTCCCTCTAAAATCTAACCCAATCAAGAGAATAAAGAATTACTACATTTGCCAAATATTAAAAATGGTGGAAGGCTTTAATATCGCAAATGCTGTGGCCTAGGTGTATATGTCAGTGTGAACTTAACACGTAACATATCCATGGCTATTCATCTTGAGATTCTAAGTGCAAAACAGAGGTAACTCATTAAAGATTTTGATTAGCTGGGATCTTAATTTCTGAATTGTAAAAAGAAACTAGAAAAGCAGATGGCAGTAGCTTAATAAGGAAGAAGAATGACTAAAAATGAAGAAATGTATTGATTTTTTATTTAAAATATACAATAGATATGCTTGTTGTTTAGAGTTTAGTGTTTTGTCTGTTTCTGTAAGGATATGCACATTCTTCATGCACAGAATATAGTTCAACACAGTGAATGGGTATATTGTCTTTTTCTCCAGTTTGAAATGTAATTAAAGTGCAAAAAACATTATTGGGAACTTGGGAGCCTGTTTCTTAGACAGCCAACATTTAGATCACAATTTTGTCTTTGCATGAGCAACAAACTTCACGGGTGTTTTGCTTTTCAATTGCTTTTTTAATAAGAAAGCTGTTTCTGTGAAAATCTAACTGCAAATCAGATAGAGTTAGTAGTGAAATTATTAAATTTTGAAAGTAGAGGCTACTTGTCTTCATGGGTTCATTATTTTATGTGTAGTTTTTTGTTCCACTAGCCCAATGTCCTGTGATGATTATATTGTACTGGACTGGGCACAGTGTTGTGCATTAAAACTATTTTATCCTTAAATAGTATAAGTATCTATATTCTCAGCTAAGACCTCTGCATACTACTTTAGGAGAATAAAGTAGCCTTAAAAAGAGTGAAGTATAGGCTTGCTTTAAGTTACTAACTTTTGATAACAAAGAAAAATTATGGTTTGAAACAATACATTCTACATTTTTTTATTACAAAAATTTAAAAAAAAACCAATACCCACCCTTTAGTAATGTTAAAGATAGAACAGAACAATTCTGAAGAGTATGTTAAATATTCTCACAGTCGAAGTTGTGGCTGGAGAGTGGTAACTCAGCCAGGCCCTGACTGTATTACAGTGTAATAGAAATCACAGAAGTAAAATTCAAAGTGATGAAAAAGTGGATCGTGGATGCATTAAAGTGCAGAAGTTAAGTCTTTTCCCAAGGCTGATTGACTGCTTTTTCTTTGTGATTAGGATCATGCAAAAAAGCTCGAAGTTGTAAATGAGAGAGCTATATTTCACTAAATAGTTCACTACCTGGGTAAAGCAGTTAATCAACAGATTTTGCAAGAGGTGGACTCTCAGTAAAACATCCTTGACAGATAACTGTTCCTAAGAAAGTTGGCTATAAATCATTTATTCAAAACAGTAACTGGAAGTTTTACTTGTCAGATTTTTAAAAGCAGAGAAGCGTTTCCTTCAACTTTTGCCTGACTTTGGCTGCAAATATATTACTAGCACCTGGGAGAAGCCTCAGGCTCAAACAGTCAGAACACATGAAGTTCCATCTTGCTTTAATAAGGGTCCCCTTCCTGTACTAGACTTTGTTGTATTATTTAATTTTTTCTACTATTAAAAACTAAAAATCTGAAAATCTACCTTACCATCAGAAGGCACTTGAACTTAGGTTTATAGCAGAAATCACTTCTGCTAATCACGCATTATAAAAGGTACGCCAGAATTTACTAGCTTTTCTAACATTTGTTGAGCCATCCTCAGCTCTGCAAATACTGAGAGTAAAACAAAAACACCTGCTTGTGCTAGGAAGAACTGCATGCATGAATGTCCTATGAGGTAAGCGCATGTATGTATTTCTGATTTGTAATGCACTTGATTATTGCACATGGCTACGCAAGTGACCCTGGAGGAGAAATGTCTCTTTAAATGCGAAGAAGACAGGAAGACTGATGCACCATCTCTCCACTGTGCTATATTTCTGACCTGAAGGAGCAATGGGGTAAAGCAGTCCATTCTTGAGGTCAGCCCAGGCCATGGCCTTTTTTGCTGTCCAGGTGTGATGGTGTCATAATATTCGATGTACTAATGGTTTACAAAAGTGCTTTTGGACTAACACAAAAGAGGAATAATACAGTACATTGGTGGCATGAATACATAGAAGAGCTCAGCTAATTGAACATCCCTGTATCTAAATCCAAAGTTCACTAGAACATGTTTTTTATTTTCTTTCTTTGAGAACTTCAGGAGGGAGCTGCAACGGGAGGAAATAAAGGGAAAAATATGATCTCATTACTGAGGTGCTTCTGACTTGAGGCTTGATTTAATTTCCCACTTCATTCTCTTTGTGCAGAATATAGCTTCTATTTTATAGGAATAATTTGTCACTTATCCTCATATCTTTTAAGTTCAAATCTGAAGGCAAAATTCTTGAAGATCTCATTTTAGAAATAATTTGAACGTTTTGGAACCTTTCCACTAATAAATGGTTCTTGTACAACCTTTTGGCTTCTCCAAAATTGTCATAGTTACTGTCTCACTAACTTTCAAATACGCATTGCAAGAAAGGAAATGGTGGCTATAAAATTTACTGCCTTTTGCATATTTTTTTCAATATTGTTTCAACAACTCTACCAAAATGGCCACTATTTCCAACAACTCACAGTGATATTTTAGCCAATCAACAGAGTGGAAACAATTTTGTTCAGATAGTTGCAGCATCAGTAGTGGTCTGACTGGCCACTGACTCTCATTTTTGCAATGACATTGAAGTTACAGGCTGCCTCAGGGAAGGGGCAGACCTCTTTCTTAAAATTTGCAATTATATATTTGAACTTTCAAGCCTGCCAAAATATGACACAATCACAGTGTACTCTAAGTTCTGAAAATACATAACAACTGTGTTTTCTTCTGTGGCAGGCCATAGTTGAAAGACTGCAAAGGCTTTTCCATTACAAAGCTTGTAAGAGAGTTTTGCGTCATATGAATGTTACAAGCTTTTAAAAGAAGGAAAAAAATCCCACCCTGTAATGCTATTATAGGCAGCCACAAATATCACCACTGAGGTTGCTATTAGAATGTACACTTTCTGTGCCCTACTTGAGAATGCCAACAACTGAGTTACTGTTGGCCTTCATGCAGACTCCACTACATAAAAGGATGTTATACATTTCACTACCCATAAGGATCAGCAATTAAGTATCATCTGGGATGTATGTATTCTTTTGCCAAGAGAGAGACAATACATGATCTAGCGGCTAATATGGATGTTTGGAAGTCAATAATCTTATTTTCTTCCTAGTAAGTACTTTGTATTCTACTGCTTGGAGTAGGAGGCACCTGGTTTCCGAGCATCTAGTACTATAGACCTTGGTGGGAAGAAATAGTCTAGGGTATAAGATATGATTTGATAGGCTGCACAGTCAAGTTCGAAGCTATGTACATACTGTATGCAGAATCAACCATTGGGCTAAGACAAGTCTGGCATGCTGGTCTGGTCTTTGCTAAATCTTCATTACAAAATTAAACTTGTTTATAAAATGAGAGGAGAAGGGAGAAGGGAAGGAAGCCAACATGACTGACACTTCCACTAACAGGAGAACATCTACTCTCTAATGAGTGGTTCTACTGGCTGTATCTTCACTGCTTGCAAGAACAATTTCACTGTTTTCTTGAGCTGGCAGCCACATGAGTATATCCAGATGCACAATTCTTCTGTTGACCCTGTCAACTCTTCACAGACTGCTTGCCCATTAGGAAAGAACAGCATTGACGTTTATCAGTGAGTAGGGTTCTGGATGTTGAAAGAAATGGCACTGAAGTATACTCACTCAAGATAAACCACTGAAGTGTTTTGCCTTCTTTTTATTCATTAAAGTGCCAATGCAATAACTTTGCAAAGTACAAGACTGGAAGTCTTTTAAGTCTTTAAAGCGTTTTATGTTTCCTTGGGAATTTGCCCAACCTGACAATTTTAAGGATTTTTTCAGTAACCTGCCGTAGTTTATGCTGGATAAAGCAATTGCTGCCATACACTGAGTTAGCGCTACACCCGAATGTCACTAAAGGACAGTCATTCACAAAGATGTGGCTACAAAACTCTGTGTAAAAAGTGCACTGTAATTTTTCACTGCAGTTCATTGATGTAGTGGCACGATAAAGCAAACTCCACAGTCACAAAAAGATCATAATTTTCTTCTGTGTCCCAACACAGTCCCAGTAAAACTCAAGAGTAACAAGAATAAAAGTTCCATCAGGGACTTGATTTATTCACATGACCACCTAATTAGGCCAGTTTTGCAGCATACTTCCAGGTGGCAGTCTGGCACAGCATTCTGTTGCACCTTTCTTTCATAGTTTCAAGCCTAGGGCTTCAGGTGTGGGTGTATAGGAAGGTAACTACTCTACTTCTACCATTTCATTGCCAGCTATTCTTTGCTTTCAGAAAAATGAGTGGCTTCCTCAAACTGAAGTGGTTTCTCAGTTGGATTACTCACTTCTGATTGTAGAAAATTTTTGTTCACAACAATAATCTATTTTTGCTAGTAGTTCTCTTCGTAACACAGACAAGCAACATAATTAGTAACATAAGTTTCAAAGATTATTCAATCAAAAAGCCCTGAAATTCTGAAAGTTAAAGTAATCTCTGTGAAGAAGGTTTAAACTTGTCTTTGAATCATAACCTTGCCCTCACATTAAGTCCTGTGTCTGTGAGGCCTCTAACTCTGCCCTCTAGGCCATTGCAAATCGTAGCTGTATCCAATTCAAGACTGACAGACAGATGAAAGCATATATTACCCTTAGAATGGTGTAACAGAAGAGAATCAGAGATCTAAAGCCGGCTATCAATCCCATAGCACTAACAAGTGTTCACGCAGCCTCCCAGAGGCCTTCACCTAGCTGGTCAAACTGGGAGTTCACTGCAAAGATGGTGAAATGTATGGTTCTTCTGCCATCCAGTCCTCTCTGGTATGAGGAAGCTCAGCCTTCAGTATCATGTGAAAAGTTCAAACTCTTTAGTTACAAGAGGGCTAAGCGCTGTGTCTCTTGGGTGCTTCCAGGAGCATCTCTGGAGGTAAACCTTCTCTGCTTTTTGTAAGACCAATCTACACAGTTCTCTCTTCACATCTTGTTGGACATGGATCATACATCTATGTGGTCATTGTGGTAGTCCTAGTGGTTGTATCTGTTGGTGGTCGTTCATAAGAAAACAGATTTGGACCTTGTAGATGGGGAGAATCACTAGCAATAGAAGATGTTAATAATCACTGAAGAAAGGCATTTGTTAGACAGTGTGAATGGAATATAACTCCTGAAGAGTGAATTTGGAAGAACAGATGGATATTCTGGATATTTCATCTGGGTATTCTTGGGCAGAGGGGAAAAAAAGAAAGCAGGAATAAGAAACAGATTTCCACACAAGCCATTTCACATCAGCCTGCAGAGGAGTCTTTGGAGACCCTGCAGAAGAAACGCTACGTTCTCTGTAGGATGCTTGTCTGGTAACTTTATCTCTTACCTTGTTCTTGTACCGTGGGCACGGAAGTGCAGGTCATGTATTAGGATAACTGCTATCATGTCCATGCAATTCTGATGGCAGTCTCTGTGAGCTTTGAGCAAACTGCTGAAGCACAGCCAAGCAGTTGCAGAATGTGCTTCTCCACTGTGCGAAGTGGGTGAATTTTTTTCCCTAATTCTGTAGCAAGGAAGAGGTTATATTAGTCATTCCTTGAAAAGGAGTACTCTTTTCAGTCTCTGTGCATGGGTGACCTTTGTCACTGCTCTAGCTCGACTTTATTGAAAAATGGTGAGGCAGCACAAAGGAAAAGATGGACATCCAAATGGCTGTCTTCAGACCCTCATAGAAATCCTCCCTTGGGAAAGTAAATATCTTCTCTGCTGTCTGCCAGGCCTAATGAAGGCCTGTCTACTTTCTGCTTGGTTGTCCCTTGCCTCCACCACACAGGTAGAAGAGATAACACAGATACATCTGAAGTCATCATGCAGGGTTTCTCTTCCTTCTACCACAGGAAAATGATGCCATGGCTACCAGCAGAGGAAAATATGGAGCCCTTCCTACACAAGGATCTATGTGCCTGTGAAAACAAATGATTATAATCCTAACTTTCGAAAATCATAAATATTTGAAGGCTCTGGAGCCAAATCCATGTATAGATACATAGTATGTCAAAGCTTTCAAACATGGCATGGCCTTCTGGGAAGTTTATAAGCTTTAGAGATTACTGGAGGGGCAGAAACAAGAACTAAGAAAAGTTCTAAAATGTTCTTCTTGTAGGCCTACATTGTGTTCTCTGCCTTCCCCTCATCACCACACATTTTGAAACCTGTTAATCCATCCCCGCCCCAAAACACATCCCTTGGGAGAGGCAGCTGGGGGAAGCAGACAGCCATCTTTGCCTGAAGGTAGCACCTGAGACTGTTATTTCCTCTGGAACATAGCTTGAGGTTGCCTCCCTGCTCTCCAGACCTCCACCAGTGGTTCCCTCTTTCCACAGCTCTGGTGCCAGGCGGCAGGTACACACAGCTGGGGTGAACTTAACCTGAGATAGACCACACAGCCATGAAGAGAGCTTCAGGCATGCAGAGTAGGAGAGCTGGAGGGAATGTGACCTGAATGGCTGGCTATGCCTAGACTAATTCAGAGCTGTCTGATGTGGGTGTATTCCCAGGCTATATCTTGGTAAGAGCAGATAGGCATGAGTTTTCCCCTTCTTCCTGCTCCTGTCCTCCTGCCCCTTCCAGCCCCCCAATAAAACCTTGGTGGGAAAGAAACAGAGGCATGTCAGCTAGGAGAAAGTTGAATTTATTCCAGTTTTTCCCCACAACTCAATCTGGCTATGGGGGAGCTCTTTACATGAGTAGGGGAGATGGCTCTTCTGATCCCCCATCTTGGAAAACCTGTGTCACCCACCTCCGCAGTGAAGACCCAAATTTCAGGACTCTGTTGTTGAGCCTACCAAGTTCTGTAAGACTCTCTGCATCCCAGGACACAAGATGCCAGCTGCTGATCTGCCAGCAGCTTTTAAGTTGATATAATAAACATCCCTTTTCCACTAATGGTAATAGCAAGACCAGGAAGTTGTTGCTTTAATTTGGCAGAAAATAAACCCTTTTGCGTTCTAACTCTCTTCACCGGAGTGAGAGGTTAGGTGCGGCTAGGTTTAAATTCTGAGTGATATCCAATTTGCCACTACCAGTCCAGTTGCGTTTAATATGTATATTAAACTACCACGATTCTGGATACACCAATAGCAGTCTGCACCTTCAGTCCAGTTGTGCTCATGAACTAGCATGGCCGCGTTTGGTCACGTTCAGTGAGAAACTGTGACGACTGGCTACTTAAACAGTGCGGTTCTAATTGTGCAACAGATATATAGGTTTTTTGAATTGCCAGTCATAGTGACAGTCTGCAAGAAAGCACGTGCAAATATAAAATGCGAGAAAAGGTTATAAATAATACAGCCTGGCTATAGACATTAGGGAGTAACTCTCTAGAGAGATTTCTAAGATTCCCGAGAAAAGGGCTTAGCTTAAGTCTTACCCAAGGCATCCCAAGAGGGGGAGAAGCAAGGCTCAGCCCGTCGGCCAATCCCAGTTGTCGGAGGCAGTCTGAGGTGGAGTTTCCCTTGACTTGCTCATGGTGTCGTCTTCTTGCCCAAAAATCTACGATGTTATCTTCTTCTCCAAAAGTCCCCCATTTCCCTGGCTATTTTTATATCCTTTCTACCTTTAAGGTGGAGTTTGAGTGACTGTAGTCATACATACCTTTTATCATGATTGGTGTAAAATTCTCTTGCTTCATATTTAAAGGTATAGTTTACGAAAAATCGAGAGCACAGACTCGAAGAGGGGTGGTCGCACCTCAGAGGCGGGTAGCCTTCGAGATGGAGGTGTGTTTTGGTATTAAAATTATATTAAAATGAGCAAAGTTCGTGAGAGGATAGCACTTTGGCAAGGTTTCGAAAACCTGTTGGCTCAGGGGGCCAGATGAGCTGCTTATCAGTTCTAGAGAACCATTTCTTCCCACTTTATCATCACGGAGCATGGCCACGGAGTCTCCACTCCGCTCCATCCTCTATTGCATGTTGCAGGGAGTTGCTGTGTTAGTGGATTCCTCGCATGCCTGCTGTAGCTGTGTCCCATCCTCAGAGCTCCTTTTGCTTTTCCTCAATGGGTGAACACTGCTACGTTTTCATATAAACCTTAATTTTCAGATGTAAAACCTCAATTTTACTAATAATTTCACAGAAGTTTAGGTGTGTCCTCTCTGGTGTAGACTCGATGCCCATCTGATGAGTATTAGTACTTAACAGGAAACAAGGTTTTGGGGGTTCCAAAATTTCTCACTTAGGTTCTTAGAAAGAGTATTCTTGAAAGTCCATCAACCACTTCCCAGAAGGACTTTTCATTAACACCTTGCACCAAATTCTTTCTTGACAGTTTCTGTTCCAAAGCAGAGGTTTTGTTTTGCAGAACTAATTCATGCTTTAGCTGCACCTATGGTAGGCCTTTAGAAATTTCTGGGCATTTTCTGAGATTCTTGGGCCTCTTCTGCTTTTTCCTTAATCTTGCTTTTGCTTTCTCCTTAATATTGCTTTCCCAACCCCCCCCACCCCATAGAGCAAAACTCTCTGCCTAGATGCAAAGTAACTATAGACTTTGTATGACATATACAAAACAGGACAAATGGCCAGTATTTTTTTGTATTTGGAAAGGTTATTTTTCTAGAAACATTTGAATAATACTTCTACTCAGATTGGGAAGTCTGAAGAAAAAGTCTGCCAGAGCAAAAAAAAAAAAAATCTGTAAGTGGTAAACAGCAAGAAATGAACAATCATTTCAAACCACAGATTTGTTTGGGAAGCCCCGAATCTAGAGAAATGCCAAGTGTGAAAGTACAATAAAGACTTTTTCTCCTTCCTCGCTGGTTCTCTGTATGACTGTTCTTTCTACAGTGCCGTGAAAAGATCCTACCACGTCTCATAAACCAACGCTAAGTTGCAGGACAGCAGAACATTATTCCCTTGAAATTTCTTTCCATTTAAGAAAAAAATAAAACAATTATATATAAATATACGTTGTAAGGTTGTCACAGTGAGGTTTCACGCATCAACAGCTTTTACACCACGATTTATTCTAGGATGCACTGAAACTGAGCAGTTGCTATGGTAACTGTCACTTCAAATACATCTTTTCAGTGCAGACACTTAAAAATCAAACTTTTGTGCTATAATTAATAGTACTTACATAGAGATTGTGACAATAGGTTGATTTTAAGTTCTTTTTAATCATGCTTACATATGGTGGAGCGGAACATTTTTCTATTCAGTATAATTTTTATTTTAATTCCTTCGGTCTGTTATAAAAGCAAAAAGGAGTTTTGGGATTCAAAATTATATCAGAGTTCACTGACAGTGAACTGTAGTAGTTTAGGTTTATGTGACGGAACTACAAATACAGTGAACATGAGAGAACACCTTATTTTTAAAATCCTGTGGTGAAAATATTTTACTTATGCCATGTGATATTTTGGAAAGACATTATTCCAGTGAAATGTTTGAATTTTTCCATTTTTCATTTTTCCAGTGAAATGTTTGAATAATTATTTAGTTTCTTCTGACAGTAAATAAAATACATATAATAACTAGTTATTTGCACTCCGTCTCGGGTAGGAAAACTTGCCAACATTCCCAGCATGTTTAAATATAATTTTTCCAGTTTTCAAATAGATAACGGCATTGCTTTATTAAATTTCCTTTTTAAAAATAAGCTATTAATTTGCAACATATACTATCTTTACATATTTTATGTTCAGTTTGTTTTTATTTAATTCCCCTTGCTTTTGTTAGAACAAATAAACCCCACAAAGCTTTCTTCTTTTCTCTAGTAGCTTTTCACGTGATCATAACAAGGCACTTACTGCAAACTGAAAAAACAAATAAACATCAAACCAAATTGAAATGAACATTAAATAGCTCTGTTTTTTTCCTGAGAAATCTTGCTTTCAACTGCTCTCACGTTTCCCTCCTCTCTTAATTCTAAATAAAAGTTCCAAGACAGTTAATTGCCTGTGCTTACTTGTGCTAATGAACAGTATAGTTTGGAATAGTGCAATTTACTTACTTACTACCTCATTATAAATTGAAGCAAATATACATTGCAAATATATGTTTGAAAGAAACCGTGGAATCATATTGGTTGACTTAGCATGCCACTGAGCAAGATGGCATAATTCCATTTTAACTGTTTCACAAAATTCTCTATGTGCCTAACTGGTCTTTAAAAGTAATATTGATTTGTAATTACTCCTAAGTTTTGTTGGATGTTTTCTAAACTCTAAGAAAACAGTCCTATATAGGAATTTCAATTAGAAATGTTATAATAAAATAACAAAACAGCATTAAATGCCCATTATTAATCCAGCCCCACATTCTTTGTGCTGCTGAAGTTCCAGCTGAAGCTGTAGCAATGAAGCGACTGGCCTTCTAGTCAGGCTGTAGATGGCTTTCTCCCTTTCTTTGTGTGGCAGTACGTCTTAGTGACCATGTGGCTACGCTACAGGTTTGTTGGGTTAATCATTTTTTCTTTCCCGGTCTTTCTCTTTGTGAAGTGGGATAATGTCATTGAACTTTGTACCATGTCCTGACATCTGCAGATGAAAATATAAAGCTAAGGCTTGCGTTACATTTTAATGGAGTTGGAATGAGTGTTTCATAGCAGCCCAAAGCTGTTTCCGTAATACATGATGCTAAAGCAAGAAAGCTCTTGGAATACATTATCAATGTGGAAAAGTGTGAAGGAACAAGGTAGAATGGCAAGTGGAGATTCTTGTGGTAACAGCAGTTTATGTTTGGTGCCTGTCAGAATACTGTGCAAAAAGATGTATACTGAAAGCTAGACATGAGTCACAATTGTTGCAGTTGAGGTGTTGTCTTATAAGGCGAAATGTTTCGTTTTCCCTTTCTCTCCTCCTGAGTTTTCAGAATAGTTTTTTTTTCATACGACCCATGGAGAAAAGGAAGAAATAGAAGTGTGAGGAGAGGAGAGAAAGGTAGTGAAGTTAAGCAGTGCATGAAAGAAAGAAGGCAAACTTGCAAGCTAAGGTATGGGTGCAGAAGAGGATGATCAATGGGCAGAATGAAGACAAATGAAGAATGGCCCTTGGTGGGACAGGTAAGGAAATGGACAAAGGCAGCCAAGTAGGGGGTACTCGTCAGTGCAGCAGCATCAAATTAACACTGATTCTTTGCCCAGGTCAAAGCACCGATAGTGCTGGGGTAATGATGTCTGACAACCAATTGACAGGAAAAAGAGCAGATCTGTAGAATTACCTGGCAATAAAGCAAGAACAGAAGACTTCTGTGAGATTGCAGTTGAAGCTGTGGAAAGGTTTTTGTATACTTTCCTAAAGCATTTTAAAACTAGTGGATAGACTTCACGCACAGCATGTAATACATTTATCGCTATTCTGTGCTTTCACTGGTGTAGCTTTTACACTTGTGAAAAGTTGATGACTGAGTTTAACAAACAGTGTCAATGCTTCCAAATTCATGAGTTTTCCCTCTATGGTAACAAAACTATACACAGTCCGTTCACATGCCGGTTTATGATAATCCTGTGATTAAGATGAATGCCAGGAAAGACAAATGCATTTGGCTAACTGTTCTCTCATCAGAACTCAACCCTGTGGTGTTTACAAAGCATCTATCTAAGTAATTTCAAATACCAGACACAAGCCAGTAATATACAAGGACATGCTGCTTGCTGTGACTTTCTTTGCTTGGCAGTTTTGAGAAATCATTGATTTTTAAGGGGAAAGGGGAGACAGAAAAGACTGCATGTGTGCCCAATGACACAGCCCTGTTTGTGCCTAATTCATCGGAAAAATTGCTCAAGAACTGTTCAGCCATGTTCGAATATGCTGCCAAGGTCAATGGGACCTTTCCAAAAGTGCTGGTTATGTGAGGTAAAAGTGCTTGAGGTAAGTTCAACTTCAGCATTTTTGTATATTTGCTTGTTTTATTTGGAGAGCAGATAATCTGATGGTTTTGGCAGGCCCATCTCAGAGCATTGTAGATGGTATACATTGGAAGACTCAGAAGAGGGGTTTGGTTTAATCAAGTGTCTAGAACTCAGCACTGTAGTACAGAGCTACGTAGTACAGAGCTGCATAGTACGGATCTGCTGAGGGTGGCGAAAGTGTATTCAGATACTGCAGACTTTCAAGTCAAATTCCATTTTTATGATAGTGATAATGCAGAGACAGAAAAGAGGTATGTAACTACGTTAATTTCTTGTCCTATCAGAATTATTGTGTATATTCCTAGAAGACATCTAGAAAATATGTAAGAATTTAATCCAATTCTGAAATGGTCAATATTTGAAGTCAATTTGAAGGGAAGTTAAAGAGAACGATAGTACAATGTACCACATGCTGCAGTTCTGTGTGCCTCTGAAAAGAGTAGCTAGGTTAGAAAATCTGCTGAAGTAAATGCGGATATTGTGTGTATATACTTCAGTCTAGCTGGGTTGGTTTAAAGGTTGTAGTGAGTGGGAAACATTGCTGGGCAAAACCTGGCCACTTTCACCTTAATTACTTGCTCTTCCAGCCATTCTTTCTGTTGTGTGGTTTGGGTATGGCTTCTACCTATTGCAGACCAAGAGAGACTCCTTCAGCAGAGACTGAAAGAAGGTTAGAATTGAATGAAATCCAGCATTTGGTTAAACTTTGAAGTTTGACATAGTCCAAGAAGTGAGAAGAGTTTCGTCCTGCTCCCATGAGAGTGAGCGTGAACAGAACTAGGCATAAAAAATACTTTGTTTCCCATATTTCTCTTGATCATTAAGTTTGGAATAAGAAGGTCTCAGATATAAGCAAGGCTGCTCTGGGTGTGGTTTGGTTTCCAACCTGGTGGTTAAAAATCACCTCCAGCAAGCTTTGCTGCCCTGGCTTTTGGGAGTTGCAATGTCAGTGCTTGGCTTAGTAGGAGTTTCCTTTGCCCACAACTTCTGGCTCCCTGAGGCTCAGACCTGGAACAGCTCATGCGCAGCCCCACCTCCATCATTGGCTTTTCTTGGAACTGGGTGATATTCCTTTGGCAGGAATATCCCTGAGGCAAAGCAGGGCGATGATACAAGTTCACCTCGTTTACTGGAATGTCATTTGTACCATCCAGTGCTTTTTGCATTGTAATTATTCCCTGGGGGTAATTGCGTGCTTTTTAGACTTTTGCGCTCCCATGCTCAGCGCAAAAGCTGCCAGAGGGCACTGCTGAACTGTTCCCAAGGAGAACAGTAATGTCTACTAGTCACTTTGACATTATTGTTATTTGTAAATCCTAAACAAAAGAGAATAAAGGGCTAGATATTGCTAACCCAAATCCATCTGTTTGGGGTATGGAGCTAGTCTTATGGTTGACAGTTCTTTTTCTGATCATGTTACATCTAGACTAATCCTGTGCTCTGGTGTGAAAACTTGGGCTACTTACCTGTGCTATTCCACAAGTGAATGTCTTGGGTATGTATCAAAGTGGTAAAAACCCTCGAGCATTGCTATGGGTCCCTCTTTACACGTGTCAGCTGTGAAAGTTATCCACAGGGAGAATTGTGTACTCGATACCCCCAAAGAAGAGAAAGCATGTCTGTTTCATCCAGAACATGATTGGGGTTCAAGGGAGGAACTTTGAATCACAATTCTTAGATGGTGCTGCTCTCTGGTGATGAAGCTCAGTACCACTATTTCCTCCCAGCTCTCTCTAGCTGTAAAGTAAAGGTTTTGTGAAACTCTTAATTATTAATTCTTTCCATTATCTATCAAGAGTAATGTACTATGACAAATTAACATTGGCATGTCCAAATATTTCTCATCTTCAAAAAAGAAAAAGTTAAACGTCTGTCTAAAAGAAAGAAATGCAGTGCGAATACAGAACACTCAAAGCTTCTCTACTTGAAGTAGACTTGAAGGGGTAAAAGAAATGTCCATTTTACAAGTCATGCAAAGCATCTTGCATGCTCTACAAGAGCGCATGATAGAGCACTGCTAGTTATGGTGTCTAAGTAAGAACTAACAGTATTAATTAGTAGGGACTACTTTTCTAAAGGCTATTTTTGCATACTAAATTAAATAATTGTTTTTAGTTTCAAGAAATTACTAGTTCATTTATCTCCGTTCAATTCATAGTAAACAACTCAGCTGCTTACTATTTAATAAGAACTACAACAAATTACTTGGAGAGTGATTCTTTTGTTGTTCATAAAAAATCAAAAGTATTCATTTAGAGTAATCTACTTGCCTTGCTGTAAGACTCTACATTTAAGAGTAATCACTACTTATTAAAACCCAACAGTCAAACACACAGAATCAGCCACAACACTGCAAAGATTCACTGTTCTACACATTGTGAAACTTGTGGTGTAATCTTATGAGTAAGCAATGGGAAATTCAGTTTATTTGTGCTTTAGCAACAGCAGCTTAGTTTCACATTTAGAAAACTCAATACAGCTATATGGTATAGCTTTAGTCATTCGTCTTCTTTTTGCTCCTGGAGAGAAGTTAGTATAAATATTCCCTAGAGTTTCAAAATGTAACAGAAGATATCATGGGGAAGAGCTTCTTTTCCTTTTAAAGAACAGTCTTTCACCACGTATGATAAAACAAATTTTTTATTTCTGTTCAATCTGCAGTTTTACCCTTATCAAGTTTTATACAGGAAAGTGCCCTGAGTTCATATGTTAATAATATCTGAAGAGTTTGTGAGTTCACATCTGCAATATATACAAGCTAAGCTTAGAGTGAGCTCTGTTTATGACTTTTCAGAAAAGTAGTTCACCAGGAAAATTTCAGGGCAGTTAACTCCTGCCACTCATTTTGTATGGGATCAGGGAGGGAAGAGGCTAAGAAGAAAAAAATATTTAAAAAAAAATTTTGGAAGCTGGGGAAATAGAGAGATTTTAAAAGTAGAATAGAGGGAAGTAATAGAAGGGTAGACGAAGGGAGAGTCGTGCATGTTGTCTACCTTGACTTCAGCAAGGCTTTCGACACTGTCTCCCATAATATCCTCCTAGGGAAGCTGAGGAAGTGTGGGCTGGATGAGTGGTCGGTGAAGTGGATTGAGAACTGGCTGAATGGCAGAACTCAGAGGGTTGTCATCAGCGGCGCT